>Ga0157369_10003079_pt1 | contig 19920 bp, 17 predicted proteins | sample C25metaG_FD_113461 | JGI IMG/M metagenome (GOLD analysis project Ga0157369, IMG submission 113461) | Corn rhizosphere microbial communities from Kellogg Biological Station, Michigan, USA - C2-5 metaG | ecosystem: Host-associated > Plants > Roots > Rhizosphere > Soil | place: USA: Michigan...
CTGGTGGACAAGTACGAGCAGCACCCGCGCTGGGTCTGGAAGAACCCACGCGCGACGCTTTTCCTCGAGGAATGGGCGCGGTTGTTCCCGGACGCGACCTTCGTGATCTGCGTGCGCTCACCCGCCGCGGTCGTCGACAGCATGTTGCGGCGTCGGGATCGCATGCGCATCTCGAACCATCGCCGATTCGCGCGCACTCGCAGGTTGTTCCGTGCGTTGAGCATCTGGCGGAGCTACAACGCGATGGCGCTTCGCTTTGTGCAGTCGCACCCGGACCGATGCGTAGTCGTAGCCATCCCGGGTGACATCGCGGTGCTGCAGGAGGCCAGTGAAGACCAGGTTTTCGAGCCGTCGCTGCTGCGACCACCCCGAGCCCGGGTGCGGTGGCCTGCAGCACTCGCCTTTCGATGCCAGCTGCTCTATCGGCAACTGCTCCGGCACCGGAACGCGCGTGTGACGCTCGAGGTGCTCGGTGAGCACGACGACAACGACGCAGGCAGCATTCGGATCGGGCATCTCGTGGCAGTGGGCGCCGGCATCGCGTCGTCGATCGCGACCCAGCTGGCTGTAAGCGCCGCCTGTTGATAGACAGGCGCACCGGCCCGGCGCTGGTGGTCCTCTTGCTGCTCACAGCTGGATGCAGTTCGCGCGCAGCCACAGCCAGCGCCGCGGATTCGGCGCCCTTGTCGAAGTCGCTGCGCGCACAGCACGGCTCGGTCGCGATGTCTCCGGCGCCGGGCAGCCGCACCGCGTCGCCCGACACACAGATCAGCCTGCGCGGCGCCGACCTGGAGAACACCGCGCTGACGGTGACCGGATCGACCAGTGGCGTGCACACCGGTGTCTATCGCCGGCACTCGGACGGCGCCGGCATGAGCTTTGTGCCCGACAAGCCGTTCACACCCGGTGAGACCGTCACCGTGCAGTCACCGCTGCCGATATACGGCAGCGACAACGGCCAGGTCGTCTTCACCGTGGCCACCCCGGCAGTCGAGACGACACCGCCGAAGAACCAAGCCGCCAACACGCCGTCGCCACCACCTCCGACGACCCAGAATTTCGTCACATCGCCGGCCATTCACGCTCCCCCGGTGACCGTCATCACATCGACCGATCCGGATGCCGGCGACATTCTCCTTTCACCGAAAGGAGGTGGACTGCCGCCTGCATTGGAGATCGTCGACTCCCAGGGGCGCGTGGTCTGGTACCAAACCGCCCCCACCGGGACGGCGCTGAACGACCTGCAACTCCAGACGCTGCACGGACAGCCAACACTCACCTATTGGGAGGGAAAACAGAACTCCGCCCACGGTTATGGCGACGGCGACGTCGTGATGCTCGACTCGTCGTACCGAGTCATTCGAAGAGTGCGGGCCGGCAACGGCTACCAGGTCGATCTGCACGACCTGCAGATCTCCGGGGGCAGCGCGTGGATCACGGTCTACACCCCGATTCGGTGGGATCTGCGGCCGGTCGGCGGCAAGGCAGACGGCATCGTCCTCGATGGCGTCGTCCAAGAGATCGACCTGGCTACCGGACTGGTCGAGTTCGAATGGCACAGCCTCGATCACATTCCGCTCTCCGAGTCGACCGTGCATCCGCCGAACGACACCACGACAGCCTGGGACTACGTGCACCTCAACAGTGTCGATGTGCATGCAGATCACGTCCTCGTGTCGGCACGGCACACCAATGCGGTCTACGACGTCGATGCCGTGACGGGTGATGTGACCGGGACGCTCGGCGGCAACCGTAGCGACTACAAGCTGTCTGCAAACGCAGCCTTCGGCTTCCAGCATGACGCGCGCGAGCAGGCCGACGGCTCGATCACCCTGTTCGACGACGGGGGCGGCCCACCAAGAGTCGAGAAGGAGTCGCGCGCTTTGCATCTCGCGCTCGACCCGGCGTCGCATACGGCGTCCATTGTGAGCAGTGATGCGCACGTGCCGGCCATCGTCGCCGACAGCCAGGGCAACGTGCAGCAACTCGCCAGCGGTCACACCTTCGTCGGTTGGGGCAGCGCATCCAACATCACCGAGTACGACGGCAGCGGCAATGTCGTCTGGGACGCCCGGCTCGCGAGCGGCATCACCAGCTACCGCGCCTACCGAGTTGCCTGGGTGGGCAAGCCCGCGACAACGCCATCGGTCGCGACCTCCGCAACCGGCCCCGACACCCTCGTCTCGATCAGCTGGAACGGAGACACCCGCACCGCCAACTGGCGAGTCATCGCCCGGTCCGGCAACGGAACGGTCACCCGACGCACGATCGTCCGTGCCGGTTACGAAACGCGCGTCACCGTGCCCGGCCATTCGCTACGGGTCACGGTGACAGCGCTCGACAGCCACCACCACGTCTTGGCCACTCGCGCGACGTGATAAGCACTCTCCGTGGCGGCGCAGGAGAACGAGTGGCGTAAGCAGCTGTCGCCGGTCGGCGTCTGGACCGGTGCGCTCGACTTCGTGCCAACTGGTCAGATGAAGGACCTTGCCGCGGAGCTCGAGGAGCTCGGCTACGGCGCGATCTGGATTCCCGAAGTGGCCGGGCGCGACGTCTTCGTCGCCCTCACCCACATTCTTGCCGCCACCCAGCACGTGGTCGGAGCCACCGGCATCGCCAACATCTGGGGGCGCGACGCGGTCGCGATGTCGGGCGGAGTGCGCGCCCTGACCGAGGCGTTTCCGGATCGCATGCTGCTCGGTCTCGGGGTGAGCCATCAGAACCTGGTCGAGGGACTGCGTGGCCACGACTACCGGCGACCGCTCGATGCGATGTCGCACTACCTCGACGCGATGGAGTCCGCGCCGTACACGGGTGAGCGTCCGACGACGCCGGTGCGCCGCGTGATCGCCGCGCTCGGCCCGAAGATGCTGCAGCTGGCCGGGACCAAAGCCGACGGCGCGCATCCCTACCTGGTGCCGGTCGAGCACACCGCCCTCGCACGCGAGGTGATGGGCCCGGCTCCGCTGCTCTGCCCGGAGCAGATGTTCGTGCTCGACACCAACGCGGAGACGGCGCGCACGACTGCGCGCCGTACGCTCGCGGTCTACCTTGCGCAACCCAACTACGCCCGCAACCTGCTGCGGCTGGGGTTCACCGACGACGACTTCCCCGGCGGCAACGCGAGTGACCGTCTCGTCGACGCCCTCGTTGCCTGGGGTGACGTCGACGCCTTGGTCGAGCGGGTGCGCGCGCACCTCGATGCGGGCGCGGACCACATCTGTGTGCAGCCGCTGCTCAACGAGCGGCGTGGCGTGCCGCTCGACGAGTGGCGGGAGGCGGCACCGGCGCTGCGCGAGCTGGCAGCATCACGGCAACGAACGGACTGATCTCACGTGGATTCGACAACACCTGTCATCGTCGGCGCAGCGCAGCGGGTCCAGCGGGTCGACGACCTCGCCGAGGCGCGTGAGGCCGCCGAGCTGATGACCGACGCAGTCCGCGCGGCCGCAGTCGACAGTGGTGCCGACAACATTGCGGAACGAGCCGGACTCGTCGTCACGATCAAAGGCGCCTGGAGCTATCGCGACCCCGCGCGCATCGTCGCGGACGCTGTGGGTGCGACCAACGCGCGTACGGCGCTGACGGCGGATGGTGGCAACACTCCCCAACTCATCGTCGACGTGCTGGCCGAGCGCATCAGTCGCGGCGAGCTCGACGTCGCCATCATCGTCGGTGCCGAGACGATCTGGTCGCGGCGCCGCATGCGCTCGTCCGGCGTGCATCGCGACGTGACCGCCCAGGCCGACGACGTGACTCCGGACGAGCAGCTCGGTCGCGATCTCGTGCTCGGCGACGACTTCGAGCACAGCCGCGGTCTGAACCTTCCGGTCGACATCTATCCGCTCTTCGAAAGCGCGATCCGGCACCGGCGCGGCGAAACGCTCGATGTGCACCGCGACCGGCTCGCGAAGATGTGGGCCGACTTCAACGCCGTCGCCGTCGACAACCCTTATGCATGGTTCCGGACGCCGATGAGCGCGGACGACATCCGCGACGCGTCACGCAGCAATCGCATGGTGGCCTTCCCCTACACGAAGGCGATGTGCAGCAACTGGGACGTCGACCAGGCCGCTGCCATCATCATTTGTTCCGCCGACGCAGCATCGGCCGCCGGCGTGCCCCGCGATCGCTGGGTCTTTCCTTACGGCGGCGCTGAAGCCGACGACACGCCCCTCGTGTCACATCGCGACGAGCTCGGCCGCTCACCGGCAATCGCCGCCGCGTGGCGCGCCTTGTCGGCACAATGCGGGCTCGGCATCGACGACATCGCGCACCTCGACGTCTACAGCTGCTTCCCGTCCGCCGTACAAGCCTCGATCGAGGCGGTCGGCATCGACGAGTCGCGCCGGCTCACTGTCACCGGCGGGCTGACCTTCGCGGGCGGGCCGCTGAACAACTACGTGTCGCACTCGATCGCTGCCATGGTCGGCGTGCTGCGCGAGGATCCGGCAGCTCGCGGGCTGGTCACTGCCAACGGCGGGTTCATCACCAAACACGCGCTGGGGATCTACTCGGCAACTCCGCCGACGGTGCCGTTCGGCCGCACGTCCCTCGGCGACGCCGATGTGCAACATCAACCACGTGCGGTCGCGCAGGACGCCACCGGAAGGCTCGACATCGAGGCTTACACCGTCATGCACGATCACGACGGACCGAGCCGGGCGCTCGTCGGCTTCCGTACGGCGGACGGTCGGCGCACCTGGGGCTTCAGTCAGGACAGCGACGTCATGCAGTCACTGCTTGCGAATGATCACGTCGGTTCGCCCGCAACCCTCGACAGCGACGGGCACGTGCACCTCGGATAGAGCCCGGACTAGTCGGACTGGACCGCCGCTCCGCTCGCCAGGAGATCGTCGACGTCCTTGACTCCCCAGTCCGTGAGCACGTCGCGCGTGTCGGCGCCCGGCGCCGGTGGCCGGTTGCCGATCTCGGCCGGGGTGCGGGAGAACCTCGGCGCCGGCGCCGGCTGCACAACGCCATCGCGTTCGAGCAATGTGCCCCGCGCAGCGATGTGCGGGTGCTTGGACGCCTCGCTCCAGGTCAGGATCGGCGCAACGCAAGCGTCGGTGCCGTCGAAGACGCCGGCCCATTCCTGCTGTGTGCGCTCCTTGAACCGCGCGGCAAACCGGGAGCGCTGCTCCTCCCACCGCGACCGATCGTGCTGTGCCGGCAGATCGTCGAGCTCGAGCAACCGCACCAGCTCGGCGTAGAACTGCGGCTCCAAGGCGCCGACGGCCATCCACTTGCCGTCAGACGTCTCGTAGACGTCATAGAACGGTGCGCCGGTGTCGAGCAGGTTCGCCCCGCGCTGCTCGCTCCAGAAACCGGTCGTGAGCATGCCGAACAGCATCGACGTGAGCGACGCAGTGCCGTCGACGATCGCCGCGTCGACAACTTGGCCTCGGCCCGACTGTGCGCGTTCGACCAGCGCAGCGAGGATGCCGACGAGCAGGAACATCGAGCCGCCACCGAAGTCGCCGAGCAGGTTGAGCGGCGGCGTCGGTGGACCGTCTGCGCGGCCGATCGCGTTCAACGCGCCCGTTATGGCGATATAGGCGATGTCATGCCCTGCCATCTGCGCCCACGGACCGTCTTGTCCCCAACCCGTCATCCGCGCATAGACGAGACGTGAGTTGCGCTCCAGGCACGCATCCGGACCGATACCGAGCCGTTCGGCCACGCCCGGTCGGAACGGCTCGATGAGCACGTCCGCGGCTTCGACCAGCCCGAGCAAAGCATCGACGGCAGTCGGCTTCTTGAGGTCGAGCACGACCGAGCGTCGGCCGCGCATCGTCACGCCGCCGGCGAGATCAGGACCCTGGCCGGGACGGTCGACTCGGACCACCTCGGCGCCGAGGTCGGCGAGCACCATTCCGGCGTACGGCCCGGGGCCGATCCCGGCGAGTTCGATCACACGAACGCCCGCGAGCGGGCCGGACGAGGTCTGCGTCATGGCGTCGAAGCATGCCACGCGGTCACTATTGATGCGCCGGCACGGTCCCCTGTTCGACCACCACGCAGTTGCGTCCCTGCGCCTTCGCGCCATACAGCGCTCGGTCCGCGGCGCCGAGCAGCGATCGGGCGTCGCCGGCATGCGAGGGCAGCTCCGCGACACCGAATGATGCGGTCACGCGTGGTGAATCCGGCCCCGCAGAGGCTTCCACTGCGGCACGCAGTCGCTCGGCAAGATAGGCGGCCTGCTCGACGGACGTTTCCGGGCAGACGATGCCGATCTCTTCTCCGCCGAGCCGATAGATGCGATCGGACTCGCGCAGCTCGCTTCGCAGCGCGTCACCGGCGCGTTGCAGCGCGATGTCGCCGTACGCATGGCCGTATCGGTCGTTGAGCTGCTTGAAGTAGTCGAGGTCGACGGTGATGAACGAGAGCGGCCGGCGATAGCGGAGCGCGCGATGGACCTCCTCGTCGAACTCGTTCTGAAACGCCCGGCGATTGGGCAGTCGCGTCAACGCGTCGGTGACCGAGTGCTCGACGGTGATCTCGTGCAGCTGCGCCGCGGAGATTGCGGCAGCGGCATGCCCGGCGAGCGCTTCAAGCACTTCGAGCTCGCTCGCGGAGATCGCGTCGGCGTCACTGTGCAGGCACTCCAGCGCGCCGACGACGCGGCCACCGACGATGAGAGGTACGCCGACGGCCGTGCCGCCGCTGGCCACCGGTTCGGGGCCGACCGGATGCCCATAACGCGCGGCCCGGCCGACCACTCCGGCACCGATTCGCATGCTCGTCACTTGCTCCGGACCAGTCGGTCCGGCAGCGGTGTCGAACGACAGCGACAGCACGTGGTCGGTTTCCTCGTCGAGAAGCCACACCCGCACGCGCTCGCATCCCAGACCAGCTGCAGCGGCCGCGACGCTGCTCATGACGTAGCGCAGGCTGAGCGACCCGGCGACTTCGCGTGCTGCACCGAGGACTGTCGCGAGTCGCTCGCCGTGTCGGGTGGCATCCCGTTCGCGTTGTTCGGCGATCGTCATCTGCTCGCGAAGTGCTCGCGCCATCGCATCGATGTCCCGACCGAGAGCGACCAGCTCCTCCGGCCCTTCGGGCACAGTCACTTGCACGTCGAGGTTGCCCTGGCTGATCCGATCGACTGCCGTCGCAAGCGCGGCGACCGGATCGGTGACGCGTCGGGCGATGCGCCGACGTGCCAGCAGCGCGAGGGCGACGACGACAACGGTGATGCAGGCTTGCGCAATCCCACTGCCCAGGAGCCAGTCGTCTTCGACGTTGGTCGCGGAGGTGATGTCGCGTTCGATGTCGCCGTGCAGCTTCAGCTCGGCCTGCCGGTAGGTGTCGAAGAGCGACTTGCCCTGCAGCAAGAACGCGTCGAGCGAGCGCTGGGGCTGCACATGGGCGGCGCGTTGGGCCCACTCATCGGTCCAGCGCTGGTGCGCTTGTTCCATCGTGACGAGGTCTCGGGTGAGATGCCCGGACGGAAGTCTGTCCGCCAGCTCCCGGGACGCGGTGGCAACGACCGGAAGCGCCGTCTCGTACGGCGCGAGGAACACGGTGGATCCGGTGGCCAGAAATCCGCGCTCACCGGTCTCCTCGTCGACCAACCCGGCGTGCAGCCGGTCGAGATCGTCAGCTGCGTCGCGCAGTTGCTGTATCCGGGGTGCGATGTGCGCCAACAGATAAGCGCGCGTAGCCACGTTGACGACGAGGAGCAGCAAGGCGACGGCGATCACGGTGCGCAGAAGCAGTCGAACCTCGCCGCCGACGGTACGCCGGCCACTGCGCCGTCGTTCACCGCGCCGATCTGCTTTGGCGTCCATGTCCCATCCCGGAGGGAACGAGGGGTTAGGCGAAAAATACCGGTTACCGACGCGTAACCCCTCTTCCGCGACCGGACGAAACAGCGGAAGATGGCCAGCGTGAACCAGGCGGGTACCCCGGAGCGGCCGCAGCGCGTGTCTGAAGCCGAACGCGATGCCATCGTCGAGCTGCTCAAGGAGCGCACGGTCGACGGCTCGCTGACGCTGGACGAGTTCGCCGAGCGCGTCGGCCGCGCCATCGCCGCGCGCACCCGGCCGGAGCTGGATGACGTCGCGAGCGACCTGCGCGGGCAACCCACCGTGCCGGATGTGCAACGCGCCCGGTCGCCGCGACATCACGTGATCAGCTTCATGGGCTCGGCTGAGACGAAGGGTCGCTGGCGTTGCGGCGACGAGGTCACGTCGGTCGCGTTCATGGGCGGCTGCCACATCGACTTCAGGCGCGCCGAGATCACTGCGTCCGAGGTCCATGTCACTGCGGTCGCCTTCATGGGCGGGATCGACATCGTGGTGCCGGAGGGCATCGAGGTGACGATGGACGGCTTCCCGTTCATGGGTGGACGCAACATGCAGATCAAAGACGTGCCGCCGCTGCCCGGCTCGCCCCACATCGTCGTCCACGCCTTCCCGATCATGGGTGGTGTCGTCGTACGGTCGAAGGCGCCGAAGGACCGTCCCGCGCTCACCCGTCCCGAGCCACCGCCCCCTGCGGTCGAGCGCAAGGCCCCACCTGCGGCGGCTGACTTTCCTCTCGACGGCACGGTCACGATCATGTTCAGCGACGTCTGCGACTACACCGGCATCACCGAGCGGCTGGGCGACAAGGGTGCGCACGCGCTCCTTCGCGAACACAACGACATCGTGCGCACGCACATCAATGCGTACGGCGGCCGCGAGGTGAAGTCCAACGGCGACGGCTTCATGGTCGCGTTCAACAGCGCCGCGCGTGCGGTCCGCTGCGCGATCGCGCTGCAACAGAGCCTTGCCGACCGCAACGCGATCACCGCAGGTGAAGAGATCCGCGTGCACATCGGCATCCACGCCGGCGACGTCGTGCACGACGGTGACGACTTCGTCGGCGGTGCGGTCATCATCGCAAGCCGACTCGCCGACGCGGCCGGTCCGGATCAGATCCTGGTGTCGTCGGTCGCTCGCGAGCTCGCCGGCGGCAGCCGTGAGTTCGCGTTCGACCCGGCCCAGTCGGTGCTGCTCAAGGGGATGTCAGAAGCCCGCGACGCCTACCCCGTGCACTGGCGGGCCGAGCCGACGGTCGCCTTCCCCCGCGAGCCCCAGGAAGGCAACCCCAAAGCCGTCTAGCCCGCAGCGGGCGCATTGGTCAGTTGCCGGGGAGGAAGTAGCGCGCGGCGAAGGACTTGATGCCGGTGGCCGGGGTGAGGTGCACGACCCAGAACCCGCTCTCGCCGTCGGTGTACCAGATGTCGTGCCGAGCGGGGTCGTAGGCCGGAGCGGACATCGCGAACGAGCCTTGCTTGTATGCCGTTGTCTGCGGGAGCACCGGCTTGTTGAAGTAGGCGACCTCGCGCGGATGCGCCGGGTCCCGCACGTCGAACACCCGCAGCCCGGACATGATGAACGAGCAGGCGACGATGTTGGGGTCGACCCGGCTCGGCAGCGAGCAGTAGTGCGCCTGGTAGCCCTGCAGCACGTGACTGTCGCCAGGGTCGGTCGTGTCGCCTGTGTGGTTGTTGACCGCCAGGCGCAGGTTCGACTCGACGTACGGATGACGCAGGTTGTCGATGTTGATGATGCGCGCTGCACCGACCTGGCCGGACGACGCGTTGCCGCCACCGAACTCGTCGGTTTCGAGCAGGTAGTGGTGCTTGCCCTCGACGAACGGTGTCGCGTTCTGCGGAATGCTGATGTTGGGCCAGGTCAGGTGTGCGAGCTGCTTCACCTGGGGGTTGGGCTTGCGCTCCTGGATCTGGCTGACGTCGAGAATGGTCAGGCCGGAGGCGCTGCCGAGGTCGGCCATGAAGAGCGTCTTGCCGTCGTCGGAGAGCGAGACACCGTGCGGCTTGATGTTGAAGTTGGAGTAGAGAATCGTCGGCATCGTCGGGTCGGTCAGGTCGACCGCGACCAGGCTGCCGCTCGGGTTGTCGACGTAGAACGTCTTGCCGTCGGGCGCGAACCCACTCTCGTGCCCGAACACGCCGACCGGTGACGACGACTCGAGCACCGGCTGACGACAGTCCTGGCGGACGTCGTAGACGTCGACGAACCCGGGCTGGAACGACGGGTAGCCCATGTCGGCGACGAGCAGACCGCGCTTCTGGTTGAGCCGGAGCGACTCGTGCGGCGACATCATCGCCGGCGTCTTGAGCGTGTCAGTGAGCACCGGATGTGCTGGGTTGGTCATGTCGAGCACGTAGGTGCCCGGCCCTTCCGTGCCCTGGTTGGACAGGTCGGTCGGGAAGAGCAGCGTCGAGTCCCAGTAGGCGCAGACGTGCCCGTGGTTGTCGACGTAGCGCTCGACCCGGTAGCCGCCGCTGACGCCGAAGTGCGAGACCTCCCGCGCGTTGCAGTAGTAGCCCTTTGCCGCGCGGCCGTCGTTGTAGTCGGCAAGCGGCGCGCGCCCCTGCTCCTTCTCAGGCATCGACCCCTTGTCGCAGGCGATGTCCGGGGTCGGGGCGTTGGACGGGTAGGGGTGACCCGCGTTGACACCGGAGCCGGAGGTGGCGGCGAGCGAGACCCCGCCGGTCACCGAACCAGCGACGAGCGCGGCGGTGGCGATGAGGCGCCATGGCGTTAGGGCAACACGCATAGGCAACGAATTCGCCGCGCGTCGCCCGACTCCTACTTCTTGCCCTTGACGGCTTCCTTGATCTCGTTCGACTGCGTGCCCGTGCCGTCAGCGTTGGAGCCGGCGACCGTGTAGTAGTAGGTTGTGCCACCGGACACGGTGTTGTCGACGTACGACGTGCCGTTGCTGATCGTTTGGATCAGCGTCTCGGCGCCGGGCGACGTGCCGCGATAGATCGAGTAGCCCGTGATCGCCGTGCCGCCGTTGGACGGTGCGGACCAGGACAACGTCACGCCGCTCTTGCCGGTGGCCCCGGTCAGGGTCGGGGCGCCCGGCGTCGTCGTAGGTGTCGCGCTGACCTCGTTGGACGGCGACCCGGTGCCGGCTGAGTTGGTGGCTGCGACCCGATAGAAGTAGGTCGATCCCGGTGTGACGGCAGAGTCGACGTACGACGTCCCGGCGGTGACGGTCGCGTACGCCGTTTCGGTGCCGGCCGAGGCGCCTCGATACACCTGATAGCTCGTGATCGGGGCGCCGCCGTCGTTGGGTGCGTTCCAGCTGAGGCCGACGGTGCCGTTCGTCGGCGTCGTGGACGCGAGGGCCGGTGCTGTTGGTGACGTGACCGGCGCGGCGGTGTCAAACGCGGAGAACATGCCCTCGCCGGTCGTCTGGTAGGCGATCGTCGCGTAGGAGTCCATCGAAGCGGCCGGCGTGCTGTTGGCGTTGCAGGCGTTGATGCAACCGTCGGCGTAAGCGACGACCACGCGACCGTCCTTCGTCAACGAGGCGTCCATGAAGTCGAGCAGGTTGCGCTGACCGGTGGTGTTGGTGCCGCCGGCGTCGATCTCGCCGATCTGCACCGGGTTGGTCGTCGCCTGCACGGTCTGCCACGTGGCGCCGCCGTCGTAGGTGAAGGAGATGTAGAGGTTCCAGACCCCGACGAATCCGGTCGCGAACGGGTCGGCTCCGTTGGTCGGCGTCGTTGTGCCGAGGTAGGCAACGGCGGCACGGCCGCTGTCGCCGGCGACGGCCGCTTCGAACGTCGCAGCGGTGATGCCGGGCGAAGTCGTGCCGGCGAGGTCGACGATGGGCGCCCACGTCTTGCCCTGGTCATCCGACCAGGTGATGACCGGGTGGTAGTCGCCATTGGGCTGTGTGGCCGACCACGACTCGTAGATGCGCTTGTTGCTGTCCACGGCGACGCTCGGGTCGAAACCGTCCTTCGGCGTCGCGCTACCGGGAATCACGTAGTGGCTCAGCGTCTGGCCGCTGTCGGTCGTGATGAGGCCGCCGACCTGGCCAGAGCAGTTGGCGTTCGGAATGTAGGCGACACCGTCAGATCCGATCTTGACGTGACCGAACAGTGAGGTGCACACACCCGAGGAGTCGGGCACGCTCGGCTGCCACGTGACCCCGCCGTTGTGGCTGTAGGAGCACTCGTCCGGCGCGGCGTTCAGAATCGGCTGCTGGCAGAAGAAGCCTGCTTCGGTGCCCACCGCGTCGACCGGCGCCGGGGAGACGAACGGCCCGAGGCCGACCGTCGGGTGGTCAGCGGCGATCGGGCACGGCAACGTCGGGACCCAGGTGGCGCCGTCGTCGTGGGTAAGGCTCATCACGGCGCAGGCGCCGTCGTCACCGCCGGCCAGCGTGCTGCCGGTCTGCGAGTTGGTGGCCAGGATGGGGTCGAGGTTGACCTGGGACGCGGGCGACGAGACGTCGCTCCAGGTGAAGGTCGGTGCGTCCGGCTGGCCACCCGCCGCGATCTTGTAGGTGCTGTTGTCCGCCTGGTAGAGCATCGCGCCGGTCGTCCAGTCGGTGCCGATCGACGGCTCGCCGGCGAAGTCGGCGTTGGCGAACAGGCCGGCGTCGACGGTCGCCGGCGGACTCGAGTTGACGAACGCGGGCGTGCCGAAGCCGAACCCGGCCGCGGCCGCGCTGGAGCCGGGGATCGCGGCGGCGAGACCCGCTGCGCAGAGGACGGTGGCGGAGGCGGCGGCGAGGGCGCGATTGATCGGACGCAACTGAAACTCCTGCGGGCTGGGCGGGCTCAAACCGTACGAAATACGGCTATGACAGGTCAAGGCAGGTCTGTGTCCGATCTGTCATATCGACTGCCTCGCTAGGCCTATTCAGAGGCGGCCGGTGACTGACCCGATGGGAGCCGGCTGGACACACCGCATTCGCGGCCAGCCTCACCGTCACCAACACCTCTCTCGGCGCGGGCAACGCCACTGTCTCGACCTGCAACACACATGGCCGTCGTCATCACCGGCTGATCTCCGGCAACGCCCGAGGCCACTCGGGCGTGACAACGGCATGAAGCTCGCCAGAATGCTCGCCGCACTGACGGTCGGGACCGCGATGGCGGGCTGCACGCTGACACCGGCAAGGGACGTGTCGGTGTCTACGGCGCGGTCGCCTTTGCCGCGGTCGGCGGCACCAGCTGCGTCGACGCCAACAGCACCACGGGTGCGACTCGTCGCGTGGCACGGTCCGGTGGAGCAGTTGTTCGTTCACCCGCTGGTGTTGCGTCCTCGGCTGGCCTTCACCACCGACAGCCTCGGGCAGGGTTTCGCGGACTACTTCATCACGGCACGGGAGTTCGGTCGCATCCTCGACCAGCTGTGGCGCAACGGCTGGACGCTCGTCGACCCGCGCCGCGTCGCCGCCGGCGACGTACGCGTGCCGCCGGGCCGCAAGCCACTGGTTCTTCAGGAAGACGACGTCAACTATTACGCCTACTTCAACGGGAGGGGACTCGCCAGCCGGCTTGTCGTGGCTCCGGACGGCACCGTCAAGGCGGAGTACGACGGACGCCTGACCGACGAGGACGTCGTCCCGATGACGGACGCCGAGGTCGCGCTGCATCCGGAGTTCTCGGCAGACGGCGCCAAAGGTCTACTCGCGGTCACGGCGTACGAAGGATTCTTCGGTGAGCACAACCTGAAGGATCCGGCGGCTCGTCAGCGGCTGCAGACGCTGGTCCGGGCGCTCGAGTCGACCGGGTGGGTCATCGCCAGCCATACCTACGGGCACATCAACTTGAGCGCGGACTCGCTTTCAGTCATCGCCCGCGACACCGCCCGGTGGAAGGCCGCGGCAGCGGGGCTGCTGGGACCGGTCAACATCCTCGTCTACCCATTCGGCGCACGGCCGGATGCGGCGGCCCGCAAGCTGCTCCGCGATGCCGGGTTCACGGTGCAATACGACATCGACGTGCGACCGGCTCGGTGGACGGAGGACGGCGTTGTCATGATGAGTCGCCGTCATGTCGACGGCTACGCGTTCGCGAACCCGACGGCAATGGCGTCGTTCTTCTCGGTCAAAGCTGTCCGCGACCCGTTGCGGCCGTGAATCGGCGATATCGAACCTCGTTGAGCACCGCATCGCCGCGGGTTTCCTGCTTGGTCGCTCCATCGGCGGACCAGTGGTGCCGCTCATAGAACTCGCGTGCCCGCGCGTTGCTGTCGAGCACCCAAAGAACCGCTTCGTCGTAGTTGGTGGCGAGCGTCGCCAACGCCGACTCGTGCAGTGCGTAGCCGGCCCCGGTGCCCCAAGCCTCGGGCGTGAGGTAGATCGCCCGCAACTCCCCCACCGCGCCGGTGATGTCAGAGTCGCGCGACGGCCCAACGGATGCGAAACCGATGACCCGTCCGCTGAGCTCTGCTACCCACGTGGTCACGCAAGCGCTCGCGAGCTGATCACGCCACAGCGGCTCCCGGCGTTGGACAGTGTGAGCGTCCAGCAATTGTTGCGGCATCAACCCTCGATAAGCGCCGTTCCAGGACGCCACGTGCACCTCGGCGATCGCGAGGGCGTCGTCGACCTCCGCCCGCCGCACGACAACGGCGTTGTTCACGCCACCGACGTTAAGGCAAGACGGCGTATTGGTCGCGGGTGTTGACGACGCTGCTGCCCTCGGAGGTCACGACACGCACGTCGAACTGGCCGGGTGCAACTGCCGCCGGAAGCGTCGCGACCATGTAGTTCGCGGACAGGACCCGGACCGAAGCCGCAGTCGTCGCCGAACCGCCCGCACCGACCAACTGCACGTGTGCGGTCGACGTGAATCCCGAGCCACTGATCAGGATCGGCTGATCAGCACGACCCGCCGCATAGTCCGGCCCCCCGGGACCCACCCCGGTGACTTCCGGCCGTTGCGATGTGACGAGGTCACGGAAGGATGGCTCGAGCCCGGCCTCGCCGAGCAGCGCGTCCGGGAGGTCGCCGGGACCTGGATGGTCCGGCAGCGCGTGTGCACCTTTGATCGTCACGTCGACGGGCGGCGGCGGGCAGATGTAGCCCGGTGCCGGCTGAGCCCAGTAGTTGTTCTCGATGAGGATGTGCCCGACTGTGTCGCACCCGCCGTGTGCCATTGCATGCGCTTGGTACTCGGCGTTGTCGTCGTACGTGATGTAGTCGCCTCCTTCGTCGTTGTAGTAGGCGAACTCCGACCAGGTCGCAAGCAGCGCGACGTTGCCTCGAAGCAGCAGTCCCCTCGCCATCTGCTTCGGTGACGTCGTGAGAGTCAGGAACGGGTCTGCTGCCGGCCCCGCGGGGTCGAACGGGCCTTGCATGCCGTTGGTATAGATGGCGCCGCCGTCCGGCAGGGTCTGCATGTAGTCGTAGATCAAGTTGTTCGCGATCAGGTTGTGCTCGACGATCGACGGGTTGTCGGGGTTGAGCGTGTCGGTGTGCCATCCGCCCCAGCCGAAGCTGATCGCTGTGTAGGGAGTGCGCGCAATCTGGTTGTGCGCGATGACGGTGTTTCGCGTGTAGCCGACCCAGATCGCTACCGCGCCGTGATACTCCTGAGCGACGTCGTGGATCCAGTTGTCCTCGATCCGGTTGCCGTCGACGATCTCGCGACTGTCGCTGTGCACCCACTTCGGCAGCGGGTCACGGGTGTCGCCGAGCTGGATGCCCGAACCCGACGTGTCGAACACCTCATTGCCGCGGACGACGTTGTCCCGCGCGCCATAGGCGATATCGAGTGCGGCGGCGCCGACGTGCTCGAAGCGGTTGCGCTCGACGTCGACGCCCACCGCAGCGCGGAGCATGACCGCCGCCGGCGGCTTGGTCCAGGCAGCGAACGGGCACGTGCCGGGCGGGGTCGAATACTGGCAGGTCCCTTGCGCCGGGCGCCCGGAGCTCTGGTCATAACCGGAGGCGCCGGGTCCCGTGAGTGTCGTGTTGGCCTGCATCTCGGCGAACCCGTCGTTGCTGCTCGGCTGACGCCAGGTCGTGTACGCAAAGGTCAGCCCCCGGAACGTCAGCGCGGTGATGGGGTGGTTCAACGTCCCGACACCGTCGACAAGCGTCTGCAACACAGGCAGCTCGGCGTCCTCGCGATTCGGGTCCTCATGCGGTGCGGCGAAATACAGCACGCGGTGGGCCCGGCGGTCGAGGTACCACTGACCGACCGCGAGCGGCGAGCCGATGTTCTCGATCGCACTCGGCGGATTGGCCGCAGACAGGCCTTCGAATCCACCCATGGCGTTGTCATCCGGATCGGTGCCGGCCACGAGAGTGTCGGGAATGTGTAGGTTGGACCAGCACGGCTGCCGCAGCACGACCTGGGCGCCTCCGGGCGCAGGCGCGACCTTCGCGACGTCGCAACGTGGTTCGGTCCAGAAACCGTTGCCCTCGCTGAAGACCAGCTCGACCGAAGAGGGGTCGCGCCAGGCGAGAACTGAGGTGTCCGTCGTCAGGTAGCCCTGTGAGTTCTGCGTCCAACCTCCGGGTAGCGCTTCGGTCGTGCGAGCGATACGGCGGCCATCGACGTACAACTCGCGGCTCACCGCGCCGCTTGGGGCCGGGGCGGACCAGACGCCGTTCCGCCCGCGTTGCCACCCTGTCAACCGGACGCTCCCGGCAATCACGGGTCTCGCACCCGGCGCGTTCTCGTAGACGACACGGTGTCCGTTGCGGCCACCATCACGTGCATCCAGGTGCAGCGGTCCGGTCAACCGGTACGTGCCGTCGGAGAAGACGACGGTGACGTCCCGATGCGCGTCGTCGGCTCGTACGACGGCGCGCGCGTGAGCGAGCGCACAGGGGTTGGTCGACGTGCAGGTGGTGCCACTGCCGTCAGCAGCAACGACGAGCACCTCCGGCGTAGCGGAGGCCCATCCGGACGACACAACGCTGCCGGTCGCGAGCGCGCCGGCGGCGACCGCCACCACCATCCAACGCCGACGTTCCACGCCTAGCCCCTAACCTGACGGTCTCCTCAGGTGAGCGTAGGGAAGAAGGACACGTTGCCGCGACGGAGGTTTCCGCAGGCTCCTCGCTGAGGAGCGGGTGGGGTCACGCGAGGCGCAACGTCATCTCGATCTCGACCGCGATGCGCACACTGCTTCTTCGACGGTCAGCCGCGCACCGGGACGCCAGGTAGGTCGGCGAAGGCGGCGCTGCCCGAGGAAACGACGAGCCTGTCGCGCGCGGCAGCGGTGGCGGCAATGATCAAGTCGTGCGCGCTACGCGGCCGGCCGGTGCGGCGGACGTGTGCGAGCAGCGTCGCGTGCACGCGAGCGACCTGCACGTCGTAGTCCTCGATCGGGACTGTGTCCAGGACACTGCGCACGAACGCTGCGCGCGCTGGGCGTCGCGCGTCGTCAGCGAGGTCGACACCCACGAGCAGTTCCGCCGCCGTGACAGCAGCAATCGCCACGTCGTCCTCATCGGCGATGAGTCGATGCAGCTGGCGGCCACGTCTCCCCGCGTCGATGAAGACCGTCGTGTCCAGGATCAGGCGGGCCATTGACGATCCTGCGTCGTCAGAAGCTCGCGCACCTCGCTGAGATCAGCGCCCCAGTCTCTGTCCGGTCGAAAGTGGCCGAGCAGCGCCTTGACCGCGGCGCCGGAAGTTCCAGCCGCAGGCTCAATGCGAGCAATCACCCGGCCGCCGCGTGTGACGAAGAACGTCTCGCCGTCCTTCTCGACCGCGGTAAGCAGCGCAGAGAATCCCCGGGCGGCGTCAGTGGCGGTGATCTCCTTCACGGCATCAGATTATCTGATACGGAACGGCGGCAGCCCGCTGGCGAACTGTTCCACTCCGTGCTCGAAACCCGCGTCGTGATCCTGGACTGGCTCGAGCTCTACAACACGCCTCGGCCGCACCGCTCGCTCGGAACGAAGACGCTGCCGGTCCCCGAAGGAGGTGTCGTCGTGCCCCTGGGTCGGGCCGCGCCAGAGGCGTTCGTCATCGCGATCCATGTGGTGGCGGTGGTTCGACGGCGGCCTTGACCCCTCCGGCTGGCGGGCACGGCTCTTTAACCGTTGGAAGCGCCGTCGTCATCGCGGCGTGCGCGGCGACGCTCCCGCAGCGCCGCGAGTGCCTCAGCCAGGATCCGTTCGCCGTCTTCGACGGAGCGTCGCATCATCAGGAACTCAAACGGCGTGCGCGGAAAGAACCGCGGCCGGGTCGCGACCGGAGCCGTGCCCCGCTCGAGGGTGGCCGGCGCACTGCAAACCCGGCAGACCCACTCCGCCGGCGGTTCGACCTCTGCCGCGAAGGCCGCCGAGGTTCGATGGTCGGTCGCGCACCAGTAGTCAGTGACCCGACGCGCGACCAGCTCGGCACCGCGGTCGACCTGGTTGGTCGTCGGAACCAGCCGCGTACCCCGAAGAGCGTTACGACGTTTCATGCTCTTCCTCCGGCTTGCCATGCTTGAGCGCGGCGAGCGCGGCGTCGCAACAGGCCTGGTGCCAGACCAAGGCTTCGCGCTGCGACGGCAGTTGCAAGCAGCTGGTGGCTTGGACCCAGGCCAAGCGCGCGAACGCCAACTCGAAGTACTCGACCTCATCGACGTCATCGACGTCGAAATCTCGTTGCCCGCCTTCGCCTGTCACAGCGCCGTACGACGACACAAAGTCACCGCCGCCATAGTGACCGTTCGACCGCACTCACATCCGGCAGACAACAAGCCAGTCCGGACAGTCCACGACGCGAAGGCAACGGCGGCAATCTCACGCAAGCAATACGGACACAGCACGTGCCCCGACCGCGCTGCTAGGGCCGGGACGACAGCCGGCCGCCCCGCGTACGCGGCGCCACGGCGGGTCACGTGCCCACTCCTAGCCACCGGACGCCGGACCCCCGACCGGCACGGGGCGCGCACCGCGACAGCCCCGGCCGCAGGTTCCGCTCGCGCCGGTGCCGGGACTGTCGTCTCCGGCACCGGCGCGAACATGATCAGACCGGACGGACGTTTTCGGCCTGCAGGCCCTTCTGGCCCTGCGTCACGTCGAACTCGACACGCTGGTTCTCGTCGAGAGAGCGGTATCCCTCGGCAGCGATCGCCGAGAAATGAACGAAGACGTCACCGCCACCGCCGTCCTGCTCGATAAAGCCGAAGCCCTTCTCACCGTTGAACCATTTGACCGTGCCCTGTGCCATGCGAACTACCTTTCGAGAACTCCGGTCCGCACTCTGCGAACCGGCGGTCGCGCACGGCGCTTCGCCTGACCCAAGCAAGTCACTGCGGCAAAGCAAAAGCGCCCGCTGTCGACATCCCGCGGGCGCTCAATCACGTTCGAGAAATGCAAACTGCAACCACCACGAGGCTAGCACCGACTCGGCATACAGACCAGCGGGCGGCGCAATCCTTGGCGCGCGAGTGAAGCCGATCAACGCAAGACCGACGCCCACCCTGCCGGGAACAGTCATAACCCGGCCCTGTAGGTCGCTGACCTGCAGTTTTGCCGGCTTCATGATCGCTGGGGCCGATACGGGGCCGTCAGAGATTTGACCTTGGTCGGCGCCACGGCTTGCGCGGCGGGCCGTCAGTGCAATCAGAGCGGCGGAACGCGCTGCACGGTGATCGTGGTCGACGCGTCGGTTCTGGCGAACGTCCTGGCCGACGACGGCATGGACGGCCGTCGCGCTCGCACGGAGCTGCGCCAAGCCGGCGACGTGTCGGCCCCGGACCTCGTCGACGTCGAGACCGTAGCTGTGCTGCGGAAAAGTTGGCTCGCCAAGACGCTGACTGCTCATCGGTTCGCAACTGCCGTCGACGATCTCCGGGCACTCGACGTGCAGCGGTTTCCCACGCTGCCGTTCATGCGACGCGCGTACGAGCTGCGGTCGAACGTGACCGTGTACGACGCGGTGTACGTCGCGCTCGCCGAGACGCTCGGCTGCGAGCTGCTGACGGCGGACGCTCGACTGGCCAAAGCACATGGACCGCGCTGTTCGGTCAGGGTGCTCTAGCCCCGACTCCGCGGTTCGACGCTGGACGACTTCTCCCCCAGGGCTGCGGACCTCGTACCAAAAGGGCAAACCGCCATGGACGTGACCGTGCGCAATGACCTGGCTAGCCGCAGCACCACAGCACGGTTCCGCTCGCGTGACCGAGACGGCAC
>Ga0157369_10003082_pt1 | contig 19917 bp, 32 predicted proteins | sample C25metaG_FD_113461 | JGI IMG/M metagenome (GOLD analysis project Ga0157369, IMG submission 113461) | Corn rhizosphere microbial communities from Kellogg Biological Station, Michigan, USA - C2-5 metaG | ecosystem: Host-associated > Plants > Roots > Rhizosphere > Soil | place: USA: Michigan...
AAAACCGCACGTTCTGCGTTATTGGGAACAGGAATTTCCTCAGCTCAACCCGGTCAAGCGCCGCGGAAACCGCCGGTATTATCAGCGCCAGGACGTGCTGATGATCCGGCAGATCCGCGCGCTCCTTTACGATCAGGGTTTCACCATCGGCGGCGCACGTCTGCGCTTGTCCGGCGACGAGGCCAAAGACGATACCACTCAGTACAAACAGATGATTCGACAGATGATTGCGGAATTGGAAGACGTCCTGGTGGTACTCAAGAAATAAAAAGCAGCGTTTGAATACTTCCAGTTTTCAAAAGCTTGCGATATATTCTTGAGCGTTCTTCGAGGTGAAGAGCGAAATGCAATATCAGTCGGGGCGTAGCGCAGTCCGGTAGCGCACTAGCATGGGGTGCTAGGGGTCGAGTGTTCGAATCACTCCGTCCCGACCATATAATTCAACGGCCTAGCCGCTTTCGAGCGGCTTTGTTGTTTCTGACATAGTGACTTTCCGAGTGACCTTGGCATTTTCAGTCATGCTTCCCTCCTTTTCAGAATCGTCAGCGCTGGTGCGCGCGAGTCGGTTGCTGATACCTTATTTGCCGCCGCAATGAGCTGATCCAACTCCGCTGCCGAGTAGTGGCTGGTGATGCTCCCGTTCTTGTGGCCGAGCAGCGCTTTGCGATCCTCCTCAGTCACGCCAGCCGCACGCAGCCTTCTCCCAAAGGTGTGCTTCAAATCGTGAATTCGGATTCTGGCAAAGCCGTCATGTGCCGGCCGCAAGAATTTCTCCTGCCACTTCTTCGCCGCTCGAATCCGCGCCTTCTTCCAGGCCGAGTCATTCATGCGGTGAACCGTCGTTTCATTCCCATCACCATCTGGCTTGCCAAACGGGAAAACGTAGAGCGGATGCTTGCCGCGCTGCTTCTCGATCACTGACTTGGCAACGTCATTCATCACGACCAGACGCTCGTCTCGGTTCTTCACGCCAGACCTGGCGCTCCTTCCACCAAATCCCGCCGGTATCAGGAACACGCTCGTTCCCAGCTCCGGTACCGCAATCTCCCAATTCCACTGTAGCTTGCAAACTTCCTGCTCCCGGCAACCTGTGTTGACCTTGAACATGGCCATGGTCTGAAGGTGCGCCGGGAGTTCGGCGAGTAGGATCGACTGCTCTTCCCATGACAGCGGGTAGGGCTTTCGACTGTTCGTCTTCTCGTCCAGCAGGGAAATCATCGGCACAACGTCCAGCAGCGGCCGTCGCTCCTCGTCACGCCATTTTCGCGCGCAGAGGTTCAGCACACGGATGACCCGCTGAAGCGCGATATTCACTGTCCGGTTCGTGACTGGCTTCCCTACCGCTGGATTCAGCTTCGACTGGATGTAAGGCGCGAGGGCGTCGTCGTCAATGTGGGTCAGCGGCATGTTGCCAATGAACGGGTCGAGCTGCTCCATATATGTGGCCGAGATGTGGATGGAAGCCTGATCCTTCACTTCCAGCAGGAAGCGAGTCACCGCCTCCCGCCACGTCCTGACTCGCCGGACGCCGTACACCTTCTGCTGGCGCAACTGCTCCAGCTTGTGGATCAGGTACTGCTCTGCTTCGGCGCGGTTACAAGTGCCAGTACTCTCTTGAATTCGTTCTCCTCTGTACTTTTTGTCGATCTTCCAGATGCCGTTCGGCATTTGCTGGAGGCCGGTGATTGCTTTTTGGGCCACGGCGTTGCTCCTTTCTTCTTGCCCTGGCGCTCGCTGCGAGGGCGATTGTTGTCCTGATTGGCGGCCTTTTCAATTGCCATCGACTCGATGTAACGGTCGGCCCACTCGTCCAGCTCGAGACGGTCGAATCCGACACCCTGTTTCCCGATCGGGAATTCACGGACGTTCGGTCGCACCGTTTTGTTGAATTCGTCCCGGCACATGCCGAGGTAGCCGTATGCCTCGCCGGCGCGAATGAAGCGCGGGAGGATGGGCGCGACCTGAGCCGCGCTTCGATTTGACATGTGATGCTCCATGCCGCGCGTGACGGCAGAAGGTGGTGATGGGTTAATCCATTTGGTACCAGACGCCGCAATCGACGCCTTCGGATTGCAGCGATTTGTGCATGGCCTGCACGCCGGCATAACGCCGATTACCCTGGCCATCGAACGGCGCGCCGAGGTGAAAGGCTCGGGCATGGTAGGTGCTGGCTGACTGCATCCAGCCATGAAGGCCTGCATCGTGTAGCGTCTTCTCGCGAAAAAGTCCGACGCGGAGATACACCCGGTCGAGGTTCGCGGTACCGCCATCGTCCGGTGCCGCTGCTGCGGCTGCCTTACCTGCTTCGATGGCTCGCGCGACTGCTGCCACCACTTCCGGCAACTGTTCTTTTTTCATGGGTACGCCTCGCCCGCCGTACACCGGCAGGCATTGTGATTTAATGAGAGACATTCTTAAGGAGAGGTTGCTATGGAAAAGGCGTTTCGAAATCCGTTGTTTCTGACTGGGCTACCGATGGCTGTTTGTGGCGTTGCCATCACCGCGCCTGCCTTTTGGATTCCCGGCTTGGTTTTGATGGTGTGCGGATGGGCCAAGGCGAATAAGCAAGCCTGAGGTCATCACCGCGTCCCCTCGTAGCAGTACGCGTAGGCGAACCAGGCGAGGGCGATCATAGAAGGTGCGCTCCTGCTTCGAGCAAGCCGTCGCGGTCTTCGCGCAGGTTGTCGAGCTCCTTGCGCAGCGATTCGTTCTCGGTCCTGAGCTGGTCGCGCTCGATCGTCACTGACAAGGTCTCGGTGATGGCCCGCCCAACCTCTTGATGCACTGTCACCTCGGCGGAAACCCCAGCAAGGCGAACCTGCGTGGCAAGCCGCTCGTTCTCGGCAATCAAACCCAAAACGACTTCCTCTCTGGCTGCCGTAGAGAATTCTTCCTCTGCCTTACACCAAGCCTCATAGAACTTGTGGCTATCCGCTTTGCTGTGCTGGTCCCAAGCCTTTATCGAGGCCTGAGCCAGCTGCTTAAGTTTTGAATAGTCGATCATCCGATCACCGCCTTTATGGTCAGTACCAATGGAAGCCAGAAGAAGAGGGTGCAGCCGAGTAAGCACTTGGTGATCATGGCGACATCTCCAATTCTGCTGGCGCTGTTGCGGCCAGAGTTTCTACGGCCAGGGCGTATACGTCGGGGTGCTGCTTATCGAAGGCCGGCAGATGTTCAGTTTCGATCCAAGTACCGCGCACGGCGCCCTTTGTCAGCCATGCCGGTTTGCTTCCCGGTGCCTGCGTCCACGCGCTGACGCCGATGCCGTGGCTGGCAATCTGCTTGGCGGTGATGAAGCCTTGGCGCCGGAGCTGGGCCAGCACCTTCAACGCTGACTCTTTCCACGGCGTCAGGCGAACAGGCGAGGGCACGCCCGCCGGCAGGTTCGTGACCAGCACTGGCACTTGGCAGCGCTCAGCAGGGTTCCAGTCGTGAAGCCACTGATCGCAAGAAAAGCAAGTTCTGCCTCTCGCCTCCGGGAAGTTGTAGAAGCCGTCGAAGGTGTATGAATCACCGTTGAAGCCTGAGCTGTGTCGTGGCTTCTCGACCCTGACGCCAAGCCTGCCAAGCATTTTTGCGATGCCGGCGCTGGCGTCGGTGATCTTGCTCACGATGACCATTCGGTGGTCAGGGCCGGGGCGCCCGTAATAGTCATCGCCGAACCACGGCAGGATCTGATCGGCAACCTTGGCGTTCAACTGCATCTTGGCCTCTACACCGATCTGCCGGCCGTCCTCATGAACGACCAGCACGTCGAAGCCGGCAGCCTCGGGGTAGCAGGTCCAGCCGGGTAGTTCGTTGAATTCCTGGATGAACAGCGCGCAGAGGTCAGCCTCCTTTTCGATTTTCTCGATAGGCATTTTTTCGTCCTTGCCGCTATAGCGGCTGACTTTGAAGGGAGGAGAGTTTTTAGATGGAGCGGTTGCGCGCTTCCAGCTAACCTATGTTGAAATGTGCGGTACGACGTATAATCAGAAAATGGAGTTTTGATTTTGGTTTGGAATAAAATATACGAAGAGGTTGCTGCTTTAGTTGAAGATGCTGGTCCGTTCGGGCTACTTTTTAGGGGGCACCGGGATGCCGAATGGAAGCTGATTCCAGGCATTGGTCGTACGCGCGTATCTCACTCAACTGAAAAATCTATATATTTTGATTATCAAACAATGGCTGGGCCGCTACTTTCGGAGGGTATTAATCCTTGGTCGTTAGCGATATCTATGCAACATCATGGTATACCTACAAGATTGCTGGACTGGACTGATAGTTTTGCCGTGGCTCTTTATTTTGCGCTTAGGGATGAAGGGCGAGAGGTCCCTTGTGTGTGGATGCTTGATCCATATGAGTTGAATAGAGAGTTATCACAAGATCCGGCGTTATTTACAATGAAGGATATCATAGGTGATTATCAGACTATATTCATTGATAGGGATAAAAAGTTGTCCGGCTCAGTGGTTGCTGCTGCGCCAGGGCGCCACCATCCACGAGCCTTTAGCCAGAAATCACATTTTACCATTCATATGGATTCGAGAACGTCTCTAGATGAACTTGCACCCAAAGCAGTTAGAAAGTTTTTGATCCCAAGGCGAGCTATTGCTGATGCAAGAAGATTTCTGCTAATTGCGGGAGTAAATGAATACTCCCTATTTCCGGATCTCGATGGGTTAGCTCGTGAAATTAGGCGTATTCATTTTTAGTAAAAACTCGGGTATTCGCTACCTAGATTTTGCCAGTTGTTTTTGTTACTTGCGTAGCGCCTGCTGCACCGCTTCCACCACTTGGCGCAGGTAGTTGAATTCGTGATTCTCCTCGGTCGCCTTGTCGCCAACCGGGTAGTGCCACTCTTCGCCAAACAGTTCAGTCAGCAGCCTGTCGTGATGCCAGCATTCGTTCGGTGACTCGACGCTACGCAGGTCATCGATGTCGTGCCAGAGCTTACGAGCCTCATCCTTGCTCAGCTCATCCAGTTCCCAGTCGTGTCGACCGGTCTGTTGCCGGCGGCGCTGGACGATGCATTTTTTCGCTAAGGCGTGAAGGGCATTCCCGCTGAACCGCGTGCTGCTGATACCGCGATCGAGGCAGTTCAGGACGTAGTGCCAATCACAGTCGGCCACGAACTCGGCCACCGTGCATGGACCCATGCCGCCCCAGTAGGCGTTCCAGCTGTTGTCCCAGCAATTGACTGTGATCTTGCCCTGGGCGGTCTGATAGCTCGGGTCGGATTCAGTGGGGCAGTCGCGGCGGCCGAAGTCCTCGAGGAACACTGTAATCGCGTCGAGACGCGGCGCGCCGGTGATCACCAGCTTCGTGACTGTCGAGCGCTCAACCTTCAGCAGCTCGGCCTGTTTGTTTTCTGTGGGCATGGGGCGTCCTATGCCGGGGCATGCCCGGGCGGTGGAGGGTGGGTTATGCGGCGAGCCGCTGATAAAGCTCGATGATGTCTGCGGCGTTGGCGGCGACCAGTGCCTCAGCTTCGTCGGGGCAGACGCTGTTACCGATCAGCCGCACTTGGTCGACTTTCTTGATGTCGCGCCATTCCTCGGCACCGGTGACCGGGTCGACGAACAGCCCGCGATCGATGATGTAGTCCTTGTCGAAGCCTTGGGCGGCCTTCAGCTCAGGCGGTTGCAGCATGCGCAGCGTGATATCGATCAGCACGTAGCCGCCGACCATCACCATTTCGGCCGGGTCTTTGAAGTGCTCCGGCAGATATTTGTGCATGAAGGCGGCGCAGCGCCGGGCGCCTTCCATCTGATCAGGAGTCAGCGTGTCGGGCACCTGCACCGTCTCGACAACCGCTACGCGATCTTTCGTCGGCAGCGTGTGCATCGGCTCATTAAGCGAAATGCCGTCCTTCTCGTTGCCGTAATACTTCACCAGGTAAGCGCTCACCAGCCGCTGGTTGGCGCCGGACTGGCAGATGGTCGATATCGGATCGTAGGCCGATCGGCCGTTGCCTTTGTAGAAGCCGCCATTCGCCTGTTCGAAGAACGCTGTGACGATGCCGTGGCGCGCGGCACCGGCCAGAACTGTCTGCGTCGGGTCGTCAGGTGAGCTGCCCGCTGCGTTCTGCCCGAACGCGGTCATATGCGCCGCCGCCATTGCGAAGTGTCCCCCTTTGACCTGGGCGACCTGAGTGCGCAGCGGCTCCTGCACGTCGAAGTTGCGCTGCGCTGATCCGTTCGCGCATTCGGTGAGGAAGGGCGCCGCAACGGGCTGCACTAACGCGTGATGCGTGCCGCCCGCGCTGATTGTGGAAAGCGCTTCGTCGGTACCGTGCGTGCTGGTGTGCGCCGATGAGGTGCCGCGCATAGGGACAATGAAAGGCTTCGCGCTGGTTAACACGTGCCGCCAGCAGCCCTTGGCCACGCGGCGCATGGTGTTCTCGGCCATCGGTTTGTCGCGGAAGATCGTGCGCCCGAGGTTGCTCCAGTCGATGCACTCTGCCGCCGAGTGCCACGGCAATTGTTTCGCGGCTGGCCGCTTGTGACGTTTCGGCGCGGGCCAGACGATCGGCTTCCCGTCGCTGCGGGCCACCAGGTAAAGGCGCTTGCGGATGGTCGGGGTGCCGGCGTTCGCCGCGATGCGCTCCCGCCACTCAGCGTTGTAGCCCAGCCCCCGAACAAGAGCCTCCACCGGCACGAACTCTCCGATCGCCTCGATGATCTCCGGCATGTCCGGATGATCAGCGGGCAAGCCGGTGCTGATCGCGGTAATGAACGCCTTGAAAGTGCGGCCGCGTTCAGACTTGATCGGTTGGCCGTCATCGTCGATAGGACCCCAGTCGCAGAACTCTTCAACGTTTTCGAGGAAGAGCAGGCGCGACTTCGTAACGTACAGCCAGCGGATCACAACCCAGGCCAGCCCGCGAACACCACGATCACGCGGCGCGCCGCCCTTGGCTTTGCTGTGATGCCGACAGTCTGGCGATGCCCAGATGATCGCCACCGGCTGGCCACCCGTTGCTTCGCGAGGATCCACCTCGAAGACGTCCGCTACATAGTGAGCTGTCTGCGGGTGGTTGGCGCGGTGCACGGCCAAGGCGATTGGATTGTGATTCACTGCCACGTCCGGCTCCCTGTATGCCCGGGCGATACCGGTGCTGGCGCCGCCACCGCCGGCGAACAGGTCGACCACCAGTTCCTTTTCGAACGGCAGGCCCATGCTCGGCTGGCCATGGATGAAGTGAGGCAATTTCTGTTGTGCGGACATAGGGGATCCTCGCCGGGTATATTGCGATAGGGATTTTTTTAGGGAGTAAACGGATGTTGCCGAACTACATTCAGTACCGTTACGAGCTTTTCAAACAGAAAAAAGCAGCTAAATCTCTTTCAAAAAGCGAGCCGCCGGACAGTGAGCAATCCTACGAGAGCGGAGAAATGGCCGACTACGTCCACAGATGGGAACTTTCAGAGCAATGGCGCGCATCGATACAAACGAACTACTACCGAAGGAAGGCCGAGTCACTTCTGGTTCAGATGCCGGAAGAGGCGGACTCAACAATGTACTCTCGCGTTGATTGGGATGATCATCCGGACGAGCCTTATTACCTGACACCGTTAGGGCTGAAAACAGTTCGGGATTCAATTCGTGCAGAGCAGAAACATAGGCGTGAGTCAGTGGGCTATTGGTTCGGAATCGTGGTGGGTCTTATCGGTGCGATCACGGGTTTGGTGTCTGCTTTTAAGGGCTGAATCAATCTCCACAGAAACAGGCAATACCCTCGTCCTGCTCGGCGAACATATCGAATTGGGTGTCTGAGTAATCGAGCATCTGCTGGTAGCTTGGGCGGTCACTGCGGAAGCGGGCGCCGTCACCTGTGAACTTGCCTCCAGACACCACTGAGCTTTCCATGCGTGCCCACCATTCGGCCTTGGGGCGGTCGCTGGCGATGATCGAATAGACCTGCTTGGCACCCTTCAGAAAGCAGAGGTCGCAGTTTCCTTCCAGCGTCCGGCCGTTGATCGTGGGCAACATCAGATCGAAACTTTGGCTGGCCCAGAAGTCCGTCACGTCCTGCACGCCGACGCCGGCATCAGCCAGCGGCATTACCATCGTTGCCCACTTGCTTTCGCTGGTGCTCTTCCTGTGCCTAATTTTCACCACCCGACGTGGCTCGTCGGCGCGGATACCGGTCATCATGTCTATCGGGTTGTCTTCCGTCGAAAGCTCCAAGCTGCGCAGATACTTGTGGATGATGCGGATCTTCAGGTCGATGGTGCAGAACCTAGTCACCGGGTTGGGCAGGTACTTTCGTTTGCGGATCAGCGCCTCGAATGGCTCGCCTTGGCGGCTGGCGCTGGCGAAGTCGACGACCTCAAACCCTGCTTCGTTGTCCCGGAACTCAAGCCAGACGATCGGCACTGTCCAGCGCTCTGCGCATTCCCGGACGAACTCCAGGGTGGCGGGGTGTTCCTTGCCGGTGTTGGCGAAGGTGACGACCAGATCGCTCAGGTCATCGTTGTTGTCCAGCACCTGGCGCAGCATGTAGGCGCTGGTTCGGCCGCCGGAGAAACTCACGACGGTCGTCCCTGAGATTTTATAAGGCGACATGGGATCCTCGCTGGCTGGCGTGATAGTTAAATTCGGGAATGGCTCAGGCTAGGCGCGATCGGTGGTGGGCGAACTCGCCTTGATATTTATCTGCCGCCGCAACATAGGCGGCGTGCGCCTGTTCAGGTGTAGGAAATGATCCGAGGTAGGTCTTCTTGCCGTTGGCGTAGATCTGCGCTTTCCAGCAGCGATCGCCTTTGTGGTAAGTGGCGCCCTTCAGGCCGGACGAACAACGAGGCGGGACGTTTGCGTTGTTTTGTGCGCTCGTTGCTACTCTCAGGTTTGCCCACGCGTTATTGCTTCGAACGCCGTCTCGGTGGTCGACTGCGCCATTGGGCCAGCTTCCGGTGGCAAGCATCCAGGCCACTCGGTGAGCGCCATAAGTCTTCCCGAGCAGTTTCAAATAAACATACCCGTCAGGCTTACGTGATCCTGCAGGCTCTCCGATCCGACGACGGCAATGGTCGACCTTCCATGTGAAAAGGCCGGTAAGCGGATCGTAAGCAATCATTTCCCTGAGCAGCCGGGTACGCTGCTCTGAATACATCTCAGGCATATCGTTACCTCAAGAGGGTGGTGGCACTTTGGGTAGAAGTGGGGTATTTGTGTTCGGCCCGGCATGGGGCCGGCTAAAAGGATTTGTGCGTGGATAAAACTCTTTTGATTCCCCTGATCGGGGTTTTAGTTGCGGCTGTGATAGCTGCGGTGACGTCGCTGGTTGTCTCAATCCTTTCAAAGGATCAGAAAACTTCAGAGTTCCGCCAGTCTTGGATTGATGCTTTTAGAGAGGACGCAGCAAATCTTGCGGGGCATTGGTCAACAATGGTCGCGACGCTGGAAGGTAAGAAAGCTGCGAAGGAAGACGCTCTAAAGTTTTTGGAATCACGCCATGACGACGTCATTGACGTTGAAGTGCGCATCACGAGGATGCGACTGAGGCTCAACCCTAAGGAGCATGCACACCTGATTAACCTCCTGCATCACCTAGGCAATGGGAAAATGTCTGGCCGTGAGGAAATGGACCAGACAATGGAGTCTATTGTTGTAGAGGTGCAAAAGGTTTTGAGATCCGAGTGGAAGCGTGTGAAGCACGGCGAGCTATCCTTTAGACTCCTAAAGTGGCTTTCATTAGTCGCGATTGTTGGGGGTGGCTACGCTGCGTATCAGTTGATGATGCAAGCCGTCTAATGTGTAACTACTTCGTCGTCAGGCTCCGGCGGATCGTCGGCCAGGGACTTCATGCCAGCGGCCTGAATGATGCGCGACACCTTTTCAGAAACAACAAAAGGTGTCGTGACACATCGAAGCATTTTGGTCTGGGTATCGAAGTCGGCGGCGAGCAGGTTCATCAGGAGCAGCTGGTAAACCTCCTGCTGGTTGTTGATCCCGTGCGCTGCCATGACTCGCTTGAGGTCAGGCTTGAACACCCCGGCCACCTCAATCGTAAACTTCTCGACGCCCAATGCAGCGTCCTTTGCTGCAGCCTTCTCGCGCTTCCTGCGCTGCTTCTTGGCTTCCTCCGTCAGTTCCTTTTCCTCGGCCATGGCCTACCTCTTCAATTCCGCTGGCCGGCAAGTCCAGCCAGGTCTGTCGTTTGCGTTGTTGGGTGCGAAAACGTCTCAAGCTGCGACCTTCACCTGATGCCAGGCGCCGGCGGCGTAGAACAGCATCGCGGCTTGAGCTTCGTCCATCGATATCTCGTCGGGAATGGCGATCCAGCCTGACGCCACCAGATGGTTCGGGTTTGCGCTGTTGCGCAGCTCCAGGTAGTAATGCTCGATGGCATCGGTCAAACGCTCGACCTTGTAGATGCCCTCGGGCGAGATCTCCACCGACTTGATGTACTCGGCGCCGCGCTCGTCTCGACACATGGCGCCGATGTAGATCGTCCAGCGGTAGGAGAAGTCGAATATCGCGTTCGCGATAGCCAGACTGCGGATCTGCTTGCAGCTCTTCCAGTTCGCCATGATCTGGCTACCGCTGGGGTCGATGTTCACCACCGCGACGTGATTGGTGCGCAGCAGCGCCCGGCAACTGCGTTCAGCCCGGGCGAAACCGTTGTTGGGTTTGCGTTTCGACTTCATAGCGAGTCTGCCATTTTGCGCAGCGCCTTGCGTTCGGCGGCCGATATCGGTTTCGGCCGACGCTTGAGGACCGTTTCAGGGTCTATTTTCTTCGAGCGGGGCGGCGGGAGCGGATTGCGCGGCGGGCTTTTCAGTTGGTCGATCCGTCCGCCAGCGGCCAGGTACTGCGCGATTCGTTCAGCGATCGACTCGGCGTCGGGTCGGTGCTGCTCGACGAGGTTGAGGTTGTTGCTTATCATGCTCAGGCTCCTAATCGATGGGCTTGCGCCCGCGCTCTGTCCGCTACTTCGTCAACCATCCGGCCAAGCTCCAAATTGAACTGGACCAGCTCTTGATGAAGCATCGCGATGTACTCGTCATCGCGCTTGATGGTCTCGATGTACAGGCGGCAGTCTTCATCCTGTCGCGGATCGAACGACAGGAAATCCCACCATTCCCGGCCCGTAACGAACATGCAGCCCTGAACCTGAGGCTTGTGTTCGTCGGGCATTCCTTCGAGCCAGGTTCGAACGTGGACGGCTTCATTGAATGGACACTTCGACTCGATGCCGCCGTCCTCGCCAATCAAGCCGTCCGGAGAGCAGCCCAACCAGTCGTATTTTGGATGAACCAAGAAGCCCGACTTGATGACGGTATTGCCGGTCAGAATTTCGTAAAAGTCGTGACTCGACTGCTCGACCTCGGTACCCCACGCCATCGACTTGCTGCTGACCGAATGCTTCGATCGGTTGGCCAGTCGCTCGAAGGCCAACTCGCGCATGTAAGTGGTGCGGGCCGCGAGTGGCTTGCGCTTCCCTTGCTTGTCACGATCACCCCAAGCAATCACATCCTTGAACCTGCTTGCCGTGAGGCGCCCGCTGCGGTCTTGATGCCACTGCTCGGTGCGCTGAAGGTCTACTGAGGCGTTCATTGATTACCGTCCTGCGGATCGTTGTCAGCACTGGCGCTCGAGCTTTCATTGAGGGTTGTAAACTCTGCCTCAATTGTCTGTGCAATCGACTTCAGCTCACCGTGACGTGTCACGCCAATTGCGCCACGCTGCTGCGGTTTCAGTGCCTTCCAGGCTTTTTCGTAGCCATCAATTCCTTGTTCTTGAGCGATCTTTTTGAGCTGCTCGAACAGGTCCGCAGTTGCGTCGGTGGCGTCGCCCTGAGGAACCGACGCAGCTCCCACATCTGCTGGCTTTTCGTTGGTAGATCGTGGGGTAACATCCGTTTCCGGAAGCGCGTAGCCGTCGTCCAGCTCGTCACGTGTGTACACGCCCAGAATCACGTCGGGGCAATACAGACGAGCCCATTTTTTGAGGGCCAGGTACGCGATCTGCTGCTTCGGATCGTCCGCCCATAGCGTAGAGTTTCGGGTTCGTGCCTGAGTCATCAAGGTGGTCAGTTCGCGGGGAGCGTCTTCGCCAACGAACGTAGCCCAGACGCGGACGCCGAGGCCTTTCTCGTCGTTTATGTTCCAGTTTGGGACGCGGTATTTCTTCGGCTGTCCGTGATCATCCATTTGCTTTTTGCTTTCGATTTCACGGAAGTTGCCAATGATCTTGTCCCAGTCGCCGAACCACTCGTAATGGATTCGATCAAGGGTCGGCGCTCTCGTGGTAATCACCGCGTTGACGAGCTGTGCTTCATAGCTGAGCTGGCCGCCGTTGACGATGAATGTCTTCTGCGCCACCTGGAAGGGATTCATGCCCCATTGCATGGACTGCATGATCACTGCCATGCAGTCGGCAGTGTTGCCGTGGAAATGCTTCGGCAGGGTGGTTTTGCCGCCTGCCATGATGCCGGCGAGTTCAGTCATCGACTGCATGCTGTCGCGATTGAGGATCAGGCCCGTCGGGCTTGTGTCCATTGGTACGGTAGCAATCTGGGTTTGAGCGTTCATTCCTAACTCCATAGCCGACGACTTTGGCCGGCCTCCGGGGTGATTTCAGGGTTTGTTAGAACGACAGGGCGCGCAGCCAGGCCGATGCTTCGTCATTGGTGACGCAGAAGGCCATGGCCACGACCTCGACCACTTCGTCGACGCTCGGCATGTTCGAGTCAGCGACTTCGTCAGCCACTGGAACCGGATCAACTCCCACTGCATCTGCTGGCGCTGTGTCGGTAACGGCAGGTGCCGTGATGACGTTTGCAGCCGAAGCGGGTGCTGCAGCCAATGCGCGCAAGCGAGCCAACTCTTCTTGGTCACGCTGATACTGCGCATCGCGTTCGCGCTGCTGGCGCTGCTGTTCTTCTTGCTGCTCACGTTGCTGGCGTTGTTGCGCTTCCATATCGCGGCGCTGCTGGTCGAGTTCATCCTGCTGCTGCTTCAAGCGCAGGCGATCTTCCTCGGCGCGCTGCTTGCGCAACTCCTCTGCTTCAGCATCGGCGATGCGTTGCTTCTCACGCAGTTCGTCCAGCTCTTTTTGTTGGGCCAGTAGCTTGGCTGCCGCCTCTTCGCGGTCAACAGCAGCCCGGTGCAGCGCTTCAAGCTGATCAATAGCGTTGTCGCGGGCGATGGTGGCTTCAGCTTCAAACTCGGTGTATTCGTCTGGCAGGATTACCCACTCTTTGACGCTTTGAAGCACGGCTGCAACATCGGCAGCACTGCGGCTTGCGTACGCTGCTGCTACAGAGCTGAATCGGGTAATTTTTTTCCGGATGGTCTCGACACGTTCAGCCTCGACACGCTCGCGTTCGGCCTTGGCGTCAGCGGCGCGCTTTTCTTCGGCCTTGATTGCCTCGTCTACAGGCGCTTCGATCGCCAGCACGCGCTCCTTCAGTGCTTCACCAAATTCCTTCACTTGGTTGACGCGAGCCTGGGCGTCTTTAACCGCCTGCTGATAGGGAACCAGCGCCGTTTTCGTGGTATTGGCCAAGGCGTAGCGGACATCGCGAATATCCACGCGAACTTCCTTCGCATTCGCCAAGCCCTCACTGGTAGAGCAGTCAACAACGAGGTTCGCGTAGGTCGTTTCCAATCGGACGATTTGTTCTTCATGCGGCCGATATTCGGCGATATCGGTGACAGCTACTTTGGGCGTTACAGCGGTCATTTCGATGGACTCTTGCAAAGGGGCTTGTTGGGCTTTTGCAGACATGACGGTTCCTTGCCGCGCCGAGCGCAGCTTGTGGTGGGCTTGTTTATTGAGTGATGCGGTCGGCGAGGGCACTGAGCAGCATCAGGAAGGTGTAGATCGAAAGGACTCGAAACGAGCCACGCCGAATCAGGATGCGGCGTGCACGCTGAAGGCTGGTCATCGGAACACGTTGTAGGTGGTGGAGCGCGGCACCTGGCAAGTGCCCGAGCCGTCTTTCACGATGCCGTAGGCGCCTGCACCGGCAACCAGAAGCACAACCAGAATCCAGTAGACGAGGTTCATGGCCGAGCCCTCACAGCGATGCGTCCGCCTTTCATGGTCACCGACAGGCGCAGCGGGAGGCTGTCGACCAGATCCTCGCGCTTGCGACCGATGACTTCATTGAAGGGCAGGCCGAAGCCGAGGATCGCGATGCGGCGCTCGATATCCTCGAGCTGTTCATCGGCCAGCGTTTTCACCAGAGGCGTTGTCATGCTGCAGCTCCTTGCGAGACGGAGGCGTTGTAGGAGGCGTAAATCTGGTCGATGCGGGCGCGGAAGTGACGGTGCTCGGCATCGTCAATGGCACGAAGCATGAAGGCCAGGGTGATGCAGGATGTCGCGGCGGCGCTGGCGTTGGGCTTGCCGAGGTCGCGGATCATGTTGCTGATTTCGCCCTCGATCCAGGTCACCGCCGTTTGATGGTCACGCTGCTGGATGTTCATTTGAGCCCCCAGAATTCGCCATAGGCGACCACCGCTGCCGCGACTCGCTTGGCCCGCGCCTTGCGGTCGACAAACTCTTGGGCTGCCATCAGCGCCTGACGCTGTGTGTGTTCTTGCGCTGCGGCTTCGTAGTCGTGAAAGTCTTCAACCTTCAGCGCTTGGGGGCGCCCCCATTCATCAAAGCGCCGATCCCACTCTCGGGCCTGCGCACTGTCTGCATAGCTGGTTGCCATGGTCGCCTCCGTGGTGGCGGGTGTTGTTCCAACAAAACTCGGATGCACTCATCCGCTCCGCTGGTTGCCGTTGGGCGCGGAGGGGAGTGCATTCGGGTGGTGTCGAACGATTTGCAAAATGGCGAGTTGAATTTTTTGATTTCACTGCCGATAAAGCACAGAACTTCTAAGGATGAATTCCCATGCGTGTTATTTCGAAGGCCGTATGTTTAGTTGCTTTGGTCGCGCTCAGTAATTTAGGGCAGGCCCAAGCGGGTACCGAGGATCACGACATCGCTATAACCATGGTGGCTATGGGGCGTATGTGTGCAGAACAAGAGCCTGGAATGAATTATTCGCTGCAGAACATCTTTTCCCTTCCAGACATAGCGGCAAACGCAGATCTAAAGAAGGAGATTCTTGCAGTAGATACCAATCCGGCATTTCAGGATGAAATCAAGGCAGTTCAAGTGCAGGCCGCAGGGGATCCGTCGGCAGCAAAACATTTCTGCCCGAGCTATGCGCCGAAAGCTAGCAAGTAATCTGTCCCAGGCCCGCTACTGGCGACGGCCTGGGTTTCTAGCATCAAATTGTCGACGTGCGTGGGGGTGGCCTACCTCATTCGGCCGATGCGCGGTGACATCGACGGCCTACTGTCCGCTGCCTGTATGAGTGATGGGCGCCGGCCTTCAGGCTTGCCGCGCCGCGCAGGTGAATCGCTCTCTGCTACATGGCTGCCATCCCTCTGATTTAAGGCAACTGCCGAGCATTCCTCGGTAGTTGGTTTCGATGCAGGTGGGCGGTTATAGGCCGCAGTTTCGTCCGCATCGTGGTGTGATCTGGCCGGGGCTCAACCGGCATTCGGCGGAAGGGGTAGCCCTGTAGGCGACCGGTCGGCACATCCGCTGCCCGAGACTTAGCCTCAGATCACACCCCGATGCGCTCTCATAGAGAGGATCGGGCAGTTAACAACAGGCTGTCGTGGCGCTGGTTGTCACGCGTCGTAAGGCGGCTTCTCGCCGATGCGCTTCAGCTTTTCTTGCTGGAACGCCTCCGCGATATCGAAGGCCTTGCTTGGGATGAGCTCTGGCGACACACCGCCGAAGGACACAAGTCCAATCATTGCTGCAAGTGCGTAGCTTTCGATTTCTTCATGTTCATTGCGCGTCATCGTGGTTCTCCGGTTGTTTTCCCAATGCACCCGTCACCAGGTGCATCAGTGAAAAGGTCCGTCATGCTGCGGTCATCGCCTGTTGCGCAAGAAGCTCGGTTACCGCCTCCCGTGGCATGCAGCCATCCGAATACAGGTCGAACAGGTCGATTTCTTCCTGCGATCCCTCAACGACGTAATGCCCAAGGACATTCCCGGCCCTGTCCAGCCAGTCGCGATAAGCCAGTGCGGATGAATCTTCGCGGCATTCGTCGGCCGCCATAGTCGCCATGTTGAACATCGTCTTGCCCTCCGTTGATTTCCAATGCCGCCTCATAGAAGCGGCATCAGTAAATCTGTGGTCTTTCTCCGCACCCGCTTACCAGGTCATTCACTCAGTTCGGTCAACACCTCGTCCGCCGTCGCAGTGGGCTGCGCGTGGGCAGGCTTTCGGGCCTGTCGGATCGCCGGTCGCCGGTAGAGGCAAGTGCGGTTTTGTTCATCGGTTTACTGACCTCCCACCGATGGAGCCGGGAGTGACCTAACCGGACTGGCCGGGTAGTCGTTCATGGCGCTGGTTGTTAAAGAGCGGCGGGTCTGTTGAGGCCCTTCGCAGTGGCTGTGTGTCGCTGCGATGGGTGTAAATTAACCGGCGGTTTCTATGTCGCCAATACCGGCGGTTAATTTAATTTGCGAAAGGATTGGGTATGCTTCGTCACAACTGTATGGATATACAGATGTTAGGAGTGAAGTAAATGGCGGTGGCACAACAACAAAACCGGCTCGAGAGCGGTGGCATGACAGGCCTGGAGCGTCTTGAGCTACGCGTCTCGTCTATGATCAATCACCCAGTCGCGCAGATTCAGCGCTGGGTAACGATCCATCGGCTGGACACGGATGGAGAGAGGGAGTGGGAGGAGGTGATGGAGCTGCTGTCCGAGACGGAGTGTATAGACATGACGTTCAATGACGACGAGTCTGTGACGCTAAGGTGGGAGCCTCAAAGTGAGGAGGAGCGAGTTGCTGAGCTTGAAGATTTGTTTGAAGTTGCGATGGAGCAGGCCGCTCCATTTTGACAGGCATAAAAAGGCCCGCTATCTGCGGGCTTTTTGTTACTTGGTTGGAGCGGGTGCTGGAGCGGGCGGAGATGCCTCGGCTTTACCTGATTGAAACGCCGACATTGTTGTCTGCATTGCGCCAAGGACATTAGCTTGGTTTGCGTAATATGCACCCACCAGAATCGCGACGACAGCAAGCAACTGAACAACGACGGCGGCCCAATAATTCGATTTGACTGTTGCCGCTTGTTTCGCCGCTTCTTCAGCACCCTCTGCGGCTTTTGTAGCGCGCTCAGCGAGCATCTCGAAACGCTTGTCTCGCTCTACCTGCGCTTTATCGCGCTCAACCTGAACAGCAGCCTGAGTAGCGAGAAATGCATCAATTTTTGACGACACAGACTCAACCCGCGCGTCCATCCGTGCTTCGATGGTCTCGAGTTTTGCGTTGAATTCTTCGCGAGTTATATCGTTCATGCTTTCAGGATGATCCAAAACCTTACTGGAGTCTACTATTGGGATCGGTCTTAGTATTTCAACGTCCTTTCGGAATTTTATGATTTTGTTATCCCATTTTCCCTCATTCATTGGTCGATTCCTTGGGTTTTTCGCTTAACCACCCCACGACGTTATCGCCGATGATTTGGCGGATTGAGCCGCATGCACTGCAGTTCATCGAGAAAAATGGGCGGAATATTCCCGTGCTTTCTGCATAAGTCAGTCGATAGACAATCAGCTGCGTCACGCCCTCTTGATTTTCTTGGCCATCCATTTCCCACCCGTCATCCTTTCCACACTGTGGGCAAACTGTGGTATCGAAATGGGCGGCCATATAGCGAATCATTTCGCTTGGCACTACGTAATATTTTGCCGCATCAAACGGCTTGCCTTTCGGCTGCGAATCCATCGTAGCTCCCTGAATCCCTAATTCGCTGAAAATGTGGATGACTCACACCAAACTTGCATTCCACACCAGCAGTACACGAGCTTGGATGAATGTCTCATCTGCCCGGATTGTTTGAGGCGGATGCCGATCGTTGTCGGAAATCATCCTGATCTGTTCATCGCCCAGCCATTGCAGGCGCTTGATGTACAAATGACCCTCCCAAGAAAACATGTAAATCCCGTCGCCTACGAACTCCCGAATACTGACGTCCACCAGCAGCGGGTCGCGATGCTTGATCGTCGGCGCCATTGACTGGCCCCAGCCTGTCACCATTTTCAGATGGAAGTGCTCTTTGAACTCGACACCCATTTCGCGAAGATGTTGAGGGCTTACGCGCACATCCTGCAGCATCTCGGGATAGTCATGCGGGATCTGACCACCGCCCATCGCGGCGCGGACGTCGTAGTGGGCGATCCACACTTCATCACCCACAACGCCTGGCCGGTAGTAGTCAATCTCGATGGCGCCGCCGGCGTCATCAGCTTCAGCGGCCGCCATCAATCTTTTTCTGGCAGTGGCTGTAAGCCCTTTGCCCTGTTTATCGAGCATCGCTCGGACCATATCAGCGGCTGAAAGCGTCGAAGCTGATGGCTCTTCATTGACACCTGTCAGCCCGCTGATCTCGCGGGCAAGTCGCTTACTGAAGCGCTCGACCGGAACGCCGAGTAAGCGCGATAGAACCGCCGCGAATTTGGCGTTCAGAGGATTCGTGCCGTTCAGGTACATCGCCACCGCGGCGGCCGATATATCAGCCTCCGCCGCAAGACTCGCCTGGGTCAGTCCGAGCGCGTTCTTTTTCGATACGAAAAGCGCCTTGGCGGCGTCGCACTCAGCTTTCGGTTCTGGGGACAGCTGTTTCTTTCTGCTCATCCGTGAAATTTAACCGTTGGTTAATTTTATTGCGGCAACCGCCGGTATTGCCTAAAAGCTAACCGGCGGTTAATATTGGGTCTGACAAAGTTTGCTGAGGCAACGACATGAAGAAGACGCCACTGCCAGAACTGGTTGAGCGAATTGGTCAGTCCGCTGTCGCCAAGGGCCTTGGCGTCAGCGCTCCAGCCATTTCAAAAGCCTTGAAGGCGGCCAGGGAAATCCTGGTCATTGAACATGAGGACGGGAAGCTGACCGCGGAGGAGGTTCGTCCATTTCCGTGCCAGCTGCCGGTTCAAAGAACCGCCGCCTGACATCGAAGTCCGCCGTTCCTTGAGCAAATCATCGCGCCGCGGGTGGCGCAAAGCCACGTAACAATTTTTGAGGTGTGACATGCAGGAGTTGATGAGAGCGATCTACGACGTGGTTGACGACCATGGCACCAAAAAGATCGCAGAGGGCGCGGACTTCAAATCCCGGACGTTGCTTTCGCAGAAGGCAAACCCGGACTACGACACCCACCGCATGAACGTGGAAGAGCTGCACCGGATCATGAAGTTCACCCAAGACTTCCGCCCGCTCAAGGCTTGGGCAGAGGCGTTCGGTTTCGACCTGGTCCCGAAGGAGCGGCCGGAAGGGATCAACCTCAACGCCGCTTTGCTGCGACTGCATGCCGACCTTGCCGATGTCACCCGGCTTGCGTTCGACGCACAGGCTGATGGTCGCGTCTGCTCGGTCGAGAAAACGAGCCTGCTCAAGGAGGCTGAGGAAGTAATCGTCAGCTTGGAAGTGTTCAAGCAGTCCGTGAAGGCAGCCTGAATTTCAGACACAAAAAAGCCGACGTACGAGGTAGGCTTTTTCAACAGCGGTAAAACAAGTGGAGCTGATTATGCACGCACACTCACAACAGGACAATACCGGACATGTCGCGACACGTTTTGCGGATTCTGAAAACGTGTCGCGGAAAGAAATCATCGCGGAAGAAATTCACGCAATACAAGAGGGTGTCGCACCCATGACCCTGGCCTACGAATGGGCATTTACGTTCATGGGGCTTGCCAGTCAGAAAGTTGGATCGATTGACTTAGGGGATCTTGATCATATGGACCGTGATCAGGCCCGAGCTGCATTGGACGAAATCGAATCTGGTCGCGACAAGCTACGGGCAATCATCCCGCTCTTTGAAAAATATCCATACATCGCCGAGGTCATGCGATCTCACTGCAGCGCGCTGTTCTACGCCGAAGCAACCCTCATCC
>Ga0157369_10003083_pt1 | contig 19914 bp, 16 predicted proteins | sample C25metaG_FD_113461 | JGI IMG/M metagenome (GOLD analysis project Ga0157369, IMG submission 113461) | Corn rhizosphere microbial communities from Kellogg Biological Station, Michigan, USA - C2-5 metaG | ecosystem: Host-associated > Plants > Roots > Rhizosphere > Soil | place: USA: Michigan...
ATCGTGATCGGCGCGCTTGTCCTCGTTCCGTGCGAGTTCAGCAAGCATGTAGAGCTTCAGGGCCGCCGTATCGTCGTCTGTCTGCGGCAGGTTTTCAATCTCGCGACGATTGATGTGCTTGAGCCGAAGGTCGCAAACGGCCATGTAGATGACGAGCGCATCGCGGTCCTGTGGGTTGAGCTGCGTGCTGGCGCGTGCGATAGCGCCGTACTCGGCGCCGGCCTCTGAGTACCTCTTTGCGTTGAACAGGGCATCCGCATGCAGCTTGCGTTCGGCAGGCGTCAGCGGCAGATTCATGGCCTGGAGCTGTGTGGCCGCCTGGTTGGCTTCGGCGGTGAGGGGCCTGCTCTGGTAGATTTTTTTGAACAGAGTTGCTGCCTGAGAGGTATCACCAGCGCCCTGGTAGGCACGGCCAAGCGTGATCTGAAATCCGACCTGGTCCGAGGCTGGGGTGTTCAACAGCGGAGTAAGTACTGCCAGAGCTCCTTTCGCATCACTTTGTTGCAGATGAGCGTTGGCGAGCAGAATTGGAGCGCTGGGCACGAAGATGCTGTCCTGATGATGCTCCTGGAAGTGCTCGAGAGTTGAATAGGCATCGGTTGGTCGACCTCCCTGGATCATCGCCTGAGCTCCGAGATAGTCGGCATAGTCGTCCAGGGCCTCGCCCGATTTGCGCGCCTGAGCAAAGTTCGTGGTCGCATCCGTGTAGCGATGGTCGAGCATGTAAGCATGTGCAAGCGCAAGATAGGCTGCCGCTGCACCTTCGCCGGGGTGGTTCTGGGCGTATTGGAGAACGCCGGTATACGCCGCCGGCGATCGTGTTGCTGCAAGCTGCTGCGCCATAGGGCGTAGCTGTTCCGAGGCGTGGAAGGCGCTGGTGAGTTTCAGGCTGCGGGACGTGGGGACGGATCTGACTCGTGCCGTGCTCTTTTTGCCGTGCTTTGGGGGTATTGTCGTCCGCTTAGGGGGTGATTTCTTCCCCGCCTTGGCAGCCCGCTTTTTAGAAGACCGCTTGGCGGCAGCCTGCGCAGACGAATAGCCAACCGATGCCGTGGTAAGCGAGGGAGCACCGGGCAGGAAAATGGAGAACATCAATACTGCAACGCGAAACCAGCTACTTCTACGGCTCATTCTCTTTTTTTTGCTCCGACGGCTGCGGCTGCCTCATGTTCCATGTGCGTTGACCCCCGCAAATACGACTCTAAAGCCCCAAGGCAGCCTCGTCGCGAGGAGAGCGCGCATCCGAACCAGCTCAGATACTTTGCGGGAGGTCGCGATACGGCGGTATTGGTAAAGTTTGTCAAAACTTGACCCAGTACCGATACGGCTGTCCATTGCTTGCCTGCTTGGCCGACGTATAGACTAAAAAGGCTAGAGCAGCGTAGGTTCCACCGAATCGTTCCTCCGAGGTGTTAGACGAGTTCCTGCATCTTCCGCATATGCCAGCCATCCAATCTCCAGTAACCGAAGAGGTAAGCCCTGACATTGCACTCGTCGAGCGTGCAAAGCAGGGTGATGGTGAAGCGTTCGAGCAACTCGTACGACAGTACGAGCGGCAGATTTTCCGAGTAGCGCAGCACATCACGCAGAACCGGGAAGACGCAGAAGATATTACCCAGGACGTGTTTTTGAAGGCGTATGAGAAATTGGAGCAGTTTCAAGGAAATTCCAAGTTCTCGACGTGGCTGGTACGCATCGCAGTAAATGAGAGCCTGATGCGGCTACGGAAGCGCAAGACCAGCAAGACCGTCTCGATGGATCAGGATGTCCAGACTGAAGACGGCGCCATCCCAAGGGACTTTGCCGAATGGAGACCGAATCCGGAGCAGTTGTATGGTCAAAGCGAACTCAGTGAGATTCTCCGAAAGACGATACAAGGATTGCCGCCTGGTTTCCGCACCGTATTCACTCTTCGGGACATCGAGAACCTCTCTACGGAGGAGACTGCGGAGGCGCTTGGCTTGAGTGTTCCGGCAGTCAAGTCGAGGCTTTTACGCGCGCGCCTGCAACTGCGGGAGCGATTGAGCCGCTACTTTCGGCAGAAGAACGGAGGGGCCAAACCGTGACCTGCACAGATTTCCTGAGCCAACTTACGGACTACTTCGATGGCCAGATAGACCCAGAACTCCTCGCGGAGGTCCAGACTCACGTGCGCGAGTGCCACCACTGCGAAGTAGTGCTCGACACAACCAGTAAAACGATCTCGATCTACCGCGAACACGAGATCTACGAGTTTCCGCAAGATGTCCGCGAGCGTCTGCACTCGGCCATCATGGCAAAGTGCCGTGGTCGGTGCTGAGCAGACGATGGATGTCCAGACGACTACAGTCGCAGTTGTCATCCCAACTCTGAATGCTGCGAAGATGTGGCCGGAATTTCATCGCGCCCTTGCAGCTCAGTCCCTTCGGACAAAGCGAATCTTGGTTGTGGATAGTAGCTCTGTAGATGGAACTCCTGAACTCGTTCGTGCGGCGGGATATGAGGTGATTTCTATCCCGCGGGCGAATTTCAACCACGGCGGCACCCGCCAACTTGCGGTAGACCTCCTCGAGGATGTGGAAGCAATTGTTTTCCTGACTCAGGACGCGGTGCTAGCGAATTCAGAGTCATTGTTAAAGCTCGTCGCCTCTCTCAAAGATCGCCAGGTCGGCGCTGCCTATGGCCGCCAACTCCCGAGGCCAGGGGCCACCCCTATCGAGGCGCATGCCAGATTGTTCAACTATCCGCCGGCTCCCCAAGTGCGAGACCTGTCAAGCCGGAATCATCTTGGATTCAAGTCTGTTTTCATCTCGAACTCATTTGCCGCATATCGCCGAGATGCCCTCGTTTCAGTCGGAGGGTTTCCGGATGACGTTATTTTTGGCGAAGACACAATTACCGCGGCAAAGCTGCTGAAATCCGGGTGGAAAATAGCCTATGTTGCTGATTCCGCAGCGCATCATTCCCATTCATATACCTGTAGTCAGGAGTTCAAGCGCTACTTCGATATAGGAGTGTTACACAGCAGGGAACCGTGGCTTCTGCATGAGTTCGGTCAAACCGGTTCGGAGGGTCGCCGCTTCGTATTATCAGAGCTGTCGTATTTATGGCCTAGGTACTGGTGGCTTATACCGTCGGCTTTCATCCGCACTCTGCTGAAGCTGCTCGGGTACAGACTGGGTCGTAGGGAACGTCGATTGAAGTCTTCGACTAAACGCAGGCTAAGCATGCAACCTTCCTTCTGGCCCTAAGTGCTTGGATCGAAGCTGCTCCAGCGTTCGATCGTAAGCAATCGTTCGGTTATGGACCGGTAGTCACATGGTCACTCGATCACCGGTGTGGTCGTGCTAAACTCAATCCAACTCACGGAGTTAACCGGCCGAAGTCTTCGATCGAATTCACCTATGGCTCCGTGCTGAGGTTAGTAAAATAGCTACATGGTGTAGTACACGGAGCGGGCCATGTCGACAACCGGGACTTCTTTTCTGAGCGAACTCAATGGCGCCTTTCATCACAAGGTATTTGTCGCCGACATGTTTCTCTCGCTCAGTTTCATCCGTGCAACCATAAACGTTCGTCAGCGTCGGTGTGAAACCGAGGGTTGAATCCGCGCTCTCGAGGGGGTTGTTTATACGACTCCTGTTGGATGGCCGAAGAACTGAATCTGCTGAATAATGGAAGCAGGGGTGTGGTAAGGAGTCTGGCTTCTGTATGAAATCGATTGTGATTTTCGGTGGTACTGGCTTTATTGGGACACATCTAACCCAGACATTGCTGAGCAGTGATGCTGCCGAAACGATCTATCTCGCCGATGTCAAAGAACCGGTCGACGAACCCTACGCGGAACAACTTCAGGTGGGTCTCCGTAGCGGTCGGGTCGTTTATGTTCCGTACGATGTTCGTAAGCCCATTCCGAACGATTTGCTCCCAGCAAACACCGGCCTGATCTTCAACCTGGCCGCTGTGCACCGGGAGCCTGGCCATCAGGCATATGAATACTTCGAGACCAACCTGCTAGGTGCAGAGAATGTCTGTGCCTGGGCGGGAACCATTGGCTGCAAAAAGCTTGTGTTTACAAGCAGCATCTCGCCGTACGGCCCGTGTGAGGAGCAGAAGACGGAAGAGTCTCTTACGGTTCCTGAGACGGCCTATGGCAGTTCCAAGCTGGCTGCTGAAAAGATTCACATGATGTGGCAGTCGGGGGGAGAGGGGCGTCAGCTGCTTGTGCTGCGGCCAGGCGTCGTCTTCGGGCCCGGCGAGAGTGGCAATGTTACGCGCTTGGTGCGTAGCCTGATGAAGGGTTACTTCGTTTATATGGGCAATCGGGAGACAGTCAAGGCTGCCGGTTACGTTAAGGAGCTTTGTCAAGTCGCGATGTTCGGTCTCGAGACGTTGCATAAGACTAACGCGCCCTCGCTCATCCTGAACTTCACCATGGATCCAGCGCCCACAGTGCAAGAGATGGTCGAAAGCATCTTGAGCGCCACGGGCAAATGTTCTGCTCCGTTGAATATGCCTCGGTCACTTCTGCTGGCGCTCTCATATCCGCTGGCAGCTATCGGTGGAGCGCTGGGGGTGCAGGTCCCTATCAATCCGGTGCGTGTTCGCAAACTGTTTCGCTCAAACAACGTCGCGGCCGCACAGCTACGAGAGTTGAACTACAAGTATCTCTACTCCTTGGAGAGCGCGTTTCGAGACTGGATGCAGGATTGTCCGCGTGATTTTTCAGTGCCCGTCGTCAACGCTGCGCCTCGTCCGGAACCTCTGCAGTGGGAGAGTTCGCGAGCGATGGTGCCGGACGTGCGCAAGTCGTAACCTTTGGCTGCAGGTTGGTCAGAAGCCTCGAATTATGGCAATCTGGCAGCTTCGGCCACTGCATCCCACGAGTCAGAGCCTGCAAGGAACTTTTTGGGCAGGTACTGCTTCGCCTCTTCGCCGGTGAGTTGGTGAGACCAGGAGACGCGCGACTTCGACGTGCCGGGACCCGTCGAGCCGAATTCTGCAAAGTAAGCAGTAGACTCGTTCGACGAATTGCCCCAATTGTCCCAGCCTCCGGGCGTAACCTCCGATGCCATCTGGGTCTGGATATAGACCACCCGTGCATATGGCCTCCAAGGCCTGCCTAGCCCCACGCGGCCGTGGCGGATCGCACTATTCGCCGCATCTTGTTCGCCTCCTACCGGCGCCGGGCTGGAGTCCAAGCTGGCTGTTATGCGCGAGTTCAGGATGACGTAGCCGGTGCTCTGCTGCGCCGAGGTTCGCGAGTGAGCGGTCACAAAGCCGGGGCCGTTCGAATGCAGTTCGTCGTCTTCGAATACAGCGGTTGCATCGCCGAAGATGTAGTCCACGCCTCCTTCGATGTACGTGTCTACGTAATATTGCCGTCCATAGTCGGCAAACAGCGTGTCTTGATGGCCGAGAATTCTGCAGTTCTTGAAGATGGAGCGGTCAGAACGATTCGCTACCGCGACTGCCTGGCCGGTGTCGCCGGCTGCGTTCTCAAACGTCAGGTTGTCGGCTTCGAAGCCCTTTCCGTTCAGTTCTACGGTTTCAGTGAAGAAGGTCCCGCCTGCTGCCCTTGCGTTTAGAGAGTTCGTGATAACTGTATCTTCCGGTTTGGCGCCCAAGCCTACCAATGTGATGTTCGGATGGTTTTGCGTGACAAGGATGCGCTCGTGATATATGCCCGGCGCAATCTCGATGTAAACCCGTCCGCCATCCGTCGGCCAGGGATGATGATCCAGCGCATTCTGTACGGTGGGGAACATGGTGCGGTTCTCCTGGCCTGGTCCAGCGCTCGGTGCAGCCGGATCGACTCGCACATGCACATCCCGCGCCGAAGCTGGTATTGCGAAGCAAGCCGTGATGAAGAGAATGGGAAATTGCGTGCGAATCATGAGCGCAAGGGTACGGCTTTGCCCGGTACAAGACAACGAAGATGGGGACTCCGTAGCGGAAGTTCGTCAGCCGCGCCGAAGCGCCGCTGATGGTAAACTTGAGCTGTGCCGGGTCCTACGCGACGTAATCCCGCCAACCCCGCCAGGTCCGGAAGGAAGCAACGGTAACGGGCAACTACGGGCGCAGTAGGTCGCCCGGTACTATGAATTCCACTCGCCGGCCCTTCCCGCATCGCCGCAAACTTTTCCTCGACATGATTTGCTCAGCGTGCCGGGCAGCAGCATGCCCCCGCACGAATCGGAAGCAGCAACTGTCAACGCTGCACTTGTTCTAAGCACAAGGCTCGGCGAGAATGTACGACGGAGCTGTGCGTGTGCTTTGAGATGGAGTGGGCGACTTACCTGCTGAGCATCAGGTTTGCGCCGCAGGAGTGAGGTGACCAGGTTGAGTCTTACATTGAGGCCGCGGCAATCGGCCCGGGCAAAGATCAGTTCTCTCGGATGTTACGTGCCTCCCCGCCTACTTACCAACGCCGACCTGGAGAAGATGGTCGAGACCACAGACCAATGGATTACGGAGCGCACGGGCATCCGGCAACGTCACCTGGTAGACCAAGGCGTAGCCACGAGCGATCTGGGCGCCGAAGCGGCGCGTCGCTGCCTCGCAAAGCGGGGCATAACTGCCGCTGAAGTTGAAGTGATTATCGTGGCGACCGTGACCCCAGACATGATGTTTCCAGCTACAGCCTGCCTGGTGCAGGACAAGATTGGCGCGAAACACGCCTGGGGCTTCGATCTGTCCGCGGCCTGCTCCGGGTTTCCGTATGCGCTGCAAGTGGGAGCAAAGCTAGTCGAAAGTGGCGCGCATACGAAGGTACTGGTCATCGGCGCCGACGTGATGAGCTCTATCATCGACTACAAAGACCGCGCCACGTGCGTCATCTTCGGCGATGGAGCAGGCGCGGTGCTGCTGGAGCCCTGCCTGGACGGCGAAGTCGGGCTGATCGACTACTACCACGAGATCGATGGATCCGGCGCTCCCGCGCTTAACATGCCCGGAGGCGGCAGCCTCAATCCGCCCACGGCAGAGACGATATCGAAGAACATGCATGTTGTTCATCAGGACGGACAGGCTGTTTACAAGTTTGCCGTTCGCAAGATGTCCGAGGCGGCGGAGACCGTGCTTGCACGCAATGGCGTGACCGGTGCGGAGCTCGACTGTTTCATTCCGCACCAGGCCAACAAACGGATCATTCTTTCCACGGCAGAACGGTTGGGTCTGCCGCTTGAACGCGTTGTCATCAACATTGATCGCTTCGGGAACACGACGGCTGCGACCATCCCAATCGCGATGGAAACCGCAGTTGAGGAAGCAATGCTGAAGAAGGGCGAGCTTGTGCTGCTGGCAAGCGTCGGCGCAGGCTTTACGGTAGGTACGACACTGCTGCGCTGGGAAGTTTGACGGTCTTCTCAGCCGGGGTGGGCTGATGCAGTTTCCGCCCTCTTTCCTCCACCCTTACGTCCGCGCATCTCGCTCGAGGTTCGATAGAGCCGCCACAGTGCGATCCCGACGAAGATTAGGATCACTATCCAAAGGCCGGCTAAAATCGGAACTGCCCACTTACGGCTGAACATGCTCCAGAGGTGGAGTACGTGCGGCCCAAAGTACACGCCGATTGCTGCTGCGGCGCAGTGACGCAGGAAGCGGCTGATAGTGAAGCTGATCATGAACTTCTTGCGTGACATCTGCAGCGCGCCGGCTGCCAGTACAAACGGCGACAGCGGCATGGGTGGAGGCAGGATCGCCGGAAGCGCTACGGAGAGAATCGCGTGCCGCTCCATCCAATCGCACACACGATGGAACATGCGCGGAGAGATGTGCTTCTCAATAAATGCCATGCCGCCGGCCTGCCCGACCTTATGGCTGAACAAACCCCCAAGTGCTGAGCCCAGAGTCGTGATCGCGAGCAGTACCACCAGATTTGAGTGCTGTGCTGCGAGAACCACGATCATAATGTCGGTCACACCAGGGATTGGCAGCGGCACAAACGAAGAGTCCACAATAGAAACCAGGAATAGTCCAACTAGACCGAACGAAAAAAGAAAATGCATCAGCATGCTGGAGCTGTGGGACGTCGCGGCCGCTAGTCCGACGACCGTAGAATGCATCCAGCCATTTGCGAGTGTCGCCGGGGTCATGGGTGATATGACGCGTTGTAGCGACTAGAAGTCGCCGCACTCCAGCAGTTTGCATTACACGAACTGTAAGGTGGAATGCGGAAGAACTCCGAGTTCCGCTGCATAAGCCCGAAAGCAACGGATGCTCTCAATGCACTCCGGCGTGAGGGTGTAATGGATGTTTCGGGTCAGATAGGTCCGGATAGTTTCGGCCGAAATCGGAATGCGGCCGGACCATTCGGTCACCAGCTGTTCCACATTTCTGATGCCCGCATCGCGTGATCGCTGCAGATCGCCCACGAGGGCAGTGGTTGTCACGGAAGAGGGTCCGAGCGATTCCGGCCTCACTGCCCACACAGCGGCGACCCAAGGAAGTCCGGTGCGCGCATTCCATAGTTCCGCCATATCGAGCCATAGACATGGCCCCGCTCCCTGCTCAATTGCGGTCCGCTGCTCCAGAGCCAGCAACGCGGGGTCGCCAATAAGCAGGGCGGCGTCGGCGGCGGCGAGCATGGCGATCGGGTCTGCCGTGTGCGGTACAAACTCTGGCTCTGTCCCGAGGAATTTGCGGAACAGCACCTGCGCGTATGCGACTGAGCTGCGCGACGCTGTATCAGCGGCGATGCTACCCACGTGCTTTAGCAGGTCCTCGGGATCGTTTGCTGCGCGCCCCTGTAGCTTCACGATCAGCTGAATCGACCTAACCTGACGGAGCGACGCAATGGTGCATCCAGGCACTACGGCCAGCGATTCAGTCAGCGAAGCAACGGGAATCAAGCCGAGCTCGGCGCGGCCGGCTATCAGCTCGTCGGCACATAGCGACGGCTTGGTCAGATGTACATCGTACCGCTGTGCCAGCTCAGCGTTACGTGGCGCATGCTCAAAGTCCCACATGAGCGGGGCGGGGTTCAGGAACTGGATCGCTGCTACGCGCAACCGCTTGGTCAAGTCGGGCCTCAATAGCAACAGTTTATTGGATGTGCAAGACCGGCCTCGGTCGCACCCTACGATTCTCGTATGCCGCCTTTGCGCTGGCCGCTACAATGGAGCCGTCCAAGGTGCTTCCGTTGCCAACTTCCAAAGTCATCTTCTCTGTTCTTCTCGCCTTGACGAGTTCTGCCATAAGCGCGCAGGTCACCCCGTCCTCCATCGCCTCGCAGCTTAAAAATCTGCGCTCGATCCCCGACGACCGGCGCCCCGCAGTTACAGCTCAAATTGCACGAGACATCAGAACTCTGCCCGCGGGCACGCCCAAGCTGCAACTCGCCGACGCGCTCTCACATCTGGTTACCGAAGGCGATCCCGGGCAGCAAACGCTCCAGGCAGTCGGCGATGCGCTCGCCGCGTCCTTGAAGGAGACGCCACTTCCGTCGAAGAACGGGCAGCCGCCGATTCCGTACATGGACCTTGCGCGACTTGTGCGCTACGAGGGGGTCACAACTGACCTTAACGAGCCATTCCTCGAGAAGGCTCTAGCGATCTATGCCGGCAATGACGCCGATGCGGCGAAGGCCGATTTCACGCTAAAGGATCTTAAGGGTAAAAAGGTGACGCTCTCCCAACTGCGCGGGAAGGTCATCCTGGTCAGTTTTTGGGCCACGTGGTGCCCGCCCTGCCGCAAAGAGATGGGAGACCTCGACCTGATTTACGCGCATTTCCAATCCCAGGGGCTCGTAATCCTTTCCATCTCCAGCGAGAACAACTTTACGGTGACCAGCTACGTCCAGAGCATCGGCTATCATCCCTCAGTGCTGATCGATGACGGTGGGAAGGTTGCGAAGCAGTTCCATGTGGACGGCATCCCACGTACTTTTGTCTTCGATCGCGAGGGTAAGCTGGTCTCTCAGGCAACCGACATGCGTACCGAAAAGCAGTTCTTGCGCATGCTGGTCACTGCTGGTCTGAAACCTATTTAGGGGCATTTTCCGGGGATAAATGAATCAGGCCAGTGAAGCAGAGCAGTACAGGCTGAACACTAAGCTGCGAGCCAGACTCGGATGGATGGCTCTCAAACTTGCCCCGCTGATGGGGCCGATGCGCATCGTACGCGCGATGCAGCAGCTCGGCGCCGCGGAACGAGTCTTCGAGGTATCCCTGACCGAGCTAGAAGCTGCCGGGCTTCCGGCGCAGGCAGCGCAATTCATCTTCGAAGGTCGCGGGCTCGAAGCAGCAGAGGAAGAGTCCAATCGCACTAGCGAGGCGGGCGGTTCATTCATCACACCCGACGACGAAGAATACCCCCGACAGCTCCTGGAGATCTACGATCCGCCTCCGGTGCTCTGGATTCGCGGCGAGGCAAGCACGCTGAAACATCCAGGCATTGCAATCGTGGGTACTCGTCATCCCTCGCCGTATGGAACGGGTATGGCGCAAATGCTTGCCCGTGATCTCGCGGCTCGCGGCCTTGTCCTACTCAGCGGCATGGCGCGTGGAGTGGATACGGCTGCTCACAAAGGCGCGCTGGAAGCGCAGGGCGCAACCGTTGCAGTATGGGGAACAGGCATTGATGTCGTCTACCCTAAGGAGAATCGAAAGCTCGCCGAGCAGATCGTTGCATCCGGTGGCGCAATCGTAAGTGAGTTCCCAATGGGCACGTTCCCTGCGCCCCAAAACTTTCCTATCCGCAATCGCATTCTGAGTGGTATCAGCATTGGCGTGTTGGTCATTGAGGCAGGTGAGTACTCTGGCACACGCATCACCGCCCGTTGCGCGATGGAGCAGAATCGCGATGTTTATGCTGTCCCTGGCAACGTAACCAACAAGAACGCCTGGGGGCCTAACACTCTGATTAAGCAGGGCGCTAAGCTTACTGCCACATGGGAAGACGTCTGGGAAGAACTCTCATCTGAGGTGAAGCAGGAGCTGCAGCGCCGCTCCGGCAGCCCTGAATCAAAACCCGGCGGCACTGCATCTCTATTTGACGAGCCTCCGGTTCCGGAGCACGAGCGTGCCGTTCTCGAGCGGCTCAAGCGGGATGAGGCCACTCAGCTTGACGACCTGATTGAGAGACTCGAAGGCAACCTTGGTTCAGCCGAAATCTTTACTGCCTTGTTCGAACTCGAGCTACGAGGCAGAGTCCGGCAGATGCCTGGAAAAAACTACGTTCGCTGCTTTTGAAGAGTGTCACCTCAGTGCGCTGTGCTACGCTGCCGCAAGCACAAGAGAAAGCAATAAGTTCCTCATGTCTCTGCCACATTGCTTCCACGCTCGACGCAAATCATCCGTCGAGACGAAATTGAAGAAAAGCAGTCTATGGGTGTAGATTCTCGACTTGTCCCGGAGTATCAACCGGGAGGGTCGGGTCGCAAGTTTCACGTTTCCGTGTTAGGTTCGCATTTGACGAACCCGGAGTACAGGGATTCGGCATGCCGCGTTTACCGGCGGTGGGGATCGAAGGGAAAGAATGGCAAAGTCACTGGTGATCGTGGAATCGCCTGCGAAGGCGAAGACGATCAATAAATATCTCGGCAGCGATTTCCAGGTGGAGGCCTCTATCGGCCACATCATGGACCTGCCCAAAAATGACATCGGAGTTGAACTCGAACGCAGAACGTTCGAGCCGACGCTGATCGTCTCCCCGGGCAAGGAGAAGGTGGTCGACAAGCTGAAGAAGCTTGCGGCGAAGGCCGATTACGTCTATCTCGCTCCTGACCCCGACCGCGAGGGCGAGGCCATCGCAGCGCATCTCTCAATCCAGCTCAAGCCGGTCATTAAAGATAAGTCGAAGCTGCGCCGCGTCACGTTCAACGAGATTACGCAGAAAGCAGTTAAGGCCGCGTTCGAGCATCCCCGCGACGTAGACGAGAACCTGGTCGACGCGCAGCAGACACGCCGCGTGTTGGACCGCCTCGTCGGCTACCAGATCTCTCCGCTACTCTGGGACAAGGTTCGTCGTGGACTGAGCGCCGGACGTGTGCAGACCGTCGCGCTTCGCCTCATTGTGGAACGCGAGCAAGAGATCAACGCTTTCCGGCCAGTCGAGTACTGGAACATCGATGCCGAACTCGACGCAGGCGCAAAGCAGAACTTTATCGCTCGGTTTGTCGGAATCAACGGAACTCCGGCACGTGTTCCCAATGGAAACGATGCGGAGGGCAAGCCGCAGTTTATTGCCAATGCATTGCCAGACCAGAGGTCCGTGGATGATATCGTCGGTGACCTCAAAGGGGCGAAGTGGAGTGTACGGTCGGTCGAGAAGAAGGAGCGCCGAAGCAACCCTCGCGCCCCGTATACCACCAGCAAGCTGCAACAGGATGCCGCGGCGCGTCTGGGCTTCAACGTGCGCCGGACCATGGGTGTGGCGCAGCGACTGTATGAGGGTATTGAACTCGGCACTGAGGGCACAGTCGGGCTGATTACTTACATGCGTACCGATTCGACGCGCGTTAGCGCCGATGCCATCACGGATGTGCGCAACTATATATCGAAGCTCGGGCCGAAGTACCTGCCGTCCGCCGCCAACGAGTACGCGGGCAAGAAGCAGGCCGATGCTCAGGACGCGCACGAGGCGATTCGTCCCACTGACGTCAACTTCACGCCGGATTCGATCCGTCGCCACCTCAGCGACGAGCAGTATCGGCTCTACAAGCTTATTTGGCAGCGTTTCGTTGCAAGCCAGATGACTCCGGCGATCTTCGACCAGACCACAGTCGATATCCTCGCGCAGGGCAAGAAGGCATACGACTTCCGCGTCTCCGGCAGTGTCTTGAAGTTCGATGGCCACCTGAAGTTTGAGGAAGAGGAGAAGCAAGCGCGCGCTCAGGCCAAAGCAGCCGAGCAGGCCGCGGCTGCTGACTCACCCGCCAGCCGCGACGGCAACGCGGACGGGGAAGAGGATGCGGAGCGGCGCCTGCCTGAAATGCGCGACGGCCAAGCGCTCAGGCTCAACAAGCTCGATCCGCAGCAGAAGTTCACTCAGCCGCCGCCGCGTTACAACGAAGCTAGCCTCGTGCGGGTTCTGGAGGAGCGCGGCATCGGCCGTCCGTCCACCTACGCGTCCATCATTAACACCATTCAGGATCGCGACTACGTCAAAAAGATCCAGGGCCGTTTCGTGCCCACCGAGATCGGTACAGTAGTTACGAAGCTGCTGGTCAAGAACTTCCCCTACATCTTCGACACCCAGTACACCGCACGGCTTGAGAGCGAGCTCGACGCGGTGGAAGAGGGCCAGGAGCGCTGGACCGATCTGCTAAAGGGCTTCTATGACCACTTTGAGGAAGAGCTCCTGGTGGCTGGCAAGAACATGGAAGACATCAAGCGGATGGAACATCCGACGACGGAAGTCTGCGATAAGTGCGGCAGCCCTCTGGTGCTCAAGTGGGGCAAGTTCGGCAGCTTCTACTCCTGCTCCAACTTCACTAAGGCGAAGCCGGTCACCGTTGCTGCCGGACCGTGGAAGAAGGACCAGAAGGCGGTCCTCAAGAAAATAACTAAGGCGCTTCATTTCCCCATGACAGTGAAGGGAATGATCGAGGATGTCACGGAGTTCTCCGAGGAGGTCGCCGCTGCGAAGGAGCTTCCTGCCGCTATCGAGAGGGCGCAGCGTGCAGCCAAGAAGGTGCTTGTCGAGCAGGTGAGCTGCGACTTCACCAAGGAGAACTTTGCCGCGAAGCCTGACTTGAGCGCGCCCGGCGCCGATGACGTGCCGGAAAAGGAGTTCTGCGACAACTGCGGTAAGGAGATGGTGCTGAAGAACGGCCCGTTCGGCCCTTTCATGAGCTGCCCCGACTACTCGGCTGACCCTCCTTGCCGCACCATTCGCAAACTGACGCAGAAGGTGCAGCAGAAGCCTCCAGTGCAGCTCGACGAGCCCTGCCCGAAGTGTGGCAAGCCTCTACTGCAGCGCGACGGCCAATACGGCGAGTTCATCGCCTGCAGCGGCTATCCGAAGTGCAAGTACGTAAAGCAGGAACTGCTGGACGTACCCTGCCCGAAGTGCGGTGGGGATATTGCCGTGCGCAAGACCCGCCGGGGCGACGTGTTCTACGGCTGCACGAACTATCCGAAGTGCGATTTCTCCTCGAACCAGAAGCTGATCAACGAAACCTGCCCGAAGTGCGACAGCGCTTACCTGCTGGAGCTCACGAACGCCAAGGGCACGTTCCTGGTGTGCCCGAACAATCGGGAGGCGCTGCCGAAGCGCCGCAAGAAGGGCGAGAAGGAAGAGCCGGCCTCAACGGTTCCCGAGTGCTCCTACATCAAGGAGATCTCCGGACCGCCGCCGGTAGAAGCTAAACTGCGAATTCCTGACCCGTCCAAGACGCGACCGGTGGTGGAAACCAGGGTGTAACTCGCGATTTGGCGTTAGTTTACTGGCCTGATTCCGGACTGCGCTTTTCTTTTTGCCCCGTTTCTGTTACAAATAAAGGTGGACCAAAGCAGCCCGGAATGGGCTGCTTGTGCTGCGTATAGCGTTCGAAGCAGCGCGTAAGTCTATGAAAGAAGCGAACTTGTGATGGCAAAGGCAGTTTGGAACGGCCAGGTTCTGGCCGAAAGTGACAAGACAGTGACCGTCGAAGGGAACATTTACTTCCCGGACGAATCCGTCAAGCGGGAGTTCTTCCGCGCCAGCTCAACCACCTCAAGCTGCACCTGGAAGGGACAGGCCCGCTATTACACCGTGGTCGTCGACGGCCAGGAGAACCCGGACGCGGCGTGGTACTACCCCGATCCCAAGCCGGCCGCCCGCAGTGTGAAGCATCACGTCGCCTTCTGGCGCGGCGTTGAGATCACCAGCTAACGAGCTCCTGCCTGTATCCGAGGTATTTGCGGCCAGCTCGGTAAGCTTCGTTAGGAAGCCCCTTAATAGGCTTGTGCGCGCTCTATAGGCAGGCGGATCTGAAAGCAGGTGCTTCCGGGTCGCGTTTCCACACTAATGTTGCCGGAGTGTCGTGAGACGATCCGGTTCACTGCGTCCAGGCCCAAGCCAAGCCCCTTGCCGGGCGGTTTGGTGGTGAAGAAGGGCTCAAAGATGCGGGAGATGATCTCCGGAGGAATCTCTGGCCCCGAGTTCCAGATCTCAACGTTCACCATTTCATTGGTGTGGCTGGTTTTGAGCCGGAGGGTGCCGTGGGGCCGCTCGTCCGGGCTGCCGACCGTCATCGCCTCCAGTGCGTTGTTGATCAACTCCGTCCAGACCTGGTTCAACTCGCTGCCATAGGCGCTGATGTGGGGCAGATCAGGGTCGTACTCGCGCTCGACCCGCACGCCATCGAGGAGCGAGTTGAACATAGTCAGGGTGATGTCCAGCGACTGATGAAGGTCGATCTCCTGGATCGGCGCCTGATCCATATAAGAGTAGTCCTTGATGGCCGAGATCAGGTCGAAGATGCGTACTGTCGAATTCAGCACCACCTCAGCCATACGCTCCACGTTGAGCGAGGCGGCGAAGGCCGCGGCCGAGACGGCAAGCGCCTTCGGCGAGATCCTCGCGGCGAGTTCTTCGAGGTTGGCGATCGTCAGCGGCGACTCGGCCGCGACTGCGGCGATATTCCAGGCGTCCGGAACGTCGTGACTCTCCAGCCAGTTCCGGAACATGTCCTCCCGGTCGCTCAGGTCGAGCGGATTGTCGGGCAGGATGGCGCGGCTGTTGTAGTTGGCCATCCGTTCGCGGGTGTGCTGCGCCCAATCCTGGTACGCGTCGAACTGGCCTGCTTCCGCGAGTACAGCGCCCAGCTTCTGCTTCTTGTCACCAAACTGGCGCAGCTCACCGAAGAGGCCGGCTGCAGAGCGCTGCGCCGCCGATGCCGGATTGTTGAGCTCGTGGGCTAGGTTGGCAGCAAGCTTGCCAAGTGCTGTCAGCTTCTCGGCCTGCATCTCGATCCGTGTGACCTCACGGACGCGGTTGAGCAGGACCGTGACGCAGCGCTGGGCCATGGACGGGATAGCGGCGAGCAGGTCCGGGAACTTCTCTTTCGGTATGTCGAGGGTCCAGACCTTACCGACGGCGTAGCCCGTCCCACCGTATCCCTTCATACGTGAGAAGGGCAGGATGCCGGACATTTGACCCATACGGGCGATGAAGAACGACATGCTGCCGGTCTGCGCGCGCCGGATGTGGACTTCGCCTGCCAGCATAATGTTCATGCCGACGGGCGGGTCGCCCTCACGGAAGAGAAGCGTACCGGGTGGAGCCTTTCGTTCGACACCATTTCGGGCGAGCCACAAGTATTCGCTGTCGGCCAGCCCGTCGAGGGCGCCGATGTGGCGCAGGGCTTCTACGATCTCCGCCACTGGAGTAGGGGCGGTCTCTGGGGGCGTTTCGACCTGCTGCTCGACTTCTGGGGAAGTTTGCATAAGGGCCGCTTTCGCTTGCTGGTTGTACTGGACTGCTCTAGTGTATGGCGTTCCGCGTGGAACGTCGAATGGGAATGCCCCACCTGCAGCTTTACGCAAAGGAGGGGCATTCGGTTCAGCGGGCCAGTGCCGGGACAAGGTCAGGCCTTTTGCACAGCTCCGTCCACGACCTTGACAGGATCGAGGAAGGGCATCGCTGCGCGGAGCTCGGCGCCGACCTTCTCGATCGGGTGCTGGGCTTCCTGCTGGCGGATCCGAGTGAACTCGTGACGGCCGCTTTCGTTTTCGTCGATGAACCTCTTTGCGAAGGAGCCGTCCTGGATTTCCTTGAGCAGGTGCTTCATGGCTTTCTTAGTCTCGGCCGTGACGATTCGGGGACCTGCCACGTAGTCGCCCCACTCGGCGGTGTCGGAGATGGAGTGGCGCATGTAGGCGAGGCCGCCGCGGTACATCAGGTCCACGATCAGCTTGAGCTCGTGAAGCACCTCAAAGTAGGCGAGTTCCGGCTGGTAACCGGCCTCGGTGAGGGTCTCAAAGCCAGCCTTGACCAAGGCGGCGGTGCCGCCGCAAAGGACAGCCTGCTCGCCGAAGAGGTCGGTCTCGGTCTCCTCGGTGAAAGTGGTTTCGAGCACGCCGGCGCGAGTGCAGCCGATGCCCTTGGCGTAGCTCAGGGCGAGCTCAAGCGCTTTGCCGGAAGCGTTCTGCTCAACGGCGACGAGGCCGGGGACCCCACCACCCTCGGTGAAGACCTCGCGGACACGATGGCCGGGGGCCTTGGGAGCGACCAGCGAGACGTCAATCCCAGCGGGTGGCGCGATGGTGCCGAAGCGGATGTTGAAGCCGTGAGCGAACATGAGGGTCTTGCCGGGGGCGAGATTCGGCTCGACTTCCGCCTTGTGGACCTTGGCTGCGGTCTGGTCGGGGGTGAGGTTCATGATGACGTCAGCCCACTTTGAGATTTCGGCGACGGTGCCGACTACGAGACCGGCCTTGCGGGCGCGCTCAGCATTGGGCGAGTCGGAGCGGAGGCCGACGCGGACGTCCACGCCGGAGTCCTTGAGGTTGAGGGCGTGTGCGTGGCCCTGCGAGCCGTAGCCGATGATGGCGACCTTCTTCGCCTGGATGAGGGTGAGGTCTGCGTCGGAGTCGTGGTAGGTCTTTGCCATTTCTCTCTTGGTTTCCTTCAGTCGCTTGTCGCGGAGTTTGTTGGGAACACCCTGTTCCCAGAAGAATTGGTGCGGAAAAATGCTTCTAAAATATTGATTCTATGTGTCAGGAACTCAAAATATTGATTTCAGATGGCTTGGTTCTAAATTATTGATTCTTAATGGGTTGAGATCGCATGTGGAACAGGTCGGCAGTCTCTTTTTCCATCAATTAACTTAATTGTACGCTTCTGAACCAAACCAACATGCTATCAAAATGAAACGCGTATGTAGCTGTTGTGCTTACTCTTACGGGAAATTCGGCGAATTTGAGGGCTTGACATGCTGTTTTTGGGCGGAAACTGAAGTTCCTTCATCAGCGAAACCGCCAACGTCTCAGGTTGAGAACCCAATCCGTCTCACTCTTCTTCCTCGTGCACCTCAGGAAACTGGTTTGGGATGATCTCCGCCGTGGACAGATCTGTTGGCCGGGCGAGTTTGTCGCCAGTGCCGTTTGGGGTGCCCAAAGCCTTGAGGACCCTGCTTGTATGTTTGCCCCGGCGCATGGCCATGCGTCCTGTGCGGGAGACTTCGAGGATGGTGTAGTTGGATTCGCGGAGGACCTGAATCAGGCCCTCGATCTTGGACGAGCTGCCGGTCATCTCCAGCATGACGGACTCGGGCGCGAGGTCGACTACGCGAGCGCGAAAGACATTGGCGAGCTCGAAAATCTGCGAGCGGGAGTGCAGTCCGTTGGGCTCGTTGGGCCCAGCGGCGATTTTGATGAGGCAAAGCTCGCGGATCACGCCTTCGCTACGGCCGACCTCGTCGACATCGACGGTGATCTCAAGCTTGTAGAGCGAGGCGCGAATGCGGTCCGCAGCGTGCTCGGGGGCCTCGCAGACGATGGTCATGCGCGAGGTGTCGGTGCGCTCCGATTCGCCCACGGTGAGCGAGACGATGTTGATGTTGAGACGGCGGAAGAGTGACGCGACCCGGGTGAGGACGCCGGGCTTGTCTTGTACTAGTGCGACGAAAGTGTGGAGCATTCTTGCTTACCTTTCAGGAGTTGTAAAAGGAGTACGCCGATGACACGCGTGAAGACAGAGTCTGGCGAACGCGAAGCTAAGCATCGTGATACCTGAAGGTATGCCATGTGCCGCAAACGACAGGTTCTTCATTTCGGCTTGCTTCAAATATCAATGCCGCTACCTCCTCAGACAAATCGTCCTCATCATCGATCCTCTTTAACTGCTCGGCTTCAATGACAGCGAAACCTAAATCTTTCATCACAAAATCGACTCGTGTTCTCAGTTTCGCCTCATCCTCTGCTTGAGCCGCAATCCACAAGCATGCACCAGCAGCACCTCTGAGGAACTCGTTATCTTTCGGCGCGGAAACTGTGAACATGCCGACCCAGATAGGAGCCCCGATCATTGCACCTCCGCGATGAGGGTGGCGTAGGGCGGAAGGGTGAAGGTGGAGAGTGTGGTGAGGTTTTGGAGGCTGGCGTCGTCGGCGAGGAGAACCTTGATTCTGTTGGATGGAATCGCGGCGGGCTCAAGGCTGAGATGCACCGTCTGTGGCTTGTCGGTGAAGTTGAGCGAGACGACGATGGAATGGTTCTCCGTCATCGGAGGCGTGGTGCGGACGTAGCTGAGGACCGCGAGATTGGTAGGGTCCAGCATGACGATGCCGCCGGAGTGCATTGTGGGGTTGTCGCGGCGGATGGCGATGAGCCTGCGGTTCCAGTTGAGCAAAGAGTTGGGATCCGCGGTTTCAGTGGCGACGTTGACGGTGGTGTAGTCAGATCCAACGGGCAGCCATGGGTGCGGGTTGGTGCTGAAGCCGGCGGCGGGAGGGTTCGGCGTCCACTGCATAGGTGTGCGTTCGCCGTCGCGACCTTTGACTTTGGGCCAGCCGGTGATGCCGATGGGATCGCGCACGTCTTCGCGACGCGTGGGCGTATGGGTGGTCATACCGATCTCGGCGCCGTAGTAGGTGAGAGCCGCGGAACGGGTGGTGTAGAGGATCGTGGAGATAAGCCGGGCGATGGTTTGGTCGTACTTGCGGTTCGCAAGGTCGGCGAAGCGATCAATCGAGCGCGGGTTGTCGTGGTTGTCGAAGACGATGAGAGGCTGATGACCGCCGAGGCTCGTCTCCATGTCCGTGATGGACTTGCGAAAGTGCGGAAGATCGAGCCGAACGTTCTCCGTGGTGTTGCCGGCACCCTCACTATGGAAGCCGACGAAGGTGTCCATGGGGAGCTGGAGTTCAGGCGTGGACTGAGAGCCGTACCAGGTGGCGAGCTCGGATGTGGAAGGCACGTAGATTTCGCCGACGAGCACGCGCTGGTTGGGATAGGTGGCGGGCGAGTAGCTCTCCACCATGCTGCGCATGCGGCGCATGACATCGTG
>Ga0157369_10003084_pt1 | contig 19912 bp, 18 predicted proteins | sample C25metaG_FD_113461 | JGI IMG/M metagenome (GOLD analysis project Ga0157369, IMG submission 113461) | Corn rhizosphere microbial communities from Kellogg Biological Station, Michigan, USA - C2-5 metaG | ecosystem: Host-associated > Plants > Roots > Rhizosphere > Soil | place: USA: Michigan...
CCCTGTGCGGCTGAACAACCGCTTGTGCCTGAAATGAAGGATTGCCGCCGCTATGTTCGAACTCGATCACGACCTTGCCCAGGACATCGTCGACCGGGCCATGGCCATTTTGCCGTACAACGTTAACGTCATGGACAGTCAGGGCCTGATCCTGGGCAGCGGTGAACCGGAGCGCATCAACACCCGGCATGAAGGAGCGCAATTGGTGCTGGCCAACGGGCGCGTGGTGGAAATCGATGCGCAGACGGCGGTGCGTCTCAAAGGCGTGCAGCCGGGGATCAACCTGCCGCTGTTGCTCGATCAGCGCTTGATCGGTGTACTCGGCATCACCGGCGAGCCGGAGCAATTGCGCACCTACGCTGAACTGGTGCGCATGACCGCGGAAATGCTCGTCGGCCAGCGCAACCAGCAGGCCGAGCAACAGTGGCGACGGCAGCGTTGCGATGATCTGCTGGCGTTGCTGCTGAGCGAGGCGGGGGATTCGCCGCGTCTGATCGATGAGGCGCAGCAGCTAGGGCTCAAGCCGCAATTGACACGGGTGCCGTATCTGTTCGAGCTGGGGCTTGAGCACGGCCCGGGGCAAACCGTCGAGGCACTGAGTGCGTGGCTGACCTCGCGTTACCCCGACAGTTGGTGCATGAGTTCGGCGAAGTTGTCGCTGTTGTGGTGTCGGCCGGCGAGCCAGAACGTCGAGCACGATCGCCTGCTGGAAAAGCTCGATGGCCTCGGCTGGAAGATCCTGCGCATCGCCGTCGGCGGGCAGGCGGATGGCCTCGCCGGGTTGCGCCGCTGTTATCGACGGGTCGGCGACTTGCTGGCGTATGGTCGTGACGTGCTGCCGAATTCGAGACTGCTGACGCTCAATCGTTATCGCTTGCCGGTCATGCTGTGGCGTCATCGCAACGACGATGTGCTGGACGAACTGCTCAAACCACTGCGCAAGGTCATCGCCAAGGACAGCAACGGTCAATTGCTGGCGACCCTGCGCAGTTGGTGCGAGCACGACGGGCAGAGCCAGGCCTGCGCCGAGGCGTTGGGCATTCATCGCAACAGCCTGCGCTATCGCATGGAACGGATTGCCGAGTTGAGCGGGGTTGATCCGTTGAAGCTGGACGGGATGCTGGCGTTGTATCTGGGGGTGCAGCTGTTGCCGCAGACTGATCCGAATTGATCGGTGTATTTCGGGGCCCCTTCGCGAGCAGGCTCGCTCCCACAGTGGCATGCATTTCAAATGTGGGAGCGAGCCTGCTCGCGAAGGGGCCGGATCATCCAATGCAAGTCTTTTGTGGAAATGAACAATAAACGCCGACGCCACTTGTGCAGCCGACCGGCGTCATCGCCCGCGACCGCTGGCAGCATGAACGCCATTGCAACCGGAGAATTCCCATGAAGATCGTCATCGCCCCTGATTCGTTCAAGGACAGCCTGAGTGCCCAAGGCGTTGCCGAAGCCATCGCCCTCGGACTTGCCCAGGTCTGGCCGCAGGCGACGCTGATCAAATGCCCGATGGCCGATGGCGGCGAAGGCACGGTCGAGTCGATTCTCGCGGCCTGCGAAGGTGAACTGCGCCGCACCCGCGTGCGCGGTCCGTTGGGCGCGCCGGTCGATGCTGCCTGGGGCTGGCTGCCGCACAACCACACCGCGATCATCGAAATGGCCGAGGCCAGCGGTCTGCAATTGGTCCCACCGGGGCAGCGCGATGCGTGCATCAGCAGCACCTTTGGTACCGGTGAGTTGATTCGTGCAGCGCTGGACGCCGGCGCGCAACGGGTGATTCTGGCGATTGGCGGCAGCGCGACCAATGACGGCGGTGCCGGGGCGATGCAGGCGTTGGGCGTGAAGTTGCTGGACGCGCACAACCAATCGTTGGTGCCCGGTGGGCTAGCCTTGGCGAATTTGGCGCGATTGGATTTGAGTGAACTTGATCCACGTCTGGCCGATGTGCGTTTCGACATCGCCGCCGACGTCAATAATCCGCTCTGCGGTCCCCATGGTGCCTCGGCCATTTTCGGCCCGCAGAAGGGCGCGTCGCCTGCGCAGGTTGAGCAACTCGATCAGGCCTTGGGGCACTTCGCCGAACTCTGCGCGCAGGCGTTGGGCAAGGACGTGCGCGATGAGCCGGGCAGCGGCGCGGCGGGTGGACTCGGATTCGCGGCAAAGGCGTTTCTCGGCGCACGGTTTCAGGCGGGCGTCGAGGTAGTGGCGGAACTGGTCGGGCTCGCTGTGGCGGTCGAAGGCGCGGATCTGGTAATTACCGGCGAAGGCCGTTTCGATGCGCAAACCTTGCGCGGCAAAACACCGTTCGGTGTCGCGCGGATTGCCAAACAGCATGCCGTGCCGGTGATTGTGATTGCGGGCACCCTGGGCGAGGGCTATCAGGAACTCTATCAATACGGTATCGACGCCGCATTCGCCCTGACCAGCGGGCCGATGAGCCTCGAACAGGCCTGCGCGCAAGCACCTCGGCTTCTGCGTGAACGTGCCACCGATATTGCCCGGGCCTGGCAACTCGCGGCCAAACGCTGATCGGCTTGCCTATGTAGGAGCTGTCGAGTGCAACGAGGCTGCGATTTTTTGATCCTGCTTTTAAAAGTCAAAAGATCGCAGCCTCGTTGCACTTGACAGCTCCTACCAAAGCCAGCGGAGCTGGGTAGATTGTTGTAACGTCCCGAAAAATATTTACCGCAGACCCGAAACCTTCCTCAAGCCTGGCCGATACAACGGTCAGGCGCACACAAAACCACAACTCAGTGCCGCCGGACTGTCGCCCGCTATGGGCCAGTGCTCACGGCATGGACGCTCGTAGTTTCTTTCTTTCGAGAGTCCGACCATGTCCCTGCGTAACCTGAATATCGCGCCCCGTGCTTTCCTCGGTTTTGCCTTCATCGCCTTGCTGGTGATTGTCCTTGGCGTGTTTGCCGTCAGCCGCATGACGGTCCTTCGTCAGGCGTCGGTCGACATGGACACCAACCAGTTGCCGAGCGTGACCCACCTCAGTGTGGTCACGGAAAACGTCCTGCGCATGCGCATTCTCTCGTTCCGTGTGCTGGTCAATCGCGAGCCGGCCAGCCTGCAAGAGGCAGAAACCCGCATTGCGGTGCTGGTCGACAAGGTGCGCAAAGCTCAGGCCAGCTACGCTGCGTTGCCGGCAGGTCCTGAAGAGCACGCCGTTTTCCAGACGTTTTCGACGACGCTCGATAATTACCTGCAAGCGCAGAACCAGATGCTCGAGCTCTCGCGCCAAGGCAATCTCGAGGCGCTGCGTGCGTTGATCAACACGCGCATCAAGGAAGGCACCGATCAGATGGGCGAGCAGCTCAACAAGCTGATCGGCATGAATACGGCCGGGGCCAGAGCGGCGGCGACTAAGGCCGGTGAAAACTATGACAGCGCCATCACCGGGATCATCATCGTCGCCGTGATTGCAGCGCTGGCCACCGTGTTGCTCGCCTGGTTGCTGACCCGCAGCATCGTCACACCACTCAACCGCGCCGTGCTTGCCGCGCAGACAATTGCCGGCGGTGACCTCAGTAAAGCCATTGAAGTTGACGGCAAGGACGAGCCGGCGCGCCTGCTCGAAGCTTTGGCGGCGATGCAGACCAACCTGCGCAAAACCATCGAGCAGATCGCCGGTTCCGCCACGCAACTGGGCGCCGCTGCCGAAGAACTCAGCGCGGTCACCGAAGAAGCGTCGCGCGGGCTGCAGCAGCAGAACAACGAAATCGAACAGGCCGCCACTGCCGTCAACGAAATGACCGCTGCGGTGGAAGAAGTGGCGCGCAACGCCGTTTCGACTTCCGAGGCCTCCAATCAGTCGACCCACGCCGCCCGCGAAGGTCGCGATCAGGTGGTGAAAACCGTCGACGCGATACAGACCATGACTCACGACGTGCAGAACACCGCGCAGATGATCGAAGGCCTCGCCGCGCAAGGTCGTGACATCGGCAAGGTGCTGGACGTGATTCGGGCCATCGCCGAGCAGACCAACCTCTTGGCACTCAACGCTGCGATTGAAGCGGCGCGTGCCGGCGAGGCTGGCCGTGGTTTTGCCGTGGTGGCTGACGAAGTGCGCGCCTTGGCCCACCGCACCGCACAGTCGACCCAGGAAATCGAGAAAATGGTTGCCGGCATCCAGAACGGCACCGGTGAAGCGGTTTCGTCGATGCAGCAAAGCAATCAGCGCACTCAGTCCACGCTGGAAATGGCCCGCGCGGCCGGCGTGGCACTGGAGCAGATCACGCAATCGATTCACCAGATCAACGAACGCAACCTGGTCATCGCCAGCGCGTCGGAGGAGCAGGCGCAAGTCTCCCGCGAAGTCGATCGCAACCTGGTCAACATTCGCGACCTCGCCACGCAATCGGCCGCTGGCGCCAACCAGACCAGCGCCGCGACCCATGAACTGTCGCGCCTGGCAGTGGATTTGAACGCCATGGTGGCGCGTTTCGTGATTTGAGATACGGTGAAGGCTGGAAACCGCGCTAACAGGAGACGTACATGCGCTATTCAGCCTTGACCCAACGAATCGCCGGGGAGGGTGCCGCTGCCTGGCAGATTCACGACCGAGCGCTGGAACTGCGCGCCGAGGGCGTTGATGTTTTGTTGTTAAGCGTCGGCGATCCGGATTTCGATACGCCGTTGCCGATCGTCCATGGCGCGATCGACAGCCTGCTGGCCGGCGATACCCATTACGCCGACGTGCGTGGTCGGTTCGAGCTGCGCAGGCTGATTGCCGAGCGTCATCGCCAGCGCAGTGGTCAACGGGTCGATCCGGATCAGGTGATTGTCCTGCCCGGCGCGCAATGCGCGGTGTACTCAGTGGCGCAGTGTCTGCTCGATCCGGGTGACGAAGTGATCGTCGCCGAGCCGATGTATGTTACTTACGAAGGTGTGTTTGGCGCGTGTGGTGCTACGGTGATCGCGGTGCCGTTGCGCCCGGAAAACGGTTTTCGTGTCGACCCGGCCGATGTCGCCGCGCGCATCACTCCGCGAACTCGCGCCATGCTGCTTAACAGCCCGAACAACCCCAGCGGCGCGAGTTTGTCCTTGCTGATCTGGCAGGAACTGGCGGCGCTGTGCATTCGCCATGACCTGTGGCTGATCAGCGACGAGGTGTACAGCGAGCTTTTATATGAAGGCGAGCACATCAGCCCGGCGAGTCTGCCGGGCATGGCCGAGCGCACCGCGACGATCAACAGTCTGTCGAAATCCCATGCGATGACCGGCTGGCGCATCGGCTGGATGATCGGCCCGAAACCTTTGGCCGAGCATCTGGTGAATCTGTCGCTGAGCATGCTCTTCGGTCTGCCGGATTTCGTCCAAAAGGCCGCGCAAGTGGCGCTGCAAAGTGATTTGCCGGAGGTCACGCAGATGCGCGAGGAATACCGATTGCGACGGGATCTGGTGTGCGAGCGGTTGCAGGGTTGCGTCGGTTTGCAGCCAATCCGCCCGGATGGCGGCATGTTCGTGATGGTTGATGTGCGCCAGACTGGGCTCGGCGCTCAGGCGTTCGCCGAGCGCCTGCTGGAAGGTTATGGCGTGTCGGTACTGGCCGGCGAAGCGTTCGGGCCGAGCGCGGCGGGGCACATTCGCATTGGGCTGGTGGTGGATCGGGTCAAACTGGCGGATGCCTGCGCGAGGATTGCGTTGTGCGCGGTGCAGCTGTTGCAGGCGCGCAGTGCCTGATGTTTTTGTGTTGCCTTCACTGGCCCCTTCGCGAGCAAGCCCGCTCCCACATTTGAAATGCATTCTCCTGTGGAAGCAGGCTTGCTCCCACATTTGAAATGCATTCTCCTATGGAAGCAGGCTTGCCCCACATTTGAAATGCATTCTGCTGTGGAAGCAGGCTTGGCCCGCATTTGAAATGCATTCTCCTGTGAAAGCAGGCTTGCCCCACCTTTGAAATGCATTCTTCTGTGGAAGCAGGCTTGGCCCACATTTGAAATGCTTTCTCCTGTGGAAGCAGGCTTTCCCCACATTTGAAATGCATTCTCCTGTGGAAGCAGGCTTTCCCCACATTTGAAATGCATTCTCCTGTGGAAGCAGGCTTGGCCCACATTTGAAATGCATTCTGCTGTGGAAGCAGGCTTGGCCCACATTTGAAATGCTTTCTCCTGTGGAAACAGGCTTGCCCCACCTTTGAAATGCATTCTCCTGTGGAAGCAGGCTTGCTCCCACATTTGAAATGCATTCCTACTGTGGGAGCGGGCTTGCTCGCGAAGGCGGTTTGACAGGCGCCTGAGATCTCAACTTTGCAAGGCGGGGGCATTCACCAGATTCGCCGGCCGCTGCCCATTCAACGCCGCCAGCAGGTTCTCCACCGCACACCGCGCCATTGCTTCACGCGTCTCATGCGTCGCCGAGCCCATGTGCGGCGTCGCCACCACATTGCTCAACTGCAACAACGGCGAGTCATGGTTCAACGGCTCGCGCTCGAACACATCCAGCCCTGCCGCGCGAATACGCTTGTTGCGCAACGCCTCAATCATCGCCGTTTCATCAACCACCTTGCCGCGCGAGATATTGATGAAGATGCTCTCCGGGCGCATCAGCGCAAACTGCTCGGCGCCGATCAAGCGTTCGGTCTGCGCCGTCAGAGGCAAGGTCAGGCAAATGAAGTCGGCTTGCTGAAGCAACTCTTCGAGGCTGCGATATTGCGCGTCAAAGCGCTCCTCGACCGCCGGCTTGCGTGACTGGCTGTGGTAGATCACCGGCATGCCGAAACCGAAATGCCCGCGCTGGGCCAAAGCCTCGCCGATGCGGCCCATGCCGATGATGCCCAGCGTCTTGCCATGCACATCGGTGCCGAAATGCGCCGGGCCGATATTACGGCTCCATTGCCCGCCACGGACCATGTTCGCCAGTTCGACCACACGCCGGGCAGTGGCGAGGATCAGGGCAAATCCGGTATCGGCAGTGGTTTCGGTGAGCACGTCCGGCGTGTTGGTCAGCAGAATATTGCGCCGGTTCAGATAATCGATGGCGTAGTTGTCGACCCCCACCGAAACGCTGGCAATCGCCTCCAGCTGCGGCGCCAGATCCAGCAGCGCCGCATCCAGTTTCAAGCTGGCGCCGAGCAAGCCGTGGGCGCGGGGCAGGGCATCGCGCAACTGCATGAGGCCATCGGCGTCGAGGCTTTCGATCAGCGTCACGTCAAACTGCTCTTGCAGACGCGCCATCAGCGCGGGCGAAAGTTTCTTGTACAGCACGACCTGTTTTTTCATGGCAAAGTCCTTTCAGGAATGCGCCGGCACACGCGGGGTGACAGCGGCTTTGGCGACGACGCGATCACTGGCGCCGGGCTTAAGGAAAATCGTCAACACCACCGACAGCAGCAGCGCGCCGCTCATCAACAGATAGGAAGCACCGGGCGAACCGGTGGAGCTGTTCAGATAGCCGACCAGATACGAGCCGCCAAAAGAACCGAGCGCGCCCATGCTGTTGATCAGCGCCATGGCGCCGCCAGCGACGTTGGCCGGCAGGATTTCGGGGACGATGGCGAAGAACGGCCCGTACGGCGCGTACATGCAGGCGCCGGCAATCACCAGCAGCGTGTACGACCACCAGAAGTGTTCGGCGCCAAGGCATACGAGCCGTAGAACGCGATGGAGGCGATCAGCAGCGGCGGCCAGACGAAGCGTTTGCGCTTCTGCAATTTGTCCGAACCCCACGACACCGCGAGCATGCCCAGCACCGCCGCCAGATAGGGCAACGACGACAGCCAGCCAGCCTCGATCATGTCCATTTGCGCGCCGGCCTTGAGGATCGACGGCAGCCACAGCACGAAACCGTAGACGCCGATGCTCCAGCAGAAAAACTGCAGCGCGAGAATGATCACCTTCGGCGAACGGAAGGCCTCGGCGTAGTTCTTCACCGCTTTGATCCCGACCTGCTCGGCGGCGAGGGCGCTTTCCAGATCGTGCTTTTCCTGCTCATTGAGCCACTTGGCCTGAGCCGGACGATCATCGGCCAGACGCCACCAGATAAACGCCCACAGCACCGCCGGCAGACCTTCAATGATGAACATCCAGCGCCAGCTGAAATGCTGTACCAGATAGCCCGAAACCACCGACATCCACAGCATGGTCACCGGGTTGCCGAGGATCAGAAAGGTGTTGGCCCGCGAGCGTTCGGCACGGGTGAACCAATGGCACAGATACACCAGCATCGCCGGCATCACCGCCGCTTCGACCACGCCGAGCATGAAGCGAATGACGATCAACCAATAGGCGTTGGACACCACGCCGGTCAACGTGGCGAGCCCGCCCCAGAGAATCAGGCTGACGAAAATCAGCTTCTTGACGCTGTGCTTTTGCGCGTAGATCGCGCCCGGTACCTGGAAGAAAAAGTACCCAAGAAAGAACAGCGCACCGAGCAGCGAGGACAGGCCAGGCGTGAACATCAGGTCCTCGGCCATGCCCGACGCGGCGGCAAAACCGTAATTGGCGCGGTCGAGATAGGCCAGGCTGTAAGTGATGAATACGATCGGCATGATATACCACCAGCGGCGGGTGGCGAGGGTAGCGGTTTTCATCGGTGTGACTCCTGAGCTTGTTGTTTTTGTCGCAGCAGGTTCATTGATTTGCGGTAATCAGGCGGGCCTCTTCGCGAGCAGGCTCTCTCCCACAGAGGATTGCATTCCAAATGTGGGAGCGAGCCTGCTCGCGAAGGCGGATTCAAATTCAACCGATAACTCTTGGCGGGTCGGCAACCCCTCCATATCCCCGCGACTCTGCACCGCGCGACTGCCAATCCAGTTCGCCCGCTGCACTGCCTCGGCAAAACTCTGGTGCTCGAGCAGGGCGCTGATCATCCCGACGGCAAAGCCATCGCCGGCACCCACGGTATCGACCACGTTGCTCACCGGCACGCCAGCCACAAAACCCTGATCCAACTGCGTGCGGTAATAAGCGCCCTCAGGCCCGAGCTTGATCGCCACGGCCTCGGCGCCCTGATCCAGATAGAACGCAGCAATGTCGGCCGGGTCGTCGAAACCGGTGAGCAAGCGACCTTCACTCAACCCCGGCAGCACCCAGTGGGCAAGGGCGGCGAGGCGGTTGATCTGGCGGATCATCTCGCCCTCGCTGGCCCACAGGCTCGGGCGCAGATTCGGATCGAACGACACGCTGCGCCCGGCGTTGCGCATCCGGGTCATCAGCTCGAAGGACATTTCCCGGCTGGAACCTGACAGCGCCGGCGGAATACCGGTGGCGTGCAAGTGACGGGCGCTCAGCAGGTTGTCGCTGATGGAGTGCGGCGACAAATGACTGGCTGCCGAACCGCGCCGGAAATATTCGACCTGCGGGTCGCTGCCATCGTCGTTGCGCGATTTGAACTGGAAACCCGTTGGCTGGTTTTTATCGACTTCGACGTGGCTGCAATCCAGACCTTCCTTGATCAGCGTCTCGACCACGAAGCGTCCGAGCGAATCGTTACCGACCCGGCTCAGCCACGCGACGTTGAAACCCAAGCGCGACAAGCCGATCGCGACGTTGCTGTCGGCCCCGGCAATCCGTTTGTGAAACTGCTCGACCTTGGCCAGATCGCCGGTCTGCTCGGCGACGAGCATTGCCATGGTTTCACCGAAAGAAAGAATATCGATTTCAGACATGTGCTGGCTCCAGGCGCGATTGACCGAGGCGGGCGAGGGCGGCGACGTGTTCGCGGGTCAGTTGCACCAGATCATCGCCTTGCAGCGGGTACTCGGCGGCGCTCATAACGCCTTGGTCCATGTGCCGCAGCAGTTGTTCCCACAGATGCAGATCGCTGATGGCGGGGGGTACGGCGATCAGTTTGCCGTCGGCGCGGCGCGCAACGGCTTTGCAATGCACGTAACCGACATGACGACCAAGCGCGCGTGCGGCGCTGGCGGCGGATTGGTCCTGCCAATGCCAATTGCCAATGTCGAAGGTCACCTTGATCGGCAGGTTGTGCTGCTCGACGGCGGCAAAGAAACGCTGGAACGGCTCGATACGTCCGCCGTGCAAGGTCTGGTCGTTCTCCACCAGCAGTTGCACCGGGCTTTGCTTGAGTCGCTCGGCCAGTGCCTGCAAGCCAGAGTTGTCGGTGAAATAACCGAGCGACACCTTCAACCATTTCGAGCCAAAAACCTGGGCCTGTTGCAGCGCGGTGATCAATTCTGGATTTGGCTGCGCCTGACCGGCCAGCCACAATTCGGTGGGTGAGGAGTAAATGCTTTGCAGGCCCTGCGCCCTAGTAGCCTGAGCCAGTTGCGCCGGGTCTTCCCGGGTCAGCAACTCTTCGCGCCACTCGATGCGATTGGCCCCGGCCGCCGCGAGGATATCGATGAAAGAATCCTGCCCACGCTGGCGCACAAGCTCGGCACCGTAGCTGGACAGACTGATGGAAACGGCTGGTTTATTCATTGTTATTGACCTCTGAAACCGGTTTCATTTTTGTTCAAAAAAATATCAGATGGTTCTGTGGTGTCCTTCCGGGCGTCTTCGCGAGCAGGCTCGCTCCCACATTTGGAATGCGCTCACCTGTGGGAGCTGGCTTGCCAGCGAAAGCGTCAGATCAGACACCGCCAACCTCTCGGGTCGACCCACGCTCAACCAGCATCGGCGCAAAATCCACCATCCGTGCCACTTCATCATCTCCGCGCAAGCGCTTGAGCAAACACTCGAACGCTCGTGCGCCTATCTCTTGCGTCGGCTGCGCCAGCGCAGTAATCCCGCTGCCCACCAGCGGATACCAATCCAGATCGTCCAGGGCGATCAGCCCGACATCCTCGAACAAGCGCACACCGAGTGCGCGCAACGCGTGAGTCGCCGCCAGCGCCGCCACGCCATTGGCGCACAACAGTGCTTTCGGACCGTCAACGTGGGTGTTTAAAAAAGTTTGAAGTTGCGCCTTCAGATCATCGCCGGTTTCCACCACCGCCCCGGTCAGGGCCGAGCGTTGGGCAATCTGCGCTTGAAAACTGCTGACCCGTTCGATCCGCGAACTGGTGCCATCAAACGGTTCGGTTACCAGCAATAAATCCCGATATCCGCGCTGCTCAAGGTGCGCGAGCGCCATCTCTACGGCTTGCGAGTTGTTCAACCCGACCATGTCGCTGTCGAGCCCGTCGACCTTGCGATCCACCAACACCATAGGCATCTCGCGGCGCAGCTCATGCAGTTCGTCCCGGTGATGGCCCAGCGTGTTCACGATCAGCCCTTCGATGTTGTACGAACGCAACAGCGCCAGGTGCTGGCGTTCCTGCTCGTCATCGCGGTCGGTGTTGCACACCACCAGGCTGTAGCCGTGCGCACGGCAGGCGGTTTCCACCCCGTGCATCACGGCAATCGAATAAGGGTTGCGGATATCGGCCACCAGCATGCCGATCAGCCGAGTGCGCCCGCGTTTCAGACCACGGGCCATTTGGTTGGGGCGGTAACCGAGTTCATCAATCGCCTGCTCGATGCGCCGGGCAATGGCATCGGAGAGCAGGGCGCGGTCATCGCCGATGAAACGCGAGACGCTGGCCTTGGATACACCGGCGCGTTCGGCAACATCAAGCATGGTCACGCGGCTGCGCTGGGCGGCGGAGAAGTCGTTCACGGTATGAAACCTTGTTATTGGATTTATAGGCCCAGGCAGAGCCTGAAACCGGTTTCAGGAAACACCAGAAACAATTCGGTCGTCAAGTAAATGATCAGAGGGTTGCCCTACGTTACCGACGGGCGGGTGATTGCCTACCCGAACAAACCGGCGGCAATATTGATTGAAAAGCCCAGAATCGCAGTGTTGAACACAAAACCGATCAGCGACTGCGCCAGTACGATTTTGCGGATGCCTCGCGTCGCTACGCCTACGTCCGATGTTTGAACTGCAACGCCAATCGTGAACGAGAAGTACAGGAAGTCCCAGTAATTGGGAGTGGTCAGCCCTTCAGCAAAACGCAGCGCCGGCTCTTTGCCGTCCCAGGTGTAAAACAATCTGGCGTAGTGCACACAGAAGATCACACCTATCAGCAGCCATGAGCCGGTCACTGTCAGCGCTGTGAACCCGTAGTGCATGAGTTTGCGTGAGGTTTCCAGGTCTTTGCTGCCGGCGAGTTCAAGGGTGATGGTGGCTAGACTGGCCAACGCGGCAATGCACACCACAAACAGCACCAGCCCGGCGTTCTCGTCTTCGACTTCGGCGATGCGTCGCACGTCCGGTGCCTTGGCGCGAATGGTCAGCCAGAACATCAGGATCAGGTATGTCCAGACACCGACGTTCCAGCCAATGAGGATTTTGCTGATGATGGAATCGGCCGGGACCAACAGGCCGGTGGCGAAGCCGAGCAAGGCGGCAGCGGAAAGGCGAGGGTGGGTGCGGGCGAGGAAGCGCATGGTGACTCACGTCGGTGAACTGTCAGTGCACCATAGCGCAGGCGATCCGGTTTTTATAGGAGCTGCCGAAGGCTCGGGCCGCGATCGGACGATCTTTCGACTTTAGCTTTTCAAGATCAAAAGATCGCAGCCTCGTTGCACTCGACAGCTCCTACATTTGGATCAGTGGGGTTTGGTGAATCGTTGTACGAGTTTCATCACTACGACGAAGAAGACTGGCACGAAGATCACCGCCAGCGTTGCCGTAATCATCCCACCGATCACGCCAGTGCCGATCGCCTGTTGGCTGGCCGAACTGGCGCCGGTGTCGATGGCCAACGGCACCACACCGAGAATGAACGCCAGCGATGTCATCACGATCGGCCGCAGACGCAAACGCGCGGCCTGCAACGTAGCATCGATCAGATCGTGACCTTCGTCATACAAGCTCTTGGCGAACTCGATGATCAGGATCGCGTTCTTCGCCGACAGACCAATGATGGTGATCAGTCCGACCTTGAAGAACACGTCGTTGGGCATGCCGCGCAGTGTCACGGCGAGTACCGCGCCGAGCACACCAAGCGGGACAACGAGCAATACCGAAGTCGGGATCGACCAGCTTTCGTACAGCGCTGCCAGACACAGGAACACCACCAACAGCGACAAACCAAGCAGAATCGGCGCTTGATTGCCTGACAGGCGTTCCTGCAACGACAAACCGGTCCACTCCTGGCCCAGACCTTTCGGCCCCAGCGCAACCAGTCGTTCGATTTCCGCCATGGCCTCACCAGTGCTGTGCCCGGGTGACGGTTCACCAGATATCGCGATCGCCGGATAGCCGTTGTAACGAGTCAACTGCGCCGGGCCTTGAATCCAGTTGGCCTGAACGAAGGCCGACAGCGGCACCATGTTTCCGGCGTTGTTGCGCACATGCATTTTCAGCAAGTCATCCACCTGACTGCGCTGATCACCTTCGGCTTGCACCACCACGCGCTGCATGCGCCCTTGATTGGGGAAGTCATTGATGTAGCTCTAACCCACCGCAGTGGACAACACGTTGCCGATGTCGGCGAACGAAACGCCCAAGGCGTTAGCCTGTTTGCGGTCGACGATCAGTTGCACCTGTGGCGCTTCGGCTAGTGCGCTTTCACGGACGTTCATCAATATCGGGCTTTTCTCCGCTGCGGCGAGCAGTTCCGTACGCGCCTGCATCAACGTCGCATGGCCGAGGCCGCCGCGATCCTGCAAACGGAACTCGAAACCGCTGGACGTGCCGAGGCCGTCCACCGGCGGCGGCAGTACCGAGAACGCCATGGCGTCCTTGATCTGGCTCAGCGCCGCGTTGGCGCGGTCGGCGATCGAACTGGCAGCATCGTCACTGCCACGTTCCGACCAATCCTTGAGCGTCGAAAACGCCAGCGCTGCGTTCTGCCCGCTACCGGAGAAACTGAAACCCAGGATCACTACGCTGTCACTGATTCCCGGTTCACCGGCGTTGTGCGCCTCGAGCTGTTCGGCCACTTGCACAGTGCGGTTCTTGGTCGCGCCGGGTGGCAGCTGGATATCGGTGATGGTGTACCCCTGATCTTCAGTCGGCAGGAACGAGGAGGGCAGGCGCGCAAAACAGATTCCGAGGCCAATCAGCAGGACCACGTAGATCATCAGATAGCGACCCGTACGCTTGAGCGCATAGCCGACCCAGCCCTGATAGCGATCGGTCAATTGCTCAAAGCGACGATTGAACCAGGCGAAAAATCCGGACTTCTCGTGATGTTGACCCTTCGCGACAGGCTTGAGCAATGTTGCGCACAAGGCCGGCGTCAACGTCAGGGCGAGGAACGCCGAGAATAGAATCGAGGTGGCCATCGACAGCGAGAACTGCTGGTAGATCACCCCGACCGAGCCCTGCATGAATGCCATCGGAATAAACACTGCGACCAGCACCAGCGTAATGCCAATGATCGCTCCGGTGATCTGCGTCATCGCCTTGCGTGTGGCTTCCTTGGGCGACAAGCCTTCGGTGGCCATGATCCGCTCAACGTTCTCAACCACGACGATGGCGTCGTCCACAAGAATGCCGATCGCCAGCACCATGCCGAACATGGTCAGCACGTTGATCGAGAAGCCCAGCGCCAGCATGGTCGCGAACGTGCCCATCAGCGCCACCGGCACCACCAGCGTAGGGATCAGCGTGTAGCGCACGTTTTGCAGGAACAGGAACATCACTGCAAACACCAGCAGCATCGCTTCGCCAAGGGTGTAGATCACTTTGGTGATCGAGACTTTGACGAACGGCGAAGTGTCGTAAGGAATCTTGTATTCCACGCCGGCCGGGAAGTAGCGCGCCAGTTCGTCCATTTTCGCCCGCACCAGTGTCGCGGTGTTCAGCGCGTTGGCGCCTGGAGAAAGCTGCACGCCAACGGCGGTGGACGGCTTGCCGTTCAGACGTGTGCCGAACTGATATTCCTGGCTGCCGATTTCGACCCGCGCAACATCACCGATGCGCACCGTAGAGCCGTCGCGATTGGCCTTGAGCACGATGTCGGCAAATTCCTCCGGCGTCGACAGTTGGCCCTTCACCAGAATCGTCGCGGTGATTTCCTGCGTGGACGGCGACGGCAGATCACCGATGCTACCCGCTGAAACCTGAGCGTTCTGCGCAACGATGGCTTCGTTGACATCGGCCGGCGTCAGGTTGAACGCGATGAGCTTCTGCGGATCGATCCAGATGCGCATGGCCCGTTCGGCGCCGTACAACTGCGCCTTGCCGACACCATCCAGACGCTTGATCTCGTTCATCACGTTGCGCGCCAGGTAATCGCTGAGCGCCACGTCATCAAGTTTGCCGTCGCTGGAGGTCAGAGTGATCAACAACAGGAAACCGGAAGAAACCTTCTCCACTTGCAAACCCTGCTGATTCACAGCTTGCGGCAGGCGCGACTCGACGACTTTCAGGCGGTTTTGCACATCGACCTGCGCCAGTTCCGGGTTGGTGCCCGGCTGGAAAGTTGCCTTGATCGTCGCGCTGCCCAGGCTGCTTTGCGATTCGAAGTAGAGCAAGTGATCGGCGCCGTTGAGCTCTTCCTCGATCAGGCTGACCACGCTTTCATCGACGGTTTGCGCGGAGGCGCCGGGGTACACGGCGTAGATTTCGATCTGCGGCGGTGCGACGTCGGGGTATTGCGCGACCGGCAACTGCGGAATGGCCAGCGCACCGGCCAACAGTATGAACAGGGCGACCACCCAGGCGAACACCGGACGGTCGATAAAGAACTGCGGCATATAAGAGCGTCCTGCTTACTGACCAGTGGTCTGGGCAAGTGGAAGAGGGGTTTCGTCGATCTGCACCTTTTCCCCGGGACGGGCGTGTTGCAGGCCTTCGATAACGATGCGGTCGCCGGACTTGAGGCCGCCGGTGACGATCCAGCGATTGTTCTGCACTGCGCCCAGTTGCACTGGTTTCTCCGCAACGCGCATTTGCTCATCGTCGGTCAGTACCTGGGCGATGCCGGCGCTGTCGCGTTGTACGGCGCGTTGCGGCACGGTGATGCCGTTCTGCATGGTCGCTTGCTCAAGACGTACGCGGATGAAGCTGCCAGGCAGCAGATCGAGATCCGGATTGGGAAATTCGCTGCGCAGGATGATCTGGCCAGTACCAGGATCGACAGTGATATCGCTGAACAGCAGCTTGCCGGGCAATGGATACACGCTACCGTCATCCTGAATCAGCGTGGCCTTCGCCTGATCCTGACCGACTTCCTGCAACTGCCCGGAACGGAACGCTCGGCGCAGTTCATTGAGCTCGCGAGTTGACTGGGTGAGGTCGGCATGAATCGGGTTGAGCTGCTGGATCAGCGCCAGTGGCGTGGTTTCGTTCTGCCCCACCAGCGCACCTTCGGTGACCAGCGCGCGGCCGATGCGGCCGGAGATTGGTGCGGTCACGGTGGCATAACCGAGGTTCAGTTTCGCCCGTTCCAGCGCTGCTTTGCTGGCGGCGACATCAGCGGCGGTCTGCCGGGCAGCGGCGCGAGCGTTGTCGTAGTCCTGACCGCTGATGGCCTGGTCCTCGATCAACTGCGCATAGCGTTGTTCTTGCAGTTTCGCCTGAAAAGCGTTGGCCTCGGCTTTGCGCAGCGCGGCTTCAGCACTGTCCAGATCAGCCTTGAACGGTGCAGGGTCGATGCGGAACAGCACGTCACCCTTTTTAACGTCGCTGCCTTCGCGATAGGTGCGCTGCAACACCACGCCCGCCACTCGCGCACGCACTTCGGCAATCCGTGGCGCGGCGATGCGCCCGCTCAGTTCGCTGCTGATCGACAATGGCTGGGTTTTGACGGTCTCGACGCGCACGGTGGCCGGCGGCGTCTGCTCTTCGGCGTTCGAGGATGAATCACAAGCGCTCAGCGTCAGCGCCAATGCGATCAGGCCGAGCCCGGCCAGCAGTTTTCCAGACATGTACAACCCCCAATATTGAAGGCCGCATCCTACGGCCAGGCGGGGAGGTTAGCGGTGAAGCTTTGTAGCTGCTGTGTGAAATTGTGTAAGGGTTTTGCTCGGTGGTGCGCGAGGGCGTATATCCTGCAGGCCTTGAAATTTATTGCGACAGTTCGATCGCTTTCGCGAGCAGGCTCGCTCCCACAGGAGATCGCATTTCAATGTGCGAGCGAATGAGCCCTGACTGTCGCCCCAGCATTTTCTGGAACACCCCATGCCCAACATCCTCCTGGTCGAAGACGACACCGCCCTCGCCGAACTGATTTCCAGCTACCTGGAGCGCAACGGTTATTCCGTCAGCGTCATCGGCCGTGGCGACCATGTGCGCGAACGGGCGCGGATCAGTCCGCCGGATCTGGTGATCCTCGACCTCATGCTGCCGGGCCTAGACGGCTTGCAGGTGTGTCGCTTGCTGCGTGCCGATTCGGCGACACTGCCGATCCTGATGCTGACCGCTCGCGATGACAGCCATGATCAAGTGCTGGGCCTGGAAATGGGCGCTGACGATTACGTCACCAAACCCTGCGAGCCCCGGGTGCTGCTGGCGCGGGTGCGCACGTTGTTGCGGCGCAGCAGCCTCGGTGAACCGCTGGCGGTCAATGACCGCATCGTCATGGGCAATCTGTGCATTGATCTGTCCGAGCGCACCGTGACCTGGCGTGATCAAGCGGTTGAACTGTCCAGCGGTGAATACAATTTGCTGGTGGTGCTGGCCCGACATGCCGGCGAAGTGCTGAGTCGCGATCAGATTCTGCAACGGCTGCGCGGTATCGAATTCAACGGTACCGATCGCTCGGTGGACGTGGCGATTTCCAAGCTGCGGCGCAAATTCGATGATCACGCCGGCGAGGCGCGCAAGATCAAGACCGTGTGGGGCAAGGGCTATCTCTTCAGCCGCTCCGAGTGGGAATGCTGAGCTGATGTTTCGCATCCTGTTTCGCCTGTACCTGGTGACCATCGTCTCCTATAGCGCGGCGATCTATCTCGTGCCGGATCTGGTGGTCATGGCTTTCCGGGATCGCTTTGTCACCTATAACCTGGACTTTTCCCGAGGTCTGCAATCGCTGATCACCAAGCAATTTCATGCCGCGCCGCAAGAGCAGTGGCCGGCGATTGCTGCCTCGATGGACAAGGAATTCCAGCCGCTGCACATCGTCCTGACGCCAATCGACGACCCGGTGTTCACGCCCATCGAGCAGGAACGTCTGCACCGTGGTGAAAACGTCGTGCGCATCGGCGATTGGGGCTGGCGCACCCTGGCGGTAACGCCGCTGAATGCGGACATGGCCGTGCGCATGGTTGTGCCGCCGGATCCGGTCGACGTTGATCTGTTGTACTGGAGCATCAACGTGCTGATCGGCGCCATGTTGCTAGGCTGCCTGCTGCTTTGGCTGCGCCCGCACTGGCGCGACCTGGAGCGCCTGAAAAGCACCGCCGAACGCTTCGGCAAGGGCCACTTGAGCGAGCGGACCAAAATCGCGCCGAGCTCGAACATTGGCAGTCTCGCCAACGTGTTCGACACCATGGCTGGCGATATCGAAAACCTGCTCAATCAACAGCGCGATCTGCTCAATGCCGTTTCCCACGAACTGCGTACGCCGCTGACACGTCTGGATTTCGGTCTGGCGCTGGCGTTGTCAGAAGACTTGCCGGCCGCCAGCCGCGAGCGCCTGCAGAGTTTGGTCGCGCATATTCGTGAGCTGGATGAATTGGTGCTGGAGTTGCTTTCCTACAGCCGCTTGCAGAATCCGGCGCAATCGCCCGAGCGCATCGAGGTGTCGCTGGACGAATTCATCGACAGCATTCTCGGCAGCGTCGATGAGGAACTGGAGTCGCCAGACATCGTGATTGACGTTCTGCTGCACGGTCAACTCGAACGCTTCGCGCTGGATCCACGCCTGACCGCCCGGGCCATTCAAAACCTGTTGCGCAATGCCATGCGCTATTGCGAAAAGCGCATTCAGATTGGCGTGCAGGTGATTGCCGGCGTGTGTGAGATATGGGTTGACGATGATGGTATCGGCATTCCCGACGACGAGCGCGAGCGGATCTTTGAACCGTTCTATCGGCTCGACCGCAGCCGTGATCGCGCGACGGGTGGTTTCGGCCTCGGTCTGGCGATCAGCCGCCGCGCGCTGGAAGCGCAGGGCGGCACGCTGACCGTTGAGAGTTCGCCGTTGGGTGGGGCGCGATTCAGGCTGTGGTTGCCGGCCATGGCCTGAACCGGATGACGAATATCAGGGCTGCGTTGTGGCGCTGGTCTGCAACACGCATTGCTGGGTTTTACTGTCCCAGACCTGGCCTTTCGGGCATTCGGGTTTCTTGACGGCGTCGCTTTCATCGACAGCAAAAACAGCAGGGCTGGACAGGGCGGCGACCAGCAGCGGGACGGCGAACAGCGCTTGGCGAATGTTCATGGTCAATCTCCACTTTCATCGGCTTGGAGCGGAAGTTGTTGTTCTCATTTGCAGTGACTGATCAGTTCTCAGGAAGATTCAAAATTGTGAGGCTGGGCCGACGGCGCAGCGGCAGATTTGCGCCGTTCCTGAATTCCGCGAATCACCAGGTACAAAAGCGGCCCCACTGAAACGAACACGGTGGACAGCAGCAAATAAGGCACTACCGACCAGACGGAGCGTCCCCGAGACCGGGCGTCCTTGACCATCCAAACACCGGCCAGTGTCGCCAGCAGGTACAGATCGATGACTACCTGCGCGGTGTCTGGTCGTGACATGAGGCTGATGCCGAAGTCGATCAGTGACTGTTCAGCCCGGAGCATTACCGAAACTGTGTACCCACTGAACGCGAGCAAAGCGGTGAGAGGCAGGGCGATGGACATCATGCTTTCCTTCCTTGGTGTGATGAGCAGAATCGCCAGCCTACCGGCGCGACGCACAATTGACCATTGACTTGTCATCCGCCGGCAGGCTAATTTCCAGTCCATGACTTTCACCGTATCGCGCTGCCAGCCAAGCATTATTACCGCCATTCCTCATTTGGCGGGCTAGCTCACGACTGCAGCACCCAACCCGCCCTAGAGGCGGGTTTTTACTTTCTGTCTCCGGGGTTCTGAAAAATGTCAGGAGACGACCATGCCG
>Ga0157369_10003088_pt1 | contig 19904 bp, 18 predicted proteins | sample C25metaG_FD_113461 | JGI IMG/M metagenome (GOLD analysis project Ga0157369, IMG submission 113461) | Corn rhizosphere microbial communities from Kellogg Biological Station, Michigan, USA - C2-5 metaG | ecosystem: Host-associated > Plants > Roots > Rhizosphere > Soil | place: USA: Michigan...
CCACCACCGGATCGGCGACGGCGGCGGCGCGCTCGGCCCCGGCCTTCAGCACCCGGTCGATCTCCGCCGGATCGTCCATCAGGCGGCGCATCTCGGCCGTCACGGGCGCCAACGACGACACCGCCAGATCCGCCAGCGCCGGCTTGAACGCGCCGAAACCCTGGCCGCCGAACTGTGCGATCACCTGTTCGCGGGTCAGGCCGGCCAGGGCGGCGTAGATGGCCACCAGGTTCTTGGCCTCGGGCCGGTCGTTCAGCCCGTCCAGGGTTTCCGGTAGAGGCTCGGGATCGGTCTTGGCCTTTTTGATCTTGGAGGCGATCGTATCGGCGTCGTCGGTCAGATTGATGCGGCTGTTGTCGGACGGATCCGACTTGGACATCTTGGCCGCCCCGTCGCGCAGGGACATGACGCGGGTCGCCGGCCCCTGGATGATCGGCTCGGGTACGGGGAAGAAGCCGGGAACGCCGAAGTCGTTGTTGAACTTGGCGGCGATGTCGCGGGTCAGCTCCAGATGCTGCTTCTGGTCCTCGCCGACCGGCACTTCGGTGGCCTTGTACAGCAGGATGTCGGCCGCCTGGAGCACGGGATAGGTGTAGAGGCCGACCGACGAGCGTTCCTTGTGCTTGCCCGACTTCTCCTTGAACTGGGTCATCCGGTCAAGCCAGCCGAGGCGGGCGACGCAGTTGAAAATCCAGGCCAGCTCGGCATGGGCGCGCACGGCCGATTGCGGGAAGATGATCGCCTTTTCCGGATCCAGGCCCGAGGCCAGATAGGCGGCGGCGATCTCGCGCGTCTGGGCGGTCAGTTTGGCCGGATCCTGCCACACGGTGATGGCGTGCATGTCGGCGACGAAGACATAGACCGGCGCGCCCTGGTCCTGCAGCTCCACGAACCGCTTCAGGGCGCCGAGGTAGTTGCCCAGGTGCAGCGCGCCTGAGGCCTGGATGCCGGACAGGATGCGGCGCGGGCCGTCATAGGTCGCAACGGCGGGGGTTTGGTCGGTCATGGGATCGGGTCTCGGAAGGTCGAAAGGCAGGCGTGGCGAGGCAGGCGGCGGCTCAGCCGCGCCATCGCAGGTCATGGATCAGGCCCGAGGTCGTCATGGCCTCGCGCTTATCGGTTCGCCGCCTGTCAGTCCAGACCGGAGACCGCGCCGCCGCCGGGCTCGCGCCTCAGCGTGGCCTTCAGTTCCGAGATCGTGACGGCCCGGAACGCCAGCAGGCAGAAGCCGTAAAGCCCGGCCCCGGCGCCGCAGACCACCAAGACGGCGATCTCCTTGGCCAGGAACAGGCGGCTAAGCTGCGGATAGAAGACGTCGGCGGCGAAGAGCAGGGCGGCCATCATGGCGCTGGCGGCGATCACGCGGGCGATGCGCGACAGGAAGGCCGGCGACGGCCGCCAGCTGTTCTCGCGGATCAGGACCCCGCCCAGCAGGGCGACATTGACCCAGGCCGAGGTGCTGGTGGCGATGGCCAGGCCCAGCACCCCGTCCCAACCCTGACGGCGGAACCAGAAGAACAGGGCCGAGCCCAGGATGACGGTGATGACCACGCTGGCCACGGCGAAGATCATCGGCCGGCGCGTATCCTGACGCGCGAAGAAGGGCGGGGTCAGCACCTTGGCGAGGACGAAGGCCGGCACGCCCCAGGCGAACTGACGCAGCACATCGGCGGTGCGGGCGGCGTCGGCCGAGGTGAAGGCGCCCCGCGTCACCGTCGCGTCGATGATGAAGAAGGGAATGACGAACAGGGCCACGGCCGCCGGCAGGGTGAAGGCCATCGCCAGGTTGACGCCATCGTCCAGAGTACGTTGGCCGCCCTCGTGATCGCCATCGACGAACGCCTTGGTCAGGCGCGGCACCAGGGCCAGGCCGATGGCGACCCCCACCAAGCCCAGCGGCAGTTGATACAGCCGGTCGGCGTTATACAGCACCGAGCGCGCCCCCTCGTCCGAGCCGGTCAGGAACTGCGACACCAGGGAGTTGATCTGCAGCGCCCCGCCCGCCAGGGCGCCGGGCACGGCGAGCGCCAGGGTGTGACGCACATTCGGCGTGACGCGCGGCAGGCCGATCTTCAGCCGAACGCCCAGACGCCGCACGCCCCACCACAAGAGGCCGGCCTGGATAAGCCCAGACACCGTCACCGCCGCCGTCACCATCAACAGCACCGTTTCCTGCGGGATCGGCAGGATCAGCGGCGGCATCAGGGCGGCCAGGGTGCACAGGTTCAGAAACACCGGCACGGCCGCCGACAGCGCGAACCGACCGCCCGTGTTCAACACGCCCGACAGCAGCGAGGCCACGGTCATACAGGCCAGATAGGGCATGGCCAGTTGGGTCGCGATCACGGCGGCGCGCAGCACCATGGGCTGGTCGCGATAGGCCGACAGCAGCCACGGCATGATCCACGGCATCACGACCTGCAGCAGGATGCAGAAGCCGGCGACCACGGCCAGCATGAAGCTGAGCGCCTCTGACGCCGTGACGGCGGCCGCCTCCTCGCCCTCGCGCGCCCGAACCCCGCCATAGACCGGCACGAAGGCCTGGGCGAAGGCGCCCTCGGCGAACAGGCGGCGGAACATGTTGGGCAACATCAACGCCGTGGTGAAGGCGTCCATCATCGGCCCCTGGCCGAAGCGCGCCGCCAGCGCCATGTCGCGCACGAAGCCGAGAATTCGACTGCCCAGCGTCAGGGTCGACTGCACCAGGGTGTTTCGGGCGAGGCTCATGCGATCTTAGGCTCTATTCTCTCCGCTCATCCCCGCGAAAGCGGGGATCCAGTGCTTTCGCGGCGCACTGACCTGTCCGGGATTGGCATATCGCCAACTCGAAAAGCCTGATCGCCCAAAGACCTGGGTCCCCGCTTTCGCGGGGATGAGCGGACATTTGATCCTATCGCTTAGCGCGCTTGTTCGTCGGGCGATACGGGCTTTGCGCGCGGGCTGCGGCGGCCCAGGTCGGAGACGTCGCGGGCGCTGGCGCGGGCTGAGGCGACCTTGCGTCCGGCGGGCGCGGGCGCGCGGCTGTCCAGCACGGCCTCAAGCGCGGTGCGCAGTTCGGCGATCCGCTGTTCCGAGGTGATCTTTCGCCCCTTGCGATCCACGACGTAGAAACTGTCCACCGCCCGCTCGCCATAGCTGGCGACATGGGCGGAGCGGATGCTCAGGCCTTCGTCGTTGAAGACGCGCGACAGATCCGCTAACAGGCCCGGCCGGTCGGCGCAGGACACTTCGACCACGGTGGAGACCTCGCTGGCATGGTGATCGACCATGACCACGGGCCGCACCTCGAAGGCCGCCTTGCGCGCATTGCCGGTCGGATCGGGCGCCTGGCCGATGCGACCCTCGCCCCGCGCGGCCTTTTCCAGCGCCTCGACGAGAGCCTTTAGCCGACGCGGCTCGGCCTGGCCGTAGGGCAGGCCCGCTCCGTCCTGAACACGAAACACGTCCAGGACGACGCCGTCCTCGGTCGCCACGCGGGCGTCGGTCACATCGGCGCCCAGGGCGGCCATGGTCTGGGCCAGATCGGCGAACAGGCCCGGCCGGTCGGCCGCTGCGATGGAGATTTCGGTGGTCTGCACCGTCAGCCCCTGCACCGGCGCGGTTGGCGCGCTCTCGGCGGCCGCGCCCGCCTCGCGCGCCCGCTGGACCAGAGCCGGATGCGCCGCCAGCGGATCCTCGCGCGTTACGTCCTCGCCACGGAACAGGGCGGCGACCTGGTTATAGAGGGTGCGCATCAGCTGACCCTTCCAGCCGTTCCACACTCCCGGCCCCACGGCCCGGATATCGGCGACAGTCAGGACCAGCAGCATCCGCAGTCGCTCGGGATCGCCAACCAGTTCGGCGAAGGCGCGGATCGTCGCCGGGTCCGACAGGTCGCGCTTCTGGGCATAGTCCGACAGCGCCAGATGGCTGCGCACCAGCCAGACCACCAGTTCGATCCGGCGCGGATCGACGCCCAGCCGCTCACAGGCCCGACGCGCGGCGATGGCGCCGTCCTCCAACTGCCCCCGCTCGCCGCCCTTGCCCACGTCGTGCAACAGCATGCCCAGCATCAGGGCTTCCATGTCCGAGATCAGATGCACGATCTCGCTGGCCATGGGGTGGTCGGTCTTCAGCTTGCCGCGCGCGATGTCGTTGATGATGCCGATGGCCTGAAGCGTGTGCTCGTCGACCGTATAGGCATGGTACATGTTGAACTGGGTCTGGCCGACGATCCGCCCCCATTCGGGCAGGAACCGGCCCAGCAGGCCTGTCTCGTTCATGATGGTCAGGACGCGATAGGGCCGCTGCCCGTGCGCCAGAACGTCCAGGAAGGCGCGCGTCGCCGCCGGATCGCGCCTCAGCCGGGGCGTCACCAGCGACAGCGATCGCGTCACCGCCGAAAAGGCGTCGGGGTGCAGATCCAGGTCGTGCTTGTCGGCGCAGACGAACAGGGTCAGCAGCTTGACCGGGTCGGCGGCGAACACCTCCGGCCCCTCGACCGACAGACGGCCCTGATCGATCCAGAACCCCTCGACCTCCAGCTTGCGGCGGGGGGCGGGCCGGAACGGTGCCATCAGACGCGACAGACCCTGCGCCGTCTTCTGGTGGCGCGCCTCCAGCTTGGCCGACATGGCGCGGGTCAGGGCGCCGACGTCGCGGGCCACCAGAAAGTATCGCCGCATGAACCGCTCGACCGCCGGTTCGTCGCCGCGCCCGCGCCAACCCATTCGTCGGGCGACCTCGGGCTGCATGTCGAAGGTCAGCTTCTCTTCGGCCCGGCCTGCGATCAGGTGCAGATGAATGCGGACCCGCCACAGGAAGTCGAAGGCCTCGTCCGACGTTCGTCGCTCGCGCGGGGTGAACAGCTCGTCCATCACCGTCGCGCCCAGCCGGCTTTCGGGAGCCAGGGACCGGGCGATCCAGTACAGGGTGTTCAGGTCTCGAAGCCCCCCCTTGCCGTCCTTGACGTTGGGTTCGACCTTGTAGCGGGTCGAGCCGGCCTTCTCGTGCCGCGCGGCCCGCTCCTCCAGCTTGGCGGCGATGAAGGGGCGCGGATCGGATTTCGACACCATGTCGCGAAACCGGCCGATCATCAGCTGGGCCAGCGCCTCGTCCCCCGCCAGCGGACGCGCCTCCAGCAGGGTCGTCCGCACCGTCATGTCGGTCCGCGACAGGCTCAGACACTCTTCGACCGAGCGCACCGCCGACCCGACCTTGGCCCCCAGGTCCCACAGCACATAGAGGACGAACTGGATCACCTGCTCGCCGCGCGGCGTCGCCTTGGACGATCTCAAAAACAGCAGGTCGAGATCGGAATGGGGCGCCAGCACGCCCCGGCCGTAACCCCCGACCGCGACCAGGGCCAGCCGTTCGGCCTCGACCGGCGAGGTCGGCCACAGCGTCTGGGTCGCCACCCGCCACAGGCCGGCCAGCATCTCGTCGGCGGCGGCGGCGTAAAGGCGCGCCACGTCACGCCCCTTCATGCCGCCGTCCAGCTTGCGCTCCGCCCGGGCGCGGGCGGCGTCATAGGTCTCGCGCAAAACGACGGAGACCGCCGCGCGCGGGTCTTCCGCGCGGGCGGCCTCGTCAAGGCGGTCATCCAGACTGGGCGAGGCGTTCATGTCAGCCGTCTATAGGCCCCATCCCACCGCACGTCAGTCAGGGATTGCTGACTACTCCGGGCGGACGCGCTTCTTGCGGAACGACGGGTTCAGCACCTGCTTGCGCAGGCGGATGGACTTGGGCGTCACCTCGACCAGCTCGTCGTCGTCGATATAGGCGATGGCCTGTTCCAGCGACATCTGGCGCGGCGGGGTCAGCCGCACGGCCTCGTCCTTGCCGGAGGCGCGGACGTTGGTCAGCTGCTTGCCCTTGATCGGGTTGACGTCCAGGTCGTCCCAGCGCGCGTTCTCGCCGATGATCATGCCCTGATAGGTCTTCTCGCCGGCGCCGACGAACATGATGCCGCGGTCTTCCAGGTTCCACAGGGCGAAGGCGGCGGTTTCACCGTCAGAGTTCGAGATCAGAACGCCCTTCAGACGACCGGCGATCGCGCCCTTGTGCGGCTCATAGTGGCTGAACACGCGGTTCAGCACACCCGAACCGCGCGTATCGGTCAGGAACTCGCCCTGATAGCCGATCAGCGAACGCGACGGCGCCTTCAGGCTGATACGGGTCTTGCCGGCGCCCGACGGGCCCATGTCGGTCATTTCGGCCTTACGCGCCGACAGCTTCTCGATGACGATGCCCGAGAACTCGTCGTCGACGTCGATCATGACGTCCTCGATCGGCTCCAGCTTCTCGCCGTTCTCGCCGGTCTGGAACACCACGCGCGGACGCGAGATCGAGACCTCGAAGCCTTCGCGGCGCATGTTCTCGATCAGAACGCCCAGCTGCAGTTCGCCACGGCCGGCGACTTCATAGGCGTCGCCGCCTTCGGTCGTGGTCACGCGGATGGCGACGTTGGCCTCGGCCTCCTTCAGCAGGCGGTCGCGGATGACGCGCGACTGGACCTTGTCGCCTTCGCGACCGGCCAGCGGGCTGTCGTTGACCGAGACGGTCATGGAGATGGTGGGCGGATCGATCGGCTGGGCGGGCAGAGGCTCGGTGACTTCCATGGCGCACAGGGTGTCGGCGACGGTCGCCTTGGACATGCCGGCGATGGCGACGATGTCGCCCGCTTCCGAACCCTCGTCCAGGGCCTGACGCTTCAGGCCGCGGAACGCCAGCACCTTGGTGATGCGGCCGCGTTCGATTTCCTTGCCTTCACGGTCCAGGGCGTGGATCGCCATGCCGGGAACGGCCTTGCCGCTCTCGATGCGGCCGGTCAGCAGACGGCCCAGGAACGGATCGCTTTCGATCAGCACGTCCAGCATGCGGAAGGGCTTGTCGCGGTTGGCCTGGACAGCGGGCGGCGGGACGTGGTCGACGATCAGGTCGAAAAGCGGGGCCAGATTGTCATTGGGCTGGTTCAGGTCCAGCGTCGCCCAGCCGTTGCGGCCCGAGGCGTAGATGTGCGGGAAGTCCAGCTGCTCGTCCGTCGCGCCGATGGCGGCGAACAGGTCGAAGGTCTCGTTGTGGACGCGGTCGGGATCGGCGTGGGCGCGGTCGACCTTGTTGATGCACAGGATCGGGCGCAGGCCCATCTTCAGCGCCTTGGTCAGCACGAACTTGGTCTGGGGCATGACGCCCTCTTCGGCGTCGACCAGGATGACGCAGCCGTCCACCATGCCCAGGATGCGCTCGACCTCGCCGCCGAAGTCGGCGTGGCCGGGGGTGTCGATGATGTTGATGCGGGTTTCACCGGCCTTGCCGTTCCAGAGCACCGAGGTGCACTTGGCCAGGATGGTGATGCCGCGCTCTTTTTCCTGGTCGTTGGAGTCCATCGCGCGCTCGGTCTGCGCCTCGTTGGCTCGGAAGACGCCGGATTGGGCGAGCAGTTGGTCCACCAGGGTCGTCTTGCCGTGGTCGACGTGGGCGATGATGGCGACGTTGCGCAGGTTCATTTGAGTATCGCGAAAAGGCGCGGCCGGCATACGGGCGGCCGCTGGTCATGAAAAGGCATGCGGGAGGCGCGCGCCTCTTACAGGCATGTGGACAGAAAGACCAGAGCGGGCGTCAAGACAGCCGAACGGGGTGAGCCCTCACGCGTCTTGCAGGTCACGCACCATGTAGCGAGCGTCCGCGCCGTAGCTGGCCAGTTTCGCCGCCATGCCCTCGGCGGGCTGCTCGACGAAACGGTGCCGGGACCAGAAGCCGACGGCGTCGTTGACCGCGACCAGGGCGATGGCGGGCCAGCCGTCTTCCGTCGCCTGTTCGGCCAACCGCTCGATGATCAGGCCGGTGACGCCCCCGCCCCGCGCCTGTGGGTGCAGAGCCAGATCGTGCAGATAGATCAGGTCCGGCTGGGCCGGCAGACCCTCGATCACCGTATTCAGCGGCGGCGCGCTCTCGGCCTTCCACGGATAGGCGATCAGATAGCCCTGCGCCGCGCCATCCCCCTCCGCCAATACGAAACAGCCGCGCGGATAAAGCGCCAGCCGATTTTCGAAACAGGGCCGTCCCTCGAAATGATCCGGGAAGGACAGGCGCGCGACCTCGACCACGGCGTCGATGTCGGCCGGCCGCATGGACCGCCACTCTGGCCCCGTTACGGGGTTGGGCAGGGGGCGTTCAGTTCCGCCTTCTGGAAACGCCATCGGATGATCCTTTCCTGGCCGTCCATCACGCCTTCGATCCGGGCGTTCAGGACATCGCCTTCGCGTTCATAGACGACGCGTTTGGGAAAGTCGTCGTCCGCCGCCTGTTCGAAAACGACGCGGGTCGGACCGGATGCGATCACCGGAAACGTGGTCGGAGCCTGCCCCTCGGGATGCGCGAAATAGGCCAAAGGGGCCCCCGGGGCGGGATCGACCGGGGCGATGCGCGACAGCTCCCATCCCGCCCGGCCGCCGCGCACGGTCAGCGAGGTTCCCAGCATCAGGTTCAGACGTGGATCGGTCCAGGTCTCGGATGCTTCCCGCCCCTGTTCGCACGACAGCCAATAGCCGGCCATCCAGTCCAGGTCGGGTCGCAGGTCCGGGGCGGGGTCCGTCTGCAGGGCGGCGGCGAGAAGCAGCGGGGTCAGCATGGTCGTCTCATCCCTCTCCAGTCGAGGCGTGCAGGCTAGGCGGGATGCGGCTCCGACGGCTTGTAGGTTTGCGACGCGATGGCGCGGGCCAGTTCATGCTGTTCGCGCGCCCAGTCGGTGGCGGTGCAGCCCAGAAAGCGTCGGAAGTCGCGCGCCATCTGCGGCTGATCGAAATAGCCCGCCTCCAGCCCAGCCGCCAGCCAACCTTCCGCCGTGCCGTCCGGCTGGGTCGCATGGTCGAACACCCGACGAAAGCGGAAGATCGAACGCAACAGGCGCGGCGACACCCCGACCCGGTCGGCGAACCGTCGCTGCAAGGCGCGCTGTTCCGATGGTGATCGGGTCGGCGCCGGGCGTTCGGCCGAAGCGTTTTCGATCTCGGCGCGGATCGCGGGGTCGATCGTCCAGTCCGCGCCACGTCTTTGCGCGTCCAGCCAGCCGGCGACGGCCGCGACCTGGCCCGCGGGATTCCCGGCCGGCGCGACGAACCCGGCCATCCGCCCGACCATGTCCAGCCGCCGATCGGTCGCCTCGCTCAGCGGACGCCCCAGAAAGTCTCGCGCGCCGTCGGGTTCGAACCGAACGGCGACCAGTTCGGTGGCGCCGGTCGGCCGCATCACCAGGGGTCGGGTCATCTGCCCGGCGAACAGGGCCGAGGGCTGCAGGTGGAACTCGCCGTCGTCCCCCTGTTCCGCATAGGGGGCGCCCAGGTCGAAGATCAGTTCGGGACAGCCGTCGGGCGCGATGCGCTGGATGGTCGACGTTGGATCGGGCGCGGCGTAGGTCCAGATCACGCGGATGAAGGGCCTCAGGGCCGGCGGCGGCGCGAACTCCTGATACCGTTCCTCCCCCGAGGCCACCTCAGTTCACCTTGGACGGGTCCGGCGGCGCATCCGGCAGGGCCGAGACCGGGACCCCGTCGTCCTTCAGCTTCTTGACCTCGGCGGGTGTGGCCTCGCCATAGATTTCGCGCTTCTCGGATCGGCCCTCGTGAATGTCGCGGGCCTCGCGAGCGAAGGCGTCGCCGACATAGTCGAAGTTGGCCTCGACATGGGCGCGGACCTCGCGGGCGGCGGCCATCATCATCGTCTGCATCTTGGCGGCGACGTCAGAGGCGGGATCGGCCTTGCGGGCGCCGCTGACGGCCGGGGCCATGATCGCCTTTTCGACCGCGTGCGAGCCGCAGAACGGGCATTCCACCAGCCCGCGCGCCGCCTGATCGTCATAGTCGGTCGAGGAGCCGAACCAGGCTTCGAAGGCGTGGGCCTGGTCGCATTTCAAGGCGTAGCGGATCATGGAGCGTCAAACAGCGGGCAGGAAATCGCGATCATGGGTCAGGCTGGGCACGGCGGCGCGCGCCCTGGCCACGGCCTCCATGTCCAGTTTCGCTCGCACGATGCAAGGTTCGTCGTGATCCGCCTTGGCGATGATCTCGCCCCAGGGTCCGACGACGGTGGATCGCCCCCAGGTGCGGCGACCGTCCTCGTGCAGTCCGCCCTGCGCCGGCGCCAGGACGAAGGCCCCCGTCTCGATGGCGCGGGCGCGCAACAGGGTTTCCCAATGCGCCTCGCCCGTCGGGGCGGTGAAGGCGGCCGGCACGGTGATCATCGACGCCCCGGCCTTGGCCAGCTGGCGATGCAGGTGGGGAAAGCGGATGTCGTAGCAGATGGTCAGGCCCAGCCGGCCCCAGGGCGTATCCGCCACCGCCGCCTCGTCGCCGGGCCGCACCGTCGCGCTTTCGCGATAGGTCTCGCCATTGGGCAGGTTCACGTCAAAGACATGCAGCTTGTCGTATCGGGCCACGATCCCGCCCGACGCATCGATCAGCAGCGACCGATTGGCGGTGCGGCCATCTCCCGCTTGGCCTGACCGGACGATGGCCGAACCGATCAGAAGCCAGACGCCCAGTTCCGCCGCCAGACGGCGCAGACCCAGAACGGCGACGTCCTCGTCCTCGGTCGTAATCGCCGCATCGCGCCGGTCGCGGCGTTGCTCCAGGACATTGGTCCCTTCAGGCGTCAGGACGAACTTCGCCCCGCCCGACGCCGCCTCGCGGATCAGGGGCTCGACATGGGCCAGCGCCTCTCGCGCCGTCGCCGGCGTGCGCGTCTGGATCAGGGCGATGTCGAGCCCGCTGCTCATGGATCAGGCGGCCAGAAACCCGTCCAGCTTGCCGTCGCGATCCAGCGCGTGGATGTCGTCGGAACCGCCGATGTGCTGGCCGTCGATGAAGATCTGCGGGAAGGTCATGCGCCCGCCCGACTTTTCGACCATCTCGGCCTTCTTGGCCGGGTCGTTGGAGGCGACGATCTCGGTATAGTCCACGCCCTTTTTCTTCAGCAGCGCCATGGCGCTGTAGCAGTAAGGGCAGCCGGGCTTGGTGTAGATGACGACGTCGGCCAAATCAGGTCTCCAGAACGAGGGCGCCCAGGCAGCAGCGGGCGGTTTGAATCTACATAGTCAGTTCACGGGCGTTTCGCACCCGCGCGATGACGGCGAGATCGACGGCGCGCGCTCCGGCGTCGAGCAGGGCGCGCGCGCAGGCTTCTCCGGTCGCGCCCGTGGTCAACACATCGTCGATCAGAAGGATGCGCCGCCCCCTGATCCGACGCCGCCCGGCCTCCGTCACGGCGAAGGCCTTCTTCACGTTCAAACGCCGCCCTCGCTGGCTCTTGCCGCCCTGGCTAGTGGTGTGGGTCGTGCGGATGAGGGCGTCGGGCAGATAGTCGCGGCCCGCGTCGCGGGCCAGCGGCCGGGCGATCTCGGCGGCCTGGTTGAACCGACGCGACAGTAGGCGAAACGGATGCAGCGGCACGGGAACGACCGCATCCGCCGCCTCGACCAGATCGGCGGCGGACCGGCCGATCCAGCGGGCGAACAGCGGGGCGAACTGCTGCTGGTCCCCATGCTTGAACCGCAGGATCAGCCCGCGCGACGCCTCGTCATACAGGCATGCCGCGCGCGCCCTCTCAAACGCATATGGCTTGGCGATACAGGCGGCGCAGCGGTCCTCGGCGAAGGCGCCGCCGTCAAAGTCGAAGGCCGCTCCGCAGCCGTCGCAGACCGGCGCTTCTAGAAATTTGATCCGGCTCCAGGCGTCGGGCGTCAGGCCGGCCGCAGCCGTCGCCTCTCGGCTGTCGTGCGCCATCGGCGGCAGGATCAGGTCGGCCAGTCCTCGCCCCGCCCCGCGCAAGTGACGTCCCGCCCCTTCCCAGGCGCGTCGCCAGCCCCCATCCTGTGCGTCCATGACCGCCCCCCAATCCCCTTCCGAAGGCCCCCCGCGCATCTTCGACGCCGCCCGGCGTCGGGCGCGACTGGCGCGGTCCGCCGCCCGGTTCCCCCAGGCCGACTTCCTGCACGCTCGCGCCGCCGCCAACGCCGCCGAGAGCCTGGAAGCCATACTGCGCGATTTTCCCGTTGCGGTCGATCTGTCCGCCCATCCAGGGGTGTTCGATGCGGCGGTCCGGTCCAGCGACGCCGCGGGACGGATCGGTCCTGTCCAGACGCCCGTCTCTCTGGCCCAGCGTGCAGCGCCGGGCGCGGACGCGCTGCCGCTAGCCGACGCCTCGACCGATCTGATCGTCTCCCTTTTGACCCTTCACTGGGCCAACGACCTGCCTGGCGCCTTGGCGCAGATCCGGCGCGCGTTGAAACCGGACGGCCTGTTCATCGGCACGCTGTTCGGCGCGGGCACGCTGAAAGAGCTTCGCGCCGTCCTGACCGAGGTCGAGCTGGAGGAGCGCGGCGGCGCCCAGGCGCGCGTCTCGCCCTTCGCTGACGGCTATGACGGGGCGGCCCTCTTGCAGCGGGCTGGGTTCGCCCTGCCCGTCTCCGATGTGGACCGGTTCACCGTCCGCTACGCCGATCTGTTCGCCCTGATCCGCGACCTGCGCGCCATGGGCGAGACCAATGTGCTGCACGGACCCATTCGGCCGCTGAGCCGCCGCATCGTGGCGCGCGCCGCCGCCCTCTATGCTGAGCGCTATGGTCTCGATGACGGCCGCATCCCGGCGACGTTCGAGATCATCCACCTGGCGGGTTGGAAACCCCACGACAGCCAGCAGAAGCCCCTGCCGCGCGGCTCGGCCAAGACGCGGTTGGCCGATGCGCTGGGCGTCAAGGAAATGACGGGCGACGAGCCTGACTAGCTGATTGCGGCCTGTATGGCGGCGCTCAGCTTGTTCACCGTCGCGGCCAGGCCGCCGTTCTGGCTGTTCGCCAAGGCGCTGATCGAGGTCACGATCGCCAGGAAGATCAAGGCGCAGAGCAGGCCGTATTCAATGGCTGTGGCCCCGCTCTCATTGCGCAGGAACCGGTCGATAAGACGTCGCATGGCCGGCCTCCCTGGTCGGCGGTGGTCAGAGCAGGTCGCGCAGCCAGGCGACCAGGGGTTCGTCTGCCGGCGGCATGGGATAGTCCGAAAGTCTGTTCGGCTTCACCCAGGCCAGACCGTCGTGTTCACGCGCCGTGACCACGCCGTCCCACCGTCGGCACAGATACAATGGCATCAACAGGTGAAACGAATCGTAAGCGTGACTGGCGAAAACGAACGGCGACAGGCAGTTTTCGCTGACGTCGATGCCCAGCTCTTCCTTCAGTTCGCGGATCAGCGCCTGTTCCGGCCGCTCTCCGGGCTCGACCTTGCCCCCCGGAAACTCCCACAGCCCGGCCAGCTTCTTGCCCTGCGGCCGTTTGGCGATCAGAACCCGCCCATCCACATCGATCAAGGCGACGGCGACGACCAGGATCGTGGGAAGGGGCGCAGCGGTCACGAGCGATAGTCGCCGTTGATCTCGATGTAGCCCTTGGTCAGATCGCAGGTCCACACGGTCGCCGACGCCCGGCCCGAACCCACATCGACGGTGATGTCGATCTCGGGGTTCTTCATATAGGCGGTCATCTTGGCCTCGTCGTAGGTCGGGGACGGGGCGCCGTCGATGGCGGCCTGGTGCGGCCCGAACTTGATGGCCAGGCGGTCGCGATCGACCGGTTCCTCGGTCTTGCCCACCGCCATGACGACCCGGCCCCAGTTGGCGTCCTGACCGGCGATGGCGGTCTTGACCAGGGGGCTGTCGGCGATGGACTTGGCCAGTTTGCGGGCCGAGGCGGGCGAGGCGGCGCCGTCCACCGTCACCTTGACGAACTTGGTCGCGCCTTCACCGTCGCGCACCAGTTGATGCGCCAGGTCCAGCATCACCTTGTCCAGGGCGGCCGAGAAGCTCTTCAAGCGACGATCCCCGACCCGCCCGATGCGCGGCGCGCCGGAGGTTCCGGTGGCGAACAGCAGGGCCGTGTCGTTGGTCGAGGTGTCGCCGTCCACCGTCACGCTGTTGAAGGTCGTGCGCACATGCAGGCCCAGCAGCGCCTGCAGCACGTTCGGATGGATGTCGGCATCGGTGACGATGAAGGCCAGCATGGTCGCCATGTCCGGCGCGATCATGCCCGATCCCTTGGCGATGCCGGCGATCCGGACCTTGTAGCCTTCGATCTCGGCCTCGGCGTAGGAGCCCTTGGGGAAGGTGTCGGTCGTCATGATGCCGCGACCGGCCCGGGCCCAGGCGTCCGCCTCCAGCCCGTTTTCGATCTCGGGCAGTTTGGCGACGATCTTCTTGTCGTCCAGCACCACCCCGATCACCCCGGTCGAGGCCAGCATGACGTCGCGCTGGCGACAGCCGAACCGTTTGGCGACCTCCGAGGCCGTGCGCCGCGCGGCGTCCGCGCCGGCCTTGCCGGTGAAGGCGTTGGCGCATCCGGCGTTGACCACCAGGGCGCGCACATCCTTGCCGCCCTCGGCCCCAGCGAGATGCTTCTTGCACCAGTCCACGGGCGCCGAGCCGATCTTGTGACGGGTGAAGACCCCGGCGCAGCTGGTCCCGCGCGCGAACCGGAACACCACCAGGTCGTCGCGCTCATGCTTGTAGAAGCCGGCGCGTGCGGTCGCGATCTCGACCCCGCCGATCGGTGGAATGGTCGGAAACGGCACGGCTAAGGGCGAGATGGCCAGGCCGGGCTTGCCGGCGGCGGCCGGCGCAGGCGCGGCGGCCGGGGCTGCATCCGATCCCGGCGTGCGGGTGGCGCGCTTCAGCGCCGTGGCGAACGGGTCCAGCGCCTTTTCGAACGCATGCTCGATCTTCTGGCCGGTCGTGGAGGGAGGCTTGGTCATGTCAGGCGCCCGGAGGAGCGGAAGGAGCGGAAGGGGCGGGCGATGCGGGCGGCGTCTGTGCGGGCAGGCGGACATCGACCTTAGCCTTGCCGCGCAGTTGTTCCAGCAGTTGCCGAACGCCCTCATAGGTCAGATAGCGCACGATCTGCGGTCGGGCCTGCTCCAGCGTCGGCGGGTTTTCCTTGCGACGGTCCTCGACCCTCAGAACGGCCCAGCCGCCCTCGGTCTGGAACGGCCCGACGGTCGAGCCGGCCGGCTTGTCGCGTAGGGCGTCGGCATAGGCTTGGGGCATCACGTCCAGCGTCGAATACCCCAGGTCGCCGCCGGAAAACCGCGTCGCCTCGTCGATCGACCGCTCCGCCGCCACCGCCTCGAAGCCGGCGCCCTGGCCCAGAATGCCGATCACGGCGTCCGCCTCGGGCTTGGTGCGCGACAGGATCAGCCGCACGCGGATCTCTTCCGAGGTTTTCGCCAGCCGCAGCTGCTCATTATACAGGGTCTGCACCGCCTGGTCCGAGACGGCCTTGTTGACCACGCTCTCGACCAGCATGTCGCCCAGGATGCGCTCGCGCGTCGCTTCCAGTCGCCGCTGCGCCAGGGGCGAGGAATCCAGCCGCCGCCGCTGCGCCTCTCCGGCGAGAAGCTTTTGGTCGATCACCTCATCCAGCACCCGGCGGAAAAGATCCGAGGTCGTATCCAGCGTCTCGTCTTCGCCGATCAAGCCTTGGGCCACCGCCTCGCGCTTCACGTCCGAGGCCCAGATGGTCTCGTCCTGCACCGTGGCCACGGCCTGGTCGCCTTGTTCAGGCGGTCGGTTGTCGCCGCTGCGCGAACAGGCTGCGGTCGAAAGCGCCGCCGTCAGCAAGGCCGCCGTCAGAATGCGTGAAGATCGCCGGAAGGGGGTCAAGGGGGCGCTCCGTCGAAGGCGGCCGAAAGCCCCTCGCGTTGACAGGGGTTAGGCCGGTGCTTAAGTCCCGCCTGCGCCCAAGTCGAGGGGTTTTGATCGTCTGCGCGGCCCTTCGCGCGCGCCTGATGCGGCGCTCCGGGGCTGCGGTCGGTCAGGGCCTCTCTCACGGCGTCCGTATCGCCGCCCCTCACGGGATTTCAGAGCCGCTCCTTTAATGACGCTCGACCTTTACCGGATCTGACATGCTCGGCTTCGCCAAGAAACTTTTCGGCTCTTCCAACGACCGCAAGGTCAAGGCCTTTCAGGACCACGCCCAGCGCATCAATGCGCTTGAGCCCAAGTTCGCCGCCCTGTCCGACGATGAACTGCGGATGATGACCGACGCCTTCCGCGATCGGCTGGCGAACGGCGAGACCCTGGACAAGATCCTGCCCGAGGCCTTCGCCGTGGTGCGCGAGGCGTCCAAGCGGGTGCTGGGCCAGCGTCAGTACGACGTTCAGCTGGCCGGGGGCATGATCCTGCATGAAGGCGGCATCGCCGAGATGCGGACCGGCGAGGGCAAGACCCTGGTCGCCGTGGCGCCGGTCTATCTGAACGCCCTGCCCGGCAAGGGCGTGCATGTCATCACCGTCAACGACTACCTGGCCCGCCGCGACGCCGAGACCATGGGCAAGGTCTATCGCTTCCTGGGCCTCGAGGTCGGCGTGATCGTCAACGGTCTGTCCCAGGGCCAGCGCCAGCAGGCCTACGCCGCCGACGTCACCTACGGCACCAACAACGAGTTCGGCTTCGACTATCTGCGCGACAACCTGGTCTATGACCGGCGCGAGATGGTGCAGCGTCCGCACAACTTCGCCATCGTCGACGAGGTCGACTCCATCCTGATCGACGAGGCGCGCACGCCTCTGATCATCTCGGGCCCGACCGAGGACCGTTCGGATCTCTACAAGGTGCTCGACGGCCTGATCAAAGATCTGATCAAGGACAAGGACACCTACGAGCTCGACGAGAAGCAGAAGCAGGTCCTGCTGACCGAGCTGGGCTCCGAGCGGATGGAAGAGGCCCTGGAGGCCGGCGGTCACTTCGCCGCTGACACCACCGGCCTGTACGACGCGGCCAACATCAGCCTGGTCCACCACGCCAACCAGGCCCTGCGCGCCAACACCCTGTATCAGCGCGACAAGGACTATATCATCAAGGGCGGCGAGATCGTCCTGATCGACGAGTTCACCGGCCGCATGATGACCGGCCGTCGCCTGTCCGAGGGCCTGCACCAGGCCATCGAGGCCAAGGAAGACGTCAAGATCCAGCCCGAGAACCAGACCCTGGCCTCGGTGACGATCCAGAACTATTTCCGCCTGTACGAAAAGCTGTCGGGCATGACCGGCACGGCCGCGACCGAGGCCCAGGAATTCGGCGACATCTACAAGATGGACGTGCTGGAAGTGCCGACCAACCGGCCGATCCAGCGCAAGGACTATGACGACGAGGTCTATCGGACCCACGCCGAGAAGAACCAGGCCATCGCCAAACAGATCGCCGAATGCCACCTGGCCGGTCAGCCGATCCTGGTCGGCACCGTCTCCATCGAGCGTTCGGAACAGCTGTCGGACCTGCTGAGCAAGTTCGAATACAAGGTCGAGACCTCGCGCACGCTGAAGCCGGAATATGCGGGCAAGGCCAAGGAAGCCGAGAAGATCGGCGACGCCGCCTATGACATCACCTACGAGACCAAGCTGCGCGGCATTCCGCACAGCGTCCTGAACGCGCGCCAGCACGAGCAGGAAGCCTATATCGTCGCCGACGCCGGCCTGCCGGGCGTGGTGACCATCGCCACCAACATGGCGGGTCGCGGCACCGACATCCAACTCGGGGGCAACCTCGAGATGAAGATGCAGAAGTGGCTGCTGGAACAGCGCAACATGGCCGTCGAGGTCACGCCGGAAATGGAAGCGGCCAAGGAGGCCGAGTTCAAGGCCGAGATCGCCGTCCAGAAGAAGATCGCGCTGGAGGCCGGCGGCCTGTTCGTTCTGGGCACCGAGCGCCACGAGAGCCGCCGCATCGACAACCAGCTGCGCGGCCGCACCGGCCGTCAGGGCGACCCCGGCACCTCGAAATTCTACCTGTCCTGCGAGGACGACCTGCTGCGCATCTTCGCCGGCGACCGTCTCGACTCGATCATGAAGACCTTCGGCGTGGCGGAAGGCGAGGCCATCACCCACCCTTGGCTGAACCGCGCCATCGAGACCGCCCAGAAGCGCGTCGAGACCCGCAACTACGACATCCGCAAGAACCTGCTGAAATACGACGACGTCGTGAACGACCAGCGCAAGGCCGTGTTCGAGCAGCGTCAGGAGTTCATGGACTCCGAGGATCTGTCCGAACTGGTCGGCGACTTCCGCCGCGACGTCGTTTCCGACCTGGTCGAACGCTACATGCCGCCCAAGGCCTACGCCGAGCAGTGGGACATCGACGGCCTGGACGAAAAGGTCCGCTCGACCCTGGGCCTTGAGCTGCCGCTGCACGACTGGGCCGCCGAGGAAGGCGTGTCGAACGAGGAGATCGAGGAGCGGCTGCTGGCCGCCGCCGATGCGCGCGCCGCCGAACGTCTGGAGATGATCGGGGCCGAACAGACGCGCGGTCTGGAAAAGCAGTTCATGCTGCAGATGATCGACATGCAGTGGCGCGAGCACCTGGTCCATCTGGACCACCTGCGCGGCGTCATCGGCCTGCGCGGCTATGGCCAGCGCGACCCGCTGAACGAATACAAGACCGAAGCCTTCTCGCTGTTCGAGAATCTGCTCTACGACCTGCGCCACAACGTGACCCGCTGGCTGATGACGGTCGAGTTCCGCTTCCAGGCGCCGCCCGAACTGCCCGAGTTCCAGGAAATCCACCTGAACCCCGGCACCGGCGAGAACGAGATGGCCAATCCGTCGGCCCAGAACCCCGAAGGCACGCTGATCGGCGACGACCGTTCCAAACTGCCGATCGAGGCCCTGCCCCCCGGCTGGGAAATGACCGGCCGCAACTCCCCCTGCCCCTGCGGCTCGGGCCGCAAGTTCAAACATTGCCACGGCGCTCTCGTTTAAGAGGCGCGCTACGCGCGGCGCTATCGCTCGCCGCGCGGCGGCTCGCTGCTTGAGCGCAAGTCTAACCGCGCCGCTTGCCTCCAGGCGGTCTCTGGACGATCCTGATCGAAAGGAGACTGCAATGGGCAGGCACGAACGGATATCGACGGACCTCCCGGCCTTCATGGTCGGCGAGTTGCGAGCGGCCGTGGACGCCGGAGAGTTCGCCTCGACCGACGAGGCCGTGCGCGACGCCGTAATGCATTGGCTCGTCGGCCGTTCTACCGAGCCAGCGACCAGGGATGATCTGCGTCATCGTCTGCAGACTGAACTCGACGGTCCTGCCAACGACGCCGACGCGGTGTTCGATCGGCTCGAAGCCAAATACAGCGCCCTTGTCGCGGCGGATCAGCCCAAGGGATGAGGGTCGTCTTCTCGCGCGGCTGCGAGACCGATCTAGAACAGATCGCCGATCACATCGCCAAGGACAGTCCGCGCCGCGCCCTGAGTTTCGTTCGCGAACTTCGCGCCGCCGCGCGCGCCTTGGCGCGCGATCCCGAAAGCCGTCCCACGGCGACCTTCGATCCGCGTGTCCGACGCTCCGTCTATGGCGCCTACAATCTCTATTACGCCATTCTTCCGGGCGAACTTCGCTTCCTGGCCATCATCCATGGCTCGCGCGCGGACGACGCCGTTCTGTTCGATCTGGCCAAGCGATGAGCTACAAGTTCCTCTTCTCCCGCGCCCTTTCGGCGGCGCCCGGTCGGCTGCATTTCGCGGCGCATAGCCATCACCTGTGGCCCGACGCCAGTTTCGAGGCGCAACAGCAGACCTGGCTCGACGCCAATCTGCATGCCGACCACAAGTGGGACCTCGTCTTCGGTCAGGTGATCCCCGAGGCCCAGTCCCATGTCGCGGTCGAGCTGGGCCTGCCATCGCCCGACAGCATCGTCTTTTCGTCCAACACCCACGACTTCCTGCTGCGCCTGTTTTCGGGCGTCGAGACCAAGCCGGTCCGCATTCTGGCGACCGACGGCGAATTCCACTCCTTCCGTCGTCAGGCCGAACGGTGGGAAGAGGTCGGGGCGGCGGCGATGACCCGCGTGCCTCTGGCCCCCTTCGACACCTTCGCCGACCGCTTCGTCGCCGAGG
>Ga0157369_10003090_pt1 | contig 19898 bp, 15 predicted proteins | sample C25metaG_FD_113461 | JGI IMG/M metagenome (GOLD analysis project Ga0157369, IMG submission 113461) | Corn rhizosphere microbial communities from Kellogg Biological Station, Michigan, USA - C2-5 metaG | ecosystem: Host-associated > Plants > Roots > Rhizosphere > Soil | place: USA: Michigan...
GCTCGATGTCGCGAGCGCGGATCAATTCGCCAAGGACCCGGTCGCGCTGCTGCGGCTCTTCCGTGTCGCGCAAAAGGAAGGGCTCGACATCCATCCGCATGCACTGCGCCTCATCACCCAATCGCTGAAGCTGATCGATGGCGAGCTGCGCAACAACCCGGAAGCGAACCGTCTCTTCGTCGAGATTCTGACCGCGACCAACGTCAATCCCGAGATCGCGCTGCGCTGGATGAATGAATCGGGCGTGTTCGGCCGCTTCATTCCCGATTTCGGCCGTGTCGTCGCCCAGATGCAATACGACATGTATCATACCTATACGGTCGACGAGCACACGATCTTCGCCATCGGCATTCTCTCCGATGTCGAGCGCGGCAATCTGAAAGAAGAGCTGCCGCTGCCGACGAGCCTCTTCCCGACGATCGATTCGCGTCGCGCGCTTTATCTCGCCGTCCTGCTGCACGACATCGCCAAGGGCCGCGGCGGCGATCATTCGGTGCTGGGCGCACAGGTCGCGGAAAAGCTCGGGCCGCGCCTCGGCTTCACGGCAGAAGAGACCGAGACCATCGCCTGGCTCATCCGCTGGCATCTGCTGATGAGCAACACGGCTTTTAAATTCGATATCGATGATCCCAAAACGATCCAGGATTTCATCGCGCGGGTGCAATCGCCGGAGCGGTTGAAGCTGCTGCTGCTGCTGACCGTCGCCGATATCCGCGCCGTCGGCCCCAAAGTCTGGAACGGCTGGAAGGCGGCGCTGCTGCGCGAGCTTTATCACCGCGCCTTCGAGCTGATGTCGGGCGGCATCGATGCGACGGCGCGCGAGGAGCGCGTGCGTCAGGCGCAAGAGGCGGTGAAGAAGCTGCTGCCCGATTTCAGCGCCGCCGAGATCGAATCCTTCGTCAGCAAGGGCTATCCCTTCTACTGGCTCTCCTTCGATGCCGAGACGCAATCGCGGCATGCGCGGCTGGTGCGCGAGGCCGAGCGCAGCGGCGCGCCGCTCACCGTCGACACGCGCGTCGATACCGAACGCGCCGTCACCGAGGTCACGCTCTACACCGCCGATCACGCCGGACTCTTTTCACGCATCGCCGGCGCGCTGGCGCTGGCCGGCGCCAACATCGTCGACGCCAAGATCCATACGCTCTCGAACGGCATGGCGCTCGATACCTTCTGGGTGCAAGACCGCGACGGCGGCGCTTTCGACCAGCCGCAGAAGCTCGCCAAGCTCTCGGTGATGTTCGAGAATGTGCTGGTCGGCAAGCTCAAGCCCCATATCGATCTCGCTGCGCCGGCGAGCGTGCCCAGCCGCACGCGCGTTTTCACCGTGCCGCCCCGCGTCCTCATCGACAACAAGGCGTCGCGCACGCATACCGTGATCGAAGTGAACGGCCGCGACCGCACCGGTCTCCTTTACGAGGTGACGCGCGCGCTGACGCAGCTCAATCTGCAAATCTCCAGCGCGAAAATCTCGACCTATGGCGAGAAGGTGGTCGACGTCTTCTATGTGAAGGATCTCTTCGGCCATAAGATCGATCATGAGAAGCGGTTGGCCGATATCCGCGAGCGCCTCGCCGCGGCGCTGGCCGATCCGGCCGCGCCGGAAGCAAGTAAAGCGCAAGAAAAGAGCGATATCGCCGCGGCCGAGTAACGTTTATCCTTCGGCCATTCGTATTCTCGGGGGGATTACGATGCTGAAGACATTCGCCTGGTCATTGTCCATCGCCATTGTCGCTACCGGGCTTGCGGCCGTGCCCGCCGGCGCGAAATCAAGCAGTTCGAGCCACAGCTCGTCCTCGCATAGCAGCTCGCATAGCTCGTCGTCGCACCGCAGCTCCCATGGCTCATCGGGCCATACCACGAGCCACACCACCACCGCCCCGCGCCCCCCGACGACGATAAAATCCACGCCGGGCCCTAATGGGACGAGATTCACTGAATATTCTACGGCTAAGAATCCGGTCGTGCATGCGTGCAAAACCAAGTCATGTATGAGCAAACATCCGACCGGCTTCTACTATAACGCTCGGTAGCGGTCGTCTCTATTCGGCGCCGGGTACTTCGGCGCGTTGAGCGGGCGCTTGCTCGCGCGCGGCTGGCGGCGCTGCGTCCGCGCTTTGCGCCGCGGGGCCCCAGCGGCGGAGCGGCAATTCCTTCATGAAGATCGCAAGCGTCACGCCGAGGATGCAGATCGCGGCGCCGACCATATAGACGTAGCGGAAGGAGTGGCCGAAGCTCGCGACGATCACCGCGCGTACATTCTCGGGCAGCGAGGCGATCACCGCCGGTCCGCCATGCAAGAGGCCGCCAGCGCTGACGCCCGGCGTGCTGGCGCTCTGGTCGGTCAGCCCGGCGAAGAGGATCGCGCCCATGATCGCGACGCCGAACGAGCCGCCCATCGAGCGGAAGAAGGAGTTGAGCGAGGTCGCGGTGCCGAGATCGTGCATCTCGACCGAGTTCTGGACCGAGATCGAGACCATCGGTCCGGAAGGGCCGAGGCCGATGCCCATCATCGTCATCGCCGCGACGTAATAGATCGTCGGCGTGTCGCGCGTCACGTCGATGAAAGCGATAAAAGAGAGAGCGGCGAGGCTGAGGCTGACGATCGGGATGATGCGGTAGCGTCCGGTCCAGCGGATGAAGCGACCGGTGAAGAGCGCGCCGATCGTGATGCCGATCATCAGCGGCGTGATGAGGAGGCCGGAATTGCTCGCCGTCGCGCCGATCACCACCTGCATGAAGAGCGGCAGGAAGATCGTCGCGCCGACCGCCGCCGCGCCCATCAGGAAACCCAAGCTGTTGCCGATGACGAAGACGTTGTTGCGGAAGAGCCGCAGCGGCAGCAGCGGATCCTCGGCGCGCATCTCCTGCGCGATCAGCAGCGCGATCAGCACCAGCGCGGCGACGGCGAGGCCGAGAATCTGGGGCGAGGTCCAGGCGAATTCATTGCCGCCCCAGGTGGTGATGAGCAGCAGCGCCACGATCCCCGGCACCAGCAACGCCGCGCCGAAATAGTCGATCTTCTTCGGCCCGCCGCGGATCGGCAAGCGCTTGAGCTGCTTGTTGCAGATCAGCACGCCGGCGATGGCGACCGGCAGATTGATCCAGAACACCCAGCGCCAGGACGCGACATCGACGAGAAAGCCGCCGAGCATCGGTCCGCCCAAGGTCGACGTGGTCCAGATCGTCGAGTAATAGGCTTGGTAGCGGCCGCGTTCGCGCGGCGGCACGAGGTCGGCCATGATCGTCTGCGACAACGACAACAACCCGCCGCCGCCGAGACCTTGGATCGCGCGACCGCCGATCAGCATGCCCATGCTCTGCGCCGCGCCGCAGATGATCGAGCCCAAGAGGAAGATCGCGATCGCCGATACGAAGAGCGGCCGGCGGCCATAGAGATCGCTGAGCTTGCCGTAGATCGGCGTCGATGCGGTCGAGGTGAGGAGATAGGCGGCGACCGCCCATGACATGTATTCGATGCCGTGCAACTCGCCCGCCATCGCCGGCAGCGCAGTCGCGACGATGGTCTGATCGATCGCGCCGAGAAACATGCCGCACATCGTGCCGCTGAGCATCAGCAGGATTTCGCGATGCGTGAAACGAAGCGGCGCTGTGGTCGCGGTGTCGGACATTGCAGCTTATTTAGAAGCCCCGCGACCTTAGAGGCTTCGCAAGAAATTGACGAGAGCCGCGCAGGCTCTCGAATCGGATTTCTAAGCTACTGTATTTCCTGAGAAAAAATTTGTTGCAAGTGATCCTCAATCGCAGCTAATGTCGGCTTCTATGCGAATGCGAATTATTCTTAACTAGGTTTGTCCCGCGTGACCGGTTCGTCTCCATCCGATCCCTCTTCACCTCCGGCCTCTGACAACGCGGCGGCGCCGCGCATCGTCAGTAGTGCAGAACTGCTCGCGGGCCGGCGCGAATTGCTGATCCAGCACGGTGCGGACCAGTACCGGTTGCGGCTCACGGCCAGCAACAAGCTGATCCTCGTGAAGTAGTCCGCATCGCTATGCCCACCCTTTCTCTAATCACCGCAACCAAGCCAGCCAGCCCCGCGCCAGGCGGACAGCCAGCCAGGAATGCTCGAACCCCTGCGCTCTGGAGCTGTCACGCATGTCTCGGCAACGTTGTCTCTTTGCATCGAGTTCTGTCGCCGCTCTTCTGACCGGCTGGTCCAGCCTGGCCGCCGCGCAATCCTATGGCAGCGGTCCGATTCAAACCCCGACCGTCTCGGTCGATAGCGCCGCGCGAGGCGGCGATTACACGACCCCGCAGCCGTCGCTGAACAAGCTGACGCAGCCGATGCTCGATACACCGCAATCGATCGATACGGTGCCGCGGCAATTGCTCGACGATCAGGGCGTGACGACGATGCGCGACGCGCTGCGCAATGTCACCGGTATCAGCCTCGGCGCCGGCGAGAATGCCTCACAAGGCGACAATCTCACGCTGCGCGGCTTCAGCGCACGCAGCGATATCTATCTCGATGGGATGCGCGATTTCGGCAGCTACTATCGCGATCCCTTCTATCTCGAGCAGATCCAAGTCCTCAAAGGCCCATCCTCGATCCTCTTCGGCCGCGGCTCGACCGGTGGAGTTGTCGAACAGGACAGCAAGCAGCCTCAGCTGTCGCCATTCATGCGCGGCGACCTCACTTTCGGTACCGACCTCACCAAACGTGTCACGGCCGACGTCAATCAGCCGATCGGCGCGCTCGGCACCGGCGCGGCCTTCCGCCTCAACCTGATGGCGCATGACTCGAACGTCGCCGAACGCGATGTGACCAGGAATTCGCGCTTCGGCCTTGCGCCGACTCTCTCCCTTGGCCTCGGCACCGATACACGTGCCTATTTCAGCTTCATCCATCAGAGCGAATACGACATACCGGATTACGGTATGCCCGTGCTGTTCCAGGGGACGGCCGGTGCGCCGCGCCAGATCGCGAAACCAGTGCCGGAAAGCGTTGGTCGCAGCAATTTCTACGGCTTTGCCGAGAACGACTTTCTGCGCACCAATGTCGATGTCGCGACCGCCAGGATCGAGCACGACGTCAACGACTGGCTGACGATCCGCGATCAGCTCCGTTACGCGCATTATGTACGCCAATGGCGCATCACCGAGCCGCAGATTTTCTATACGCCGGTGGCCGCCGGCGCCAGCGGCAACGTCCGGCTGGTGACGCCGGGCACATCGCTCGGCTCGATCGACGTCTCACGCAATCAGCTCTATGGCACCAGCCTCGAGACCTTCCTCCAGAACCAGGTCGACGCGATCTCGAAATTCAGTACCGGCTTCATCAAGCACACGCTGGTGACCGGCGCGGAAATCGGCGAAGAGACATCGGACCCGCGGCGCTTCTCGACCATCGGTCCGTACAGCACGACGCCGCTGACCGATCCCAATTCGGGTCAGCCCTATAACGCATCGACCTTCCATGCCTCCAATACGAAAACCGACGCCGCCACCAAGGCGCTCTATGCCCTCGACACGTTGGAGCTGAGCGATCAATGGCAGATCATGGGCGGCGGGCGTCTCGATCGCTTCGATGTGAATTTCTACCAGCAATCCTTCGCCAACCCGATCACCGGTAACGGTACCGGCTACACCGCACTCCAGCACAAGGACGACATGGCGAGCTGGCGCGGCGGCATCCTCTATAAGCCGCTACCCAACGGCAGCATCTATTTCGATGCCGGCACATCCTTCGATCCATCGGCGGAATCGCTGTCGCTGCAGGCGTCGACCGCCAATCTCGCGCCGGTCAAGAACAAGACCTACGAGGTCGGCACCAAATGGGATCTCTTCCATGATGCGCTGAGCGTGCGCGCCTCGATCTACCGTACGCAGCAGACCAATGTGCGCGAGACCGATCCCAACAACTCGGCGCTGATGATCCTGGCGGGCGATGCGCGTGTCGACGGCTTCGAATTCGAGGCGGCCGGCCATCTGACCGACAATTGGCAGATCTACGGCGGCTATTCCTACATGTACGGCGTCATCGACAAATCGCCGGTGCAGGGGATCCAGAGCGATCTCGGCAATCGCCTCGGCAACGTGCCGGCGCATACCTTCAACTTCTGGACGACCTATCAATTGCCGTGGCCGGTCGAGATCGGCGGCGGCGTCTATGTGGTCTCGAGCCGCTATGCCAGCTCGACCCCGCGTCTCGTGTGCCCGGCCGCTGGTACGTGTAACGCGTCGACGCCCGGCGCGGTCGCGTTCCATACCAAGGTGCCGGCATACGCCACCTTTAGCGCGATGGCGAAGTACTACGTCAATGAGCACATCGATCTGCAACTCAACGTCAACAACATCTTCAACACCTTCTACTACGACCAAGTCCATCCTTCGCACATGGTCCCGGGCGCTGGGCGGACGGCGTTGCTGACGGTCGACTTCAAATACTAGGGGGGCCTGAAGGCGGAGGCGCGATGCTGTTGCAAATTCCGAAAGTTCTCGATGCCAGCCAGGTAACGCATTGCCGCCAGGCCCTCGAGCGCGCGGAATGGGTCGACGGACGCGCCACCGCCGGCCACCAGTCGGAACGCGTCAAAAACAACATGCAGGTGCCGGAAGGTCATCCGGTCGCGCGCGAGCTCGGCGACATGATTCTCGCCGCGCTCGAGCGCAATGCGCTCTTCATCACGGCGGCGCTGCCGCTCAAAGTCTATCCGCCGCTCTTCAACCGTTATCAGGGCGGCGAGACCTATGGCACGCATATCGATGGCGCGATCCGCGAGGTGATGCGCTCGCATTATCGCGTGCGCACCGATCTCTCGGCGACGCTCTTCCTCACGCCGCCCGAGGAATATGACGGCGGCGAGTTGATGATCGAAGACACTTATGGCTTGCGGCGCGTGAAGCTGCCCGCCGGCGATATGGTGCTCTATCCCGCGACGAGCCTGCATCAAGTGACGCCGGTGACGCGCGGCGCGCGCGTCTCGTCGTTCTTCTGGCTGCAAAGCATGGTCCGCAGCAACGAGCACCGGATGATGCTGCTCGATCTCGATACCGCGATCCAGCAGCTCAACCGCATCGTGCCGGACGAGCGCGCGCTCGTTCAGCTGACGGGGCTCTATCACAATCTTCTTCGCCTGTGGTCCGACACATGAGCATTGCCTGGCGCGCCACCGTTCTGCGCCGTCTCCATCTGTTGCTCGGTGGTTTGCTTTCGATCCCGCTGGCGATTATCGGTCTGACCGGCAGCGTCCTTATGTTCGAGCCGCAATTGCAGCCCGGCCATGATTTCGTGCGGGCAAGCGCGGGGCCGGCACAGAGCTATGCCGCCATGGTCGATGCGGCGCGCACGGCCGCGCCGGCCGGCTTCGTGCCGAGCGCCATCTTCGCGCCGGTGGCGGCGGGCGATCTTGCGGCGTTGCGTTTCTCCGATCCGCGCCGTCCGGGCCCAGGCGGTGTCGAGATTTATCTCGACCCGTCGACCTTGGCGCTGCGCGGGACGATGAAGCCAGGCGAGGGCTGGCTGCGCGAAATCTTCTTCTTGCACGCCAATGCCGGCATGCGTGATCGCAATGGCCGTCAGATCGGCGGCTGGTTCGGCGTCGTGATGTGCGCGCTCGCGGTCACGGGCATCATCATGCAATTCCCAACGCGGGGCCGCTGGCGCCAAGCGATGGTCGTCCAGCGCGGCGCGCGCGGTTATCGCTTGTTGCGTCAACTTCACGGCGTCATCGGCTTCTGGTTCTGGCTGGTGCTGCTGGTGGTGAGCTTCTCCGGCGTGTGGCTCTCATTCCCGCAGACCTTCAACAGCCTTGCCGCCACTTGGGGCGTGCGCGATTTACGCCCCGGCGTTGCCGCGCCGAAGGTCGCGCCGGTCGAAGGTGCGACGGCGCTCGATATCGATGGCGCTGTCGCACTCGCGCGCGGGGCGCGGCCCGATCTCACGCTGCGTATGATCGGCCTGCCGCAACGTGCCGATCAGCCTTATCGCGTGATGCTCGGCGAAGAGCATGCGCTGCCGGTCATCGTCTTCGTCGATCCGTGGCAGCGGAAAATCGCCGATCTGCGTGATCCGCGCGAGTATTCCTTGGCCGAGCGCATCACCGCCTCGATGCATGCGCTCCATGACGGCAGCGGCTTCGGCTGGGGCTGGAGCATGCTGGTCTTCATTTCCGGATTGTTGCCGGCGTTGTTCGCGATCAGCGGCGTGGCGATGTGGCTGATGAAGCGCCGGCTCGATCGCGCGGCGCGCCGGTCACGGCTCGCGCCGCTCGTCGCGCCCGGCGAATGATGGTAATGGGCGAGTGACGGCGATGGGCGAGTGAGGGGGAGCATGCAATGAGTGTTGCTGCGACTTTCGGCCAATCCCATGTCGATCGATCTTCTGCCGCCCAATCCGCGCGCGGCGACAGCAAGCGATGGATCGCGAGCTTCGCCTTCGTGCTCGCGCTGCATGTCGTCGGCGCCGTGCTCTTACTGCGGTGGTATCAGAACTTGCCCGCGGCGGCGCCGTTGCCGCCGTCGGTAACGATGATCGAGCTCGCACCGCTACCGGCGCCACCCGCACCACCCATGGCGGCGCCCTCACCACCGCCACCGCCACCCGAACCGCAAGTCCAACCGCAAGAAGAGCCGGTTCCAATCGCGAAACCGCTTCCTCAACCGAAGCCGCGACCGCCGGTGCGGCATGTCGAGCGGCCGCGGCCTGAGCCGCAGCTGATGCAAACGACGCCATCGCCGGCACCGGTGAAGGCGCCACCCGCGTCGACTCCGCCGGCACAACCCAGCGTCAGCGATCACGCCGTGCCGCGTTTTACCGATCTGATCGCGGCGCAACTCGAGCGCTATAAGCGCTATCCGGCGACGGCGCAGCGTCGCGGAGAGCAAGGCGTCGCGCTGCTGCGCTTCACGCTCGATCGCAGCGGCAATGTTTCAGATGCGCGGATCGAACGCAGCTCCGGCCATGCCGATCTCGATACGGAAGTGTTGGCATTGGTCCGCCGCGCCGCACCCTTGCCGCAAATTCCTGCCGACATCGCAGCGAACACGCTCGATATCGAAGTGCCGGTGCGTTTCGCACTACGATAGAAATGCCATTTACAATAGTTAACGGCAGCGAGCGGCACCGTTAACTTGATCTATATCATTGACGCTTTCTTAAGATGGCATGATTATGGCGCCGATCTGATCGAATTGTGTCTTTTGTCCCTCGGGGGAGGTTAACTTGCTGAAATTGCATGGAGAAGAGCGCCAGGTCGAACTGGTGACACGGGATGACGTGCCCTCGATGAGGACGATCGTCGTCAATGGAGTCGAGCATTGGCTCGGCCACGTGAAAGACTTTACGAAAAATAGCAATCTCGCCGAGTTCTTACCCAAGGATAATCGGATCTCGATGGCGTGGGTCCGTCTGGAAGCGGGCGAAGAGCTCACCCCGCATGTGCATCCTGTGCCTTCCATGATTCTCATCGTCGAAGGTAGCGCCAAGACGACGGGCGATAAGCACGCGGTCATGAATGCCGGCGACGCGCTTCTCGTGCCGCAGCGCCGGCCGCATGGTTTTATCGGCCTGGCGCCGAACGGCTTCTGGGGCCTGTCGATCCAATTCGATTCGCGCGGTCTTTACGAGGATATCGAAGACCCGTGGGCGACGTTCTTGGCGCAAGAGAAATCGAGCGAGGCCGCGGGAAGCCGGATCGAGCAGCTCTTCAAGAAGAACGAAGAATATATGGAGCGCTTCGATAAGCACCGGCTTTTCGTGCTCGTCCGCAACGGTCTTCTCAAGGATCCGGTGGCGAAGCGGAAATTCCTCGACTGCTTCCAAGTGTGGTCGAACTATTTCCAGAAGATGGTTTTGAACCGTGTCGTCACGCTGCAGAATCCGGCATTCGAGGAGCTGGCTTGGGCGCATCTAACGGACGAGCTCGGGCATAATCGCGATCTCGCCAAGAGCCGCCAGGATCTTCAGACGGTTTTCGATCCGGTTCTCGAAGGTGTCTGCTCATGGTTCGCCTCGAAGGTCGGAATGATCAGCGATATCGAGAAGGTCGTTCTCGTCCATCTCGTGGTCGAAGCGTCGGCGGTGTTCTTCTACAAGCACGTCCAGCCGGCGATGGCGTCGAACGCCACGAAGGGGCATTTCGACAAGCATAAGACCGACGACGAGGCCCATGTCGCGATGGGCTACGACTTCCTACGGAAAGTCACCTCGGCCGATTGGCCGCGCCTGTTTGAGATTCAGCACCAGGGCTGGCAGATGCTGATGGCGGTGATGGGCCGCGTCGCCGACCTCGTGGTTCACACCTCGGGTCAGCTCGATACCAGCGAGCCGCAACAGGATGCGCAGCACGTGGTCGAGCCGATCGCGGCTCGCGCCAAGAGCAGCGAGCGGTCGCCCTATGTGGTCGAGCCGGTGACAGCCTCGACCGAGCCGCGCGCCAAGAGCAGCGTCGTGAGCATGGAGACGGCGCGCATCGTCGAAGAACAGGGCACAGCAGCAGAATAGGCTTCCGAAGCGGATGCAATCGACACTCGCTTGGCCGGTCGAAGAATCGCGTCGAGTTCCGGGATGGGTCTATACCGACCCATCCATCTATGCGCGCGAGCAAGAGCGTATCTTCGGCGGGCGCTTCTGGAACTATGTCGGTCTGACCGCCGAAGTTCCGCGACCGGGTGATTTCCACCAGACCTATGTGGGAGAGAATCCGGTCGTGGTGGTCCGCGATCACGAAGGCCAAATCCGCGTCTTCGTGAATCGCTGCACCCATCGCGGCTCGCAGTTCTGCATCGAGCCGCGTGGCCATGCCGATTCCTTCATCTGCCCCTATCATCAGTGGACCTTCGATCTGGATGGCACGCTCAAGGGCGTGCCGTTTCGCCGGGGCATCGGCGGAAAGGGTGGAATGTCCGAATGCTTCGATCCCGCGCGCCACGGGTTGGAGCAACTTACCGTCGCCGAACGTCACGGCGTCATTTTCGCGAGCTATGCGAAAGACGTTGAGCCGCTCGAGGATTATCTCGGTCCGACCATCCTCTCCTATTTCGATCGCGTATGCGACGGCCGGCCGCTGCAGGTCATCGGGACGATGCGGCATCGCGTCGCGGCGAACTGGAAACTCCAGGTCGAGAATCTCAAGGACACGGTCCACGCGGCGCTGCTGCATGCCTTCTTCGTCAAATTCGGCATCTGGCGAAACGATCAAAACACCGAGATAAGGGTAGGTCCGCGCGGAGCGAGCAGCGTTCTCGTCTCAACTGCCAGCTTCAAGCCGGCCGGGGCCGCAGCCAACGAAGCGATCACGCCGGATTTCGATCTCGAAGATAAACGCATCATCGCCTACCAGCGCGAATTCGAGCACGGTACCGGCGCCATCCTGACCCTCTGGCCGAACCTGATCATTCTGCAGCAATTGAACCTTCTCGCGATGCGGCATGTCAGGCCCGCCGGCCCGAACGCTTGCATCAAATCCTGGACTTTCTTCGGCTATGAGGGCGAGGCCCCGGAGCTGAGAAAGAAAAGATTGATGCAGGCAAATCTGCTGGGCCCGTCCGGCTTGATCACCATCGACGACAACGAGGTGCTGGCCTGCGCACAAGATGGGTCTGCTGCGTCTCCCTTTGCGAATTCGGTGCTCGAGGCGGGGAAGGGATCGGGCGATGCCGATCACCTGATGACCGAGTCGGCCCTTCGCGCGTTCTATGATTGTTATCGGGACGTTATGGATCTTTGATAAGTCCGAAGCGGCGCGAGACGAGGGGCGCCTCTTCGCCTCGCCCCGTGAAGTGTAACTTCGAAGAGTATATGGAATCGATGGATCGCAAGACGGAGCACCGTGAGCTCGCCGCCGACGTCGAGCTATTGTACACGCTCTACGCCGAGGCTCTGGATGACGGCGATATCGCGCGTTGGCCGAGCTTTTTCGCCGATGAGGCTCCCCTTTATCGCATCACAACGCGAGAGAACGTCGAGCGCGGCATGGAACTTTGCTTCGTTCTGTGCGAGGGCCAGGCGATGCTGCGGGATCGCGCCATTGCGCTGCAGAAAACGGTAATGCACCGGCGCAGGATTCAACGCCGTATCATGAGCGGTGTGCGCTTGCTGTCGTTCGACGGGCTCGATGGAGAGGGCGTGAAAGCGCGCGCGACGTTTGCCGTTTTCGAGGCCATGGGGGACGACCCGAGCAAGCTGCTCGCCTGCGGCCGCTCGACGGATGTGATCGTTCGCCAAGGAGGCGAGCTTAAGTTCAAAGACCGGCTCTGCGTGGTGGATTCCCGCGTCATGCCGGATTCGATCGTGTTCCCGATCTGATGACGATGTTGCCGTTCACCGATCTTTTGGTACTCGACCTGACCCGGCACAGAGCTGGGCCGGTCGCTTCGCGTTTTCTCGCCGATTGGGGTGCGCAGGTCATCAAGGTCGAAGCGCCGACCGATACCAGCGACAGTATGGGCGGCAAACGGGAAGGCTTCGACTACCAAAACCTTCATCGCAACAAGCGCAGCCTGTCTTTGAACCTGAAGACGACCGAGGGAAAGTCGATCTTCCGGAAGCTCGCGCAGCGTGCGGACATCGTTCTCGAAAGCTTCCGCCCCAGCGTCAAATACCGGCTGGGCGTCGATTACGAGACATTGCGGCAAGTGAATCCGCGCATCATCTGCGGCAGCATTTCCGGCTTTGGGCAAACAGGTCCCTATGCCGAGCGCCCCGCGGTGGATCAGATCATCCAGGGGATGTCGGGACTCATGTCGGTCACCGGCCTTGCCGGACAAGGACCGTTACGCGCCGGTGCGGCGATCGCCGATATCAGCGCCGGAATGGTTCTTGTCCAAGGCATCCTAACGGCTCTCTATCACCGCGAGCGAACCGGCGAGGGACAATGGATTCATACCTCGCTGCTCGAATCATTGGCGTCGGTTCTGGACTTCCAGGTGGCGCGTTACCTGCGAACCGGCGATGTGCCGGGACAAGCGGGTAACGACCATCCGACGCTGATGCCGACGGGCCTCTTTCCCACGGCGGATGGCGACGTCAATCTCGCCGCCGCGGAAGATCCGAAATTCGCAGCGCTGTGCGAGGTGTTGCAGCTCTCGGACCTTCTCCAGGATCCGGCCTACCGCACGGTTGAAGCGCGCTCGGCCAATCGACAGAAGCTCTGCGCGATTCTCTCCGAGAAGACGCGCGCGATCTCGAGTGTGGAATTGATCGAGAAGCTGAACGCTGCGGGCGTGCCTTGCGGACCCGTCTATTCGATCGACGAAGCGATGAAAGACGAGCAAATGACATCGCTCGGGATGAATATCCCGGTCGACCATCCGCGGCTCGGTTCGTTTGAGGTGCTGGGTCAGCCGCTGTCGCTCGAGGGCAGCGGTGGACGCCCGACAGCACGCTTTGCCGCGCCTGATCTCGGCGAACAGACCGACGAGATTTTGTCGAAGCTCTTGGGCTATGAAAAAGATGCCATCGCGGCGATGCGTTCGCGCGGCGTCATCTAGCCGGACAAATTCTTCTCTCAGCGACGCGCACTAACCGGTAGGCCGCGCGCGAGCGCGATGATCGCGGCGCCGCCGAGCGCGACTGGCGCGAAGGCGAGCGCGGGAATGCCCGTCGCATCCCAGGCAAAGCCGCCGAGAATCGGGAACAGCACGGCACAGGGAAAGCTGACCGTAAACATCGCTGCCGACAGCCGGTGTACGTCCTGCGACGCGCCGAGGAGCGCCGGCAGCGCCAGCGCAAGGACCAGTGCCACGGCATTGGCGCAGCCGAGAAAACCGGCGCTCCACACAATCACGCTGTCGTTGCCGAGCAGCACGCCAGCTAAGCTTGCCAGCACCGCAAGCCCCAGCACAGCGTAGATTGCCTTCCGTCGCAGCAGGAGGCTGGCCCCGAACAGCATGAAAAGCGAGCCGGGGAGCTGCCCGCCATTGAAGGCTGTGAGCGTCGGCGAGACCAACTCCGCACGACCAAGCGCGACGAGGTAATCGGGCAGAAAGGTGTTGGCCGTCCAATAGATGATGTTGGCGCTGCCGGTCAGGAAGCCGAGCCGCCACACCAACGGGTCGCGCCAGTCAGGCCACCAGCGCTGCACGCCTAGACTTGCGGTTGCCCTATGCGGCGCGAACAGCAGCACGAGCAGCGCCGTCACGGCCACTGGTATCGCCCAGAGGACGAGCGAAAAGCGCCAACTGCCCTGTGCCAGCGTCTGCATCACCGGCAGGGACAGCGCCACGCCGAAAATTCCCGCCATCACCATGCCGTTCGAATAAACCGCGGTGCCGAAGCCGATCCGCTCGGGCATCCACTCGCGCACCAGCGGTGGAAGCGCTGGCTGCATCACCGCAATGCCGGCCGCCATGACGATGGTGGCGAGGTAGAGCACCACGATGTCCGATGCCGCGCCACGCAGCGCACACCCCACCGCGGAAACGAAGAGGCCGGCGACGAGCGTTTGCCGTGCGCCGATACGCGCAATGAGGAGCGCGCCTGGTATGGCGGCGCAGGCGAAAAGCAGCGACGGCAGGCTGCCGAGTGTCCCGATCGCGGTCTCGTTGAGATTGAGGTCGCGATGGATGAGCGGCAAGAGCGGCGCTACCACCAGGATCGTGAGCCGGAGAGCCGTCCCGACGAGCCATAACAGGACGAGCGTTGTCCCCTGCCTTAGCATCGCGAACCCAAAACCGTTCCGAGGGAGGGGCGTGCGAAACTGAAGAAGCTTCTCACCAAAGCGATCCTCGATAAAAATCGAATGCAGAAAACGATGGCGGGTGTTACGTCATCCGCGCGGCGAGCGGCCATTTCAGAATCTCGGTGGAGAGGGATCGTCCTGAAAAAATAAAAAAACTTCAGAAAAAACTTCCCAACGCGCGCAACAAACACCCCTTAGCAGAATTCATTCGTTTGATCTCGCCATTTAATTTTATTATGCATACAATCATGCAACTTACAATCGCATGATCCGATGACGGCCATGTGTCTTGCGCCGTTCCTCGAAAAAATGATGCGTGGGGAAAGTTGTTCCCGATCGGCCAGCCGGGTACGCAGGCCTCGGCCGTGTTTCAGGAATATGAATAGTAACGAGCCGCGCCCTCAGCGCGGTGCGGCGTGCGGCTTGGTGTGCAGATCGATGCCGAGCGGCAGGATCGCGAGCGCTGCGGCGGCTAGGCCGATCGGCACGAAGGCGATCCACGAAATTTGCGTCATGTCCCAAAGATACCCGCTGAGCACCGAGGTCAGCACGGCGCAGGGATAGGAGATGGTGAACATCGCCGAGGCGAGGCGATGGACATCTTCGGGCGCGCTCAAGAGCGGCGGCAGCGCCAGCACCAGGATGAGGCCGACGGCGTCGGCGAAACCGAGGAGTCCAGCCCAGGCGGTCACCGGCCAGGCCGGCATCGTCGCCATGCCGATGACGCCGATGAGATTCAGCACGCCGACCGTGACATAGGCGGCGGGGACCCGCACGAGACGCGGCGCCATGCCCAGCATCACGAAAGACGCCGGCAACTGGCAGAAATTCAGCGAGGTCAGCGCTGCGCTGATCAGGTCACTATGACCGACCGCCGTCAGATAGTCGGGCAGGAAAATGTTGGTCGCGAAGTAGCAGGTGTTGATGCAGCCGAGGCAGAGCGCCAGTCGCCACATCTGCTTGTCTTTCCAGTTCGGCCACCAGCGCCGCGGCGCGGCCGCGCTGATTTGCGGCTCGCGGCGAGGCGAGAAGAAAAAGATGAGCAGCGCGGTGACGATCGCCGGCACGCCCCAATAAACAAAGCTCAGCCGCCACGAGCCTCCGGCCAGCGGCATGACGACCGGCAGGGTCAAGCCGACCGCAAGGGTTTCACCGACGAGGAGACCGTTGGTGTAGACAGCGGTCGCGACCGGCACGCGATGCGGCAGCCAAGAGCGCACCAGCGGCGGCATCGACGGCTGCATGATCGCCACGCCGGCCGCGGTGATGATCGTCGTGAGGTAGAGCGTTCCGATGTCGATCGCGGCGCCGCGCGCCGCCGAGCCGAAGCCCACGAGCAGTAATCCGATCATCAGCGCCGCGCGGGCACCGAAGCGCGCGATCAGCGCCGAGCCCGGTATCGCCACGGCCGCCAGCAGCAGCGAAGGCAAGGTGCCGAGCGTGCCGATCTCGGTCTCCGTCAGATGCAGCTCGCTATGGATCAGCGGAATGACCGGCGGCACGGCGAGCAGGGTGATGCGCAAGCCCGTGCCCGCGAGCCAGAGGAGAATCAGCGCAACGAGATCGCGGTTGGCGGCCGAGGACGGCGTCGTGTCGGTCACAATCGCTATTCGCGCAGATCCTCGAAGAACTCCTTCACCTTGGCGAAGAAGCCCTCGCTTTCAGGATTGGTCTTGCGCGCGTCGCCTTCTTTCTCGAATTCGCGTAAGAGCTCTTGCTGCCGCTTGGTCAGATGGACCGGCGTCTCGACGCTGACCTGAGCGTACATGTCGCCGCGCGCGGCGCTGCGCAGCACCGACATGCCTTTGCCGCGCAGGCGGAATTGATGGCCGGATTGTGTGCCGGGCGGGATCGCCACCTTGGCGCGCGAGCCATCGATCGTCGGCACTTCGATCGTGCCGCCGAGCGCCGCTGTCGGCATCGAGATCGGCACGCGGCAATGAATGTTCGCGCCGTCGCGCTGGAAGAGCGGATGCGCCCTGACGGAAAGGAAGATGTAGAGATCGCCATTGCCGCCGCCGCGCAGACCCGCTTCGCCTTCGCCGGCGAGACGGATACGCGTGCCGTCCTCGACACCGGGCGGAATGGTGACGTTGAGCATCTTCTCCTTGCGCGTGCGGCCCTGGCCGCCGCAAGAACGGCATGGCTTGTCGATCACCTTGCCGGCGCCATGACAGGCCGGGCAGGTGCGCTCCATGGTGAAGAAGCCTTGCTGCGTGCGGACGCGGCCGGCGCCGCGGCAGGTCGGGCAATTGATCGGCTTCGATCCTGCTTCCGCGCCGCTGCCGTGACAGGCATCACAAGGCGCGAGCGTCGGCACGCGGATCTGCGTCTCGCGTCCTTTGAAAGCTTCCTCGAGCGTGATCTCGAGATTGTAGCGGAGATCGCTGCCGCGATTATTCGCGCCGCGGCCACCGCCGCCGCCCATCATCGAGCCGAACATCTCCTCGAAGATGTCGGCGAAGCCGCCGGCGCCGCCGAAGCCGAAATCGCCGCGGCCGCCACCGCCTTGCTCGAAAGCGGCATGGCCGAAGCGGTCGTAAGCGGCGCGCTTCTGATCGTCCTTCAGGACGTCATAAGCCTCGTTGATATCCTTGAAGCGGTGCTCGGCCTGTTTGTCGCCCGGATTGCGGTCGGGATGATATTGCATGGCGAGCTTACGGAACGCCTTCTTGATGTCGTCGCCCGAGGCATCACGCCCCACGCCGAGCAGCTCATAGAAGTCCTGTTTCGCCATCGTAACTACCTAGTCCCCCGACTCCGTACCCCCGGAGCATCTACAGGCGAAGTGGCTACCGGTTCGCCGTGGAAAATTCGGCCGTCACTCCAACGACAAACCGCCCCGGCAGGCCGGGGCGGTGTCGGTGACTGGCGCAGATCGATCAACCCGAACCGCGCTTCTTATTCTCGTCGACCTCTTCGAAGTCGGCGTCGACCACTTTCTCGTCGCCCGCGCCAGACGAGGTGCCTTGGCTCGCACCGGCTTCGGCTTGCGGCCCGGCCTCGCCCCCCGGCGCGCCTTGCTGCTTGTACATCGCCTCGCCGATCTTCATCGAGACTTGCGCCAAGGCTTCCGTCTTCGAGCGGATCTCGCCGACATCCTCGCCGGCGGTGACGCCTTTCAGCGCCGCGATCGCCTGCTCCACGGCCTGCTTGTCGCCGGCCGGGATCTTGTCGCCCGATTCCTTCAGCGTGCGTTCGGTGGTGTGGATCAAGCCTTCGGCCTGGTTCCGCACCTCGACCAGCTCGCGCCGCTTCTTGTCGTCCTCGGCATGCGATTCCGCATCCTTCACCATCTTGTCGATGTCGGCTTGCGAGAGACCGCCCGAGGCCTGGATGCGGATCTGCTGTTCCTTGCCGGTCGCCTTGTCCTTGGCTTGGACCGAGACGATGCCGTTGGCGTCGATGTCGAAATTGACCTCGATCTGCGGCATGCCGCGCGGCGCCGGCGGAATGCCGACGAGATCGAACTGGCCGAGCAGCTTGTTGTCCGCCGCCATCTCGCGCTCGCCTTGGAAGACGCGGATGGTGACCGCGGTCTGATTATCCTCGGCGGTCGAGAAGGTCTGGCCCTTCTTGGTTGGGATCGTCGTGTTGCGGTCGATAAGGCGCGTGAACACGCCGCCCAGAGTCTCGATGCCCAGGGACAGCGGCGTCACGTCGAGCAGCAGGACGTCCTTCACCTCGCCCTTCAGCACGCCGGCCTGAATGGCGGCGCCGACCGCGACCACCTCGTCCGGATTGACCGAGCGGTTCGGCTCCCGGCCGAAGAACTGCTTCACCGTCTCGATGACCTTCGGCATGCGCGTCATGCCACCGACGAGGATGACTTCGTCGATCTCCGGGGCTTTGAGGCCCGCATCCTTCAGCGCGTTGCGGCACGGATCGATGGTCTTCTGGATGAGATCATCGACCAGCGCTTCGAGCTTGGCACGCGTCAGCTTGATGTTGAGATGCTTCGGCCCGTTCTGATCCGCCGTGATGAAGGGCAGATTGACCTCGGTCTGCATCGACGAGCTCAGCTCGATCTTCGCCTTCTCGGCGGCCTCTTTGAGGCGCTGCAAGGCGAGCCGGTCGTTGCGCAGGTCGATGCCCTGCTCCTTCTTGAACTCATCGGCGAGGTAGTCGATCACGCGTTTGTCGAAATCCTCGCCGCCGAGGAAAGTATCGCCGTTGGTCGATTTGACCTCGAACACGCCGTCGCCGATCTCGAGCACGGAAATGTCGAAGGTGCCGCCGCCAAGGTCATAGACCGCGATCGTGCCGGTCTTCTTCTGCTCGAGGCCATAGGCGAGCGCGGCCGCCGTCGGCTCGTTGATGATGCGCAGGACCTCGAGGCCGGCGATCTTGCCGGCGTCCTTGGTCGCCTGGCGCTGGCTGTCGTTGAAGTAGGCGGGGACCGTGATGACCGCTTCGGTTACCGTCTCGCCGAGATAGGCCTCGGCGGTCTCTTTCATCTTTTGCAGGACGAAGGCGCTGACCTGGGAGGGCGCGTATTTCTTGCCGCGGCTCTCCACCCAAGCATCGCCGTTATCGCCCGGGACGATCTTGAACGGGACGAGGTCCTTTTCCTTCGCGACCATCGGGTCGGTCATGCGCCGGCCGATCAGGCGCTTGACCCCGTAGAAAGTGCTGTCCGGATTGGTGACCGCCTGGCGCTTGGCCGCCTGGCCGACGAGGCGCTCGCCGCTCTCGGTAAAGGCGACCATGGAAGGCGTCGTCCGTGCGCCCTCGCTGTTCTCGATCACCTTGGCATTCTTGCCTTCCATCACGGCGACGCAGGAATTGGTCGTGCCGAGATCGATGCCGATGACTTTTGCCATTCTCTAACCCCTTTTTGCGGCAGGGTCCCACAGCCCCGAAGGCACTGCGGCATCCCCCGCGGATTGGTTTAGGCCGGGAAGAGCCCCGGCCTGTGCCGCTCATATATGTGTGCGCGGCTTCCGCGCTGCAACCGGCCAAGGACGGAAAAGCGCCAAGCCCCAGGCTTTTCGGCGGTCCGCCGGGCCGGGATTTTGGGGGCGCCGCGGGCGCGGCGGGTTAGAAGGCCTTTTCGTATTCGAGGCGCCAGCGGACCGCCCCGCGCTCGGTCCGGTCATTGAGGCCGAAGAGATAGCCGACCTCGTATTTGATCTTGCCGTACTGGAACATGTTGTACTGGCCAACGAGGACCGGCCCCAGCCGGTGCTGCGTCGCCTCATCGTTCGACACGCCGGCGATACTGGTGATATTGCCGTAATACTCGAACCCCGGCTCGAA
>Ga0157369_10003091_pt1 | contig 19897 bp, 17 predicted proteins | sample C25metaG_FD_113461 | JGI IMG/M metagenome (GOLD analysis project Ga0157369, IMG submission 113461) | Corn rhizosphere microbial communities from Kellogg Biological Station, Michigan, USA - C2-5 metaG | ecosystem: Host-associated > Plants > Roots > Rhizosphere > Soil | place: USA: Michigan...
CCCGAATAGCTGTTCAGCATCGAGATCACGACCGGCATGTCGGCGCCGCCGATCGGGATGATCAGCAGGAAGCCGATCGCGAAGCTGAGCGCCGTGATCAGCCCGAACACCAGCGGCGACTGGTCCTGCGTGAAGTAAGCGATGAGCGCGAGGATCGCAGCTAGCGTGCCCAGATTGATGAAATGGCGCAGAGGCAGCAGGATCGGCTTGCCCGACATGTTGCCGTTGAGCTTGAGGAACGCGATCACCGAACCCGAGAAGGTGATCGCACCGATGGCGACTCCGAGCCCCATCTCGACCCGGCTCTGCGGGAAGATACTGATGATCGACGGGCTCGCGATTGGCGTGACCCGAACCGCGATCCCGAATGCCTCCGGATTGAGGTAAGCCGCCGACCCGACGAGCACCGCCGCCATGCCAACAAGGCTGTGGAACGCCGCTACGAGCTGCGGCATCGCCGTCATCTGGATCTTGCGAGCGGTCACCAGGCCGATGCCGCCGCCGATAATCATCGCGCCGATGATTTCCGGAAGCGATGCAATCTGGTGCGTCGCAAGAGTAGTGACGATCGCGATCGTCATACCCACCATGCCGGTGAGATTGCCGCGACGACTGCTCTCCGGGCTCGAAAGCCCTCGCAGCGCCAGGATGAAGCAGACCCCCGCGACTAGGTACGCGAGCAGAACCCAGGCGGGTTGTGCGTGTGCTGCGGCCTCCACCCTAGCGATCCCGCTTCTTGTACATCGAGAGCATTCGCTGGGTGACGGCGAACCCGCCGAAGATGTTCACACTCGCCAGCCCGACGGCGACCAGGCCGAGCCATTTCGAGCTTGGGCTTCCCGCTGCCGCCGCCGCGATGAGCGCGCCGACCACAATGACGGAGGAAACGGCGTTGGTGACGCTCATCAGCGGCGTGTGAAGCGCCGGCGTTACCGACCAGACGACATAATAGCCGACGAAGCAGGCCAGCACGAAAATCGACAGGATGGAAATGAAGTCCACGACCCCTCCCCTGGTTTGTCCGGCTTTTGTGGCGGGTCGGGTTTCGCCTGTCGAGTGGCAGGGCCGTTAAATTCAATGCGGTTAGCGCTTTGATAACCTTTCCGCGCGCACATGCGTGAGCATCACGTTGAGAGGAATGAGCGCTTGAGCTCGAAGCGCGAGAAAGCTGTCACCGAACCGTCGCCATGGAAGCTGCTTCTGTGGACGGCCGTGGCGGGTTTGATCTTCGGCCTCATCAACTTCGGCGAAATCGCCGAAGATTATCTCCGGACGGCCCGAAACAGCTTCCACCGACATCCGGCCAGCGGCGACATCGTCCTCTTGATGATCGACGACAAGTCGCTTCATGAAGTCGGTAACTGGCCTTGGCCGCGGCGAAAAGATGCGGAGCTCGTCGACAAGCTCTCGGCGGCGGGAGCAAAGCGCATCTTCTTCGATATCAATTTCTCCTTTTCATCGAACCCGCAGGACGATCAAGCTTTCGCCGATGCGCTCCGCCGGTCGAGGCATGTGACTCTTTTCACGCGCTCGAGAGACGGCGCCGGCTCAGGGGCTCCGCAGATCGTGGACCTCCCCATGCCTGCATTCGCTGCCAACGCTGGGGTCGCCGTCGGAAGTTTCAATTACAATTACCAAAATTCGGTTTGGCGAGTGCTTTACGGGGCGCCGGTGGGCAACCGCGTGGTTCCCTCGTTCGCCAGCGCAATCGCAAATGTTCGCGGAACGCCGAACAGGCAGTTCCCCGTCGACTATTCCGTGAACCCCTCCACACTCCCGACTTACTCGGCTGGCGATGTGCTCACCGGCGCGGTCGGTTCCAAGGAACTCGCCGGCAAGGATGTAATGGTCGGGATCGGCACGGACCTGATCGGGGACAATTACTTCATTCCCGGCTATGGCAGAGCCTTCGGGGTCCAGGTCCATGCGATAGCGGCCGAAACGTTGAAGTCGGGTTCGCCGGTCGATCTGGGTTGGTTCCTGACTTTCGTATTGTCCTTCGCAGCGGCAGCGCTTGCCTTGTTCGCGAAGCGGCTGACGGCGCGGCTCGCCATTCTCGGCGTCAGCGCATCCGCCCTGGTGATTGTTCCGGGCTTTCTGGAAGCACATCTCATTTTTGCTGAGATCACGCCGGGCCTGTTCGTCCTGCTGGTAATCGGAACCGTTCTCGGATGGCGGCGCTATCGGGCGCGTGGCCTCGTCAACCCCGTCTCGAATCTTCCGAACCTCAGTTCATTGCGCCGCAATCCCAGGGGCCGAGACCAGGCGCTCGTCGCCGCGCGAGTTCTGAATTATGAGGAGATCGTTGCGTCGCTGCCGTCCGATAAGGAACGGCAGCTGGTGGAACAGATCGCCTCGCGCCTGAACGTCGGCGCCTCGGACCGGATCCTCTACCACGGCGACGGCGGCACCTTCGCCTGGTTCGAACAGCCGGGCCAACCGTTCGGCAATCATCTCGAAGCGCTGTATTCGCTGTTTCGCAATCCGGCTCGAGTGGCCGGACTGTCGATCGACCTTACCATCTCCTTCGGGGTGGAGATCGGAAGTGGGCGCTCTCTCGGAAACCGGTTGGCAAGTGCCCTGGTAGCCGCCGAAGAAGCCGCCCACGACGGCCTAAAGTGGAAGTATCACGATCCCGAGACGCTGGAAGATGCAACGTGGAAGCTCTCGATGCTAAGTCAGCTCGACGAAGCGATCGACCGTGGAGAGGTGTGGGTTGCCTATCAGCCGAAGCTGGATATTGCGACGAAGCAGATTGTCGGGGCCGAGGCGCTCGCCCGCTGGACCCACCCCGAGAAGGGGCCAATCGCGGCCTCCGAGTTCGTCGCCGCGGCCGAGCAGCACAACCGTATCGGCAAGCTGACGGACTTCGTCATCGAAAAGGCGGTCGCCGCGGCCGCCCAGATCAACAAGCGCGGCACGGACTTCGATGTCGCTGTCAATCTTTCGGCGCGGCTGCTCAGCGACAAGGGTTTCACCCTGCGTCTGTCCGCGCTGCTCGCTCGCCATGGACTCGCGCCGAACTGCCTCACTCTGGAGCTCACCGAGACGGCGGCACTGGCAGACAGCGGCGAAGCGCTCGACATGATCAATCGCCTCCGCGACCTCGGCATCAACATCGCGATCGACGATTACGGCACCGGTCAGTCGACGCTAGATTACCTCAAGAAAATCCCCGCCAACGAGATCAAGATCGACCAGAGCTTCGTCACCGGCATCGTCGACAACAGAAGCGACCGACTGATGGTCCAGTCGACGATCGAGCTTGCGCATTCCCTCGGCCGGAAGGTCGTGGCCGAAGGAGTCGAGCATCGCGATATTCTCGACCTGCTGGCCGAGCTCGACTGCGACATTGCCCAAGGCTTCGCGGTGGGCCGGCCGATGAGTCTCGACAGCCTCGCCAAGCGCCTTTCGTCGGCGAAGCGCACCAGCGCCGCCTGACGTCGTTGCCGCGTTGCGGCGGCGAATTACCGACCGTTAGCAACTCAATCCAATCCAAAGTGAAACCGAAGTCGCGCAAGTTCTACGCGCGATTATGGTGAATCATTTGTCAACCATAACGATTAGGGTTAATAAGTCCCCATCCGCCGAATCGAGTTGATTGGAAAAGGGGCTTGAACATGAGGAAGGTAAAAGCGGGCCGCGGCTTCTGGGGCTGGCTGCTTGGCCAGGGCTGGTCAGCTGGCGGCGGCAACGGCTAAACGCCGCGAATTAAACGAATTTTAAAGCGCTCGCCGTTCGGCGGGCGCTTTTCATTTGGGCGGGTGGGACGACCTGCCAAGGCACGCTAGACGGCCCCGATGGTCCACCAAACCAGCACCATTCTCTCGATTCGCGCACCGAGTCGCGGACTGTGCGAAATCACCGATTCCGTGCGAAGTTTCGTCGCGAAAAGCGGAATTTCCGAGGGTCTGTTAACGATTTTTTGCCGCCACACATCGGCCTCGCTGGTCATCCAGGAAAACGCGGCGCCGGCGGCACGCCGCGATCTCGAAGCCTATTTTGAACGGCTCGCGCCCGAAGGCGGCCCTTATGAGCATGATGACGAAGGGCCAGACGACATGCCGGCGCATTTGCGTTCGGCGCTCACCGCGACTCAGCTGTCGATTCCCGTCCAGGACGGCAAGCCGGTGCTCGGCACATGGCAGGGCATTTTCCTGTTCGAGCACCGCCGCAACACTCCGGATCGCGAAATCGCGCTTCATCTGATCGGAGAATGAGCCTCGATTCCGTCAAGGGGTGGCTTGCCACCAACGCGCCCGACCTTCGCCTGATAGAGGCCGAAGGAAGCACTGCAACAGTCGAGACGGCAGCGATCTCACTCGGCGTCGAGCCAGGCCGAATTGCAAAAACCCTCACGATCCGCGCCGGCGAACATCTGTTCCTGCTCTGCACGCGCGGCGACGCCCGGCTCGACAATCGCAAGTGCAAGGACGAGCTCGGGGCTCGTCCGCGAATGCTGGGAGCGGAAGAAACGCTTGAGGTTACCGGCCATCCAGTCGGCGGCGTCTGCCCTTTCGGTCTGAAGCAGCCGTTGCCAATCTATCTCGACGTCTCGCTGAAGGCGTTCGACGTGGTCTATCCTGCGGGCGGCTCGCTCAACACCTCGGTCGAAATCTCGACCGACCGCCTGTTCGATCTCGTCGCCGACCGCTGGGTCGATCTATGCGTGTTGCGGGCCGAAGCGACCGGGGCTTAGCTGTTCCGCGCTGACGTCGCCCCCTGGCCAGGGATTGCCTGCGATCAGCGAAGCCGCAATCGCCGCAATCGCCGGGGAGGTTTGAAGGCCGAAACCACCCTGCCCCGCCAGCCAAAAGAATCCTTCCTTCTCCGACGCAAATCCCACAGCCGGATGACGATCGCGCGTGAACGTCCTCAGCCCCGCCCATTTGCTGTGGATCTGCCCGACCTTCACCGTCGTCCGTTCCTCCATTCGATGGGCAGCGAGAGCGACTTCATACTCGTCCGGCTGAGCGTCCGTGGGCTCGCTCGCCACCTCGTCCATGGGCGAAGCGAACAGACGTCCGCTTTCCGGGGCGAAGTAGAGCTCTTCACCGACAGTCTTGGCGAAGGGCAGATGCTCCAGATCGGTCCCGGGCGGAGCATCGAAGGTGATGATCGTTCTCCGCTTGGGTTCGAGACCAAGCGGGGTCACTCCGGCTAGCCGCGCCACCACATCCGCCCAAGCTCCCGCTGCGTTCACGAGCACAGGCGCTGAAACGCGATCGCCTTTCTCGGTGATGACGGCCCAAGCGCTGCCGTCGCGCTCGACCTGCGCCACCCGGGCACCGGTGCGCAGCTCCCCCCCGTTGCGGCGCAGTCGGCGGACGTTGCCCTGAAGCAGCGCGTGGGGATCGAGGCGGATCGCATTCAAGTCTGCGATGCCGTGGCGCGCGTCGTCCTTGAGCAAGGGGCACAGGGCATGCACTCCAGCCGCATCGAGCCGCTCGAGCGTGGCGAATGGCGCAATCTCGCAATGAAGCGCATCGAGCGCGGCCTGCTCGTCGTCGCGCGCATGCACCAGCAAGGGCTTACGATGGCCGAGCGGCACATCGGTGAATCCCTCGGCCGGATTGTCGAAGAAGGGACGGCTGGCAAGCGTCAGGGCGCGGACGAGGCGGTCGCCAAGCGCAAAGTGAAGCATCGTCGCGCTTCGCCCGGAGGAATGAAAGCCGATCTGTTCCTCGGCTTCGAGCAGCGTCACGCGGGCATGTTCGGAAAGCGCAGCGGCTGCGGATAGACCCGCGATACCGCCGCCAACGACGAGAACGTCCGGCGCGCTCACGCGCCTATGAGCCGCTCGCTCACGACCTTCCCGTCTTGCGTGAGGCGGATCGCCTTCACGATCTCGTCATCCCCGGGGAGCACGGGGCGGCCCTGATCCTTGTCCCAGAAGGCGCTGAGGAAATTGTAGAGATTGCGCGCAAACAGAGCGGAAGCATCCGCCGCAAGGGTCCGCGACAAGCTCGACGCGCCGATTATCGTCACGCCATGCTTTTCGGCATGCTCACCGCTCACCGTTCCCTCGACATTACCGCCCGCCTCGGCCGCAAGATCAATGATCACGCTCCCCGGCCGCATACTCGCAATCTGCGCATCGCTGATCAGTCGCGGCGCCGGCTTGCCGGGGATCAACGCGGTAGTGACGACGATATCCTGCTTGGCGATGTGCGCCGAGACTAACTCGGCCTGCGCCTTTTGGTACTCGGGCGACATTTCCGTCGCGTAGCCGCCTGCGCCCTCGCCTTCGATGCCAGCGACATTCTCGACGAAGATCGGTTTTGCGCCGAGCGACTGGATCTGTTCCTTCGTCGCGGAGCGCACATCGGTGGCGCTAACCTGCGCGCCGAGGCGCTTGGCAGTCGCGATCGCCTGGAGGCCAGCCACGCCGACCCCCATGACGAAGACTTTCGCCGGGCTCACGGTGCCGGCGGCAGTCATCATCATGGGAAATGCGCGACCGTACGCCGCGGCGGCATCGACTACCGCCTTGTATCCCGCGAGATTCGATTGCGACGAGAGGATATCCATCGATTGGGCGCGCGTGATTCGCGGCATCCATTCCATCGCCAGCGCTTCAAGGCCCGCCGCAGCATAGGCGTCGATGCGCTTGCGCTCACGAATTGGATCGAGCCCGCCGACGAGAAGCGCGTCCTTCTCCGCTCCTTCCAGCGAGGCCGGATCGGGCGGATTGACGCAGAGAATAATCGCCGCCCCATTCAGTACGCTCTTGCGGCTGGCGGTTGTCGCGCCTGCAGCTTCAAACTCGCCATCCGCGATCGAAGCGCCTTCGCCTGCGCCCTTCTCGACCGCCGTTTCGGCGCCGAGCGCGGCGAACTTCTTCACGGTCTCCGGGATCGCCGCGCAACGAGTCTCGCCCGCCGCTTCCTTCAGGACCGCGATCTTCATTCCTGAAGGCTTACCAGTAGGCTTTGATGAAGAGCAGCGAAACGAGGCCGATGATCAGGCAGATGATCGCGCCCCACTTCATCATCTTCGTGAAGCGCGTGTAGTCGTGAACGTGCACTGCGACGTCCTGCGTCGGCGGACTGACCAGCAGCGACTCCTCTTCGGCCATCATTTATCCCTTTGCATATCGATGCGATTGCCCGGTCCATAACAAGGCAAGCGGCGCTCCCCAAGCCCCGAAGGGGGCTTAAGTCCCCCTTTACCGGTGCTGGCGTAGGCTGCGGCGCGAAAGGCCGGAAATGCGCGAAGAACCGACACGCTCGCTCTTGCTGCTCGACGCGAACGCGGACGAGCGTCGACTGATTGCGGCGAATGCCGCCCGCGCAGGCTGGAGCGTCGTCGGCGCTGCGGACGGCGAGCAGGCGATCGTCCTGCTCCAGGGCCCGCACGGCCGCGAAGTCCAGGCAGCAATCTTCGGCAGCTGGGACGCGGAGCAGGGTCCGCAGCTCATCGACGCGCTTCGCGAGCACCGGCCGAACCTGCCGGTGATTGTCCTGTCGCACAGCGAAGCCGTCTCGGCGGCAGTCGAAGCAATGCGAGCCGGAGCCTCGGACTTCCTTGTCCGACCGGTCGCACCGGAACGCCTGCTGGAAGCCCTCGCCGCCAACGCCGATCGGCGCCGCGCCTCGGGCGAGCTTGCGCCAATGTCGGAGAAGCTCGCGCCGGCGCTCGAGCTCGAGCAGCTGATCGGTGCGGCACCAGAATTCCGCGCCGCTTTGGCCGTCGCCGCCAAATCCGCGCGCAACCGCTTGCCCGTCCTGATCCTCGGCGAGCCCGGCACTGGCAAGGAGACCGTTTCGCGCGCCATCCATGCCGCAAGCCTCCGCGCCAAGGGACCGCTGCTGACTCTCGATTGCAAAGCGATCGCCGCGAACATCATCGACAGCGAGCTGTTCGGCCATGAGAAAGGCGCCTTCCCGGGCGCATTCGCTCCCAAGACCGGCAAGCTCGTCCAGGCCGACGGTGGGACCCTGGTTCTCGACGAGGTGGCCGCGCTTCCGCCGGAAACGCAGGAGCGGCTCGATCGCATGCTGGCGACCGGCGAAGTCCGCCCGGTTGGTCTGAACGGCAGCTATTCGGTGGACGTCAGGATCATCGCGACCAGCAGCCGTCCTCTTCCGGAAGACTTCAATCCCGGTCTCGGCGAGCGAATCGGCGGGACAATGGTCATGCTGCCACCGCTCCGCGACCGCAGCGGCGACATTCCGGCTCTTGCCCGCCACCTGCTCAACCGTCTCGCCGAGCAGGCTGGTCTCAAGCCGATGTCGATCGGCAACGACGCGCTATCGTTGCTGATGCGTTACGGCTGGCCGGGCAACGTCCGCCAGCTCTCCGGAGTGCTGTTCCGCGCTGCACTTCAGTGCGACGATAATTCGCTGACCGCGGATCATTTCCCGCACATCGCGGTGCAGTCCCGTTTCACCGGACGACGCACCGATTTTGCGCCGACGATGAGCAAGGCGCGGAGCGACGAGGCAATATCAGGTGCACCGAGCGTCACGCTGCACACGGCGGACGGACATCTCCGTACGCTCGAGGACATCGAAGCCGACATCATCCGCCTCGCGATCGGCCACTATCGAGGCCGGATGAGCGAGGTCGCGCGGCGCCTCGGGATCGGCCGTTCGACGCTTTATCGGAAGCTCGGCGGCCTTGGGATCGACACCACCGCCGCTTAAAAGAGAATCCGAGTGGCTAGTGGCAGCTGTGGACCCACTGCTGCCATTCCGTGATAGAGCGGCCGGGCCGAGTCCATCACCATGCGGAACGGCCTCACCTTCGTGCTTCCCACTATCTTAGCCGCAGCAGCCGGGGCACTCTTTTACCTCGGATACGAGGGGGTAGCGCTCTTCTTTCGTCCTGGTTCGTTGATAGTCGCAATTGCTCCTAGCAGCAGTGAGATTGCAGGGAAGATCGCGACTGGCGCCGACTAGACAAGGTCAGCTTTCCACCCACTCCAGCGGCTCGCGCCTCAGTGGCAGCTTTCGGCCCATTTGAGCCATGTGAGTCGATCCGTCTTGGAGTCGGGTCTCGGCTGGTCGCAATGCGCCACTCGGACCGTCATCAGCGTGCTTTGGCAGTTCCACTTAGCCTGCAGACGCTCCGCTCGACCGGCTGCATGTACTCCAACGGTCACATCGTGCGAAATCACTTTGCCTGGATCGGTCACGTCCTGTCGCGCAAGCTCTCCTGAAACACGTACTGCTCCTGCCGTGAAGGTGGCCTCGTGTCCGCCGACGGGTGGGTGATAGGCGAGGACGGTCGGCGTCCCGGCGATGTCTACGACAGCCGATTGACCGAAGGACATCAGCAGAGCGTGTCCGTCACTGGCGACAAGGGCGCAAAGACTTCCCGGATTTCGCGCTTGGATCTCTGCAATGAGCGCGTTGTCCTGCTTGCTCTCAAGTTCCGATAATATCGACGAGCCCTGAGCCTGTGCCGCATTACAGCCGGTCACTAGCACTGCTACGCAAGAAGCTACGGTTAAAGTGGGACGCATCAGACGACCTCCTGAGCTAACTTCAGCATATCGGCCGCAATAGAGCTTTCCATCCAAAGCAGAGATTCGCCCCAGCACAGCCCATCAGACCCGTGGCGTCAGCGCCTGGTCGCGCATGCCGCGCCAGACACGCAGCGCCTGCACCGTTTCAGGCACGTCGTGGACTCGCAGGAGCTGAACTCCCTGCTCCACCCCCTTCAGCGCGAAGGCGATGCTTCCTCCCAGGCGCTTGTCGGCAGGAGCTTCGCCGGAGAGTGCGCCGATCGTTCGCTTGCGGCTCGCGCCCAGGACAAGCGAGCATCCGAGCGATTGGAACATCGCGAGGCTGTTCATTAGCTCGAGATTGTGCACGAGCTTTTTGCCGAAGCCCAAGCCCGGATCGATCAGGATCTTTTCGCGCGCGATGCCTGCCTTCACCGCAGCGCCGATCCGCTCCTCGAGCCAGAGATACACTTCGACGAGCACGTCGTCGTAATGCGGGTCGTCCTGCATGGTCTCCGGCGGGCCCTTGTGATGCATGAGCACCACCGGAACTCCCGAAGCCGCAACCACGCTCGCCGAGCGGTCGTCATAGGTGAGCGCCGATACGTCGTTGATCATTCGAGCGCCGGCCTCGACCGCTGCCGTCATGACGTCAGCCTTGCGCGTGTCGGCTGAAACCGCCGCTCCGCCCCCGGCGAGTTGCCGGATGACAGGCGCAATTCGTTCGATCTCGTCCCCTTCCCAGATCATCCGCGCGCCAGGCCGCGTGGATTCTCCTCCGACGTCGATGATCGCCGCGCCCTCAGCGGCCATTTGAGTGCCCGCTTCAGCCGCAGCGGCAGCATTGGGGAAACGACCGCCGTCCGAAAAGCTGTCCGGAGTCGCGTTGACGATCCCCATCACTTGCGGCTGATCGAGGCGGATAGTTCGCTCGCCGAGCTGCAGCGGTGCCCGTGATGACGTGAGCGCTGCCCACTGCTCCGCCATGTCGCCGTCGAAACGGTTCTCGATGCCCTCAACCGGGACCAGCTCAGTCGATGTTCGGCGATCGTCATCGACCGTCAGCAGCTCGGCGGCCGCAAACCAGTTCATCCCGCCCGCTAGCCGCGCGACCTTTCCATCATGGCCGAAGGGCGAATCGACGAAAGCGGTCGGGCGAATGAGGGTTCGCATGACCGCGCTATAGCGCGGCGAGATACTGTTGCCGCAAGGCGTCTAGCGGCATTGGCGCCTCGGCTCCCGCGACATGCCAGAACGTCCAGCCGTTGCACGACGGTGCGTTCTGAAGCGCGGCGCCGACCTTGTGGATCGAACCTGAGTGCGTGTCGCAGGCGATCGAGCCGTCGGCGCGCACGCTAGCCATCCAGCGTCGTTTCGCATCAGTGAGCGCTGTTCCCGCAGGTACCAGTCCGCTTTCAACCAGCGTCCCGAACGCCACCCGCGGCTGGTCGCGCTTGTCGGGAACGGTGCGCATCGCGCTTTCGTCGAGCGGAAGCGTCGAATCGATCCGCTCGCGCGCGACCTTCGCGTAGGCGGGCTCGCGCTCGATCCCGATCCACCGCCGCCCGAGCCGTCGCGCCACAGCGCCGGTCGTCCCGGTGCCGAAGAAAGGATCGAGCACGACATCGCCGGGCTTCGTGCACGCGAGGAGGATTCGGTAGAGCAACGCCTCGGGCTTCTGCGTCGGATGGGCCTTTGATCCGTCTTCGCCCTTCACTCGCTCGGCACCGGCGCAAATCGGAAGCAGCCAGTCCGACCGCATCTGCAGGTCGTCGTTCAGCGCCTTCATCGCCCGATAGTTGAACGTATATCGAGCCTTCTCGTCCTTTGCGCACCAGATCAGGGTCTCGTGAGCATTGGTGAAACGCGTCCCACGGAAGTTCGGCATTGGGTTGGTCTTGCGCCAAACGACGTCGTTCAGGATCCAGAACTCCTCGTCCTGGAGCAACGCGCCCACGCGGTAGATGTTGTGGTAGCTGCCGATCACCCAGATCGTGCCGTCGTCCTTCAGGATCCGCCGCGCCTGCTCGAGCCAATCGCGCGTGAAATTGTCATACGCCGTGAGGCTTTCGAACTTGTCCCATTCGTCGTCGACCGCATCGACGCGGCTGCCCTCGGGCCGGAACAGGTCGCCGCCGAGCTGCAGATTGTAGGGCGGATCGGCGAAGATCATGTCGACGCTCTTGTCGGGCAGGCGCGCCATCTCGGTCACGCAATCGCCCTCCAGGATGACGTTGAACGGCAGGATATGTTCGACCCGGGCATTGGGCGCCAAGGTGCCGTGCCGTTCCTCGATCCGCGCCGCCAGGTTCATGCGTGTTGCCCCCTTCGAACCGCCGAAGGTGAGTCAGCCGGGACTCGCGGTCAAGCGATCAAGGGTTAACGAAGCGGAACGAAGGGCTAGAAGTGCGCCGCGGGATGCGGCTGAACCACAAGATGTTGAGTCTCCGCATGCGCGGCGGACTCAACCGCTGGTGGGTGTGACTCAAAGGACTCGGCTGCCTCGATTTCTTCGAACACCAGCTCGGTCTGGCTTGTGCCGTCGATTGCCGCGCGCACTTTCGGGAAGCTTCGGCGGTGGAGCGGGGTCGGTCCGAGCGCATGCAGCGCGCGCCAATGTTCGGGCGTGCCGTAGCCTCGGTTCCGCTCCCATCCATAGCCGGGATATTCACGTGCATAGTCGGCCATGATCCGGTCGCGGGTCACCTTGGCGATGATCGAGGCGGCGCCGATCGACCGGCATTTCGCATCGCCGTCGACAATCGCCTTCGAAGGCCGCTGCCATTTGGGAAGGGCATTGCCGTCGACCAAGACCCAGGCCGGTTCCAGGCCCAGCGCCTCGACCGCGCGCTTCATCGCCAGCATCTTCGCCCAATAGATGTTGAGCTGGTCGATCTCCTCGACGCTCGCGACTCCGACGCCCCAGGCGACCGCCTGCTTCATCAGGCGCCCATAGAGCGCCTCGCGCTTTTCCAACGGGATGTTCTTGGAATCGTCGATCCCGCGCGGGAACTTCTCGCGGTCGAGAATACAGGCCGCGGCGACCACCGGCCCCGCAAGCGGCGCGCACCCCGCCTCGTCCACTCCGGCGAGCGGCTGCGGAAAGTCGAGCTCGAGCTTGAAAGTACAACGCCGCGGCATCGAGTCGTCTTGTGCACCCCGCGAAGCGCGGCGGTCCAGACGTTCACCCGACAGAAGCTGTGGAAAAGTCTAACTTTCCACGCGCCAGGGCGGATAGCGGCGAGCCTCGCCCGCCTTGTACAGGAAGATGATATTGCCGTCGGGATCGCGAAGGCGAGCCTCGCGCCACATCCAGGGCTGGTTGCGCGGACCATGTTCGAAGGCGATTCCGCTCCGCGCCAGCAACTCGACGCGCTCATCCAAATCGTCGCATTCGAGATAGACCGCGGTCGTCGCGATGATCTTCTCTTCGGGATCGATCTGCACCGAGAAGGTCGCGCCGCCGGCGGTTTCGAACCGTGCGTATCCGTTCTCGGGACTGTCGACGATCTGGCCGAGACCCAGCCGCTGATAGAATTCGACCGAACGCTCGTAATTGGTTCCGGTGACGGTCACCTGGTTGAGACGAGGTCCCGCGCCGACGTCGAGCCTGACTCGCGCCTGGCCGATCGGGCCGGAGCCCTGCCCTAGCCCAGGCGCATCGTGAAGCGCCACCCGAACGAACTCGCGCGCCCGCGCCACGGCATCCGCAAGGGTCGCGCCCTCGGCGAGGAAGAAGGCGATTGCGCTTGCCAGCGTGCAACCCGTGCCGTGCGTGCTCGTGGTGTCGATCCGCTGGCCCTGCCAGCTTGTCATATTGTCTTCTTCGATGAGCGCGTCGGCGAGCGCATCGCCTTCGTCGTGGCCGCCCTTGATCAGCACCGCGCAACCGTGCGCACCGACGAGGTGGAGCGCTGCCGCCACTGGGTCCTCTTCGGAGGTGAGACGCTTGAGCTCCGGCAGATTGGGCGTCGCAATCGTCGCTACATCCATCAGCCGGCCGAACGCCGCGATGGTGGCGTCATCCGCAAGAACTCCGCCGCTGGTCGCGGCCATCACGGGATCGAACACGATCGGGATGTCGGGCTGCAGCGATTTCAGCTCCTGAAGGCGCGTCGCTACCTGCTTGGCCGCAAATGCGCTCCCGATCATCCCGATCTTCACGGCATCCACGCCGATGTCGGCAACGACCGCGTCGATCTGTGCGAGGATCACTTCGGCCGGAATCGGATGGATTGCGTCCACCCCGAGCGTGTTCTGCGCCGTGACCGCGGTAACCGCCGTCATCGGGTGCCCGCCGAGCATGGCGACGGTCTTGATATCCGCCTGAATCCCCGCGCCCCCGCCCGAATCGGACCCGGCGATAATGAGGACGCGCGCCGTCGAGGTCATCGAAACGACCTTGGGCCCGCTCCGCGGGGCGAAATTTTCCATGCGCACGGAACTGTCCTTTCGCGGACAATTACCAAGAAATGGTTCACGCGGCGGTCCGGACGGCCTCGCAAATGTCGTCTACGACCCTCTCCACCAAGGCAGGATCGTCGCCTTCGGCCATCACTCGAATAAGCGGTTCGGTACCGGATTTTCGAATAACGAGCCGTCCACGGCCTTCGAGCTCGGCCTCGGCCGCGGCGATTCGCTTCCGCACGATATCCGCTTCGAGCGGCTCCGCCCCGCCATTGAAGCGCACGTTCTTGAGCAGCTGGGGGAGCGGCTCGAACTGGCGGAGCAGCTCGCTCGCAGGCTTTTTCGACTCGACGAGCGCGGCGAGCACCTGAAGCCCCGCGACGAGCCCGTCGCCGGTGGTCGAATGGTCGGTGAGGATGATGTGTCCCGATTGCTCGCCGCCGACATTGCAGCCCGTCTTTCTCATTTCCTCCAATACGTAGCGGTCGCCCACTTTGGTACGGACGAGCGTCAACCCCGCATCGCCGAGCTTCCGCTCCAGCCCGAGGTTCGACATCACGGTCGCGATCACCGCATTGCCCTTGAGACCGCCGCGCCCGTGCAGCCCAAGGGCGATCAAGGCCATCAGCTGGTCGCCATCCACCAGCCGTCCCTTCTCGTCCGCCACGATTAGACGATCGGCGTCCCCGTCAAGCGCCAGGCCGATATGCGCGCCGCTGGCGACAACCGTCTCCTGCATCAGCTCGGGATGGGTCGAGCCGCAATTGTCGTTGATGTTGAGGCCGTCGGGCTTGACGCCGAGCGGGATAACCTCAGCGCCCAGTTCCCAAAGGGCGTCGGGTGCAACGTGGTAAGCCGCGCCGTTCGCGCAATCGACCACGACCTTCAGCCCGTCGAGGCGAAGGTGCTCGGGAAACGTGTCCTTCGCGAACTGGACGTAGCGGCCGCGAGCATCGTCGATCCGCCGCGCCCGCCCGATCAGCTCCGATTTCGCGAGCTTCGGTCCCGCCTCCAGCCTTTTCTCGATCGCCTGCTCGTCCGAGTCGCTGAGCTTGTAGCCGTCGGGGCCGAACAGCTTGATTCCGTTGTCGGCGAACGGGTTGTGCGAGGCGGAGATCATCACGCCCAAATCTGCGCGCATCGACCGCGTCAACATCGCGACGGCGGGCGTCGGCATCGGCCCCAACAGCACCACGTCCATGCCGACGCTGGTGAAGCCGGCGACCATCGCCGATTCCATCATATAGCCGGAAAGCCGCGTGTCTTTTCCAATGACAACGCGGTGGCGGTGGTCGCCGCGAAGGAAGTGCGCGCCGGCCGCCATTCCGACGCAGAGCGCGGTCTGCGCCGTCATCGGCTCGGCGTTGGTGGTTCCGCGAATCCCGTCGGTGCCGAAGAATTTCCGTGTCATCGCGGCTGCATCTACCCTCTCCGTCACCCCCGCGAAAGCGGGGGTCCCGCTTCCCTCAAGAACAGCGGGATTCCCGCTTTCGCGGGAATGACGAACAGAAGCTAATGCCGGTACGCCTTCGGAAGATCGGTCCTCGGCAGATAGCGATAGCGTTCCAGCAATCGCGTCTGGTGGGTTCCGAGCGGTTGCTCGACTCCGTCGATGTAGACCTGCTCCGCCGCGCTCGATCCTTCGAGCGGATCGCCGGACCAGATCACGAAATCGGCGCGCCGCCCGGGCTCGAGGCTTCCGATCTCGCCGCCCATGCCAATCGCTTCGGCCGGGCGCGAGGTGATCATCGCCAGCGCTTCACCCCAGCTGACTCCGGTCGCTCCAGGAATGCGCTGCAACCCCACGAGATTGCCTGCGTATTGGCGCTCCATGAACAGGTTTCGGGTATCGTTGTCGTCGATCATCCCGATGGAGACTTTGACGCCCGCCGCCCGCATGCGACCGACATTCGACTGAGTGGCGGCAATTTGTTCGAAGGCTGCCGGAAGGTCGTTCATCGCTGAAGCGATGACCGGGATTCCGGACTTGGCGATCTTCGGCGCCACGAGCCAACCCTCGCTCGCGCCGACCAACACGATCTTCAGCGACGGGAATTCCTGCTTGAGGTCGATGACCTGGAGGATGTCGCTCGCCCGTTCGGCGTGAACCAAAAGATACTGCCGCCCCTGAATCACCGGCACCAGCGCCGCAGCGTCGAAGCGCGTGAGAAGAATGTCCTCGCTCCGCCGGGCATCAGGGCCATAGACGCGCGATTCATTCGGATTGCGGACGATGGGTCGCTCGACTCCGGTCGCTGCCCGCGTAGCCTCGATCGGTCCATCGAACCGCCGTAGCTCCGATGCCTCCCGCAGCGCGTTGCGGAAGAACACCTGCGCCGAGCCACGCGACCCTCCCGCCTTCGCAGCTCCCTTTTCGCCAAGCTCGACGAACTGAAATTTCCGCGCGGCCGTGATCGGCTCCATGTCGGCGCCAGTATCGATCACCGCGCCTTGACCTCCAAAGATGCTCTTCCCCGCCTGCGGTACAACCAGAGCCCGCGTCACTCCGTCGGCTCGATTCACGGCAATCGTCGTGTCGAGGGGATTGATCGACGTCGAGGCATCGATGGAAGCGTTGAATGGCCCATTCGCCGTTGTGTCGTCGGCGCCTTCCGCCGACAGGTCGACGTCGGCGAGGCCAAGGCGCGAGAAGCCGGCGACGATCCCCGGCGTTACCCATTTGCCCGTCGCATCAATCACCTGCGTCCCCGCGGGCAGCTTCATTCGCACATCGCCCGCGGCGACGATGCGTCCGTCGCGGATGACCACCATTCCGTTGGGGATCGGCTCCGAACCGTTGCCGAGCGCGACAGTGCCGCCCACGATCGCGAAGGTCTGCGCGCCTGCCGGAGCGGCGGCGAGAAGCAGCGCGGCGATTCGGCTGATCATTTCACGTCTCCCTCGCCCGGCTGGCCGAGCTCGAAGTCGCTCACCGGCCGCTTCTTGGGATTGTTCGCGTCGTACATCTCGGCGCCGTCGATCCACACCCGCTCCGGCCGCGAATAATCGCTGAAGGGATCGCCGTTCCACATGACGACGTCGGCTCCCTTGCCGGGCGTCAGCGTTCCGGTTTTGTCGAGGATCCCGAGGGCCTTAGCGGGATTACGTGTCAGCCACTCCCACGCGACCGCTTCGGACAGGCTGGGAATGCCCGCGCGAATGCCGTCGCCAAGCGCCTTCGCTGCTTCCTGGTTCAGCCGCTGGATGTAATTCGGGTCGTCGGAATGAACGATCGCGCAGGCGCCCGCATTGTGCACGAGCGGGATATTCTCCTTGATCGCGTCATAGGCCTCCATCTTGAAGCCGTACCAGTCAGCCCACATCACCGCGCAAATGTCGTTGTCGCGCAGGAGATCGGCGATTTTGTACGCCTCCACCGCGTGGTGGAACGCCGTCACGTGATAGCCGAATTCTTTCGACATATCGATCATATTGGCCATCTCGTCGGCGCGGTAGCAGTGGTTCTGGACGAGGATCTTGCCCTCGAGCACGCCCTTCAGCGTGTCCATCGCCAGGTCGCGCTCGGGCATGTCGCCGCCCTTCGCATAATAATCGTCCCACTTCTTCTTGTAGGCGACCGCCTTGATCCAGGTTTCGCGGGCGAGCGCGATATTGCCCATCCGCGTCTGCGGCATCTGATTGTTGCTGCCATAGACTCGCTTCGGGTTTTCGCCGCAGGCCATCTTGAGACCGTAAGGCGCTCCCGGGAACTTCATCTCCTGCACCGTGCGCCCCGGCACGTTCTTCAGCACGACCGAGCGGCCGCCAAACAGGTTGGCCGAACCTGGAAGGATTTCCAGCGTCGTGATGCCGCCGTTGACGAGCGCGCGGCTGAAGCCTGGATCTTGAGGCCACACGCTATGCTCGGCCCAGACCTCTGGCCGAACGGGCGAGGTCGCCTCGTTGCCGTCCGAGTTCGCGCTGACTCCGGGCGACGGATAATCGCCGAGGTGACTATGGACGTCGATGATCCCCGGCGTGACGAACTTGCCCGCGCCGTTGATCTCCAGCGCGCCGGCCGGCGCTGCCAGCTCCGGCCCGCCTACCGCCTTGATGACTCCATCGCCGAAGACAACCGTGCCATCGTTGATCTGCTGTCCGTCGCCCGTGAAAACCGTCGCATGACGGATGACCGTCAGCGCGCCGGGATAGCGGACGTAGGTCGAGGGATACGGATCCTCGTTGATGTGGATTGGAGGCGCCTTGGGTGGCTCCGTCGTTGCGCATCCTGAAATGAAAAGAGCGGCCGCGGTCGCGGCGAGAAACCCCCTATTTGACACCATGCATCCACTTCTGAAGCGGCCAGGACAGCAGGAACAGAACCACGCCCGCCCCGATCGCCACCCACGCAATCGTCGTGAAGGTGTGCGTGTAGGTCTCGAGGCTGACCTTGAGGTTGGTGACCTGGCCGCCGACCGTCTCGACGCTCGCGAACTGCGCGACGACGCCCGCAAAATATTGCGCGACCGAAATCGACAGGAACCAGACCCCCATCATCAGGCCCACGATCCTGGCGATCGAGAGCTTGGTGATCATGCTCAATCCGACAGGAGAGATGCAGAGTTCTGCAAGCGAATGGATGAGGTAAAGGCCCGCGAGCCACCACAAGCCGACCTGGAAGTTGTTTCCGGCCCCGGCAAAGGTCGATCCCCACACCAGGAACAGGAAGCCCGCGCCCACGCCGACCAGCGCAATCGCGAACTTGACCGGGATCGACGGCTCAAGACCGCGCTTCGCAAGGCTCGTCCAGAGAATGCTGAGCAGTGGCGCGAAGATAACGATGCAGATCGGATTGAAGTTCTGAGTCTGCGGAGCGGAGATGGTGAAGAGCCCGAACACGCTCTTGTCGGTATTACGGTCGGCAAACAGGGTCAGCGATGAGCCCGCCTGTTCGAACAGCGTCCAGAAGAAAACGTTGAAGGTGATGAGGATCATCGCAGCGACCATCATCTGAAACTCGGTCCGCGTGCCTTTGGCGTACGACCACGCAAGGATAGCCGGAACGCCGATCAGGAAAGAGCCGAACAGCAATTTGCCCATCAGCGACAATGAGGCGACGTAGCCGATGAAGCCCGATCCGGGCTCCGGCTCCGGAGTATTCATCAGGTTGACGAACAGCCAGTAGAAGACAGGCACGGCCACCAATGCACCGATGAACACCCACAACGACCGGTCCTTGTCCTTCGCGGGCGGATCGCCGAAGCCATCGAGGCGGCCGCCATCGAACTGCATCAAAAGGTAAGCGATGGTCATGCCTACGCCGGCAAGCCCGAAGCCGGCCCACCAGCCGATCCAGTCCGCAAGGATCGGGCAGGCGACCTGGCCGAGGATGGAGCCGAGGTTGATGCCCATGTAAAAGATCGTGAAGCCGGCATCGCGGCGGCGATCGCCTTGGTCATAAAGCGTTCCGACAATGGTCGAGATGTTCGGTTTGAAGAAGCCGTTGCCGACCGAAATCAGCGACAGGGCGAGAAGCAAGATCGCGACCGTCAGTGGATTGCGCTCGCCATGCGATTCGAAGCTGCCCTTGGGAATGTTTCGAGCGACGCTCTGGTCCGGATTGAGCAGCGATACGCTGCCGTCGTCATTACCGCGGATCTGAAGCTTCTGATTGCCGGCAACGAGGTATCGGACCTCGTTGGCCGTCGTCGGCCTGTCCTGGAAATTCTGGATCTGCACCTCGTACCGCTGCCCGTCGACAAGCGCGTAGGGTTTCGCCGGCTGGCCTCCGAAGGCGAGGGTGAAATAACCGATCGCCATCACGATCGCGCCGAACTTCACCGATCGTTTCGAGCCGAGGATCTGGTCGGCGATCAGGCCGCCGACGAGCGGAGTCAGGTAAACCAGCGCCGTGTAGCCGCCGTAGAGGCCCGTCGCCTGCTGATCGCTGAAGATGAAATGCTTGGTAAGGTAGAGCGTGAGGAGCGCCCGCATGCCGTAATAGCCGAACCGCTCCCACATCTCGGTCGTGAAGAGCCGCGCGAGCTGCCGTGGGTGGCCGAACCAACTTCCCTTGTCTGCCGGATTGGTTTTGCCCGA
>Ga0157369_10003093_pt1 | contig 19890 bp, 21 predicted proteins | sample C25metaG_FD_113461 | JGI IMG/M metagenome (GOLD analysis project Ga0157369, IMG submission 113461) | Corn rhizosphere microbial communities from Kellogg Biological Station, Michigan, USA - C2-5 metaG | ecosystem: Host-associated > Plants > Roots > Rhizosphere > Soil | place: USA: Michigan...
CTTGCGTGCGGGTTGGTGAAGCCGTGACCGACATGGCCGTAGGCGTGAATTTGCCAGTCGCAGCCGGCCTCGGTCAGCTCCTGCCCAAGCGCCACGACCTTGTCCGGAGGGACCATCGGATCATCCCAGCCGTGAAAGGCAACGACCTTGGAATTGATCCTCTCTGAGGGAAGTCCGGGCGGATCGAACAGGCCATGAAAGCTCACAGCGGCGGCGAAGTGCTCGCCGGTGCGGGCGAGGTCGAGCGCGCACTGGCCGCCGAAGCAATAGCCGGCGACGACGATCTGATTGTCCTGCACCTCGTCCATGCCGCGCACCAGCTCGAGCACGTGCAGCAGTCGGTGGCGGAGCGCGGCGCGATCGCTACGCAGCCGAGTCATCTCGCCGAACATCGTGTCGCGCGGCGCGCCATGGAATTCCTTGCCGAACAGGTCGGCGACGAAGGCGTTGTAGCCAAGCTCGACCAGCTGGCGGCCAAAGCCGATCTCCAGGGCGGTCACGCCCATCACCGTCGGGATCAGGATGACCGTCGGCCGAGCCTGGCCGTCGCGGCGCCCGACGAAAACGCTCTCCAGGCTCTCACCCTCGAACTGATGCGGGATAGCCCGATCCTTGCTCATGCATAGTCCCCTGCCAGTTCGGCCAGCTTGGCCACCGTGTTCATGTTGCGGGCAGTCCCGGCTTCGGCCGCCGGGATGCGCAGGCGCGAACGCCCGATACCCCTTTCGCCGTACGCGACATAGACCTCGCGAATTCCAGCTGCGATCCGTTCGTCCTCGGCCTTGTTACGGACCGTCGCAAGCAGGTCGGCGGGCGGCGGCTCGTTCATGAAGAAGGCGACCATGTTGTTGCCTGGAGCCTCGGGAAAGGGATTCGCGCGATAGACGGCGGCAATCTCGTCGGCCGTGCGGACCATCACGCTCACGGCCCTTGCAATGTGCGCTTCGAGTCGCTGCTCAAGCATGCGGCGAAGCCCCTCCTCGGGAAGATCGCTGGTAAACAGCAGATTGCCGCTGGCGATGAAGGTCCTAACGGAGCCCAGACCCAGCTCCTCCGCGATGGCGCGCAGGTCGGCCATCTTGAGCGTGCTCACCCCGAGTAGGTTCACGCCGCGAAGCAGCGCCACGTAGCTCGTCACGCCGCGTCGAGCAGGCGCGACGCCTGCGCCCGCGCTTCCTCGGTGATCGACGCGCCCGACAGCATCCGGGCGATCTCCTCGCGGCGCTCCTCGGCCGAGAGCTTGCGTATTGTGGTTCGAGTGCCGCCGTCGGCGTGACTCTTTTCGATCCGGTAATGGTGCGAGGCGCGTGCGGCGACCTGCGGCGAATGGGTGACGACCAGCACCTGGCTCCGCTCGGCCAGGCGGGCGAGGCGTTCGCCGATGGCGCTGGCGACGGCGCCGCCGACTCCGCGGTCGACCTCGTCGAAGATCATCGTGGCGGCACTCCCGGCTTCGGCAAGCGCGACCTTGAGCGCGAGGATGAACCGCGACAATTCGCCGCCCGACGCGATCCGGGTGAGCGGGCCGAATGGCGCGCCGGGATTGGTCGAGACCTCGAACTCAACCCGGTCGGTGCCGGTCGGTCCGGGCTCGGTGGGAGCAATCGCGGTACGGAACCGGGCTGCATCGAGCTTCAGCGGCGCAAGCTCGGATGCGACGGCGCGGTCGAGGCGGCCGGCGGCTTCGTGCCGGCGGCGGCTCAGCGCCTCGGCGGCGGCGGCATAGGCGGCGCGCGCTTCAGCAAGTTCGTCGTCGAGGGCGGCGATCCGCTCCCCGCCGGCTTCAATCTCCGCCAGCTGGCCGCGCATTTGCTGCCCCAGTGACGCGAGCCGGTCGGCTTCGACTCGGTGTTTGCGGGCAAGGCCGCGGATATCGAACAACCGCGCCTCGGCCTGTTCCAGCCTTGCGGGGTCGAACGCCATTGCTTCGGTCGCGCGCGCGATCCGGTCCTCGGCTTCGCTGCCCTCGATCAGCGCGCGATCGAGCGAAGCGAGCGCCTCCGCCAGAAGCGGATGGTCGGCCGCGCCGCGCTCGATCCGCCGAGCCGCCTGGCGAAGCCGCGCCAGCGCTCCGTCTGCGCCTCCCAGAAGCTCATCCAGGCCGGTCAGCGATTCGCCCGCCTTGAATCCGGCCTGCATCGCCGCCCGCTCATCGGCGAGACGCGTTTCTTCGCCTTCCTCGGGCGCCAGGGCCTCGATCTCTGTGCAGGCATGTTCCAGCCATTCACGGTCGCGCTCGGCGGCGGCGGCGGCGGACCGGGCCTCGAACAGCTCCGCCTCGATCCGGGTCACTTCGCTCCAGGCGCGCTCAACCGCCGATGTGTCCAGCTTGCCGAACGCATCGAGCAGAGCGCGATGGCCCTTCGGGTTGAGCAGTCCCCGATCATCGTGCTGGCCGTGGATCTCGACCGCCAGCGCGCCGAGGTCACGGAGCAACCCCGCGGGAACGCTGGCTGCCGCCACAAAGGCCCGGCTTCCACCATCGCTCTTGAGAGTCCGCCGGACGATCAGCGCCTCTCCGTTATCGACCACAATCCCCTGCTCACTGAGCAGGCCGAAGGCTGGATGCTCTGGGGTCAGCTCGATCTCGGCCGACACCGTCGCCGAATCCTGTCCCGCTCGAACCAGTGCCGTGTCCGCCCGCGCGCCGAGCGCCAGGCCGAGCGCGTCGAGCAGTATCGACTTGCCGGCTCCGGTCTCGCCGGTCAGCACGCCGAGGCCCGGCTCGAACTCCAGCTCGAGCCGCTCGACGAGCACGACATTGTGAATCGCGAGCTGCCTCAGCATGCGAGGACCGCTCGCCGAGGAATCACTACCGTGAGGCCGTCCGCCGCTGGACCGTCTTATTCTCCTGTCCCAGCAGCTTCAGCGATTGCCGATACCAATAGGTTTCGGGATAGTTGCGGCCCAATACGGCGGCGGCTTTCTGCGCCTCGACAGGAACGCCGAGCGAAAGATAGCATTCGACCAGCCGCTCGAGCGCTTCCGGCGTATGGCTGCTGGTCTGATATTGGTCGACAACGTTGCGGAAGCGGTAAGTGGCCGCGAGCCACTGGCCCGAGCGCTGATAGAAGCGGCCGATCTCCATCTCCTTGCCGGCGAGATGGTCCTGGATGAGGTCGATCTTGAGCCGCGCGTCGGCGGCGTAGCGGCTGTCGGGATAACGCCGGATCAGCTCGCCGAAGGCGTCCGATGCCTGCTGCGATGTGGTCTGATCGCGCGTGATGTCGTCGATCTGCTGATAATAGCTCATCGCGATGAGATATTGGGCATAGGGTGCTTCGGCGTTGCCCGGGTGGATGGTGAGGAAGCGCTGCGCCGAGTTGACCGAGTCGGTGTATTTCTGCGCGAGATAGTAATTGAACGCGCTCATCAGCTGAGCTCGACGCGCCCAGACCGAATAAGGATGCTGGCGCTCGACTTCATCGAACAGCTTGGCCGACGTTTCATAGTCACCCCTGTCCATCGTCCGCTTGGCGACGGTGTAGAGCGAACTCACATCGCGGGCGACGTAGGCGGTGTCCGTGCGGCTTTTGCCGTGCGCGCAGGCCACCAATGGAAGCGCCAAAGCGGCGGCAAACATGAACGGAACCGGGCGGGAAAACTTCAGCATGGGGACCTCATTAGCGTGGGCTCCAAAGGAGGCCAAGGACGGCATGGACGGGCAAAGCTTGGTCGTGGCTGAACGGCCGCTCAGACCGGTATCTCGGCCGGATCTTTCTCGCCGGTCTTGAGGAAGCTGTCGGGCTGGACTCCGAGCCACACCAACACGGGCGACGAGATGTAGATCGACGAATAAGTGCCGATCAGCACGCCGAGGAAGATCGCGATCGCCAGTCCGAAGATGACTTCGGGGCCGACCAGCATCAGGACGCCGAGGGCAATGAGGACGGTCAACGAGGTGACGACGGTCCGCGCCAGGGTCTCGTTGAGCGACAAGTTCAAGAGCGGCAGGATCGCCATCTTGCGGTACTTGCGCAGGTTCTCGCGGATGCGGTCGTAGATGACGACCGTGTCGTTGAGCGAATAGCCGACGATCGTCAGGAAGGCGGCGACTACATTGAGATCGACCTGAAGTCGCGTGAACGCAAAGAATCCGAGAGTCATCGCCACGTCGTGCGCCAGCGTCAGAAGAGCGCCGACCCCGAACTGCCATTCGAAGCGGAGCCAGATGTAGAGCGCAATTCCAAGCATCGCGAGGCCGATCGCCATCGCGCTGCTTTGCGCCAGCTCCTCGCTGACCTTGCCCGAAACGGTATCGACCGATTCGATCCGCGCGCCCGGATAATCTTTCTCGATCTCCTGCTGAACCCGGCTCGCCACCGAGTTCGCGGCCGCATCGCCGCCGCCAGGCTTGGGAAGCCGGATCTGGAAGGTCTTCGGACCGCCGAACCGAGTCACCCCCGCCTCGCCGAGATGCATCGCATCCACCTTGGCCCGAAGCTGCTCGTCGTCGACCGGCTGGGGGAAACTCACGCGGATCAGCTGCCCGCCGACGAAATCGACGCCGAGGTTGAGCCCCCGATAGGCGGTGAAGGCAATCGAGGCGACCGTCGCAACCAGCGATAGCAATAATGCGAGATTGCGCCAGCGCATGAAGTCGAGGTTGGTGTGATCGGGGACGAGCTTCAGCAGCTTCATGAAGTTGAGCCTAGATATGCAGCGCGCGAGGGCGGGCGCGGCGGATCCACAGCGCCACCAGCATGCGGGTGAAATAGACCGCGGTGAACACCGAGGTGACGACGCCGATCAGCAGCACCACGGCAAAGCCGCGCACCGGGCCCGAGCCGAAATAGGCCATGATCGAAGCCGAAATCACGTGTGTGACGTTGGCATCGAAGATGGCGCGCATCGCCTCCTTGTAACCGGTTTCGACCGCGTCGATCATCCGCCGCCCGCGCCGGATTTCCTCGCGGATGCGCTCGTTGATCAGCACGTTCGCGTCAACCGCGGCACCAATCGTCAGGATGAAGCCGGCGATTCCGGGAAGAGTGAGCGTCGCGTTGAACATCGACATGACGCCAAGGATCAGGAATGCGTTCACCACCAGCGCGATGTTCGCGTAGACGCCGAAGCGGCCGTAGGTCACCAGCATGAAGATCATCACGGCAGCGATCGCCACGATACTTGCCAGCGCGCCCTTGTGGATCGAATCCTTGCCGAGGTCGGGCCCGATGCTCCGCTCCTCGATGACGTTGAGCTTCACCGGGAGCTTCCCGGCGGCGAGGCTGACCGCGAGGTCGTGAGCGCTCTGGACCGTGAAGCTGCCTGCAATCTGAGCGTTACCGCCGAGGATCGGTTCGTTGATGTTGGGGGCTGACAGGACCTTGTCGTCAAGAATGATTGCGAACGGCTTGCCGACATTCTCCTGCGTCGCTCGCGCGAAGCGGCGGGCGCCTGTCGTGTTGAACTTGATTTCGATGTCCGGCCGGCCATCCTGGTCGTAGCCTTGGCTGGCCGAAGTCAGCTGATCGCCCGAGACCATCACGCGCCGCTTGACGGCGATCGCTCCGCCGCCCTGTGCCATAGGCAGCACCTGGCTTCCCGGCGGAGCCCGGCCCTGCAAAACGTCCTGCGGATTGGCCGACAGGTCGACGAGCTTGAACTCTAGCCGCGCCGTCTGGCCGATCAGCGCCTTCAGCTGCTCCGGATTCTCGACGCCGGGGACCTCGACGAGGACGCGGTTGGCGCCCTCGGTGACGACGGTGATTTCCTTGGTTCCACCCGGATCGATCCGGCGGCGGACGACGTCGCGGGCCACGCTCATCGCATCCTTGAGCGCCTGCGCCGTTCCATTCGGCGTGGGAATCAGCATGATCCGCGTCGAATCGACCACCTGCACGTCCCAGTCGCGGGTGCCGGTAAGCGCGAGCGGCTTGGCGAGCGTGCGCATCCGCTCGACCGCGGCATCGATCTTGGTCGGGTCGCGGACGAGGAAGGACAGCCGCCCGCCGGCGGTCGAGATGTCGCCGATGTCGATCCGGGGGTCGCGGCGGAGCTCGGTCGCGACCTCGTCCTCCTTGGAAGCGAGGCGCTGCTTCAGCGCGTCATTCGCGTCTGCCTCAAGCAGCAGATGACTTCCGCCGGCGAGGTCGAGTCCGAGGTTGATCCTGTACTGCGGGAGCCACTTGGGCCACGCGCTCGAATAGGGCGTGCCGGCGATCAGGCTCGGAATGGACAGCAGGACACCTACCGCGACGACGAGCGAAACCAACCACACCTTCCAGCGGGGAAATTCAAGCATCAGTCGTTGGCCGGCCTTGCGTTCGGACGGATGACCTGGCTGATCGTCGACTTGACCACCCTGACCTTGACGCCCTGCGCGATCTCAATCTCGGCCTCGTCGTCGGCGACCTTGGTTACCCGGCCGCGGATGCCGCCCCCGGTGACCACGTCGTCCCCTTTCTTCAGGGAAGCGACATCGGCTTGGTGCTGCTTGATCCGTTGCTGCTGGGGCCTGAAGAGAAGGAACCACATGATCACGACGATCAGCAGGACCGGGATCGTGTTGAACACGAGAGCGGCCATGCCGGACGGCTGCGCCGGGGCCGCCTGCATCATCATCAACATCGGTTCATGGGACATATAAGAGCGGCGACTTTCGATTAACGAGATTGAGCGGTGCTATGGCGACTGTCCCCCGGACGGTCCATAGCCCAGGCTGGTCGGGGCGACTGGATTCGAACCAGCGACCTCCACACCCCCAGTGTGATGCGCTACCAGGCTGCGCTACGCCCCGACCTTGGCGGCGGCATCTAGGCAGCGCTATCCGACAAGGCAAGGTGCAAGGGGGGCCGAGTGGCTCGCGGGCGACGAAAAGACAAGGCAGGCCGGGGGCTTAGACGGCTGGCCCAAGCGGCGCTGGCGGTGCCGGCGCTTTATTTGCTGGCGGCGCTGGTCGGGTCGGTCGTGCCGGTCAACCGCAACTGGACCGAGCCGGCTTCGGGCACGACTGTCTATATCGCCGACAATGGCGTCCACACGGACATCATTATGCCGGTGGACGCGCAGGGGCTCGACTGGTCGCGCGTCGTTCCGGGGAGCGACTTCGCCGACGCCCCGCCGGTGGTGCGCTGGATCGCGTTCGGTTCGGGCGAACAGCATGTCTATCTCGACACGCCGCGCTGGCGCGACATCCGCTTGTCCACCATCTGGTCGGCGCTCACCGGCGGGCGTCGAGTCATTCATGTCGAATATGTGTCGAGCCCAGCCTATGCGGTCGGAGAGATTCGATTGCGTCCCGAGGAATATCGCCGGCTGTGGGCCGCGATTCGCGCCGATTTCGCGCTCGATGCGCGTGGCCGGCCGGTCCGGATCGACCATCCAGGATACGGACCAGCCGATGCTTTCTACCGCGCAACCGGGAAGGCCAGCGCGGTCCGGACCTGCAATGCTGCCACCGCCGACTGGCTGCGGCTTGCCGGCGTCAAGACCAGCCTGTGGTCACCCTTCGACAAAGGCCTGCTGTGGCGATACCGCCGGACCCGGCACTAGTCGGGAGAAGCTACTTGCCCTTCTTGGTCGTTGTCTTCTTGACCGTGGTGGTGGTCGCCCCAGGCTTGGCCTGGGCATCGAGTTCGGCCTTGGTCAGGCTGATCACCAAACCCTTGTCGTTTTTCGCGAAACTCGAGACCGGGATCGGCACCCGTACCTTGCCGGTGCTGACGATCGCGCCCTTCGCGCTGACGGACTCGATCGTTCCGACGGCCCCGCCCTTCTGGTCGTAAACCGCCGCGCCCTTTTTCACGTCGGCAGCCGTCGCCGGCTTGATCGCGGCAGCGTCGGTCGTCGTGGTCGATGTCGTCGTCGCGCTCTCAGCCGGCCCCGCCTGCTGACCGGTCGCAGGGTCGGTCGGAACGACCGTAGTGCTCTTGGTCGTGGTGGTCTGCGTCTGGGCCGGCGTGTTGGTGGTGCCCGGTACCGCCGTTGTCGTGCTGTTGGTCGTGGTGGTCTGGGTTGCAGTCGGCGTCTGCTGGGTCGTCGTCGAGGTCGTCTGCTGGGCAGGTTGGGCCTGAGCAACGGCAGCGCTCGACAAAGCGAGCGCGATGAGGCCCACGGCGCCATTCAATGACAATTGCATCGCTGATCTCCAGTCTGAGAGGGTTTGCTGGATTGAACGATGCGAGCGCTTCACGGGTGCAGACCGTTCGGCGAGCCGTGTCGACCCGCCGACAGGCCGTGAAACCTACAACACGTAGCGGCTAAGGTCGGCGTTCCGAGCGATGGAGCTCAGCTGCTGCTCGACGAAGGCGGCGTCGACCAGAAGGGTGTCGCCGCGCCGGTTTTCGGCATCGAAGCTGACTTCCTCGAGCAGCTTCTCCATCACCGTCTGGAGCCGCCGGGCCCCGATATTCTCGAGCGCCTCGTTGACTTCGGCGGCAATGCGAGCGAGCGCCTCGATGCCGTCATCGGCGAAGTCGATGACCACGCCTTCGGTCGCGAGCAGCGCCCGGTATTGTTCGGTCAGGCTGGCGCGGGTCGCCGACAGGATGCGAACGAAATCCTCCTGAGTGAGCGCCTTCAGCTCGACCCGGATCGGCAGCCGCCCCTGGAGTTCAGGCAGTAGGTCTGCCGGCTTGGCGATGTGGAACGCGCCCGAGGCGATGAACAGGATGTGGTCGGTCTTCAGTGGCCCGTACTTGGTCGCGACCGTCGTTCCCTCGATCAGCGGTAGCAGGTCGCGCTGGACGCCTTCGCGGCTGACCGAGCCGCCGCGCACATCGCTGACCGCGATCTTGTCGATCTCATCCAGGAAGACGATGCCGTTGGCCTCGGCATCGGCGAGAGCGACGCGGTTGATATCGTCGGGATCCAGGCGCTTGTCGGCTTCCTCCTCGGTGAGGCGCTGGAACGCCTCCGGCACCTTGAGCTTGCGGCGCTTGCGTGGGCCTTGGCCCATCGCCTTGCCCATGATCGATTTCAAATCGAACACCTGCGCGCCCATGCCGGGGATCTCGAACGGCATTGCGGGGGCTTCGTCGACCTCGATCTCGACCTCGGCTTGGTCGAGGCTGCCGTCGGCGAAGCGCTGCCGGAAGCTAGCCCGCGTCGCTTCGCTCGACCCTTTGCCGGTGAGCGCATCGAGCAATTTGTCCATCGCGGCTTCCTCCGCCCCCGCGCGGACCTTCGCACGGCGCCGGTCGCGCTCCAGCCTCACCGCCTCCTCGACCAGGTCGCGGGCAATCTGCTCGACGTCGCGGCCGACATAGCCGACCTCGGTGAACTTGGTCGCCTCGACCTTGACGAAGGGCGCATCGGCAAGCTTCGCCAGCCGGCGGCTGATCTCGGTCTTTCCGCAGCCCGTCGGCCCGATCATCAGGATATTCTTGGGCGTCACTTCGTCGCGGAGTTCAGGGCTGAGCTGCTGCCGTCGCCAGCGGTTGCGCAACGCCACCGCGACCGCACGCTTCGCGTCGTCCTGACCCACGATATGCTCATTCAGCGCGGCGACGATCGCCTTGGGTGTGAGCTTGTCTTTCAGCACTTCGGCTTGCTCCCCGCCGCTGTAGGGGATGGTCGCGTGATAGTTCATGTCGCCGCGCAATGTTGGAGGCCCCGTCACCCGCTTCAAGCGGTGCAGCGCAGGCTGGCGAAGAAGCGCTTGTGATCGTCAACGATCCGCGAAATCGTCGCGGGCTCCGAGGTCGCATCCCACTGGTCGACCTCGAACGTGCCGCCGAGGATGATCCCGTCGGGCCTCGGGAACATGTAGCCGGGCCCGCCGGTGAAGGCATAGCGCACCTCCGGCTGCGGCTCGAGGATAGCGAGCTGGCCGCGCGCCGGGTGCAGGTCCTGGTCGTCGAACAGATCGCGGCTGCCGAGGCCGGTGCAGTTGAACACCACGCTCTCCGGCAATGCGGCAATGTCGGCGGGCGTCGCGAACTTGCGCACCTCGAACCTGCCGCCGGCGATCTGCACGTCGCGGATCATCTGGCGGAGGTAGCGGCCGGTCTCGACGTACATCGTGTCGTACCGGAGCGTGCTGGCCCACGGGAATGGATTCTCGGCGGCCGTCAGCATCCGGTCGATTGGCGGGAAGGTGGCGATGACCTTCGCCTCCGGGCTGCCGGACTCGACATAGGTGGGCAGCCAGCGGATGCCGTAATCCTCACCGACCATGATCTGGTAGCGGCGCCAGCTGTAATCGAGCGCCCGGGTGAACTGCGCCATGAATTCCGGCGTGACCTGCCCCTCGTGAAATACAGCGAACGGATGGAATTGCCCGCCGGCGATGTTCGAGGTCGTGTCTGGCGGCAGCGCGGCGGTGTAGATGGCGACCGGAAAGCCCGCCTCCTGGACCAGCCGGGCGGTCGACAGTCCGACAACCCCGGAACCGATGACCGCGACGGGGCCGCTGTGGCCTTGGAGGCCAAGCTCGGTGGCGAGTTTCGAAGTGCCCCAGCTGAGCGTGATCCCGCCGCCGCCATGTCCGTAATTGTGGACCAGGCGCTTTTCGCCGAGCTGCTCCTGCCGAACCACGAAGCCTTTTCGGCGATAGGGCCTCAAGCCCGCCATCGTCCGGATGATCCGGCTTTCGTCGGCGATGACCGGGGCCAGGGGCGTGCAGCCGGCGAGGTGCCGATTGCCGACCGTGGCGCAGCTCGACAGCAACGCAGCGGAACCGGTGGCGAAGGTTCGGCGGTCGAGCAACATGCGGTGACACTACCAATTCGTCACCCCCGCGAAAGCGGGAATCCACCTTCCTTTGCCACCGAAGAAAGAAAGGCGGGTTCCCAATCAGGTCCGGGATGACGATTATTCGACGGTCTCCAAGGCCAGTCGGTCGTTGGTGAAGACGCACACCTCCGATGCGATCTGCATCGCCTTGCGTGCGAGCACTTCCGGGTCCTGTTCGTACTCGGCGAGCGCGCGCGCAGCCGATAACGCGTAATTGCCCCCGGAGCCGATCGCGGCGATCCCCCCTTCCGGCTCCAGCACGTCGCCGTTGCCGGTGAGGATCAGCATGATGTCCTTGTCGGCGACGATCATCAGCGCTTCGAGGTTCCTGAGGTACTTGTCGGTCCGCCAGTCCTTGGCGAGCTCGACCGCGGCGCGCATCAGCTGCCCGTTATACTGCTCGAGCTTCCGCTCCAGCCGCTCGAACAAGGTGAAGGCATCGGCGGTGGCGCCCGCGAACCCGCCGATGACGCTACCCTCCTCGCCGATCCTTCGCACTTTCTTCGCATTGGGCTTCATCACCGTGTTGCCCATCGACACCTGGCCGTCGCCGGCGATGACCGTCTTGCCGCCCTTCTTGACGCCCAGGATCGTGGTTCCATGCCAACTTTCCAAAGCCTTCTCCTTTGGCAGTTGAAGTGGGAAGCAGACTCTATTGCTGCAAGCGGCGCTCGAACCGCCGGTCCGGGACGAGCCACAGGATCGAAACACCGACGAATATAGCGATCGAGATGAACGGTGAGACGAACGCCGCCGGCACGGACGTGACGTAGAGTGCAAAACTGATTAGCTCCTTTGCGCCGGTTCCAACAGCACGCTTGACCTGAGATTCGTCACCCTCGGCGAGGATGAGAGCTCGCTCGAGTATCTGGTAAGCGCCGCCCGCGCCGACTAGCACAACGCCGAAGGAGGCCACCGGCCAGGACGTGATCCCCGCCTCGTCGATCCAGCGGATCATCAGCGGGAACAAAGTAAGCCAGAACAGTAGCGCGTGATTGGCCCACAGCACGCCCCCGGTCACCTTCTGTGCCGATTGCATCATATGGTGATGGTTGTTCCAGTAGATAGCAACGTTGACGAAGGCGAGCAGATAGGCGGCGAGCAGCGGAAGGACCGCTATGACCGCCGCGAGAGTCGGCTCGGCGGGGAATTTGAGCTCGAGCACCATGATCGTCAGCACGATCGCGACCACGCCGTCGGTCAGAGCGTTGAGGCGGGTTGGACTCATCAGTCGATCAGCCTTTCGAAGCCCTTGTCGGGGATCAGCCAGATCAGGGCGACGCCAAGGTAGATTGACACCGCCACCCATGGCCACAGGAAGGCAAAGGGAATTGCCAGCAGATAGGCGGCCAGCGTCGCGATTCCCCTCCAGCTCTTGCCCGACGCCTTCACGATCGGCGCATCGGCATCATTGGCCGCGAGCAAGGTTGCGCGAACCAGTGCCGACGACAGGAAGCACAGCAGCATGATGATTCCGAACGCGAGCACCGTATCGCGCGTGATCCCCGCTTCGCCCACCCAGCGGACGACGAACGGGACCAAGCTGAGCCAGAAAAGGAAGAACAGGTTCGCGAGGAGCACCCGGCCGTCCACTCGGCGCGCCGCCTGCAGCATATTGTGGTGCTGCGACCAGTAGATGCCCACCTTGACGAAGGACAGCGCATAGGCCGCGAACAGCACCGACAGAGGCTTCAGCGCGGTCATGCCCGCGCCCTTGGGCACGGGCAGCGCAAGCACCATGATCGTGATGATGATCGCAATCACGCCGTCGGTGAAGCTGTTCAGCCGATTGGTGTTCATGCGCCGCCCCCGTCCCTGAATATCGCCATTCAGCAGTAAAATGGCGTCGCGGGCAAGCTAGTGCCGCGCCGGCTGGGGGTTCGGGTCGACCGAATGCTGCTGGCGAACCCACTTGATCAGCTCATCGAGCTGGATCGCCTGCTCGGTCGCGGTCAATGCGTCGGATTGAGGAAGTCGGTCTTGGCCGGCGGCTTGAGCAGGTCCGCCGGCGGCAGCGGGTAGGCCGGGCATTGGCGCGCTTCCGCCAGGACGGGGATCGGCTGCGGCTTGGGAGTTGACGCGCAGGCGCCGAGCGTCAGCGCGAGCAGCGGCAAGGCGGCTTTCGAAGTCATTGGCGGTCCTTTCGTTGATTGCGGCCTGCGCGGCGACGACCCGGTCGGCATTGGCCTTGTCGGCGGCGCGGGCGGTGTCGGCGGCGGCGCGGGCGTTGGCGACGGTGGTCGCGAGGGCGGATTGCTCGTCGTGGTAGAGCCTCTCGAAGGTGGCGCTCTGTTTCTTCCAGTGGCGCGTTTCGATGTTTTGGACCGCGAGCAGGATGGCGAGGGCCGCCCCGACCGCTAGTCCCGCAATGCCCTGGACGTTGAGCAGGCGGAGGATCATGACGCCGCTCCATCGGCATCGGCCTCGAGGGACGCGCCGTCGCGGCTCGCGGTGACCTTGAAGCGGCCGACCGGGCCGCCGGCGAGCAGCCCGACAATGACGATGACCATCGTCAGAATGAATCCGCCGAGGGACCAGCCGAAGATGGTCACGATGGTATGCTCCTCGGCGGTGCTCCAGCCGCCCCACATCAGCAGCGCGACCATCAGGCCGGCGGCAGCGCCGCAGAACATTCCGCCGGCCGAAGCGAGCAGGCCGTAGATGTAGCGCTGTCCCTCGGCGAAGCTTTGCGGCGGAGGAAGTGAGTTCATTGGGGTATCCTTGCTTAAGTTCACTAATGTCACGGAGTCCGGCGCCATTTTTCGTGACTTTACCGCTCACCAATTCGGTTCGCGAGCCATCCGTAAAGGAACGCCTCGTTGGCTGGCCTCCGTTCGGCCAGCCGCAGGTAGCGTTCGCCCTGGAGAGCCTCGAGCGCGCGCAGGAGCACGGTTTCACCGCTTTCCTGGCCGCGGAGGTTGAGGAAGGCGTCGAGCGCTGCCAGCGTTGTCGGGCCAATGCGCCCGTCGGGCGTCAGATCGGGATAATCCTTGCCGTTGCGATTGAGCGCGGTGAGCGCGCGCTGGAGAAAGGTAACCGCCACGGCCGGACCCATGTTGGCGCCGGTATCGAGCAGCTCGGCGGCAATCGCCGCGCTGCGCTTGGCGATTTCGTCAAACCGCGGCCGCAGCCAGTAAAGCCGGCGATAGATTGCCGCCGCCTCGGCCCGCGGCAGGCTCGCCATCGGCCCGGCATAGCCATTGGCCCGGGCAACCGCCTCGGTGATCCCAAAGCAGGTCGGCCCGCCCTTGTCGGCGGGATTGTCGACATAGCCGCCCTCGCGATCGATCAAGCCATCGATCAGGCGATCGACGTCCGTTCCCTCATCCATAGTAGCCGCCTCCTTCGAGTCGGCGTGATTAACCGGTTTGGTGATGTGTAGGAAAGTTATTTCACCAAAAAGATTGGGGGATGCCGCTCGACGCGAGCCGTTCGCGGGTGCAAAATCAACCGTAAGTGCAACCGCATTGCGAGTTGCGGGTTCTGCGTTGGACGGCGGTTTATGCGTACCGCTGGCGTGGGGAGAATCGCTTGGCGGGGTTCGTTGACGACGTATCGGATGAGCGGGTGGACGAGCCGTTCAGGCTATTGGTGCAGTCGATCGTCGACTACGCCATCTACATGCTCGATCCCTCCGGCAAGGTGACGAGCTGGAACGCCGGCGCCGAGCGGATCAAGGGTTTCCAGGCCGACGAGATCGTCGGCAAGCATTTCTCGACCTTCTATACCGAAGAGGACCGAAAGGCCGGGGTTCCCCAAAAGGTGCTCGACACCGCCGCGCGCGAGGGAAAATTCTCGGGCGAAGGGTGGCGGGTGCGCAAGGACGGCTCACGCTTCTGGGCGAGCGTGGTCGTGGACCGGATCAACGGGGACGACGGCAAGCTGCTCGGCTTTGCCAAGATCACCCGGGACATGACCGAGAACCGCGCGACCCAGCACGCGCTGCTAGAGGCCGAACGAAGGTTTCGAATCCTTGTCCAGGGCGTGACCGATTATGCAATCTACCTGCTCGATCCCGACGGGCGGGTCACCAACTGGAACGCCGGGGCCGAGCGGATCAAGGGGTATTCGCCCGACGATATCATCGGCGAGCACTTCAGCCGGTTCTATACGCCCGAGGATTTCGACGCCGGAGTGCCGCAGCGGGCGCTAATCACCGCGCGCGAGGCCGGCCGCTACGAGGCCGACGGCTGGCGGGTCCGCAAGGACGGCACGCGCTTCTGGGCAAGCGTTGTCATTGACGCGATCCGCGATGAACAGGGCGAACTCATCGGCTTCGCCAAGATCACCCGTGACATGACCGAGAAGCGCGAGACTCAGCGGCGGCTGGAGGAGTCGCGGGAACAATTGTTCCGTTCGCAGAAGATGGAGGCGCTGGGCCAGCTCACCGGAGGTCTCGCACACGACTTCAACAATCTTCTGACCGCAATCCTCGGCGCGACGGAGCTCGCGCTGCGCAACATCGGCGATGCCGACAAGGTCCGCCGGATGCTCGACGGGGTACGCAGCTCGGCCACCCGCGGTGCCGGGCTGACCAAGCAGCTGCTCGCCTTCGCGCGCGCCCAGCCGCTCGAGATCAGGCAGATCGACCTCAAGGCCTTCTTCGCCGAAGTCGCCACGCTAATTCGGCCCTCGCTTCGCTCCAACATCGAGCTGGTGACCGAGGTTTCCGATCAGCTGTGGCCGGTCGATGCCGATGCCGGAGCACTCGAGCTCGCAATCCTCAATCTCGCCTTCAACGCGCGCGACGCCATGCAGGAGGGCGGATCGCTCAGGATCAGCGCCCACAATGTGGTTCTCAGCGGGGAGCCCGATGACCTCAAGGGCGAGCATGTCGCGTTGACCATTGCCGACAGTGGCCACGGCATGAGCCGCGACGTGGCCGAGCGGGTCTTCGAGCCCTTCTTCACCACGAAGAGCTTCGGCGAGGGAACCGGGCTTGGCCTCAGCCAGGTGTTCGGCTTCGCCAAGCAGATCGGCGGTGCGATCACCGTCGATTCTGCGCCCGATGAAGGCGCAACCTTCACGCTCTATCTGCCGGCGAGCCGCGGAGCGACCGCAGCCGACACGAGGGTCAACGGCGGCAATGCGCTCGGCCGAGTGCTGATCGTCGAGGATGACACGCTCGTTGCCGAACTCGCCGCCGGGATGCTGGACGAGCTCGGCTTCCAAAGCACGGTCGCGCATAGCGCCAAGGAAGCGCTCGAGCGGCTCGCGGGCGGCGAAAAACCCAAGCTCATCTTCTCCGACATCATCATGCCGGGCGGGATCAGCGGCATCGAGCTTGCGCGCAAGGTCAGGAGGCGCTTCCCCGAGCTGCCGATCCTCTTGACCACCGGCTACAGCGAAGAGGTCGCCGGCTCTCACGGCTTTCCGGTTCTGCAGAAACCCTATGAGCTCGACTCGCTCGCGGGCGCGGTCGGCGATGTGCTTAAGCAGGAAATCGCCGTCCATTGAAGCGCTTGCGCGGCGGATATTGACAGGCGCGCCGATTGGGAGCCTCATCCTTTCGCCGCCGCAACCATCGGCGGCGTGGAGGGGAATGGACATGCAAGAAGCCGTGTCGACGCGGACTCCCGTGCATTTATGGATCGTCGGAATCCTGTCGCTCTTGTGGAGCTGCTTTGGCGCATACGACTATGTGATGAGCCACATGCGCGATGTGAAATACATCGCCTCGTCCTGGCCGGGAGTTGATCCCCAGGCGGCGCTGGCGTGGATGGATGCCTTTCCGATGTATGCGAAGATCGGCTGGGGCCTGGGCGTGTGGGGCGGCCTGCTCGGCGCGATCCTGCTGCTGATCCGAAGCCGCTATGCGGTCTGGGCGTTCGCCGTTTCGATGCTCGGCATCGTGCTCAGCATCGGCTGGCAGATCACCATCGCCCAGCCGCCTCCGGGGGGCGACACGGGGATGGCCAAGGTCATACCCTTTTTGGTGATCGTCATCGGGCTATTCCTGCTCTGGTATTCGTGGAGCATGGAGAAAAAGGGCGTGCTTCGGTAGCAATTCCTCCGGGGCTGCGCGCGGCCGCAGCCCCGATAGCTACTGTTGCCGGATTGCTGCAGTCGGCGGCGACTATCAGTCTGAACAGCAGTCGCTACTTGCACCACTGTCGGTAAGTGTCACCATGCGCCCCAATGAGGGGAGACTGTGACATGTTCTGCAAGACCTTTGCCCGTACGCTTGCCTGCGTATCGGTGGCCGCCTTGGCCGCCGTTTCGACGCCCGCATCCGCGCAGCACATCAAGAGGATCATCGCGTTCGGCGATTCCTATGCCGACACAGGGAATTTCTTCCGTCTGACGGGCATTAGCCCGATCAGCACGCAAATCTATACCACGGGACGGTTCTCCGGCGGCAGCAACTATGTCGACACGCTGAGCAACCTGCTCCAGGTTCAGGACTTCAATTTTGCGATTGGCGGCGCACACACCGACAACCTCAATCAGACCCCCGGCGTGCCTGGTCTCACGTTCGAGGTGCAGGAGTTCAACGCCGGCGGCGGCACGCTCGGTTTTCCCGCAGTGAATACGACATTGGCCCGGAGCGACCTGGTTACCGTTTCGATCGGCGGCAACGATGCCCGCGATTATCAGCTGAAGGGCGGAACGCTGGCCGGCGCGCCGGCCGCTGCGGCGGTCGCGGTCACCAATGCGACGAACAACCTCAACGTCGTGATGGCCCACGGCACTCCGACCATCAGTTTCCTTGCCGGCGACACGGGCCAGCTGCCGGAGATCGCCGGCAATCCCTCGGGCGCTGCGATCCGTACTTCCTTCTCGACGACCTACAACGCCGGAATGCAGCAAACGCTTGCAGGCTATGCGCGCAGTGGCTCGATCGTTCACTATCTCGACCTGACTTCGGTTCTGAACGACATCAAGGCGAACCCGGCTGCGTTTGGCATCCAGGGCCTCGTCTGCCCGGCGATCCCGGACCCGACCTGCATCGCCAATTCGAGCGCTCCCTTCCTGTTCTACGTCGACAATCTGCACCTGACCTCGGTCGGCTTCGCGATCGTCGGCAGATATGTCGCGGTGCAACTCGCCGCCCCGCTGACGTTGCAGGCGCCGTCGGACACGGGCCTCGATGTCGCGCAGCAATGGGGACGAACCCTGTCGAGCCGGAGCGACCTTTATGGCCGCGGCGGCGAGAAGGAGGGGCTGCGCTTCTACGTGCTCGGCGATGCCCTGTCGCATGACATGTCCGCGACCGACACGAATGACGAGTTCGAGGTCCGCAGCTGGGGCGCAACGATCGGGGCGGAATATGGGCTGCCCGGCGGAATGATCGGCATCGCCGGCAACTACAGCCGCCCCAAGACCACTTTCGGCACCAACACCGCCGACGTACGGGCGCATAGCTGGCAGGTCGGCGCCTATGGCGGCATGAGCATGGGCGGCCTCTTCGGCCAGGCCTATGTCGGCTACGGCCATGACAGCGACCGGATCAGGCGCGCGGGCGTGGTCCAGGGAATGGAGGCGAACCCGAACGGCAACCATACGGTGGCGGGCGCCAAAGGCGGCTATCTCATGTCCTTCGCAGGGTTGAGCGCCGGCCCGATCGTCGCGATCGATTACGCCCGTGCCAAGGTCGACGCCTACACCGAGACCGGCGACCCGGCGCTGACGCTGAACGTCAGCGGGCAGCATGCCAAGGCTGTCACCGGCCAGGCTGGCGTCGAGGTGCGCGGCGACCTTGCCGGGCTTCACCCGTTCGTCGACCTGACCGCCGAGCGCAACTTCACGAATGACGACAGGGTGATCACCTTCGCGCAGACCGACGCGCCGGGGATCGTCAACAGCTGGGCGGTGCCGGGGCGCAAGCAGACCTATGGCCGGCTGGCCGGCGGCGCGAGCGCGAGCCTCAGCGGCGCGGTCAGTGTGGACGCGTTCGCTTCGACCACGCTTGGCTACAAGGGCGGCAATGTCACCGGCGGCAATCTCGGCGTGAAGGTGCGGTTCTAGGCAGCGTCGCGCGCAGCGTAGATGGCGGGACGGTAGCGCGGCGGGGGAATGGGGAAACCGCGGTCGTGTGCGACCTCTAACCACCCTTTAATGGCGTCCTGAATCCGCGTCATAGCTTCTTGTGGCGTGTCCCCATGCGCCGAGCAAGGACGCAGGTCGGGAACGTCTGCAATCCAGCAGTCGTCCTCGTCCGACCAATAGACATTGATGTTGTAATGCGGTGCCTTCACTCGGCTAGATGTAAGCCATAGCGCTCCACAAGTTCAAGGAACTCGCGAACCTGATACCGCTTCGCGTCCTTTCCAGCCGGCTGAACCGGGAAGGTGCGCGGCACTTCGGGATGCACGTAATGACGGTGACTGCCGACGGTTCGATCTAGCTCGAAGCCGAACGCGCGAAGCAGCCGCTCGAAGTCGCGAAAGCTGATGCCCCGTGAGGCCGATTGAAGAAGTTGCTGATAGAGCTTGCCGGGCTTCGTCATGGCTGCCTCAAAATGAATTGGCAGCCGTCTATAGAATGCACGTTGGACTCGTTGTCACCATGAAAAGCGGCCACTTCCAGCCGTTGGCCATGTGACGGTGTCATCTCTTATCGGCCACGAATGCTTGAAGCCTCCGCCAGCCGTTATCCGTGGGGCGCTTCGCCTCCCAAAAGTGCAGACCATTCACGTTGGTCGAGGTAATTGCGGAAGCCGCCGCGGACGGACTCCTATGTTCTACACCTTCTGCGTCTACCCACTTTCCTTCTAGGATTCGCGCTTCGTACAAACGCTGCTTGTAGCGTGCCCGAAGGACGGTTCCGTTAGGCAACCAAAGACCACGTGAGTAAAAACCCGCCTCAGGGCCTCCGAGGGCCCGAGTGAAATTGCTCGAGACCTCTTGCATATAGTCTAGTGGATTTGGCGGCTCGAGCTCGGTCACGGAGTCGAGTTCAAGCAGATCGCGAATTATGTCGTCGTGGGTCTGACCTTCTTCAAGGCGCGACGTCAGGGCTTTGAAGACAGGCAAGCTCACCTGAATATTGAACGTCACCGCCATTTACGCACGTTTAGCGCTCTAAGCCGCGCTAATCAAGCTGAATCAGCCCCGTCGTCCCCCAAACCGCGTCCTTTGCTGCTTGCCGAAGCGGCCCTTGCGGGTGCCGGGCTTGCCTTCGGTCGAGTGGCCGAGCGGACGCGGGGCGACGCGGTCGGGCTGCGGGATGCCGAGGTCGTCTTCCTCGAGCCGGCGAATCTCGTCGCGGAGC
>Ga0157369_10003095_pt1 | contig 19865 bp, 17 predicted proteins | sample C25metaG_FD_113461 | JGI IMG/M metagenome (GOLD analysis project Ga0157369, IMG submission 113461) | Corn rhizosphere microbial communities from Kellogg Biological Station, Michigan, USA - C2-5 metaG | ecosystem: Host-associated > Plants > Roots > Rhizosphere > Soil | place: USA: Michigan...
CACACTTGCGCGCACGGTCGTCTACGGTTACCTGTTCGCCTTTGTCATTGGCTGTTTCGCGAACTCGTTGCTGCTCAACTTCACAGAAGGCAATCTGTTCATCTTCCTGATCGGCATCCTGCTCGCCAGCGGCCCGCGGCGGGAGGACACAAACGGGTCGGCCGAAAGGACGCCTAAAGCCGCCGACTAGTGTGGTCAAGTTTGGAGGGGCGAAAGGATAATGTGCGTTGAATATGCTGGCTGGCCACAGCCGCGGGTGGGCTTCTGCTGGCCGGGCTGCCGACGCATCTGGCCGAGATGGCGCATGTAGCTATAGCCGATGATGGCGTCAGCGATACCGCAGTTAGCTGCGATTTAGCCTGGAATTCGGAGAGGGAGTAAACAGTGTGTCGTTACCCCACTGATGTCGCGGAATACACCCTACTCGTGTCGTTCACGGAGATTATTGACTGGATTTTTGGGGAAGGCGGGCGCCCTGAATGGCCGATTTCAGCGGCTCGTCACCCTACACATGTCGCACCCGTCTCAAGTGCACCCTACAACCGTCGCACTAGACATTTCTCTAAAAGCCTTGCCTGGTAAGGCTTAGCAGCGATAGCTTACCAGTTTAACTTCGCCCAGACAGCAAAACCGAAGCCGGAATCCGGCCGCCCCGCACTTTCGGCCCTCCGCACATCGGACGACGCTATGTATATGTAGTCGTCTTCGGCCAAGCGGGCATTCCATACTGGCGACTCACTTAATCACTGTATATATATACAGCAACGAACCTTCTCTTACCCGTCAATTCCCGCGAGACCTTCCAGTAAAGAGACGGTTTTCCGAGCGTTGTCCAATGCACCTTGGATTCCGTCGGCGGCGCCCGGATTCGCCATCAGGAAATCCGCGAGCTGTGCTAGGCAATCGTTTATCAGATGTGTAGGTGCGCCCGCCTTCTCGGCTTCAAATCTCGACAAGGAAGATTTGTTTACTCCGTGAGCAGCTGCGAATTCAGCTTGGGTATTTTTGCCCCGGGCCCATCGAATCAGCTCGCCTTGGGTTCTAGGTGGAATCATTCTGACTTTGATGCTGTAATCGCAATGAGTTGCTATAATAGCATCATCGAATCGGCAGGAAGCCTATACTTCGTTCCGAGACTTTTTGAGGCTCCTAATGGCACGTTCTGACCAAGTGAAAGCACTACTGCGCGCATACGCTGGTGACAATCACGAGCATTTTTTCGCGGTCGCCATGCAAATGGCCGCGGACGAAGCGCATCGTGGTCACACCAAACTGGCGGCGGAACTGCGCGACCTGGTAGACGCGGCGAAAGCTGGCAAAAAGCCGGGCCTCTCTTCGGTACGGAGCAAGGGCGCTGAACGCGCGATTCCAATCGCTCAGCCAAAGGGCGAACTCTCTGAGTTGTTGACCGTGCAGTATCCGCACGAGCATCTGCAACAAATGGTGCTGTCGGACTCGGTTCGCACCAAGTTAAATCGCGTGCTGCGTGAGCAACGCCATCACGAGCGGTTGAATAGTCACGGTCTGAGCCCGCGTAGAAAGTTGCTGCTTGTCGGCCCGCCCGGCACCGGCAAGACCATGACAGCCGCAGCATTGGCCGGCGAACTTCGTCTGCCGCTCTTCACGGCGCGGTTCGACAGTCTCATCACCAAATTCATGGGTGAAAGCGCGTCGAAGTTGCGCTTAGTGTTCGAAGCGCTGAAATCGACCCGCGGCGTCTATTTTTTCGACGAGTTCGATTCGCTTGGCCTTCAGCGCGGCAGTCAACATGACGTAGCCGAGATGCGGCGGACGCTGAACATGTTCCTGCAGCTTATTGAGCAAGACTCTTCCGACAGTCTTCTGATTGCAGCCACGAACCACGGCAAAGACTTGGATACGGCACTTTTCCGCCGGTTTGATGACGTCATCAAATACGAAGCGCCAGACGAACGGCAGATTGAAGCGTTGCTGAGGAATAGCCTTGGAGTTTTTGAATCGCCGGACATTGACTATCGCCGTTTAGCGCTTGCAGGGAAAGGCGAAACGCATGCGGACATCGTAAAGGCCTGCCTCGACGCATTGAAGGATGCGATTATGGAAGGCCAGAAAACTGTCAGCGAAGCGAGCGTGATACTTCATTTGGAAGAGCGCGCGCAGGGCCACGACTTGCTTCGGTAAAAAGCGCAAATCCTGTTGTAGACTCTCAAGCAAAATCTACCTAAAGAACTTGAGAGAATGGCAGACCAACTCGTTAGCCACCTGTTCATCAACGGCCGTGTGGCGGGCCTCCGGTTTCAGGCACCCGTCGCTGGCCGCGGGAAAAAAGGGAAAAAAAGAGACGTCGGCGCCCATGGCCGCCGTTTGCTCGCGCAATTAGACGAGTTAGCTGGCTCAATTGACGCCCTTGAGGCTGCCAGAGCAGCGGCCGACCTCCCGCAGCGCCGTGGGATGTCGATTTCAGTCGAATTTGCGCCAAGCGGTGCATTTGATTGTAGCAAAGTTGAGTGGAAGCGGGACGCCATCGAGCTGTTATCGGTTCAAGTCCACACAAATTCTGACATTGCTGTACTTCACGTTCCAGACGGAAGACTCTCGGCCTTTGTCAATCGAATCAACGAATACGTTGCAAGCGAAAACGAGGGGACGGTAAAGCAAGCCGCATTAGTTAACGCTATCGAGAACATCCGTCGTACGGCGTTCAAGGAAATGTGGCACGGTCCAAGCGCACCGCCGGTCGATACGGAGCCGCATTGGTTTCAGATTTGGCTGCGTCATTCGAGTGGCCAGCCAGCTGAAGTCGTCGCAGAATTTATCAAGCAAGCTGAGCTGGTAGGCCTCGAGGTCGAACCGGGACACCTCGTGTTTCCGGGAAGAATCGTGGTTGCCGCGTACGGTACGAGAAAGACCTTTGAACAGGCAGTCGAACTACTGGACCTTATTGCAGAGGTCCGTCCTGTAGAACCGACAGCGGAGTTTTTCCTGAGCGAACTGACGCCCGCCGAACAGGCGCAATGGGTGAATGACCTTCTTGCTCGCACGAACTTCGCAGAAGGTGAGTCTCCTCACATATGTCTGCTCGACACCGGCGTGAATCACGGACATCCGCTTCTAGCCCCAGCACTCGCTGACGACGACCTGCACACGTTCGACCCAACCTGGCAAAAAAACGACCATGCCGGTCACGGCAGCGAGATGGCGGGTATCGCGCTCTACGGTAACCTAATGGAACCGCTTAGTTCCGGTGAACCCCTTAATGTGCCGCACCGACTTGAATCGGTGAAGGTGCTTCCGCCGGACGGAGAAACGCCGCCGAAACTATGGGGCAGCGTAGTTTCCGAATCAGTGAGCCGAGTCGAGGTGACTGCCGCGAGGCGTTCACGCGTTTTCGCGATGATGACAACGTCCGTTGGCCATCTCCTTGGCGCGCCGTCAGAGTGGTCCGCAACGATTGACCAGCTAGCATTCGGAAGATACGGACTCAGTATTGCTGATGTTGGCAAGGTGGAAGAAGAGGAAGCGCCCCGAGTTCCGCGCCTTTTCGTCCTTTCCGCCGGCAACGTTCCGTGGCCTGATTGGGCCGACTATCCCCGAGCGAACGGCCGCAGCCCGATTCAAAATCCCGGACAAGCTTGGAACGCGCTCACGGTTGGCGCAATGACGTCCCTTGTCCAAATCGACGGGCAACAGCACCCCGACCTTTCCCTGATTGCGGACGCTGGCGACTTGTCACCCGCGTCGACGACCTCAGTACTGTGGGCGAAGTCGTCCTGGCCATTAAAGCCGGATGTCGTCGCAGAAGGCGGGAACGCGACCCGAGATGCCTTTTCCGTCAACATCGGCCCGGAATCACTGCGAGTCTTGACCACCTCAAACACGCCCGGAGGAAGTTTACTTTCGGCGTCGGGAGATACAAGCGCCGCAGCCGCAGAGGTTGCCCGTTTGTGTGCACACGCGCGGTCTCAATATCCTGACTACTGGCCCGAGACCATCCGCGCGCTAATCGTGCACGGCGCGGACCATACGCCGACGATGCGGGGACACTTTCCTGAAGAACTCAAGCGTGAAGATAAAAACAGCCTGCTACGGACATATGGCTATGGTCTGGTGGACGCCGAGACGGTACAGTTTTCGACAGCGCACCGACCAACGCTTGTCGTGCAACGTCAATTCAACCCGTACCTGCGGCAGCTTGGTGGTTATATAGGATTCGGCGCCATGCAACTCCACGACCTGCCTTGGCCAGTTGAAGAGCTTCATCGACTGAGCGAGGCCCAGGTTGAGCTGCGCGTCACACTCTCATATTTCGTCGAGCCGAATCCCAGCGCACGAGGATGGCAAAGCAAGTTCCGATACCAATCGTTTGGGCTTCGCTTTGCAGTCAAGGCTGCATCCGAGGACGAAGAGCAGTTCTTGCAACGGATTAACAAACTCGAACGCGAAGCGTCTGACAGCGAGGATGAGGACGATGAAATCGAAGAGAACTTTCCAGACCCTGATGTAAAGAAGTGGCGGTTTGGTCCCCAGATACGCGCGAGAGGCTCAATCCATTCGGATGTCTGGACAGGTTCGGCGGAACAGCTCGCGCTCAAATCCCAGATTGCCGTCATCCCAGTCGGTGGTTGGTGGAAATACTGGAAAGAGGCAAAACAGCATGCAACCGAGGCGAGATACGCGCTGGTCGTCTCGTTGCGAGTAAGCGAAGAATTGGATGCCGACGTCTACACCCCAATCGCGACGGAAATCGGGCTACCAGCAGTGGTAGACATCGACATCAACGGCGCCGCCGGCTAACGGCTTTAAGGTTTGGGATTTCGTAGAATTACAAACAGGGGCGAATCGACATGGGTGTCGGGGAGTGGTTCAAAGATTTTTGCACCGAGTTGCGGATAAACAGCGAGAAACGAACGTCAATCGGATACCGGACTGGACGTATCGTCGGCCAGCTGAATTCGGACCTTCGCAATCTGGACTCAAAAACCGCATACCGTTTTTACGTGGGGTCTTACGGTCGGAGTACGGCTATCCCGAGTGTTAGCGACGTTGACCTTCTGTACGAACTGCCTTACGAGCTCTATCAGAGATACCACGGGCATGCTGGGAACGGTCAGTCCGCGTTGTTAGCGCTAGTCAAAAACTCTATCCGCAAGACGTACACAGTCTCGGATATGGCCGGCGACGGCCAGGTCGTGGTAATCAGATTCGACGACGGCGTGCGGTTCGAAGTGCTTCCAGCGTTCACTAACGTCGGTGGTGGATACACGTTTGCTGACTCCAACAAAGGTGGGTCTTGGGGTACGTGCAAGCCGAAGCAGGAGATGGAGGCGTTCGCTGCGAGGAATGTCGCGTGCAACTACAACCTGGTTGAGCTCAGCCGAATGGTCAGAGCGTGGCGAGACACTAATAACGTGTCCATGAGCGGCATGCTGATTGACACGCTCGCTTATCAATTCATTGGCACGTGGGCACATCGGGACAAGTCATACCTATATTACGACTTTCTAACTCGCGACTTCTTCAATTACCTCGCAAATTTGAGCACGCAACAGACCTACTGGCTCGCCCCCGGCAGTGGCTCGTACGTCTACCGCAGCGACGTTTTTCAATACAAGGCTCGGTCTGCCGAATTGAGAGCAATCGAAGCGCTCGCATACCAGGCGAATAACCATGACTGGTCGGCCAGACAGAAGTATCGGGACATATATGGAACAGCATTCCCCGCTTGACCAACCGCCAATCGAGCCTGCCGCGACCCTTGAGGGTCAACTGCGAGAAATGTATGCGCGTGCAGCATACACGCATAAAACTCATGAAAAGATGGCGGACCGCTACATACGCCGATACAAACGCATAAAAACGGCCGAGATTGTTCTGTCAGCTGCGACGACGAGCAGTCTGCTGCTGGCGGTGCTCGGCGACTCGCACACCGGGACAATCACCGCCGCCGCACTTTCGACGGTACTGCTGGGATTCGCTCTGTATTTCAAAGAGGCGAGCCTAGGAGAGCAAGCCCAGAAACACACCGTCGTGGCGTCAGAGCTATGGGGTGTACGTGAGGCGTTACTGTCGCTTTTGGTCGACATGAGGGACGGACGAGCCGTCGATGACATACGCCTCACGCGTGACCGCCTAAACGAATCAATGGAAGAGATATACAAGGCTGCACCGCGCACCGATAGCAAGGCATACGGTGACGCGCAAAAGGCATTGAAAGAATCTGAAGAACTGTTCTTCACCGATGAAGAACTTGACCACATGCTGCCGAAGCAACTGCGGACTAAGCGCTCATAGTCGCTTCTTGATGTGTTGCGAAGGCGGACCCAACCGCAGCGCGGCTTCGGAAAAATTTTTGAAAAGGCTTTTGCATAGATGCTGCTACATCAGTGCATCTAGCTCCTTTAGAACCTGGAGCGAGCGGCCCTCAATGCCAACTCATGCTTGCGCTTCGATGCGATTTTGGAAATGAATGTTCACGCACTGTGGCAAACAAGCCAAACCCAAATCAGAAAGTGCCAGGTATTCTCTTTATTCAAAAGCTGCTCGTAATCTCGACGGAGCCCATTGAGCATTTTATTTTCCAGCGTGCTTTTTCTAGCAGTCGACAACGCCGTCTGTCTGCCCTCTGGCCGGCGAGCAAAATCGTTGCATCTGGGTTCGGCGACTTGTTTAATGCGTTGCGAGGCGGTTTTGGCTCGAGTCTGCGTCCGGCGAAGAGACGCACCGCGACTTCCAACGGACTCCAGATACCGCTCGCATTGTGCATTCGACCATGGCTTCTGCGACAAGATTTGCAGGACCCACTAGACCTATCACCCCTGACTCACAGCTGACCAATACTTCGAAGGGCCAACAGTGCGACCCGAGGAGCGAAAATTGAAGGGTGTGCCGCAACTCGATTAGGCCAGGCTTCTGTTCTTCAAAAATTTTCTGAAGAGCGCTGACCGGCTCCGTAACAAAGAATCTATGTCGGACCTCAGCGTCATCGTCGTCATGGATGTCAACCACCGCCAGCGCGTCGTCATAGTCTTCATCGTATTGCAGCACGTCGTATACGGCATCCGGCATCGGTGCGCCCAGTGCATAGAAGGCGTCGAGCCTACGCAATATTGCGACCCGTTCGAGCAACGCCTCGATTTGCAGCGGGAACTCCTCACGACGTAGCATCCCATTTCCAACAACCGACTCTGTACCGTCGACGGCCACATGGAGCCTGACCACCGTTCCTCTCGCCATTTCGCGAGCTAGCTGCAATATCCTGGCGAAATGCGGCAGTCTCTTCAACGACTTGCCTCCCCAACTTTCGAAATCGAAGTCCATCCGGAAGCCGTTTCGTTCGCTCGCGAGTTCCTTCGTCACCTCGAGGCCCAGGAGACCGTCCAGCGCCTGTCCTCGGAATCGCCAACCTTTTGCCCCGAAACCGACTTCCCCTGAAAAGTCGAAGTACATCGACGTCCCCCTTTCGGAACCAAGGGTCATTGTCATCGTTAAGGGCTTGGTTTTCGTGGAAATCGCAACACGCTGCAACACGTCGTCGAGTTCGGCGAACAGGGGCGAACCCTCGAACCGAATGGCTATGTTCTCAAACGACCGGGAACCGCCAAATCCGAAAACGTCGCGGATGGCCTCGCGCGTCGCCTTTGAGGTCGATGGTGAGAGCCTAATGGTAATCGGAACCGCTTCCTGTCGTGCCGTAAGCGTACAAACGGGCCCACTAACAGCGTATGTCACGGACGCATGGAAACGGGGGTCCAGCTCCTCTAGGCGGTCTTCTTCATCCAGACAGTATCGTCTGATAGCTCGATTGATTCCGGATAACGTGCTTGGTACACGCGAGGCATCATTAGCCGACTTACCCACTCGGGCGTCGGACCGCTTTTCGGCCGCCGCTTTCTCTGCCAGCAAAAACTCGACTGAATATGATGAGTGGTCGCTGTCAATTTTGTCCGCGCAAGTTGCACAGCACCAAATGCCGTTTTCGAACGACCGGCGCTCTTCCGGTGTTTGATTCTCATCGTAGCGCGGGCCGCCCGCGGCCGCCGCTTTGATATGCGCAGCTCTACCGGTATCGTACGACCCGGTACCTTTACCCTTGGGGCCGATAGTTTGGGCGTCGCATAAGGAGCACCGATGGGCAACGCGTTTTGCTAGGTCGTGCCTTACGGACGCCAGAAAATTGTCTCGCTTTGAACTAGCTGCTTTTGACATGCGGCCCGATAAATCCAAGTGAATTCAGGTCGACATTTTAGCTGTCGACTCCAGTTCGCATGGTCTAGAGATTCGAAAACGCCGGCGCATTGGGCTGGAGGTGTAACGCAAGAACATCCTGTCCTCGCCGCCCGTCAAGCAGCCAATCGATACTCATAGTAAGCGCACCTTTAGTGCTAACGCCATCAAAAACGAACAACGAATCGATGTTTTTGTGGTTAGTCCCCAAACGGGTTGCCTGTGTCTTTGACTTCGGTACTTAGGTTGTATTCCGCACGCACGACCTTGAGCACGCCCTCGATGTCGCGCTCGAAGCCGACCGCGTTGCCGAAGTGGGTCATGTTCCAGTTGCAGCCTGTCTTGTCAGGTTCTTGCAACTGCGGCCGCGGCACACGAATCTTCGCGCCATCCTCGACGATTTCCTGCAGTCGATGGATTCGTCGGTTGACCTCCTGCTGAAGCTTCGAGGCATTGAGCGTCTTGCGTATCATCCAGGCCTCCTTCCCGTTGCTCAAGCCAGTCTAGCGCAAGTGAGGCGTTGCGCGACCTGGCGCCGAAACGCAAAGTGCCTGAGAGAGCAGGCGCCTTGGTTCGTCGGGGTGCTTCATACGTCTGTACGCGACAATCACGACGCCACGACCACCAATGCGCGCACCGTTGGCAACAAGGCCAGCCTTCTGCGTTAGCCTCTTGCGGCGGAGTCAAGGTATGGCTCGCGCCTGACTGCGAACGCGGAAGAATTTTTCCACCGGAAAGACCGCGACGACACCGTCTCCAGTCGCGCCGACATGAGCGGTGTCCATGATGGTCTTCACGAGGGCATCGACGTTTTCCTCCTGCGCAAAGATTTCGATTTTGACGTGCTCCGTCGTCCAATCGTCGGCAAAGTAATTCGGATGGACCCCGAATCCCCGCACTCTCGTAACGGTCACACCATGGATGTGGATGGCGCCTAGTTTTCGCTCCAGCACCTCCACGACATCAGGTCTGACTATGGCAACAACGCATTTGAGCTCCATGTTCTCCTCCACGACTGATTGGGAAAAGCCGCGGCCGCCTATCCTTTGGGCGCCCACTTTGCATCGACAGCTGCCTGAATCTTGCCCGCGTCATAAACCCCGGCCTGTGTCATCTGATAAGCAATCTCCGCCGTCCCCTGACAGACCGCACACGTGACTGCCATCTGGTCTTCAAAGCACTGCAGGTTGGAGCGATGCACGCCGCGATTTTCGCAACCACACCAGCAGTAGAGCTTGTTGAGCATGGCGGGAATCTGCGTCGCAAGCCAATAGGAATGCCTTACGTCCTTATCAGCAAACTGGTTCGGGTTCAGCACGTTAGAAGCATCTGAACGTCCGCCTGGGATGATGCGCAACCCATCAGGACGCAGCATGCCAACTCGCCAACCCGGTACCTGCTCAACCGCGTTGGACGGTGCAATGGCGCTCGCCGTAGACTCGGTCAGTCGATGCACAAGAGACGGACCCCAGACCACGGCTGCTGGTATCGCAATCACCACCGAGAGCATGAACATGAGATGCCACATGGCCTTTCCCGGCAGCTTTATGCGCCTGCCGGTGCTTCGAACAACCTTTTCCGATGAATGGTGCTTCATTCCGGTTCTCCCAATCTGATGGAGAAATTTATGGGCGGAAATGCATCGCTTCGCTGCAGGAATGCAGTCCCTGCATCATGTTCACGTGCATTGCCGTCATACCAACCACACCGAGCACGGCAATGAGGCCAATGCCCGCGAACACGCCAATAATGACATTCAGTACTGGTCTTTCATTGAACATCGTTCGCTCCTACTTTGTACGGTGAGCCGGTGTGATGACTATGGACATCGCACCGGCTTCACACGATGGCACCAGACAGGTGGCAGATTTAAGACGTGCTTTTATCGGACACTGGAACGACCTTGTCTCGACTGTCAGCGCGAGATTGCATGCCGCGCATCATGAACAGCATCGACACAGGACAAACGAGCGCGATGGCAACTCCAATGAACGACATCAACGACCCTCGGAATTGAGGCAGCGCCCAATAACCGATGGTCAGAATCAGTGCGAGAGTCAGCGCCGTTGCGACCATCGTCTTCGTGTTGCACTTCATGGTTAGGTCCTTACGGAAATTGGGATGAGAGTTCGTCGTTGAGCGACAAGTCCATTACTTCGATGGTGCAGTCCCGGCCTGGTCGGAATACTTGAGCATGATGTCCCCCATTGCCCGCATCATTTCTCCATGCATACGCATCGCGGTCTTCGGGTCCATGCCCATGCCTGCACCCATCATTGGGCAGCTGCCCATCATCCCGCCCATGCCCGTCATGCCGCCCATCATCTGGCCGTGTTCGCGGCTCTGCGCAGATGTGCCTGGATTGTTGCTGGCACCACCATCGGCTGCGGCAACACTGACGGCACTTGCCGTCAATAGGAATGCTGACAAGGCCGCTGCTCGTAGAAATTTCGTGTTCATGTAACTCTCCGAATTCAAGTTCGTGTATAGCTGGAAAAGAACCGACGACATTCAGTTTGATGGTCATCACACCCGCGATAGGACGAGCGCAAGCCACGGCACGAAGCCGTTCAAACCTTGGTCGATTGGGAGTTACAGCGAGCGCGGCGGAGGGGCTGGCAGTTCCGGAATGAACTGCTCGGTCAGCGAATGGACGACAGCCTGATAGACAGGAGAAGAAGGTACCGTGATAGAGGTGTACGTCACGGGTATGACCGCCGCGCCACACACAGCGCCACCAATGCCGCCATGGCATGCCGGCTGGGTGTGCACGGTCTGATGCATCGAGCCTTGCTCGCACGCCGCTAACGAGGATGCATGCGAGGCTTGCATATCCTGATGCGCGGCTACCGCCGCCGGCGACATTGCTGGGCAAAGTGCCGCCTGCGCCGGGTAGCCAAGAAACGGCATCCACGCAATCAGAAAGCAGGCGACGAGTTTGGCCCAAATTTTCATAAAGTTCAGTATAGACCCGGCAACAGCATGCTGCCACGGTTTGCTGCAGGGCTTGTGCGCTGCATCAGCGTTAGCCTCTCCATCGTTTCAGGTGCGCGAGGAACGCATCGGCACCCACGAATCCCGCGAGTTGGGCGTCGGGTTGTTGCTGACCGCTCCTGTTGTAAAAAATCAGGGCCGGTGGTCCAAAAAGACCGAAGCGCCGTAGCATCGCCGTATCCTCAGCGGTGTTCTTCGTTACGTCGATGCGCAGTAGTTTCCAGTGCGCGAATTCGCTGACCACGCGCCGGTCGGTAAAGGTAAAACGCTCGAGCTCCTTGCAACTGATGCACCAGTCCGCGTAGAAGTCGACCATCACGGGTTGTCCGCTCGCGGACGTGAGCGCGTGGTCCAGTTCGGCATTCGACCGTATCGCCTCGAAATTTGCTGTTGGCCTCGCTTCGGTTTCTCCTCTCGCCGATGACGACGTTCGCATCAGCCCACCGAGCGGTGTCAGAACATCAACATTCCCCGCTGCAACACCGATGAATTCCGCAACTCCAGCAACCAGCAGCAATACGCCCATCGCCTTTGCCACGCGTGAGATACCGGACGCATCGGGCGGCAGCGGGTCAATCGCCCGAAGCATCGTCCCGCAACCGGTCAGCAGCAGCGCGACCAGTACCATCAACAGCCAGGTCGGCAGTAGCGAGTAGACAAACCATAGTGCCGCGGCGAGCAGCATGACGCCCAGTACGTTCTGAACAGCAACCATCCAATGGCCTGACCTGGGCAGGATGTGTGCGCCGAATGTACCGACGAGCAGTAGCGGAATGCCGATTCCGAGGCCCATCACATACAGGGCGAGCGCTCCCCCAACGACATCATGACTGTTGGCGATGTAGAGCAGCGCGCCTGCGAGGGCGGGTGTCGAACAGGGGCCGACAATCAGGGCGGCGAGCATCCCCATCATGAACACCGGAACAGTTCGCCCGCCGGGCAGGCGATTGCCCCACTCAGTGATTCTCGTTTGCCAGCCCGCAGGTAGCTGCAGACGGAACACGCCGAACATTCCGAGGGCAAAAATCACCATGAGCACGCCAAAGCCAGCGAGCACCCAGGGCTTTTGTGTTACGGCCACCAGCGGAATGCCGATGAGCGCGGCGATGGTTCCGGCTACCGCATAAGTAATCGCGAGTCCCTGGACATATGCGAACGAAAGGAGGAAGCCTCTTCCCAAAGACCGCCGTTGCTGCGTTCCACCAATGACAGCGGTCACGATGGGAATGAGCGGATACATGCATACCGTGCCTGCCATTAGCAGACCGGCAAATAGAAAACCCAGCAGCTCAGGTACGGAGATGCCATTCGCTGGATGCAGATTCATTCCCGGTGGTGCTGCCGCGGGTGACTGGCTTTCGCCAACGCCCGGCAACCCGGAATTGGCAGCGGGAGCACTGCTCGGTGCTGTGACGGACGTGACAGAGCCATCGGCCGACACACGATAGTTCCGCGTTTGCGGCGGATAGCAAACGCCAATGTCCGCGCATCCCTGCGACGTAACGGACAGCACGACGCTGGTTGCGACCGGGCGAGGTAGAGACACGTAAATTTGCACGGGGTGGTGGTAGACCGTGACCATGCCGAACGTGGGGTCGTTCTTCAGCTCTCCGGGTGGCATCTGTTCCGGCTTTATCGACGTACCGTCCACCGCAAAGCTGAATCTGTCCCGGTACAGGTAGTAGCCTGGTTGCGTGTCGAAATCGAGTACGACCTGCTGCGGTCCGCCCGAGGTAACACGCAATGGAAAGGCGCGCTCCGGAGGCAGAAGGTCGGACTCGTTCACGGCGTGAGCGGCCAGTGATGTCAGTATGAACAGCAAGCCAAGTGCGACCCGCAACATGCGATTGAGCATACTCGCGAGACGGCAAATGCCTCGCTGAGCAAAAAGGGATGTCGTCTGCATCGCTGGCCTCTATTCGTGCAAGCCGGATTGCAGGCTCACCGGTTATGGTGAGCCTGCAAGTACAGCATCAAGACTGCTTTTCGAGTTTCACAATCGTCAGGGTGCCATTGACGTCCTCGACACGCACTTTGACCTTGTCGCCCTCATGAACCTGTTTGACCATCGCGGCATCCTTGGCCTTGAACGCCATCGTCATCGGCGGCATGCTGACGTTCTCGAGCGCGCCGTGCTTCAGCGTCACCATGCCCGTGGCGGGGTCCACTTTTCTGACCTCGGCATCGGTGAGCGCCGTGTTCGATGACGCCTTGGAAGCCGACGGCTTCGACATGTTCATCCCGGCCATGTCATCGCCGGCGAACGCGGGTGCGGCAAACGTGCCAATTGCGCAGAGAGCAACAGAGGTAACAATTAACTTCTTCATCGGGTTTCTCCAGTTTGGATAGATGGCACTTTCATGCCGGAAGTTACTGCATGGGACAGACGCGCCTGGTCCAGCTTCCGCGCACGGCGGCGCTGTAGCAGGAACCAGGCTGCGGGGATAACGAACATTGAAAGAATGGGTGCCGTGACCATGCCACCTACCATCGGCGCGGCTATGCGTTGCATGACTTCGGAACCGGCGCCGTGTCCGACCATGATGGGGATGAGACCAGCCAGCACGACAGCAACCGTCATCGCTTTCGGTCGCACGCGCAACACGGCGCCTTCGCGAATGGCGTCGAACAGAACCGCCTCGCTTAGCTGGTCACCGTCGTCCAGCCGGCGATTGAGCGCACCCTTCAGGTAGAGCAGCATCACGACACCAAACTCGGCTGCGACGCCAGCGAGCGCAATGAACCCAACCGCCGTCGCGACAGACACCGCGTGACCCAGAATCCATATGAGCCAGAACCCGCCCACCAGGGCGAACGGCACCGTCGACATCAGCAACAGTGCATCGGCCGCCGAGTTGAAGGTCAGGAAGAGCAGCACGAAGATGACGGCGAGTGTCACGGGAATGACCGTGCGCAGCTTCGCCGCTGCGCGTTCGAGATATTCGAACTGGCCAGACCATGCAATCGAGTACCCCGGCGGCAGTACGACCTTTTCCGCAACAGCACGCTGCATCGCTTTCACTGCCGACTGCAGGTCCGTGTTGCGGATGTCCACATAGACGTAGCCAGAAAGACGCGCGTTCTCGCTGCGAATCATCGGAGGTCCGTCGGCAATCGTGATGTGCGCGACATCGCCGAGCTGGATTTGGGCGCCACGCTCCGTGACGACCGGCAATTGACGCAGCTTCTCGAGTGAATCCCTGATTTCGCGTGGATAGCGGATGTTGATGGGGAACCGTTCACGACCAGCAATGACTTCGCCGACGTTGTCACCGCCCACTGCCGAGGACACGACCGACTGAATGTCCGCCACGGCAAGCCCGTAACGTGCCGCCGCCAGGCGGTCGATGTCGACGTCAACGTAGCGGCCTCCGTTCAGTCGTTCAGCCAGTGCAGACGTGACGCCCGGAACACCTTTGACCGCTGCTTCGACCTGCGCCGCAACCTTGTCGATTTGTGTGAGGTCCGCGCCCGAAATCTTCACCCCAACGGGCGTCTTGATGCCGGTGGACAGCATGTCCAGTCGATTGCGGATGGGTGGCATCCATACGTTTGACAGTCCCGGCACCTTGACAGTCCGGTCGAGTTCGTCGACCAGCTTCTCCGGTGTCATGCCGGGTCGCCACTGGCTACGCGGCTTGAACTGAATGGTGGTCTCGAACATCTCCAGTGGTGCCGGGTCTGTGGCGGTGTCGGCGCGGCCGGATTTGCCGAACACGGTCGCCACCTCCGGCACGGTCTTGATGAGCCGGTCCGTCTGCTGTAGCAATTCACTTGCTTTCTCGGCCGAGATTCCCGGAAGCGCTGTCGGCATATAGAGCAGGTCACCTTCGTCGAGCGGTGGCATGAATTCCCCCCCGAGCTGGGAAACGGGAATCACCGAAACGGCCAGCGCAACCACCGCCAGACCGATGGCAACCCACGGCCGCCGCAGCGTCGCCTCCAGCAACGGTCGGTACAGTCGAATCAAAACGCGATTGATGGGATTCGAGTTCTCATGCGGAATACGGCCTCGAATCAGATAGCCCATCAAAACCGGCACCAGCGTCACTGACAACCCGGCAGCGGCGGCAATGGTGTAGGTCTTGGTAAAAGCCAGCGGAGAGAAGAGCTTCCCCTCCTGCCCCTCGAGCGAGAACACCGGGATGAACGACAGCGTGATGATGAGAAGCGAGAAGAAGAGCGCCGGCCCCACCTCCGCTGCAGACGTCGCGATGAGTTCCCAGCGCTGTGCCGTTGTGATTGGTTCGCCCGGATGCTCGTGGTCGTACGCTTCGAAATGCTTGTGGGCGTTCTCAATCATCACGATGGCCGCGTCAATCATCGCCCCGATGGCAATTGCGATGCCGCCCAGCGACATCAGGTTCGCATTCACCCCCTGATAACGCATCACTATGAAGGCGGCCAGCACGCCGAGCGGCAGCGACAGAATTGCCACGAACGCACTACGCAGGTGGAACAGGAACACGGCGCAAACCAGCCCAACGATGATGAATTCCTCGATGAGCTTGTCCTTCAGGTTGTCCACCGCGCGCTCGATGAGCTGCGAGCGGTCGTAGGTGGTCACGACCTCGACACCGGCCGGCAGAGAACGTTTCAGGTCGGCCAGTTTTGCCTTCACCGAATCGATAGTCGTCAGCGCGTTCTTGCCGGAGCGCATGACGATGACGCCGCCGGCGACTTCGCCCTCGCCATTCAGCTCCGCGATACCGCGTCGCATCTCGGGTCCGATTTGAATCCGCGCTACATCGCCGAGCAGAACCGGCGTACCGGCATCGTTTGTCCGCAGTACGACGTTGCGAAAGTCGTCGAGCGTACGCAGATAGCCGGAAGAGCGGACCATGTATTCCGACTCGGCCATCTCAACTACTGACCCACCCGATTCCTGGTTCGCCTTGCCGAGCGCGTCAGCCACCGTTCCCTGCGTGATGCCGTAGGCGCGCAGTTTGTCCGGGTCGAGCACAACCTGATACTGGCGCACCATGCCCCCGATGCTCGCAACTTCGGACACGTCCGGCACCGACTTCAGTTCGAACTTCAGGAACCAGTCGTTGACTGCACGCAGTTGTCCGAGGTCGTGTTGGCCCGTTTTGTCGACGAGTGCATATTCGTAGACCCAACCCACACCAGTCGCGTCCGGGCCGAGCGAGACCGTTGCCCCTTGTGGCAACCTGCTTTGCACCTGATTCAGATACTCGAGCACTCGCGAACGCGCCCAGTACTGGTCGGTCTTGTCATCGAACAGCACGTAGACGAACGCATCGCCGAACGAGGAGTATGCGCGGATGGTTTTCGCACCAGGCACGCCAAGCAGCGTGGTGGTGAGCGGATAGGTCACCTGGTCCTCGATGACCTGCGGCGCCTTGCCCGGGTACGACGCCTTGATGATGACCTGCGTGTCGGACAGGTCGGGCAATGCATCAAGCGGTGTTTGCGTGACCGAATAGACGCCCCATGCCGTAACGAGCACGGTTGAGAGCAAAACCAGGAAGCGGTTGTGGATAGACCACCTGATAAGACGCGCAATCATTTGGCGCCTCCGACCGGTTCGACCCTGGTCAACTGGTAGCCCTCGTCAGATTGCCTGAAGACAAAATGCACGGTCTGGCCAGGCTTGACGTCTGGAAACGCCGTCGGCGACGGTTTGCCGAACGACATCGTCATCGCGCCCCAGCCCAGCGCTGGAACGGGTTGATGTGAAAACGTGATGTCACCTGCTGTCACCTTCTCGACCTTGCCCGTGGTGTCGTAGGTCTGCGGTGCTGCTGCAGCAGGTGCAGGAGCAGGCGCGCTTGCACTGGTTGGTGCGGTCGCTTCGAGCTTCGGCAGAACGGATTTCAGACTCGCCTCCGAGTCAATCAGGAACTGGCCGGATGCGACGACCTGCTGTCCTTCAGTCAGGCCGCTGCTCACCTCGGTATCGTCGCCGGCATCGTTGCCGACGGTGACCGAGACCGGTTGTAACCTGCCGTCCGGATTCCTGACGATGACCACCGAGCGCGTACCCGTCGTGATGACGGCTTCCGACGGAACGAGCAATCGCGACACCTTTTTCGCCGGACCAATGCGTGCCCGCATCAGCATCCCCGGCGTCAACCTGAAGTTCGCGTTGTCGATTTCGAGGCGTGCCTGGAGCGTGCGACTGCTCGTGCTGATGCCCGGCAGGATTTCGCGGATGTGTCCCGTGAAATGCTGCGCCGGGTCGCCGGCAAACACGGCGTCTACGCTCATGCCGGGTTGCACCTGGAGGGCCAGGGCTTCGGGCACTTCGACCACGAGCCACAGCCTGTCGAGCCCGGAGACCTTCGCAAGCGTCTGCCCGGGCGACACCATCGCGCCATCGCGCACGTTCAGTTCGGTGAGCACGCCGGTTTCCGGTGCGGATAGCGTGATGTGCGTCTGGGCCTTGCCGGTGCGGTCGAGACTTGCAATCACGCCGTCCGGAATCGACATCGCCCGCATGCGCGCACGTGACGCCGCAAGCATGCCGTCATCCATGGCGCCACGCTTCAGCGCCAGATACTCTTCCTGTGGCGCAAGCCATTCCGGCACGAACAGCGACGCAATCGGCGCGCCTTTCGCGACGCGCTGCATCGGGGCGCTGGTGTAAAGACGGTCAATGTAGCCGGTCACCCGCGACTGGACGACATCCGCTTTCGACTCATCGAACTGCGTGGTGCCCACCGCATCGAAACCGTCCGTTGTTTCCTGACGACTCACAGTTGCGTAGCGAATACCCAGATTTTGCTGAAGACCCGGGTCAATCCTGATGCCGTTCGAGCCGCCTTCATCGGCATAGACCGGCTCGAGTTGCATGTTCATGAAAGGTGACTTGCCGGGCTTGTCGAAATGCTGGTTGGGCACCATCGGGTCGTGCCAGTACAGTACCTTCCGGCCGGTCTTTGGGTCGGTCTTGTCGCCGGAAGCTGTAGCCGCACGAGCGGTCTCACCACTCATCGCTGAACGATGCGTACCGGCGACATAGCCGGCCGCGAGCAATGCCGCAGCGGCAAACGCCATCAGGGCCGCGCGTGGCAGTTGTTTCTTTTGCATGTTGTTCTCCATCACTGACTCACGGACATCGAGGCAGGTACGACCTGGTATTCGAGCTTGGCCCATGTCTGCGATACGTCTCGTTGCAGGTCAAGCACCTGAAGCTGGGCGTCGAGTTGCGCGCGCCTGGCAGCGAAGGTGTCCGCAAGCGAACCCGTGCCTGCTTTGTACGCTGCAGTTGCAAGTAGAGCGCGCTGGTCCGCAGCGGGCAGCAAGGAATTGCGCAGATTGTCGATACGGTCGCGACCGCTGGCGAGAGTTGCCGCCTGCGTGCGAATATCCGCCTCCACCTGACGCTGCGCGTCCTCGTACATCAGACGTGCCTTGGTGCCGAGCTCCGCCTTTTCGGCAGCATCGCGGTTCTGACGATTTTTGCGGTTGATAGGCAGCGGAATGCTGACGCCGACCGACACCATGTTCGAGTACGCCCCGCCTCGCTGCTGATACGAAACCTCCCACGTCCAGTTGGGACTGCGGTCACTGTTGGCAACTGCCGTGTCGGCATCGGCAACGGCAATGTCTCTTGACGCAGCGATGAGCGCGGGCTGCACGTCACGAAGTTCCTCGGGCGGCAGGGACGAGACATAGGACTGTGGCGCCGGCGGCTCGCCGGTCACATCGGAAGCCGGCGTTGCCGTCCAGCGGGAAAGGCCAATGAGTGCGGTCTGGAACGTCTGCCGCGCCTTGAGCAACTGGTCCTGGGTCTGCGCGAGCATGGCCTGAGCCTGCGTCACATCGGCAGCCGTCGCTTTAGCCCCTCGATACGACGCTTTCGTCGCCTCGAGCTCATGCGTCATGTGGCCGACGAGCTCCTGCTGCAACGAGACAGCTTTCTTCGCGTAGACCGCGTTGAGCCACGCTGCGGCCGTTTGCTGGCGCGTGTTCGCGAGCTGGGCCAGGTAACCGGCCCGCTCGCGGTCCACTACGTCATTCGCTAACGCGGAGCGTAGCCGCCGCTTGTCGCCCGACACCCATTCCTGTTCGACGCCGATGCGGCGCATCGTCATGAAATCCTGCCCAATGGTGTATTTCTGCTGTCCGCTCACAGGCAGGTTGTCCACACCAGCCTTCAGCATTGGGTCGGGCAACTGGCCTGCCTTGACGGCCACCTCTGAGCTGGCACGCACTGATGCCTGCGCAGCTCCCATGGCGGCCGAGCGGTCGGTCGCGGACTGGAGCGCTGCATCGAGCGTGACGGGTGCTTCTTGAGCGCGGGCAGTGACGCTCGCGAGAATCAGCGCGGCAATAAATGAGTGCGCGCGCAATGACACACGCCGGCATGACGGCGTGCCAATAGTTAAAGGCATGTTCTAACCCCAACGGCGGAATCCCAAAGGAATCCACGTCCTGGACGCAGGACGACCTCACCGCAAATGCGGTGAACCTGTCAGCAAGGGATTAGATGGCGCGCGGAGGTCGCCAGAGACCGGCCAGTTCACGGACGGTCAGGGACTGCGCGTAGTGGAATACGACGGGGATGGACAGTCCGGCGGGACGGGTTACTTCAGTCGTGGAGACCGGATGATACAGACTACCAAGTTGGCATTGCGCCGTTACCTTGCAGAGGAAGCCTTTGGCTTTCCCCGGTTGCGGGGATTTCATGGTTTCGCATCCGG
>Ga0157369_10003098_pt1 | contig 19856 bp, 17 predicted proteins | sample C25metaG_FD_113461 | JGI IMG/M metagenome (GOLD analysis project Ga0157369, IMG submission 113461) | Corn rhizosphere microbial communities from Kellogg Biological Station, Michigan, USA - C2-5 metaG | ecosystem: Host-associated > Plants > Roots > Rhizosphere > Soil | place: USA: Michigan...
AGGAAGCACTCGATGCATTTGCGGAACTCCTGGCCGCGCTCGACGTCGACCTGCGCCATCCGGAACGTGCCGCCGGCGTTGGACGACGCCGGCGCGAACGCCGGCACCTCGCGCGCCTTCTCGAAGTTGAACGACACGTCGGTGACGAGGTCGCGGATCACCGGGAACGTCCGCATCGGCGTGACCGTGATCGTCTCGGTCGGGTCGAACGACGAGAGCCGGGTCATGCACATGAGCCGCGGCTTGCCGTTGATCTCCGCACTGCACGAGCCGCACTTGCCGGCCTTGCAGTTCCACCGTACGGCGAGGTCGGGCGCCTGCTCGGCCTGCAGCCGGTGGATCGCGTCGAGGACGACCTCGCCTTCCTCGACCGGGACGGAGTACGACGTGAAGTCGCCGCCGGACGCGTCGCCGCGCCACACCCGCATGTTCAGGTCGTAACCCATCAGTGCCCCGCATCCTCGAACAGCGACTTGAGCTCGTCCGGCATGACCGGCAGCGGCTTGCGATCGAGTTGCACGTTCCCCCGCTTCTCGGTGAGGACCAGGTTGACCGTCCCCCACTGCGGGTCGGTCGCCGGATAGTCGTCGCGCGTGTGCCCGCCGCGGCTCTCGGTGCGTTCGAGCGCCGCCTTCGCGATGCACTCGGACACGGTCAGCATCGCGCGCAGGTCGAGCGCGGTGTGCCAGCCCGGGTTGTAGGCGCGCCCGGTACCGCGGACCGACACGTCTTTCGCCCGCGCCTTCAACTGCTCGATCTCACTCAGCGCCTTCTCCAGCTCGTCACCCCGGCGGATGATGCCGACGAGCGCCTGCATGTGTTCCTGCAGGTCGTGCATCACGCCGTACGGGTTCTCGCTGCCCGGGTTGGTGAACGGCGCGAGCGCCTCGCTCGCGGCCGCGTCGACGTCGGACTCGCTCACCTTCGGCCGGCCGCCGAGGTGTGCGACGTACTCCGCCGCATGCTCGCCCGCGCGCTTGCCGAACACCAAGAGGTCGCCCAGAGAGTTGCCGCCGAGCCGGTTGGATCCGTGCATCCCGCCGGAGACCTCGCCGACGGCATAGAGGCCGTCGACCACCGAGGACTGCGTATCCGCGTCGACCTCGACGCCGCCCATCACGTAATGGCAGGTCGGCGCGACCTCCATCGGCTCCTTCGTGATGTCGACGTCGCCGAGCTCTTTGAACTGGTGGTACATCGACGGCAGCCGCCGCTTGATGTCCTCCGGCGTACGGCGGCTCGCGATGTCGAGGAAGACGCCGCCGTGCGGGGATCCCCGGCCGGCTTTGATCTCGGAGTTGATCGCGCGCGCGACCTCGTCACGCGGCAGCAGTTCGGGTGGACGCCGGTTGTTCTTGTGGTCGGCGTACCAGGCGTCGGCCTCGGCCTCGTTGTCGGCGGTCTCGGCTTTGAAGAACTCCGGGATGTAGTCGAACATGAACCGCTTGCCCTCGGAGTTGCGCAGCACGCCGCCCTCACCGCGGACCGACTCGGTGATGAGGATGCCTTTGACCGACGGCGGCCACACCATGCCGGTCGGGTGGAACTGGACGAACTCCATGTTGATCAGCGACGCGCCGGCCCACAGCGCCATCGCGTGCCCGTCGCCGGTGTACTCCCACGAGTTCGACGTGACCTGGAACGACTTGCCGATGCCGCCGGTCGCGAGGATGACCGCGGGCGCGCTGAACGTGATGAACGAACCGGTCTCGCGCCAGTAGCCGAACGCGCCGGAGATGCGGCCCCCATCGAGCAGCAGCCGGGTGACCGTGCACTCCATGAACACGTCGATGCCGAGGTCGACCGCGCGCTGCTGCAGCGTGCGGATCATCTCGAGGCCGGTGCGGTCGCCGACGTGCGCGAGCCGCGCGTAGCGGTGACCGCCGAAGTCGCGCTGGGAGATCTTGCCTTCGTCGGTGCGGTCGAAAAGGGCGCCCCACTCCTCGAGTTCCCACACCCGCTCCGGCGCCTCCTGCGCGTGCAGCTGCGCCATGCGCCAGTTGTTCAGCATCTTGCCGCCGCGCATCGTGTCGCGGAAGTGCACCTGCCAGTTGTCCTCGGGCCACACGTTGGCCATCGCCGCGGCGATGCCGCCCTCGGCCATGACCGTGTGCGCCTTGCCGAGCAACGACTTGCAGACGATCGCCGTACGGGCGCCCGACTCGTGCGCCGCGATCGCCGCGCGCAGGCCGGAGCCACCGGCCCCGATGACGACGACGTCGTAGTCGTGTCGCTCTGTCTCTGTCACGTCCCGCCCCGCTTAGAAGATGTGGTGGTAGTCGTGGAAGGTCCCGTTGGCGACGAGCCGGATGTAGCCGTCCGACAGCGCGACCCACACGAGCGACGCCCACGCCCACTGCATGTGCTTGCCGTTGAGCTTGCTCGCGAGACCCCAGAACTTGTAGCGCACGGGGTGCTTCGAGAAGTTGTTGATCCGGCCGGCGGTGATGTGTCGGCACGAGTGGCAGCCGAGGGTGTAGCCCCAGATGAGCACCGCGTTCATCAGCAGCACGAAGCTGCCGACGCCGATGCCGAACGAGCCGCCGAAGTCGAAGCTGAGCACCGCGTCCCAGGTGAGGATGCCGGCGAAGATGACCGCGAAGTACCAGGCGTAGCGGTGCACGTTCTGGAAGATGAGCGGGAAGCGCGTCTCGCCCGTGTAGGTCTTGTGCGGCTCGGCGACGGCGCAGGCCGGCGGGGACAGCCAGAAGGACCGGTAGTAGGCCTTCCGGTAGTAGTAGCAGGTCGCCCGGAACGCCAGCGGGAAGATCAGGATGTAGATCGCCGGCGACAGCCAGTTCCAGATGTGCAGGTCGGCCCAGCGCACCTCGGGCGGGCAGCCGGTCGTGAAGCACGGCGAGTAGAACGGCGAGAGGTACGGGTCGGCGTAGTAGATCGGGTGGTGCGTCCCGGCCACGATCGGGTGGTCGAAGGCCGCCCACGTGGAATACACGACAAATGCGCTGAAACCGATCGCGATGATCAGCGGCTGCAGCCACCAGCGGTCCTCGCGCAACGTCCGCGCCGCGATGGCAGCCCGCGGCCGGCTAAGGCTTTCCGTTGACATGACCGACATTCTTCCGTGACCACATGGGAACCAACACACCGGGCCTCCAATGGGAAGCAGTGCGTCACAATGGGTGTTGGATAGGGATGTGATGACAACGACAACCGCGGCTCCGCCGGTCTCCCCGGCAGAGCGTTGCGACCGCTGCGGGGCTCGCGCCGCCGTACGGGCGATCATGCCCGGCGGCACCGACCTGCTGTTTTGCGCGCATCACGGCCGCCAGCACATGAAGCAGCTCCGCGAGGTGGCCGTGGAGATCCGCGACGACGAGGGCGTGCTCGGCGCGCTGTAGTTCCTCGACGTCCCGACCACGAAGCCGCGTCCCGTCAGGGGCGCGGCTTCGCCGTCTCCAACCTCGACAGATCCTCCAACTGGGCCGACAGCCACTGCTGTACGTCGTTGCGCCGTACCGTCTCCGCCGCGGCGTTCATCAGCTCTCGCCGCCGGTCCGCCGGCATCGTCAGCGCTTCGTACATCGCATCGGCGTGTTGCTGCAGGTCGAACGGCTGCACGGTCAGCGCGTACGGCCCGAGCTCTTCGTGCGCGCCGGTGTTCTCGCTGAGCAGCAGTACGCCGTCGCGCTGGTTGACCAGCACGGCCTCCTTGGCGACGAGGTTCATCCCGTCGTTGACCGCGTTGACGACGAGGACGTCGGCGAGCTGGTAGGCGGCCATCGCGAACGCCAGATCCTCCTGCAGCCGCAGGTCGATCGGCTGCCAGGACTCGGCGTGGTGACGGGCGTTGATCTCGGCGACGACGGCGCCGACCTGGGCGAGGTAGTCGGCGTACTCGGGCACGTCGGTCCGGCTCGGCATCAGCGAGGCGAGGAACGTGACCCGGCCGACGAGCTCGGGGTGCTCGTCCAGCAGTAGGCCGAACGCGCGGAAGCCGCGGACGATGTTCTTCGACGGGTCGGTGCGGTCGACCCGGACGATGAGTTTGCGATCGTCGCCGTGCAGATGCTGCTCGGCCAGCGCGGCCCGGCGGGCCGCGACCTCCTCGCTCGCGGCCGTCTTCTCCACCGCGTCGACGTCGACGGAGATCGGGTAGGCGCGCGCCGTCACCGTCCGCTCGCCGACCCGTACCGTGCCCGCTGCGAGGTCCACGTCGAGGTCCAGCAACTCCTGAGCGCAGCGCAGGAAGTTGCGGGCGAACCGGCGCGTGTGGAACGCGACGACGTCGCAGCCGAGCAGGCCGCGCAGCAGCCGTTCGCGCATGTCCGTCGGCAACACCCGCCACGCGTCCGGCCCGGGCCACGGGATGTGCACGAAATGGCTGATGACCGCGTCCGGGCAGCGCCGCCGGACGAGGTCACCGACGAGATAGAAGTGATAGTCCTGCAGCAGCACGATCGCCCGGCCGCCGCGGCTCTCCACCTCCTCGGCGACCGCGTCGGCGAACTGCTCGTTGACCACGACGTAGCCCTCGGCGAACGCGCGGTGCGTCGCCGCGGCGATGTCCGGCTGGGTCGCGAGGCCGTACAGCTCGTGCTGCACGAACCACAGCAGCGGGTTGGCGATCTCGCCGTAGAACATGTCGTGCCGGTCGCGGTCGACGTCGACCAGCCGCACGTTGAGCGTGGGTACGTCGACCGACGTGTCGGCGCCGACCAGCTGCGGCTCCGGCGCGAACGCGATCTCGACCGGATGACCTTCGTGCTCGGCGGCGACCGCGGCGTCGGCCTCGGTCGCCGCCGCGCACACCCACACCGCTTCGTCCAGGTGCTCGGCGAGCCCCATGAGCGCGGTGACGAGCCCGCCGGCGCCGCGCTTGACCGTCATCCCGGACGGCGTACGGCGAAACGACGCCGGGCCGCGATGGGAGAGCAGGACGACCGGAAGCACGCCTTCTACCCTGCCCGACGCTCCCCTACGGCAACCGGAGGAGGGCGGCGCGCGCGGAGTAGCGCTCGCCCCGGCGGAACACGAGCAGCGGCATGCCGAAGCAGGTCGACACGAGCGACGAGCGCAGTACCTCGCGAATCGGGCCGGCCGCGACGACCGCTCCCTCGCGCAGCAGGAGCGCGTGCGTGAACCCGGCCGGGACCTCCTCGACATGGTGCGAGACCAGCACGATGGCGGGCGCTTGCGGGTCCTGCGCCAAGCGGCCGAGCATTTGCAGCAACGCCTCGCGGCCGCCGAGGTCGAGCCCGGCCGCGGGCTCGTCGAGCAGCAGCAGCTCCGGATCCGTCATGAGCGCGCGGGCGAGCTGGACCCGCTTGCGCTCGCCCTCGGACAGCGTCCCGAACCGCCGCTCGACCAGCGCCCGGCAGCCGAGCTGGAGCAGCAGGTCGCGCGCCCGGTCCTCGTCGACGGCGTCGTACCCCTCGGCGCCGCGCCGGACGGTCGCGTACGACGCGGTGAGGACGACGTCGAGCACGCGCTCGTCAGCGGGCAGGCGGTCGGCGAGCGCGGCGCTGGCCCAGCCGATGCGCGGCAGCAGGTCGTCGAGGTCGGCGCCGTCGAGCGGCTCGCCGAGCAGCTCGACCCGGCCGGCCGTGGGGCGGATCGTGCCGGCGGCGACCTGCAGCAGCGTGGTCTTGCCGGCGCCGTTCGCGCCGAGGACGACCCAGCGCTCGCCGGCGTTGAGCTGCCAGGAGACGTCGCGCAGCAGGACGTGCTCGCCGCGGGTCACGCTTATGGCGTCGAGCCGTGCCACCGGCTCGGTGAGCAGCGACAGGTCGGCGACGGCAGTCACGCGTCTCAGTGTCCCGTCGGGGGGCCGCCCCGCCCGGTCACGACACGCACCGGGGCCCGGCAATCACGCCCGCGGCGAGAGCGCCTGGCAGCGGCCAGCGTCACCGAGAGTGAGCGCCCCCGCGATCCCTACCTGGAGACCTAAGCGCTGGTGTGTTGACTCAACCCGCTGGAGCGTGGACTCAAGCCTCTGGTGTGTTGAGTCAACACAGCAGGGTGTTAGGTCGGCGTAGGGGTGTGCGCCGGGCGGCCACGCTGGGTTACGGCGCGGCGCCCCACTCTCGAGTCGCGCCAACGCGCGCCAACGCGCGCCACGCGGCCTGGCAGCCGCGGCTAGAGCGCCAGCTTCGACAACGCCGCGATCCGCGCTTCGAGCTGCTCGGTGCTCGCGGCCGCCGCCGGTGGACCGCCGGTACGCCGCCGCAGCTCGTTGTGAATCCACGCGTGCGGCCGGCCGGAGGCAAGCGCGTACGACGAGACCATCGCCGACAGCCGGCGGCGCAGCGCCGCCACCTGCTCGTACGCCGCGAGGTCCTCCTCCGGCTCCTCGACAGCATCGGCCAGCGACGCCTTCGCCCGGCGCCGGTGTTCGAGGTCGCGCTTGGCGAGCAGCGCCGCCGTCTGCTCCGGCGAGAGCAGGCCGGGCAGGCCGAGGTAGTCGTCGTCCTCCGCCGAGGACACGACCCGCGAGGCCACGACCGCCCGGCCGCTGTGCAGCACGTGCGCGAACTCCGCCTCCGACTCCAGCGCCTCGTAGCCGTCGCCGACGCCGGTGGGCTCGGGGCGTTCGAGATCGTCGGCGTCGAACAGGTCCGTCCCGGCCGCGGGCGGCGGGATGACGTGGTTGCGCTCGGCCTCGAGCTCGGCGGCCAGCGCGAGCAGCGGTCGCACCGCCGGCAGGAACACCGTCGCCGACTCGTGCGGCCCGCGCGCGCGGACGACCCGGCCGACGGCCTGGGCGAAGAACAGCGGCGTCCGGTAGCTCGTCATCCATGCGAGGCAGGCGGCCCGCGGGACGTCGACCCCCTCGCTGATCATCCGGACGCACACCGCGATCCGTTCGCCCGAGGACGTGAAGCGCGCGATCTTCGCGCTCGCCTTCGGGTCGTCGGACAGGATGACCGCCGGCCGCTCCCCCGTCACCTTCGCGACGATCTCGGCGTACGCGCGCGCGTCGTCCTGGTCCGAGGCGAGGACGAGCCCGGACGCGTCCGGCATGCCGTGCGCGCGCAGGTGCGTGATGCGCTCGTCCATCGCGGCGATGACGTGCGGCACCCAGCGCCCGCTCGGGTTGAGCGCCGTCTTCCACGCCGCCGCCTCGGTGCGCTTCGTCGCCGCCTCGGTCAGCGACGCGGCGATCACCTCGCCCGCGCTGTTGCGCCAGCGGGAGACCCCCGTGTACGCCGCGAAGACGACCGGGCGTACGACGCCGTCGGCGAGCGCCTCGCGGTAGCCGTACGTGTAGTCGGCCGCGCTGGCCAACCCGCCCTCGGCGTCGGCGTCGTACCGGACGAAGGGGATCCGCTCGTCGGCCTTCGTGCGGAACGGCGTACCGGTCAGGGCGAGCCGCCGGCGTGCCGGGCCGAACGCGTCCGCGACGGCCTCGCCCCACGAGAGGCCGTCGCCGGCGTGGTGGATCTCGTCGAGTACGACGAGGCTGCGCTTGTTCTCGGTGCGGGCCCGGTGCAGCATCGGCGCGCCGGCGACCTGCGCGTACGTCGTGACGTAGCCGCGCATGTCCGCGCGGACCGGCCCGGCCGCATTCGACAGCGCCGGGTCGAGCGCCAGGCCCACCCGGCTCGCGGCCGCCGCCCACTGCGTCCGCAGATGGTCGGTCGGGCAGACGACGATCACGCGGTCGATCACCCGGCGGCCGAGCAGCGTCGCGGCGACGGCGAGCGCGAACGTCGTCTTGCCGGCGCCCGGCGTCGCGGTGACGAGGTAGTCGGCGGTGTCGGCGGCGAGGTAGCGAGCCAGGGCCTCGCGCTGCCAGCCGCGCAACGGCGACGGGTCGCCGGGCACGCCGACGGACGGTTGGGCACTCATGGGATGCGCCGAGCCTAACCCGGCGGACCGTCAGGAGACGCGCTTATAGACCCGTACGGCGAGTGGCGCGAACACGACGAAGATCGCGGTCAGCCAAACCGCCGAGAGCCACAGGTCGTCGCGCAACGGCAGCCCGAGCGCGAGCGCCCGCATCGCGTTGACCACGTGCGTGATCGGCTGGTTCACCGCGAACGCCTGCAACCAGCCGGGCATGCTCGAGACCGGCACGAACGCCGACGACACGAACGTCAGCGGGAACATCCAGATCATCCCGAACGCCTGCGTCGATTCCTCGTCCTTCAGCCACAGCCCGATCGTCGCCGAGATGCAGCACACGGCGGCGCCGAGCACGATTGCCAACGCGACCATCGCGACCGCGCGGCCGAACCCGCCCTGGAAGCGGAAGCCCACCGCGTAGCCGACGCCGACGATGACGAGGATCGTGATCGTCATCCGTACGACGTCGGCGAGCAACCGGCCGCCGAGGAACGCCGAGCGCGCCATCGGCATCGCCCGCATCCGGTCGACCACGCCCTTCTGCACTTCGACCGCCAGCGAGATCGCCGTCGCGAACGACGCGAACGCCGCGGTCTGGCCGATGATCCCGGGCAGCAGGTAGTTGACGTACCCGCCCGGCACATCCGCGTGGATCGCGCCGCCGAAGACGTAGCGGAACAGCAGCGTGAAGATCGTCGGCTGCACGATCGTGAACACGAGGTACGCCGGGACCCGCAGCCACACCGTGAGGTTGCGCTTCGCCATGACCCACGTGTCGGCCATGGCCCACGTCATGGTGCTCACGCGCTCTCCTCCTCCGCCACGTGACCGGTCAGCGCCAGGAAGACGTCGTCCAGCGACGGCCGGCGGATGCCCAGGCCGCTGACCGCGACACCGGCCGCGTCGAGGCGCCGTACGACGTCGAGCAGCGCCTCCGATCCGCGCGCGCCGACGGCGACGCTGATGTCGAGCCCCGCGACGGCGGGCGCGGAGTCGCCGACGTTCGCGACGGCGTCGACCGCCGCGCGCGCCGCGGCTTCGGACGCGACGCTGAAGGCGACGACGTCACCGCCGACCCGATCCTTCAGCGCGTCGGACGTGCCCTCGGCGATCACCTTGCCGCGGTCGATCACGACGATGTTGTCGGCGAGCTCGTCGGCCTCATCGAGGTACTGCGTCGTGAGCAAGAGCGTCGTGCCTTCGCGCACGAGGCCACGGATCACGTCCCACATCGCGATCCGGCTGCGCGGGTCGAGGCCGGTCGTCGGCTCGTCCAGGAACAGCACCTTCGGATGGCCGACGAGGCTGGCCGCGAGGTCGAGCCGCCGGCGCATGCCACCGGAGTAGGTCTTCGCCGTACGGTCGGCCGCGTCGACCAGGTCGAACTGCGCGAGCAGCGCGGCGGCGCGGGCTTCCGCCTCGGCCTTCGGCAGGTGATGCAACCGGCCGACCATGACGAGGTTCTCGCGGCCGGTCAGCTCGTCCACGAGCGCCGTCGCCTGCCCCGCCAGCCCGATCGTGCGGCGGACCGCGGCGGGATCACGGACGACGTCGTGACCCTCGACGTACGCCTTGCCCGACGTCGGCCGGAGCAGCGTCGCGAGGATGCGTACGGCGGTGGTCTTGCCGGCGCCGTTCGGTCCGAGAACGCCGAGGACGCTGCCCCGCGGGACCGTGAGGTCCACGCCGCGCAGCGCCTCGACGTTGCCGAACGACTTCGTGATGCCCTCGAGGGCGACCGCTACGTCGGACACGCGCCGACCCTAGCGAGGCCCCCGCCGCGTCACGAGTGAGTTATCTCGCAGCCGCCATTGTTGTTGTTGAAGTCGTTGCCCCAGGTCGACTGCACCGCGAACGATCCGGTCGACAGCGCGATGTTCTGCGACGCGCCCTGGCCGGAGGAGATCCATGCGCACTTGTCCGCGTTCTCCTGGCCCTGGAAGTCGGTCCACCCGCCGGCCGGGAACTGGTCGGTGATCGTCTCGGCGTACTCGTGCCCGAACACGATCGTGAAGCCGTCGGTGTTGCCGGCCGTGCCGCTGTTCACGAAGTTCTGCCCGCAGCTCGAACCCATGTCGAACTGGTACGGGTCGTTCGCGAACGCGAGACCGCCGTACGGCGAATTGACGCTCACGTCGCCGGTCCAGTCGTGCCACGCGCACCAGTTGCTGCTCGCAGTGTTGTAGCCGTCGGGGTGCGTGCCGGTCGGCGAGAGGATCGCGTACTGCGCGTTGCGGTTGCTCGCGGCGGTCGTGTTGCCGAAGTGCGCGGCCGCGTTGACGGCCTCCTGGCCGAGCTGCGTCTGCGTGGCCTGGCTCGGCGCGGCCGAGCTGTTGTCGTACCAGACGCCGGCGAGCGCGCCACCGGTCGGGTAGCCGACGTGCGCGGCCGAGGCGGGGCACGTCTCGGTGCCGCTCGCGACACCCTCGCAGTACTGCGTCATGACCTTCGACCAGCCCTCGCCGTTGGTGCCGAGGCCCTTGAAGAACTCCTGCACGACCGGCGCCGCGCCCGCGGGATCGTTGGTGAGCGTCGTGTCGCCCTTCGCGTTGGTCCCCGCCGTGCCCCACTGGCTGCCCCAGAACACGAGGTAGACCTTGGGCGCGCCCGTCGTGACACCGACGCCGTTGTTGCCCCCGCCGTAGGTGAGGTTCTGGTCGAGCAGCGGGATGTTGATCGGCAGCCCGAGCAGCGAGTTCTTCGCACCGTCGACGGTCGGCACGATGCCGTGCCGCCACGGGTGGGTGTCGTCGAGGACGTTCGAGGGCGCGGCCTGGGCCGGGAGCGCGAACGCGGCGACCGTGGAGGCGGCGGCGAACGCGGCGAAGGCGTGGCGGGCGAGGCGGGCTTTCGAGGGCATGCGGTGGTCCTTCCGAGACGGCGTCCCCCTGGCTAGTCACAACGGACTACGCGGGAGCGCCTTATTCCTCGCGCTACGTCGTTGTCCCCCCGAGGACAGCTGCGAGGTTTCGCCGCGCAGTCGCGAGAAATTCGCCGGGGTCGAGGCGCGCGGCGCCGGCCGGGATCCGGCCGAGCAGCGGTGCCTGCGCATAGTCCGCGACGTCGTCGAGGTTGGCCTGCGCCGCGAGGTCCGGCTCGGCCGGCCACGAGCCGATGACGACGCCGAGGCAGTCGACGTCGCGGTGCCGCAGCGCCTCGGTCGTCAGCGCGATCGCGTTGAGGGTGCCGAGACCGGCGGCCGCGACCACGACGACCGGGGCGCCGAGCGCGTGCGCGACATCGGCGATCGTGCCGCCGTCGCCGTCGAGGTGCACGAGCAATCCCCCGGCGCCTTCCACGATCACGAGGTCGCGGTCGCGCGCTGCGAGGGCGCGAACCTGCTCGGTGAGAGCCGCGACCGGCACGGCTGTTTGGCCGGCGCGGCGCGCGGCGGTCGCGGGCGCGAGCGGCTCCGGATAGCGGACCAGCTCGTGCACGTCGTCGACGCCGCTGAGCCGGCGGACGACATCGATGTCGCTCTCGTCGCCGGGCACGATGCCGGTCTGCGCGAGCTTGACGACGGCCACCCGGTGCCCGGCGGCGCGGGCGAGCGCGGCGATCGCCGCCGTGACGATCGTCTTGCCGACCTCGGTGCCGGTGCCGGTGACGACGATCGCGTTCACTTGACCGCCCTCATCACGGTCTCGACCACCGTCGCGAGCTCGTCGTCGGTGAGGTCGGCGCGGGCGGCGAGCCGCAGCCGGCTGGTGCCGTCCGGCACCGACGGCGGGCGGAAGCAGCCGACGGCGACGCCGCCGTCGCGACACCGTTCGGCGGCCGTGAGCGCTCGCTGCGGATCGCCGAGTACGACGGAGACGATCGCCGCGTCCGGCGGGGTGACGCCGAGCTCGGCGGCCAGGTGCCGTGCGTTGCGCCGTACCCGCTCGGACAGCTCAGGCGCGGTCCGCACGATCCGCAGCGCACCGCGGGCCGCGCCGACGCACGCGGGCGCGAGGCCGGTGTCGAAGATGAACGTCCGGCCGGTGTTGACGATGTGCTCGATGACGGCGCGGCTCGCGAGCACCGCCCCGCCTTGGCTGCCGAGCGACTTCGACAGCGTCGCGGTATGCACGACGTCGGGCTCCGCGATCAGGTCGACAACTCCGAGCGCGTGCGCCTCGTCCACGAGGAGCAGCGCGTCGTGCGCGCGCGCGACGTCGTACAGCTCGGTGAGCGGTGCGCGGTCGCCATCGACGCTGAAGACCGCGTCGGTGACGACGAGTGCCTTCGTCTGCGTCCGCGCGGCGAGTGCACGCGCGACGGCGTCCGGATCGGCATGCGGTACGACGACCGTCTCCGCGCGCGAGAGCCGGCAGCCGTCGATGAGCGACGCGTGGTTGCCGGCGTCGGAGACGATCAGCGTGTCGGCGTCGGCGAGCGCCTGCAGTACCGCGAGGTTCGCGCAGTAGCCGGAGGAGAACACCAGCCCGGCCTCGGCGTTCACGAACGCGGCGAGCTCGGCCTCGAATGCGGCGTGCAGCTGCGTCGTACCCGAGACGAGCCGGGAGCCCGTCGAGCCCGCGCCCCAGGTGCGCGCGGCGTCGGCCGCGGCCTCGATCACGCGCGGGTCACGCGACAGGCCGAGGTAGTCGTTGCCGGAGACGTCGATGATGTCGCTGTCGCCGCTCGCACGGGGCCGCAGCCGGCGGGTGAGGCGGTCGCGCTCGCGATCGGCGGCGGCGGCGCGCAGCCAGTCGTCGTACGACGTCACGCGCTCACCGCCGCCGCGACGCCCGCGCAGATCCGCGCGACCTCGTCGTCGGTGCTGAGGTACGGCGGCATCGTGTAGATGAGGTCGCGGAACGGTCGCAGCCACACACCCGCATCGACGGCAGCTTTGGTGGCCGCGGAGATGTCGACCTCGTGGGTGAGCTGGACGACCCCGATCGCACCGAGTACGCGGACGTCGGCGACGTTCTCGTTGTCGTGTGCGAGCGGCGCGAGCCCGTCGAGCAGCCCGGCTTCGATCCGCCGTACGTCGCGCTGCCAGTCGCTCGCGAGCAGGAGGTCGATGCTCGCGCCGGCGACCGCGGTGGCGAGCGGGTTGGCCATGAAGGTCGGGCCGTGCATCAACGCGCCGCCGGTGCCGGTGCTGATCGCGTCCGCGACCTCCGTGGTGCACAGCGTCGCGGCGAGCGAGAGGTATCCGCCGGTGAGTGCTTTGCCGAGGCAGAGGATGTCGGGTTCGACGCCGGCGTGCTCGGCCGCGAACAGCGTGCCGGTACGGCCGAAGCCGGTCGCGATCTCGTCAAGGATCAGCAGGACGTCGTAGCGGTCGCACAGCTCGCGCAGCGCCGCGACGTACCCGGGGTTGTAGAAGTGCATGCCGCCGGCACCCTGCACGACGGGCTCGATGATGACGGCGGCGAGCTCGTGCGCGTGTTGCTTCACGAGGATCTCGGTGTCGGCGAGCCATGCGTCATCGAGGCTGGTGTCGAAGCCGGCGGGCGGCCGGTCGGCGAACACTTGTTGCGCGACGACGTTGGTGAACAGCGAGTGCATGCCGCCGATCGGATCGCAGACCGACATGGCCATGAACGTGTCGCCGTGGTAGCCGCCGCGGATGGTCAGCAATCGTGACTTGCTTGTGTCGCCGGCGGCGCGCCAGCGCTGCACCGCCATCTTCACCGCGACCTCGACGGCGACGGAGCCGGAGTCGGCGAAGAACACGTGCTGCAGGTTGTCCGGAGTGATAGCGACGAGGCGTTCGGCGAGCCGGACCGCGGGCTCGTGCGTGAGGCCGCCGAACATGACGTGCGCCACGCGGCCGAGCTGCTCGGTGATCGCGTTGTCGAGTGCCGGGTGGCGGTACCCGTGGATGGCGGCCCACCAGCTCGACATGCCATCGATGAGCTCGCGACCCTCGGCAAGCTCTAAGCGGGTTCCCTCGGCGCTAGCGACGACGTACGGCGCGGTGGCCGCGGGCATCGGCGCGTACGGGTGCCAGACGTGCCGCGCATCCGCGTCGAGCAGCGCGTGGATGTCGTCGATCGGCACCGCAACATCTTGTCGCGCCACCAGTGGGCGCATTCGCCCGGGGCGTCAAGACCACCGCGCCCGTGAGCGGGCTATTTCCGGCCGGTCCGAGCTGTCGAGAGCGCGATCATCTACCGCCCGGTTGCCGGTGGATACCGTCGAGACTCAAGCAACCGCCCGCGCACTGCGTGATCGACGGAAGGGTCGAGGGATGACCGTGCAACTCGGAAGGCTTCTAGCGCTCGACCCGCGAACCGTCTGGGTGCACGAAGCGCACCACTTCACCCCTTGGCTGCTCGACAACGCAGATGCTCTTTCGACAGTTCTCGGCATCGACATGGAGTTGAGTGGAGCAGAGCATCCGGTCGGCGGATTCGCGCTCGACCTCGTCGGGCGGGACCTCACGAACAATTGCGTCCTGATCGTCGAGAACCAGCTCACGACAACGGACCACTCACATCTGGGTCAGATCTTGACTTACGCCGCCGGCACTGATGCGGGGACGATCGTGTGGATGGCTACGTCGTTTCGTGAGGAGCACCGGCAAGCCTTGGACTTCCTCAACGGACTCGGCGGTGAGAGCGTCCGGTTCTTCGGTGTCGAGATCGGTGTCGTCAAGATCGGTGATTCGCAGCCGGCTCCCAATTTCAAGCTTCGGGTCCAACCGAATGAATGGCATGCGGCGACCTCCGCGGCGGCAAAGACCACGTCACAGCTCGCCGGAAAGGCGCCGCTTTATCAAGCTTTCTGGGCTCGCTTCCTGGAACGGGTGAAAGCAGAGCGCCCAGGATGGACGAATGCCCAGAAGCCGCAGACGGTGAACTGGTTCGCGATGCCGTGTCCGTTCAAGGGCGGCCCGTACTACGCGGCAAGCTTCGCGCAGGGCGGCAAGCTTCGGAGCGAGCTGTACATCGACTACACCGACCCGGAGCAGAGCGCGGCGTTGTTCGAGGCGCTGGCTGCCCACAAGGAGACGGTTGAGTCGGCTTATGGTGCGGACCTCAGTTGGGAAGACCTTCCCAACAGGCGCGCCTGCCGCATCGCGGCCTACTCGATCGGCGACGTTCTGAACGGCGGCGAATTCGACAACTACATCGACTGGTTCTTTGACACCGGCTCGCGACTGCGGGCGGCCATCGACTCCGTGGCGCCACTGGTGCTTGCCGTCGACCCGACTTAGCTCCGCAACGCCGCGCCTCGGAGACTCGCGTCGAGGATCTCGACCGTGTGCGCCAGCCGCATCGGGGTGCCGCGGTTTTCGAGCGCCTGCCGGATCTGCATGAGGCAACCGGGGTTCGCGGTCACCAGCACGTCGGCGCCCGTCGCGGCGACGTTCGCGGCCTTCCGCGCGCCCAGCGCGCCCGCGGCTTCCGGTTGCAGGATGTTGTAGACGCCCGCCGACCCGCAGCAGATCGCCGCCTCCTCGATCTCGCGCACCTCGACACCCGGGATCGCCGACAGCAGCTCGCGCGGCGCCGACCGCACGCCCTGCGCATGCGCGAGATGGCACGCGTCGTGGTACGCGACCGTCAACGGCAGCGGATGCCGCACCGCGACCGGGCCCAGCTCGACCAGGTACTCCGCGATGTCCCGAACCTTCGCGGAAAACGCGGCCGCGCGCTCCGGCCATGAACCCGGCTCGTCACGCAGCAGCCAGCCGTAGTCCTTCATCGCCGATCCGCACCCGGCCGCGTTGACGACGATCGCGTCGACGACCAGCGACTCGAACGTCTCGATCAGCCGCTTCGCGAACGCGACCGCCTCGTCCGACCGGCCCATGTGCAGCGACAACGCACCGCAACATCCCTGCACCGACGGCGCGAGCACGTCGCACCCCTCGGCCGACAGCACCCGCACGGTCGCCGCGTTGACGTCGCCGAAGAACTCGCGCTGCACACAGCCGAGCAGCATCCCGACCCGCGCCCGCCGCTCGCCTCGGGCCGGCGTAAAGGACGCGACCGGCGCGGCCGCACCGAGCGGCGGGAGCAGCCGCTGCATCGCCGCGAGCCTCGACGGCAACGGCAGCCGAACGCCCGACCGTTGATAAGCGCGCAGCAGCGGGCGCAAAGCGCGCAGCCGCCGCGGGTACGGAAACACGTTGAACACCAACGATCTCAGCGCGCGCTCCCGCCGCGTCCGCGGGTAGTTCCGCTCGACGTCCGCGCGCGTCTCCTCGATCAGCCGGTCGTACTGCACACCAGACGGGCACGCGGTCACGCACGCCATGCAGCCGAGGCAGCGATCGAAGTGCCGCACCATCGGCTCGCTCAGCGGCTCGCCCTCGACGTGCTCGCGCATGAGGTAGATGCGCCCACGCGGCGAGTCCATCTCCTCGCCCCACAACACGTACGTCGGGCACGTCGGCAGGCAGAAGCCACAGTGGACGCAGTCGTCCAGCAGGTCCGGCAACTCAGATGACATCGAGGACTCCGGGATTCATCCGCCGATCCGGATCGAACCGGTCGCGGATCGCGCGCATGACCTCGACCCCGCGCACCGGTCCCCAGACCTCGAGGTCGCGCTTCACCTCGTCCGGCGCCGTTACGACGACCACCGTCCCGTCGTACGGCGCAACCGAGACGCGCAACTCCGCCAATGAAGCTGCGTCGATCGACGGCGCACCGAGCCACAGCACGCCACTCGCGGCATGCGCCGACACGCGAAACCCCGCCGGTACCAACGCAAGAACCTCCGACAGCACGCCGAGGCGGAACGTCGCCTTCAACCCGACCTCACCGTCCGCCCAAGGACGTACGCCGAACGTCGGCGGGACGTCCGCACTGACCGACCCACCGACGAGCGAACGGATCTGCTCGGCCTGCGCATCAGCCGCCGCCTCGAACGCCTCCACCACGACCGACAAGCGCTCCCCGTCGTACTCCACCGCGCTCGGCCGGAACGGGCTGCGCCGCAGCATCGCGACCAGCGGCCCCGGCTCGTCCGTGACGACCGAGATGCACCGAGAAGCGCGCGGCTGCGGGTGCAGCCGGAAGGTGCACCGCGCGACGACGCCCAGCGTTCCGTACGCGCCGCAGAACAGCTTGCCGAGGTCGTAGCCCGCGACGTTCTTCACCACCTTGCCGCCGGATCGCGCGACCGTTCCGTCCGGAAGTACGACGGTGACGCCGATCAGCAGGTCGCGCGGTGTGCCGAAGCGCAGCCGCCGCGGGCCCGACGCCGCGCACGCGACGACGCCGCCGATCGTCGCGTCCGGCTCCGGCGGATCGAGTGCGAGCCACTGCCCTTTCGACGCGACCGCGCGCTGCACGTCGGCGAGCCGCGCACCGGCCTCGACGGTGACGACGAAGTCGCCGTCCGCATGCTCGACAACCCGGTCCAGCCCGAGCGTCGACACCTCGACATCCGCCGGCGAAGCAAGGCCGCCCCACGAACGCTTCGAACCGCCGCCGGTGACGCGGACGGACGACGAGCCGGTGTCGCGCATCGCGGCGGCCAGCTCGTCGACGGTCGACGGCGCAAGGACGGTCACGTCAGAAGATCTCGCCGAGACCGGCGGCCTGCACCGGGTGCACGCCGCTACGCCGGCCGGGCCGTTCACCGCACAGCCGCGGCGTCGGGAACACCTTGCCCGGATTACACAAGTTCGCCGGATCGAACGCGCAGCGCACGAGCTGCATCACGTCGAGATCGACCGGCGAGAACATCCGGCCCATGTGCTTCTTCTTGTCGTTGCCGACACCGTGCTCGCCGGTGATCGAGCCGCCGTGCTCGATGCAGAGCTCGAGGATGCGCTCGGACACCGCCTCGGCCGCGTCGGTCTCCCCCGCCGACGCGTCGAACAGCACCAGCGGATGCAGATTGCCGTCGCCGGCATGAAAGACGTTCGCGACCCGGATGCCGGTCTCGGCCGACACGTCCGCGATGGCGCGCAGCACCTCCGGCAGCGAGGTCCGCGGTACGACGCCGTCCTGCACGATGTAGTCGCGGCTGATCCGTCCCATCGCCGCGAACGCCGACTTGCGGCCGCGCCAGATCGCGACCCGGTCGTCGGCGTCGCGCGCGACCCGGATCTCGAACGCGCCCGCGCGCTCGCACAACACCTCGACCTCGGTGAGCTCGGCCGCAACCTCGTCGGCCGGTCCGTCGAGCTCCACGATCAGCACCGCCGCCGCACCCGGCGGGTAGCCGCACGCGACCGCGGCCTCCGCCGCCTCGATCGAGAGCGTGTCCATCATCTCGACCGCCGCCGGCAGCACACCTGCCGCGACGATCGCACTCACCGCCGAGCCGGCGTCGTCCATCGACCGGAAGCCGGCGAGCACCGTCTCGACCCGCTCCGGAGTGCGTACGACGCGCACTGTCGCCTCGGTGACGATGCCGAGCGTCCCTTCGCTGCCCACCAGCGCGCCGACGACGTCGTACCCGACGGGGTCCGGCGCGAGCCCGCCGAACCGTTCGACCGAGCCGTCCGGCAGCACGACCTCGAGCCCGGTCACGTGGTGCGCGGTGAAGCCGTACTTCAGGCAGTGCGCGCCGCCGGAGTTCTCCGCGACGTTGCCGCCGATCGTGCAGACCTGCTGGCTCGACGGGTCCGGCGCGTAGAAGTAGCCGTCGGCCGCGACCGCGCGGGTCACGTCGAGGTTGACGACGCCGGGCTCGACCACCACCCGCTCGTCGTCGATCGACACCGCACGAACGGCGGTCAGCCGCGACAACACGATCAGCACGCCGGTCGCGACCGGCAACGCACCGCCGGACAGGCCGGTGCCGGCACCGCGCGCGACGAACGGCACCGACTCCTCGGCGCAGCGCCGTACGACGTACGCGACCTGGGCCGCCGTCTCCGGCAGCACGACGAGACCGGGAATGCAGCGGTACGCAGTCAGGCCGTCGCACTCGTACGTCCGCAACTGCGCGCGCTCGGTGACGACCGCGTGCGCGCCGAGCGCCGCGACGAAGTCGCGAGCCAACCCGTCGAGTGCGACGACAACCCCCTACTGCGGCGGCGGAAGGATGGTGCACACCTCGACGCCACCTGCCACCGGCAGGGTCTCGTGCACACCGGTGTAGCCGAACGGGCAGCCCTCGGGCGGCTCACCGACACGGATGATGACGGGACCGTCCGCGGATACCGCGGCCGTCGTCGGAAGTGCGGTGGTGCCCACGGCCGCGCCGATGGCGACGAGCGCAGAGACAGCAAGCCGAGTTCGCATCGACATCTCCAGATTGGTGGATTTAGGCGCGATTATCGTCAACGACCGCCGCCCGTCGCTACCGAGGTTCAGTCGAGGCGGTCGTACGCCGGCAGCGTCAGGAAGGTGACGAAGTCGTCGGCGAGCGCGACCTCCTCGAAGATGTCGCGCGCTTCCTTCCACCGCCCGCCGTCGTAGGCGTCGTCGCCGATCTCGGTGCGGACCTGCGCGGTGACGTCGTCGGCGACACTGCGCACCAGCGCGGCGGTCACCGTCTCACCGGTGTCGGCGAGCTTCGCGTCGTTGTGCACCCACTGCCACACCTGCGACCGCGAGATCTCCGCCGTCGCGGCGTCCTCCATCAGGTTGTGAATCGCCGCCGCGCCGTTGCCTCGCAACCACGACTCGATGTAGCGGATGCCGACATCGACGTTGGTGCGCAGACCAGCGCTGGTGATGTCGCCGGGTGTCTCGTTGGCGGCGAGCAGCTGCGACGCGGTCACGGATACCTCGGGCCGCTTGCGGTCGATCTGATTGGGCTTGTCGCCCAACACCTTGTCGAACTCGGCCATCGCGGTCGGCACGAGGTCCGGGTGTGCGACCCAGGTGCCGTCGAAGCCGTCGTTGGCTTCGCGCTCCTTGTCGGCGCGGACCTTCGCGAGCGCCTGCTCGTTGACCTCGGGGTCCTTGCGGCTCGGGATGAACGCGGCCATGCCACCCATCGCGAACGCCTCGCGCTTGTGACACGTCTGCACCAGTAGCTCGGTGTAGGCGCGCATGAACGGCACCGTCATCGTGACGCTGTTGCGGTCGGGCAACATGAACTCGGCGCCGCGGTCGCGGAACGTCTTGATCATCGAGAACATGTAGTCCCACCGGCCGGCGTTGAGGCCGTAAGAGTGGTCGCGCAGCTCGTACAGG
>Ga0157369_10003100_pt1 | contig 19853 bp, 14 predicted proteins | sample C25metaG_FD_113461 | JGI IMG/M metagenome (GOLD analysis project Ga0157369, IMG submission 113461) | Corn rhizosphere microbial communities from Kellogg Biological Station, Michigan, USA - C2-5 metaG | ecosystem: Host-associated > Plants > Roots > Rhizosphere > Soil | place: USA: Michigan...
GCCAGCGAGCAGGAGTATCTGGACTTTCACCGCCGCTATTCAACGCCGGCCGCCCTGGATGCAGCCAGAAAAGGGTTGGTGCTCGAGCTGATCCTGGCGGATGGGAGCATCTATCCGCAAAAGGGAAGCTTCTACTTCGCGGATCGGGAAGTCAGTCAAGGCACGGGGACGATCCGCGTCGCCGGTCTTTTCCCCAATAAACAAAATCTGCTGCGGCCTGGTCAATACGGCCGGGTGCGTACATCGCTCAAAACCAAGGACGGCGCGCTGCTCATCCCGCAGCGGGCTGTGACCGAGATGCAGGGTACGTTCCAGGTTGCCGTAGTTGACGGTGAGAACAGGATCAGCATTCGGAACGTCAAGACGAGTGACCGGGTGGGAAACCTGTGGATCGTCGACGAAGGATTGAAGCCCGGTGAACGTGTGGTCGCCGAGGGTGTGCAGAAGGTGCGTCCGGGGATGACGGTGAGGCCTTTGCCATACACCTCGGGTGCGGTGGGGCCCACGGAAACGGCGGCGAAATAACCACCATGTCAAAGTTCTTTATCCGCCGTCCGATCGTCGCGATGGTGATCTCGATTCTGATGGTGATTATGGGTGCGGTCGCCATCGCGGGACTGCCTGTCGCATTATTCCCACAGATTGCTCCGCCGGAAATTCAGATTTCAGCTGTCTACACGGGCGCGGACGCGCTAACCGTCGAACAGTCCGTCGCCACTCCTATCGAGCAGCAGATGAGCGGCGTGGACAACATGAACTACATGTATTCGCTGAACGCCACGGCGAAGGGCGACATGCGGCTGATCGTGGATTTCGACGTCAAGACGGATCCGAACACCGATCTAATCCTGGCGCAAAGCCGCACGACGTTGGCGGCATCGCAGCTTCCGGCTGAAGTCAACAACTATGGGGTCACCGTTCAGAAGACCTTGACCGCACCGCTGATGCTGCTTAGTCTGAACTCTCCGAATAGCAGCTTAGACGCGCAGTTCCTGGCCAATTACGCCTACATCAACCTCAATGATCAGCTCACGCGAGTGCCGGGAATCGGCAGCGTGCAGGTTTTTGGCGCCGGTCAATATGCAATGCGGCTATGGGTCAAGCCCGATCAGCTCGCCAAGCTCGGTATCACCGTGCCCGAGATCGTCAGTGCGGTCCAGAGCCAGAACACGGTGAATCCGGCCGGTCTGGTAGGGAGCGAGCCGGTGCCTAAGGGACAGGAATTTACCTACTCGGTACGCGCACGCGGCCGGCGCACGTCGCCTGAGGAGTTCGGACAGATCGTAGTCCGCGAAACACCAGACGGCGGCATCGTGCGAGTGAAGGATGTCGCGCGCGTCGAGCTAGGATCGCAGGATTACTCCCTCTCCGGCCGCTTCGATGGAAAGGCCAGCGCCGTAATCGCCGTTTATCAGTTGCCGGGTTCGAACGCTGTCCAGGCCGCCGAGGGCGTGAAAAAGCTGATGGCTGAGGCGAAACAACGCTTTCCTGAGGGCATGGATTACGCGATCGCGCTGGATACCACACGTGCGGTTACCGAAGGAATCCGCGAAATCATCGAAACGCTGGCGATCGCGATCCTGCTGGTGATTGTGGTGGTCTACATCTTCTTGCAAGGGTGGCGCGCCACGCTGATTCCCTTGCTCGCCGTTCCGGTTTCCCTGATCGGCACATTCGTATTCTTCCCGGTTTTCGGTTTCTCCATCAATACACTTTCGCTGTTCGGACTGGTTCTGGCGATCGGCCTGGTTGTGGACGACGCCATCGTCGTCGTCGAGGCAGTGGAGCGCCATATTGAAAATGGCCTGACGCCCAAGGCCGCGGCCTATAGGGCGATGGAAGAAATTTCGGGTCCAGTGATCGGTATCGCGCTGGTTTTGTCCGCGGTGTTCGTGCCTACGGCGTTCATCCCGGGAATCACCGGTAGGCTGTACCAGCAATTCGCGGTGACGATCGCCATCTCCGTGATTCTTTCCGCCTTCAACGCTCTTACGCTGAGCCCCGCGCTGGCAGCGCTACTGCTGAAGCCCAAGACGGAAAGCCGCGGGTTGCTCAGGAAGTTCTTCGATTGGTTTAACCGCCAGTTTGGACATGCCACCGAAGGCTACGTGCGGTGGTCCGGCGCGCTCATCCGGAAAAGCGGTGTGGCGTTAGTGATGCTGGTAATTTTCGGAGTCGCGGCTGGACTCTTGAGCACCAAAGTGCCTTCCGGCTTCCTGCCGGATGAGGATCAAGGCTACATGTACGTTAATCTTCAGTTGCCAAGTGCCTCCTCGTTTCAACGCACCGACGACGTCGCGCGGAAGGTTGAGAGCATTCTGGCGCAGACGCCGGGCGTTCAGGGCACGACTACTGTTGTCGGCTTCAGTCTGCTCAGTCTGGTGCGGACGAGCTACAATGCGTTTTTCTTCATAACTTTGAAGGACTGGAAGGATCGCGAATCCAGAGAGCAGCAATTTCAGGTCATCAAGCAGCATCTCAACGCCGAACTGAGCAAGCTGCCGGAGGGCATTGCGTTCGATTTCTCGCCACCGGCGATTCCAGGAGTAGGTACCTCCGGCGGTTTTACATTCATTCTCCAGGACCGGGCAGGGAAAGATGTCCCGTTCCTGGCAGCTAACGTGAATACCTTCATCGCCGCCGCCAGCAAGCGTCCCGAGATTGCCGGCCTGAGCACGACCTTTTTGCCGAGCGTGCCGCAGGAGTTTGTCGACGTGGACGAGGACAAGGTGCTCAAACAAGGCGTGCCGATCAACGATGTCTACCGGACCATCCAGGCATTCATGGGCGGCCTGTTCGTGAATTACTTTAACCGGTTTGGCCGGCAGTGGCAGGTCTACATCGAGGCGGAGGGCGAGTATCGTACCAAGGCCGAAAACGTCGGGCAATTCTATGTAAGGAATAACAAAGGTGAAATGGTCCCGCTTTCCGCATTGACGAAATTCGAGTCTCGTCCTGGGCCGGAATTCACGATGCGCTACAACATGTATCGATCCGCGCAGCTTAACGGTAGTGCAGCGCCGGGTTACAGCTCCGCCCAAGCCATGAAGGCGCTGGAAGAAGTCTTCGATCAAACTATGCCGCGCGAGATGGGTTATGACTACGCGGCCATGTCATTCCAGGAGAAGCAGGCACAGCAAGGCATACCGCCCGCCGTCATCTTCGGATTCTCTTTACTATTCGTCTTCCTCGTTCTCGCCGCTCTTTACGAAAGTTGGTCGCTGCCGTTCAGCGTTCTCCTGAGTACACCGGTCGCGATCTTTGGAGCTTTCGCGGTTCTGTGGCTGCGCCGTATAGTGCTGGGGTGGTTTCTGCCGGCGTATCAGGTGCAGATCGAGAACGACGTGTATTCGCAAATCGGCCTGGTGATGCTGATCGGACTGGCCGCTAAGAACGCCATCTTGATTGTCGAATTCGCCAAGGATGAGTTCGAGAAGGGAAAGAATCTGGTTGACGCGGCGCTCGAAGGAGCCCGGCTCCGGCTGCGGCCCATTCTGATGACCTCCTTCGCGTTCATTCTCGGGTGCGTGCCGTTGTGGACGGCTTCCGGCGCGGGATCGGTGGCACGCCAGATCATGGGTACCACGGTGATCGGCGGGATGCTGGCCGCGAGCGTAATCGGTATCTTTTTCGTCCCCGCGATCTTCTATGTGGTGGAGCGGGTGTCGGGCGCCACCAATAAGGCTCCCACGATCACGCAGCCTGAGCCTGCCCCGGTACAGGGAGACTAAGCCATGCGCAAATCACTGGTCTTTCCGACGATTGCCGCCACCCTACTGGCCGGTTGTACGGTGGGACCAAACTATCAGCGGCCTGCAATACCGGCACCCGCCAACTTTCGCGCACCGGAGGGCACTCCGACCTTCGATCCCGAATCGGTAGGCGATCTCAAATGGTTCGAGGTCTTCAAGGACGAAAAACTTCAGGAGCTGGTTCGGACGGCTCTGGCGCAAAACTACGATTTGCGGGATGCAGCTGCGCGCGTCGAAGCGGCCACTGCGCAGCTAGGGGTTACGCGATCGAATCAGTATCCTAACGTGGGCGCTGGGGCTGATATCTCGACGATCCGACTTTCGCGGAACGGCCAGACTCCGCTTCCGGTGGCTTTTGTGCCGTCGCAGAATCGCACTTTCGGGGGAGCCACTCTCGACTTGCTGTCATTCGAAGTGGACATTTGGGGCCGTCTGCGTCGCGCCACCGAAGCAGCTCGCGCCAATCTCTTGAATGCGGAAGAGAACCGGAAGGCTGTAATGACTACCTTGGTCAGCGAAGTGGCCAGCGACTACTTCAGCCTGCGCGAGCTGGACTATCAGTTGGAGATATCCCAACGCACGCTCGCTACCCGCAAGGATTCGCTCGGTCTCATCCAGACCCGCCAGTTGGGAGGCGTGGCGACTTTGCTCGACCTGCGCCAAGCCGAGCAGCTAGTGTACACGGCATCCGAGACCATACCAACTCTGCAGCAGCAAATCGAGCAGACCGAGAATCAGATCAGTCTGCTGTTGGGAAAGAATCCAGGCGAGGTTCTGCGCGGGAAGAGTCTCACGGAGCAGGAAATGCCGCCGGATGTACCGGCCGGCTTGCCTTCGGCTTTGATCGAGCGCCGGCCTGACATTCGCGCGGCGGAACAGAACTTGATCGCGGCTAACGCGAACATTGGCGTCGCCAAAGCAGCTTACTTTCCGCAAATCAGTCTGAGCGGATTCCTGGGAGGACAGGGCACGCAACTGGCTAGCTTGTTCAGCGGCCCGAGCTCAGTCTGGAATTTTACGCCGCAGGTCACGCAGCCGATCTTCACGGCGGGACGCCTCAAGTCGGAGGTGAAGCTATCGCAGGCGCAGCGCGATATTGCCTTGGTCCAATACGAGAAGACCATTCAAACGGCCTTTACAGAGGTCTCCGATTCTCTCATCGCTCATCAGAGAGTCAGGGAAAGCCGCGTGCAGCAGGAGCTTTTAGTAGCCGCGCTGCAGGATCGAACCCGGCTCGCCTACGTCCGCTACACCGGTGGCGTGGACACGCTTCTGAATGCCCTGGATTCGGATCGCGATCTGTTCCAGGCCGAGCTGACGCTTTCGCAAATCAGACTGAACGAGCTGGACAGCGTGGTGCAACTCTACAAAGCGCTCGGTGGCGGCTGGCAATAAACCGGATAGCGACAAAGTGTCCGTGGATCTGGGCCGAATTGTCTCACAGCCTCATATCCACTGAGGCGTAATCACCTTACTTCTGTATCACCCAACTTGGCTAAGGAGCATGACTTAGGCAATCGCTAGTGATTGGCGAGCAACTTGCCCCAGGGAAGCCAGTCACTGTGTTTACAACTCAGTCGGTATTGCTGTATTCAATTGTTGTCTGGGCTACGCTGGCCTTTTTCGCAGGTTTGCTGCAAATCCGGCTACGTGGATTAGATACTCGTCTTTCTTTGCGCTTCATCGTGGTGCTGACCTCGATGACGGCGTTGAACTGGCCCCTGACGACGATTATCGCTTGCTTGAGTGCGCTATTCGAAAGCGCCCTATGGACCAAGCCGCGCCCTCGCTGGACGACGACGTTATTGTACGGAGCAGTCTCAAGCGTGGCGACCAGCGTAGCCTATGCAGCGTATCACGGCCCGTACAACGCAGCGGGTGTCTCCGCGCCTCTGCTCATGGTTCTGGCGGCCATTGTCTACTTCGCGGTGAGCAGCGCTGCCTTGGCGATGTTCACCGTTCGCTCCTGGAGGCAATCCTTCTTCTGGACTTTTCCGCATTATGTCGCCGGCGGGAGCGCAGCCGCTTTGCTGACCATCGCCGACCGCCACAACGGCTGGCAGATTACTTTGCTAGTGGTCCCGATGCTGTACTGGATGGTCCACGCCTACAAGCTTTACCTGCTGCGGATCGAACAGGAGCGCCACGGTGGGGAGGAGTTCAGCGCGCTGCATTTCCGGGTGATCGAATCGCTCGCCGTGGCGATCGAAGGCCGCGACCCGGAGCGTCGTAAACATAGGAGGAGCGTGTGGAGCGATGCGCTCGAGATTGGCCGGCAGATGGGGATGGCGGAGTCCGATCTTTTGGCTCTCCGCACGGCGGCGCTGCTGCGCAATGTGGGTAAGCTGGCGGTGCCTGAGCACATTCTTTCCAAGCCCGGCCCGCTGACCAAAGCCGAATTCGAAAAGATGAAAATCCACCCCGTGGCCGGGGCCCAGATTGTAGAGCAGGCAGGGTTCTCGTATCCAGTGGCGCCGATCGTGCGGTCCAGCCACGAAAAGTGGGATGGCACTGGATATCCCGCCGGGCTTCGCGGCGAGCAGATTCCACTGGGCGCGCGCATTCTGGCCGCGGTGGATTGTCTGGACGCGCTGGTTTCGACCCGCGGGTATCGCGGCGCTTACTCACTCGAAGAGGCCATCCGATATATGCAAACGGAGGCCACAAAAAGCTTCGATCCTAAGGTGGTCGAGATCCTGGCGAATTACTATCGCGAACTGGAACGCCGGGGCGAGGACGCGGGATCTCCTGTTCCCTCGGACGCCGTGATTTCTCCCATGCTTTCTCCTATTGCGGCCGCGCGCCAGGAAGTCCAGCAACTGTTCGCGCTGGCGCAGGATCTGGGCAATTCTCTCAGTCTGGAAGAAACCTTCTCGGTCCTCTCGCAGCACGTGAAACAACTGTGCCCGCATGACACGCTGGCGGTGTATATCCGCCGTGAAGATCGCCTGGAGGTGGAGTTTGCCACTGGTCTGGATTGCGAGCAAATCGGATCGGACGTCGTTTCTTGGGGCGAAGGGATTTGCGGACGGGCGGCGGCCACCGCAACGGCGCTGTTGAACGAAGATCCGGTGGACTATCCGGATTGTCCCGCGAGATCGCTGCGGTCGGCCTTGGCCATACCGCTCGAAGGTTTCAGCGGCGTCGCGGGCGTACTGTGCCTGTATGCCCGCGCGAAGAGCGCTTTCACCGAAGACCATCTACGAATCCTTTCCGCGGCCGCCACTAAGGTGGCCGTGGCGGTCGAAAACGCCCTGAAGTATCGCCAGGTAGAACGCTCGGCGGTAACCGACATGCTGACGGAACTCCCCAACGCGCGTTCGCTTTTCCTGCATCTGGATTCTGAATTGGCTCGCGCCCAGCGTACGCATCAAACTATCGCGGTCCTGGTATGCGATCTGGATGGGTTCAAACAAATTAACGATCGGTACGGCCACCTTGAAGGCAATCGTGTGCTGCGGGCAGTGGCGCGAGCGCTGCGGTTGCAATGCCGGGAATATGACACGGTGGCGCGGCTGGGAGGCGACGAGTTTGTGTTGGTGCTGCCGGGGCAGGAACACGACTCGGTCAGCGCTAAGGTGGAACAACTGATCAATGCAGTGGCGGAAGCGGGCTACGAAACCGTACGCGCGGCGTGCCTGGGAATCAGCGTGGGGGTGGCATATTATCCGGCCGATGGAGAGGACGCCGAGGCGCTGCTGGCGGTCGCGGATCAGCGCATGTACCGCCAAAAGCAGCGGAGCGAAGCCGCAAGCGCCGGCGGCGATTCCGGCGTGCTGGTCTAAGGCATTGGCGGTTTCGTCCGAGTCGTTCATCAATTCTCGCTGGGCTGACGCTCGACGTGATCGATCACTAGGACTTCCTCCTGATCCTTCTGCGACTCGAGCTTCACGCCGAGCTGCTCCCGGACGGCTGTGTATATAGAGGGTCCATTCGGATCGGCAGCCGGGCCTGGAACGTTGACACCTCCCGGGATCGGTTGCTCGGGAGTATACGTGAGGTCTATATCGTAACTGCCAGCCAGGCCGGTCTTATCGATGACCGTTCGTCCGAGAATCAGTGCAAGGATGCTTGTAAATTGCTGGATGGGGGTTCCGACAAGAATGAGTCTGCCGGCGCCGCCGGTTTGCGGCCCGCAGATGGGCGTTTGAGCGCCCGCCGGGGCCGCGTCCTTGGCGGCGGTATTACCCCGTGCAATGCACCCTTTCGATTCCACTAGATTCTTACCTAGCTTTCCGTCGTTTCGAGCGAGCATCAGCGCGAGGACGATGACTTCGCGCTTTTCCAAATGCGCCACCAGCTTGAGTCGTTCCGTGAGCAACGCTTGCAGCATCAAACGACGTTCGTCCTGGGTGATTGGTCCTGCCGCTCGAGCAGTGATATCGTATCGCTCGGTAACTGCCCAATCCGGGACGCCGGCCAGTTTCGATGGCTGGTTGATGCCGTAGGCCAGTTGAATGATTCCACGTAACGGCAGATTGACGAAGTTAACGCCGTTCGGCGGCATACCAACGTTGGCTTGCGTCGTCCCGGATTTATTCGGTTTGACCGAAGCGACTTCAAAGGCCGCCTGGGTTTGGGCCATCAGCGCGGCGGCTGCGAACACACAGAATAAGACGAGGTGGGAGCGCATAGTATGAGCATTAGCGTTCTTATTTCCCCACGGCTTTCCATACATCCGCCTTGGTCTGCGGGGCAGCAGAGGTATGCACGTTTATATAGCGGTCGAAGTCCAGATTGAGTTTTTCGAGAATCGGGACCAGAGCTTTCACGTGATCGTTCGCCGGTTGTCCGGGAGTAACCGAGAAGTCACCTTGGAAAAGGATCTTCTCCTTGGGGATGTAAGCGATCATCAAACCGTTGGAGTGAGGAACCGGAGAGACGTGGTAAAACTCCACCGTTCGCGTTCCATCCGAGTAGACCTTCTTCTCCCCAACCGCTTCGATTTTGGCTTTCTTAGGATTCTTGGCGAGCGGATCGTCCAGCAGTGTTCTTGGAGTGTTGAGGGCTTTCTCCAAGAAGTCTTCGTTGTTCTTCTGCGTGATGATGGTTGCGCCTTCGGCCACAAGCACGGGCAGTCCTCCGGTGTGATCGGAGTGGGGATGCGTGTTCATGACGTAACGGATCGGCTTGTTGGGGATTAGCTTCTTCGTCGCGGCGACGTAGGCGTCACCGCGGGCTATTGATTGTCCGGCCTCCAGCATCATGATGTAGTCCTTGAACTCGACGATCACCGAATCGTAACTGCCGGGTCCGGTGGTGAGCCGGTAGAGGCCGTCGCCGAGCTTTTCGGAAGTGACGACCAGAGGAGCGGGAGCGCCACCGCCGCCGCCACCGCCAGCGCGACCTCCAGCCGGTGCAGGAACCAGCGTTGCGACATCGGGAGGATTCGCCTTGGCCGCCATTACGTCGACTTCAAAGAAGGGCCATCCGCCGCGCGTCTGCACGATCTTGGTAGGAGCCATGACGCCGCCAAAATCTTTCCAACCCGTGTAGGTGGCGACGATGTGCATGTCGCCCATGATGTTTTCACCCAGCCATGTCTCGACCCGGTCGACCATGTTCTTTTCATCTACGTAGCCATTGATGACGTAGCTCTTGCCGGAAGCCGCCTTGACCGTCGGGCTCCAGGTCAGGACGGTGTAGTTCTTGCCATCGACTTTCTTTTTGCTCGCGGTGGCGTTGTTGGCGGCAGCACCCTTGAGGAATCCCCAGGGCGTGATGTAGAACTCCAGGGAGTTCCCCCAGGGTTGCGCGACGTCGACTTGTTGCGCCGTGATCCCCTGGAAGAACGTTCCGGGCATCGGCTGCGTGGCGCCGCCACCGGCAGGATTGTTCGTCGCTCCGGTTGCACGCGAAGCCGGACTTATCAGGTCGATTACGCGGATGTAGTTGTTGATCGGGCGCATGGGATCGTGCGTTCCCCTGCAGTTCATGTCGGCGGCGTTGGATCCACACTGCTGGAACGCAACATCCTTCGCCGACCCCGAATAGGTGATGGATTTTACATCGCCCAAGGCCTTTTGCGCATTGGCGATTACGGTTTTGGCATCCTGCGCCATGGCCTTCGCACAAAGGCCCGCCAGGCAGATTGCGAATACAGCAAGTTTTTTCGACACAGCTTCTCCTCTTGTGAACGCCCGATTGCTCGGTACGCACCCGTCCTGAATATTCTATATCCGTTCAGTCTCCTGCGCAGTGATGCTTGGCGACGCTCGCCAACGCGCGGGAAGAGTTTGGGTCGGTGCCGAAGCACGTGGCGAAACCGAAAGGGTTTGTAAACCTTTTGTGAGCAAAAGCGGTCTATAACAAGGAGTTTGAACACATGAGAACAGCAAGTTTTTTGATCGGCTTGATCGGTCCGCTTTTCTGCGTGTCCAACGCTACGCGCGCCCAGGCTCCAACTGCGTTCGCGACACAAAAGCTCGAATTCGAAATTGCCTCGGTGAAGGCCCTCGATTCTGGCGCGGCTTGTTGCTACCCTCCACAGGTCGACCCAGGAAGATTCATCTACAAGACCACGCTGCATAATTTGATCGGCCAGGCTTATCGTGCTTTTTTCCCTTGCCCTACGAAAGATGACTCCGGAGATTGCGCTTTCCCGGGGGCACCGACGTGGATCTACAAGGACCGGTTTGCAATCGACGCCACGATGCCGCACGATCTCCCCACCTACTCGCGGATTCAGTTCATGCGTGGCCGCGCGCCGCAGCTCAACCAAATGCTTCAGGCCCTCCTGGAGGATCGATTCAAGCTCAAAGTCCATTGGGAGGCGAGAACGTTGCCCATATACGCTTTGACCATTGCAAAGAAGGGACCGAAGCTCACGCCAACGGCAGGACCGGCGGAGCCACCAATGAATGTGACGAGGCGACTGCCAAATGGCAATACTCTCTCGACTTTCAAATTCGTGGACAGCTCAATGCAGGATTTCGCAATGGAGTGGGGAGATTTTATGGACCGCCCGGTTCTAGATCGTACCGGTCTCAAAGGAAATTTCGATTTTACACTTCAATGGGAGAGTGAACCCGATGAGCCCTCCAACAGCGGCCCTGGTTTTCTTGCAAGCAGGTTGCACTTAGGGCCTTCCATGTTCACCGCCGTCGAGGAGACCCTAGGGCTCAAGCTGGAGCCCATGAAGGGTCCTGTCGAGGTTCTTGTGATTGATCACGTTGAGCAACCCTCCGGGAATTGACGGTGCAGAGAATACCGATTGGCTCCCAGGCGGGGGTGAAGCCCTGCTTGCAGGCTTTAGAGCCTGCTCCATGGTTTAGCGCGGCGCGGCTTCGACGATGCTGACCAGGGAAGCCGTCGGCACGACGCGAGTGAGGCGGAAGCCGGCTTTATCGAGCAATGCAGCGTACTCGGCTTCGGTCCGTTCCTCTCCGCCTGGAATGGTCAACATGGCCATGTCGAGCATCTTTCCAGGGTGCGGAGTATCACCGGGTGGCAGCACCATCTCGACCAGCAGCAGCCGGCTCTCGGCACTCATCGCGCGGCGGCAATGGCCGAGGATGGTTAAGCACTGCTCCTGGTTCCAATCGTGGATGATGTGCGAAAGAATGTAGGCGTCGGCTCCAGCGGGAACGCGGTCGAAAAATGACCCTGCTTCGATCTGGATACGATCCGTCAGACCGCGATCGGCGATGAACGCCGGCGCATCGCGTACCACATGCGGCAGGTCGAAGAGAATGCCTCGCGCCGCGGGATGACGGGCCAGAACGGCGGTTAGCATATTTCCGGTTGAGCCGCCCACGTCGGCAATCGTTTTGAAAACCGCAAAATCGTAGGCTGCGGCGACTGCGGGGGGTTCCATTCCGTGAATCCCCACCATGGTCTGATTAAAAAGCGATGCCTCCTCCGGGTGTGCGCCCAGCCAATCGAACAGCGGCATGCCATGCGATTTCTGGAACCCGGTCTTCCCTGTCTGGACCGAATAGAGGAAATTATCCAAGGAGCGCGCCACCAAATCCCCGCCCATAATTAATGCGGTTGCATGGCTGGGCGTGCCGGACTTGAGTGCTGCGCCCAGAGGTTGCAGAGTGAAACGATGCGCCTGGTCTTCCGTGAACAGACCCAGACTCGCCAGGGTGCGCATGACTCGATAGAGCGCAGGTGCATGGGTCGCGGTTAGAGGGGCGAGTTCGTCAGCGGTCTTGGGTCCTGCCGCCAAATAGTCAGGCAGCTTCAGTGTGGCAGTTAGATGAATGAGGCGCGACACAAACTGCGCCATAACCATTTCAACGATCTGAGCTTCGGGCGGTAGCGACTCGGTTTTAACGGCATTTTCAGGCATTGGCACATTGTACACTGCACTCGATCAGGACCGGCATAAATCAAACCTTGAGACGGATAATTCGGGATGAAGAAAGTGGCGCAGGCCTAGTCGATTGTGCCTGGCGAATTATGCTGCTTAGGAATTACTTATACCGTACGCCTTCTAAGCAGGCCCAGACACAACAACCCGCCGCCGATCAGAGCGAAGGAAGCCGGTTCGGGCACGACAGTATTGGCCTGGATGTAACCCAATTCGAAACTCAATAGGCCAGGGCTCGCGGTGCCGGCGCCGCCGGGACCCGTCAAGGTAGAAACGGTTGTCAGCGAGTTGGCGGGAGCGAAGGAAGCGGGACCACCTGTTTCATTACCCGGCATCAGAATAAAGGTGGAACCCGGACTGTTTACGACCTGGAGCTGGCCGGCAGTCCCCTGTGCCAATGAGAAGTTCGATTGGTCTTTGACTCCAACGATTTGATAGGTAGCCGGTAGGATATTCGGCGCAACGCCCGCCTGGACCGTGATTCTGTCAGTGAAAGACAGGTTAGTGAAGAAGCCAGCGCCGGTCACAGGCGCCAGGATGAGGCGAAACTCGGTTCCAACCGTCTGAAAATCGATGTTAACGTTGGTAGCGTCAACATTACCGCTATAGGAGAAGTTATCAAAAATTGTATCGCCCAGCGAGCATGGATTGCCGATATAGTTACTCAACGCTCCCGGGATGCACGTGCCGATCGGGGCCGCCAACACGGGCAAGGTGAGGACCGCTGATAGAACCAGAAACCTTCTCAAGGTGTCTTCCTCCCGTAATGTAGAGCCTCCGTTTGACGGAACGATATCCAACTAAATGAATCCGGTACCCGTAGTACTCATGGCGACGAAAGGTGGTCACGTGACCAAATACGGTCTGGTCGCAGTTGCCAGCGCGCGTGCCGACCGGCGCGCTCTCAAAAATCGGATGCGAACTGTACTCGCTGGCAGTCCTTGGTCGCTAGCTATTTCTTTTGCGGTGACGCCCTTCATTTGCGCTTCGAGAAGTTGCCGATCGGCCGGGCGGCACGCGCGCAGCATCCGCGATATGTCGATGGCAGCCAAATTCAGGCAGGTGGTGCCGTGGTGGGATTCGTGGATTTCCTGGTGTAAACATTCTTTCTGAATGGCGCGCTTGTACTGATTCAATGCAATCGAGTTAACCCACGATACGATCATCCGCGGGTCTCGGAGTTGAGCTAGCCTCTCCCATCCGCGTAGCCAAGCGGCTTGCGCGATGTCCGGGACCAACCCCGGCGCCGCTCCGCGAGACAGCAGGTACCGAATGGTTCGATCATGTCCAAGCCGGTAGGCGTCCCCGTATTCTTCAGGTGTCATCAAGTTTGGGTTTGCGTCCAAGCATCGGAGGCGAGCACGTTCATGGCCGTCCGGCGATTGCTACGCTGGCTGTAGTGAAAAGCTACCGAAAAGAACTATGGTTCGAGGTTCCCACGCGCAGGGCGTTTATCAACATCACGTCTCAGGTGGAGTCATGCCTTCGGGAAAGCGGCGTTCGCGAAGGCCTAGCACTGGTGAACGCCATGCATATCACCGCCAGTGTCTTCATCAACGACGATGAGCGCGGCCTGCACCAGGACTACGAAAAATGGCTAGAGGAACTGGCCCCCCACGAACCCACGTCGCAATATCAGCACAACCGCACCGGCGAAGATAACGCCGACGCGCACATGAAGCGCCAGATCATGGGCCGCGAGGTAGTAGTGGCGATCACTGGAGGTAAGCTCGATTTCGGACCCTGGGAGCAGATCTTCTATGGCGAGTTTGACGGCCGGCGGCGAAAGCGCGCGCTGGTGAAGATCATCGGTGAGTGAGCATCATGAAATATGCCGCGGTGTTTGCTTTTCTGGCTTGCACCGGGTGCGCCATTCATGAGCCGGCGGCTTGGCACCTGGTGCAACAGGGCAGCGGACAAGTCCTGATCCCGCCGGATGTAACGCGGAAGAATCTCACCCGGCGAACGTTCACAACCGATGCTGCCGGAAGCGGACCCTGCCCGGCCCCAAGCGGCGTGATCGATGTCACCCGGCGCGGGAAACACGCTCGTGTCACCGTCACGGCGAGCAAGCTGAACGAGCAGCCTGCCGAATGGCTCAGATCCTTGGCTTCGCAGCTTGAAGCGCAAGGCTGTCTGGCTTCCGGTGAAGGGCTAAAACTGGCGGAACGGATCGCCGATTCGGTTGCGCTCGATCCCGCGGGAGCGTTCCACTTGCTGTATCGAGACGACCGCAAGACCGGCGAGGTGGACATCGATCAACGCATCCGCCTTCAGGTAGTCAGTCCACTGTGGCGCGAAGCGGGAGTGGGAATGATTGACGGGCAGATTCAATCGGTCACCGGAACGGATGCCCATTTGACGGTCACCGCGAAAGCCTCGGACAATCTGTTGGGTTACGAACGCACACTCTATAGGGTTCAGCCGAAGACCACCGAAACCGGCTACGTCATCCAGCCTCTATATACGGACCGGACGATCCAATCGTCAAACGGGGGAACAACCGAGCGCCGACCGCTACCGGCCATCAACTATTTTCAATTTCCCGCCGATGCCGCATTTTATCGGTTGTTCTACGAATCCACGCAGACCGATTTCGCGGCCCTAGTCGTCGCGGGCCGGACGATCTCTGAGTTGGAACAGCGCACAGAAAAGCTGGAGGCCAGCGGCGCATCTGCTTCCTGCAAAATCCTGAATGACGACATGTGCAATGGGATTCCGAAAGACGTTGCGGTGAATCCTGTGATCGCCGTTAGCGTGAACGGAGTCGAGGTTCTGATGCCTCGCGGCGCAACCGTAGGAACCGTGCTGCGCCTCCCCGCGACCGCGCAATCAATTGGGGCTCTGGGTCAATTGCAAATCTTAAGGCCGTGGAACGCCCGCCTGGTGCCGGTCATGTTCGATCATACAGATCCGGGTATTCTGCGGGTTATCCTAAGAGGCGGCGAAGTTATTTCAAGACAGTAATTTGCTGAAAATCGATTGAGGGAGGTGCAAATGCGTAAAATCAAGTTGCTTTTTCTTGCTGTAGCCATCTTCTTTGCCGTGATCGTGGCTGTAGCGATGGCAGTCCCTCAGGTATCCCCGATCGCGCCGACGTTTCGGGCCAGAACCCGGCTGGTGCAAGTGGATGTGATCGTCCGCGGCAAAAGCGGTCCCATAACGGGGTTGAATCAAGACGATTTTACGCTGCTCGATAACGGCAAGCCGCAGAAGGTTTCCGTATTCGCCGTCAAAGGGTCGCAGAAATCGCGGCAGTCGGCGGTTCCACTGCCTCCGGGGACGGTATCGAACCGCGTTACCCGGAACGGCCAGGAGGCGGCGAGTTCCACCGTGATCCTCATCGACCGGATCAACACCTCGCCAGAGGACCAGCAATACGCGAATCAGAAGATCGTGAAGTTTCTGGAAACGCGCCGCAGCCAGGATCGGCTCGGCGTTTACGTATTCGGGAACGGATTGCGGGTGGTACAGGATCTGACGGACGATCCGGAGCGGCTGAATCAGGCGATCAACAGCCTCAAGCCGCGAAACGAGAACCACAGAACCTTATATACTCCGGGACCGATGGAGCGGAGCGAACCCGAAATGTCGGGAGATGGGCACGCGCTCGATGAGTACAGATTGCTCACGGCCAATGAGAAAGCGCTCAACGTAAAGCAGGCGTTGGAAGCGATCGCTCACCACCTGGCGCCGGTTCCCGGCCGGAAGAGTTTGATTTGGGTCACGGACAGTTTCCCTCTGCTTATAAAAACTAAGGACTATACGAAGGACTTCTCTCCAGATATGAAGGAAGCTGCGCGGGCTCTCAACGATGCGAATGTCGCGCTTTACGCTGTGGATGCACGCGGAGTGGTTGCCGGGAACTTCGCGAACCCGCGCAGACCCTGGGGCCTCAATATACCTGGTATCGACACCATGAACGACCTCGCGGGGCTCACTGGCGGCCGGGCTTTCTATGCCGATAACGGCATCGATAGTCTGATCAAGGAGGCTGTGGAGGATTCCGAACTTATTTATACGCTGGGTTTCTATCCATCCCAGGAATCGCAGGACGGAGACTGGCACAAGCTGAAGGTTTCCGTCGACAGGCGAGGAGCGAGCGTGCGTTACCGCGAGAACTATTTTGCGTCCAAAGCGCCGGCTGACGCCACCTCTCATCCAACCTTGCAGCAACTGCTTCACGACACCTTGGACGCCGCCGAAATCGGTCTGCGCGCCGAGACCACGCCCGATCAGTCTCGGGCGGGTTCCTATAAGTTGCGCGCCATCGTGGATCTGCATGACGTGCACCTTGATCATCAGGACGCGGGCTGGGTGGGAGCCGTCGACGTTTCGTTGTACCTGGAGGGTGAAAAGTCCGCGTATAAAATCACCCGGAAGATCGCCATTCCCGAGAATCAACTCGCGGCGGCGCTGGAAACCGGAATCGCCGTCGACGTTTCCGTTGCATTATCGGGTCCGACCGGCGATCTTCGCGTGGTGGTACAGGACGATGCCACGGGCGCGGGCGGGTCGGTTCGCGTTCCGCTGAGAAGGAACTAAACCATGATCCGGATCCTCATCGTAGGAATGATGCTCGCGAGTCCATTCGTGCTCGGGGAGACAACGCTAAAGCATGACGACTTCGCCGGCGTGACCTTGTACTACAAGGTGATCACGCCGAAGGACTACGACGCAGCCAAAGAGTATCCCGCGGTGATCGCGTTTCCAGGCGGAGCGCAGACGATGCCGATGGTGGATGGCATGATCGCACGCAATCTGGCAGTGCAGGCGCAGAAGCGAGGCTACATCGTGGTAGTCTGCGCGGCGACGGCAGCGGGGTTGTTCTACGAGGGCGGGGCAGTGGTGTTCCCGGCGTTTCTCGACAAGCTTCTTGCCGATTACAAGATCCGTGGGAAGAAGTTTCACATTGCGGGGATTTCGAACGGCGGACTGAGCGCGTTTCACATCGCGGCGTCGTACCCGAAGTATTTCTTGTCGGTGACGGGATTTCCGGGATACTTGTTGGATGCCACGAGTGAGCGCGTTGGCGCTTTACGTGACATGTGCCTCAATATGCACGTCGGCGAGCTGGATCGCGGCTGGCTCGACACCATGCAGCATCAGTCGATTCTGTTCCGCAACAAGGGAATGAAGGTGCGGTTCACGATCGAGAGGGGCCAGGGCCATGTTATGACGACGCTCGAAGGCGCGGGCGCGGCCCGGTTGTTCGATCAGTTCGACGAAGCGGCCAAGGGCTGCGGCCAGTAAGGGGTGCGCGAGCCACGGTCGGTAGGGCGTACAGTACAGTCGGTGACGAGGAGCGGTGCCTCGGGAAACGTCATCGGGCCCGATTAGTGCGTTGAACCAGGGGGAATTACTCAGATGAAATTCGTAACTATTCTCCTGCTCTCTGGAGTTTTCATAGGCTCGATCGCCTGGGGAGTTCTTGAAGCTCAGGCCACAACTGAGGTTGAGCGGACTCTGAGTGGTCAGCGCATGTACCTCGTTGACCTTCGAAATGATGGTTATAGACTTGCTTTTCCGCAGCAAGACAATGTTCGAGTGGATTACAAAGATCTCCAATCAGACTACGTCTATTCGGTCGTCGCTCCAAACGGCCGTTCCTTGTTTGCGGTACGACGAGTGTTCGATCGCCGCGGGCTAGAGCCACCGCGGGACACCTTGATAAGACGCTCTCTCGAAGGGGCCGGAGGGGACGAAGAAATCATCTCCTTGCCTCTCGTCAATATCTTTCGCTGTGCTGTATCCACTAACGAGAGATTTATGATTATCGCTGGACGGCTCAAGGACCCTGCTGTCGGTACGCTGCGTGACGGCATCTTCATTTTGGACAGGAGCAACGGCGAAGTTCAGTATGTCGCGCCTTACCCGAAGGCGGGCTCCAATGAAGACATTAGGAGCCTCAACGTGAGCGATCAGGGTAATGTTGTCCTCTATGAGGACGCTGGGATTATCGTAGCATTTGTCGGAGAGAAGCGCCTGACTTTCGCCGAGCGCCACCCTGGAAAGTTTCCGGTGCTGATGCCCGATGGACAGGCCTACGTCTACGCGGATCGGGGCAGGCTGATCTTGAACGATCGGAAAGCGGAGCGCGAGGTCCTTCGCATCCCCGAGATTGCGGGAGCCATTAGGGTATCGCCTGATGGCAACTTCGTCGCTTTCGGAGTGGAGTCGGGTGGGGATACACAATTGAGGATTTGCGAACTCAGCACGCAAAAGTGTGTGGATGGCCCGAAATACCAGGATTGGATAGCGGGGCGAGAAACCTTCTGGATCAAACGGTAAGGAAGAACGGGACCTGCGAGATCGCGGTTAAGCCCCACATCGGCACAAATCATTCTGATGCGGTCCCCGAGGGCGCGCCATTTCGGGCGAGTTCTTCGATCAGTTCGACGAAGCAGCGAAGGGCTGCTAGTTAAATTATTCGACTGCGTAAACCCACACGGTGCCGCCTTCCGGAACTTCCGGATACTCTCCTGGGAAGGCTCCGTTGAGTGTCGCTTGCATCCCCCGGGAGTCGCCGCCCCAACCGGAGAGCACTGCCACGTATTGTTTTCCGTCGACCGTGAACGTCGTCGGCGGTGCGAGGATTCCCGAAGCCGTCGGCGATTCCCACAGAAGTTGTCCGGTGGTTGCGTCGAAGGCGTGGAATTTACGATCGTTCGTTCCGCCGGTGAACACCAGACCGCCGGCGGTGGCGAGCATCGCTCCCCAGTTCGGCGATTTCGCGTAGTTGTGGGTCCACACCTTCTGGCCGGTGTCGACGTTCCACGCCTGCACTTCGCCGAAATGATCGGCGCCGGGATTAATAGGCGACGGAGCGTTCCGGACCTGAGTGGTGCCGGTATAGCCGCGGCCCGGAACGTAAGGCACGTCCTCCGCGCCCATCGATGTGCCGCAGAGGTTGTTGTTCGCGGGAATGTAGATCATTCGCGTCTTCGGGCTGAAGGCGATGGGAGGCCAGTTCTTGCCGCCGTGCAGGTTCGGGCAGAAATCGGCCTGTTTGCCGGTGCCGGGTTTATGCGCGGGGTCGACGTCCGGACGCCCGGTCTCGGGATCCAGCGACTTGAAAACGTTCTGGTTCACGAAGGGCTTGCCTTCCACGAATTTGAGGCGCCCGTCGCGCCCCACCACGCTGCGATCGATGAACCACAGATAGCCGTCGCGCGCGACATCGATCAGGCCCTTGATGGTCCGGCCGTTGCGCTGGAAATCCACCAGGATCGGCGGCGAAACTTCATCCCAATCCCAGGAATCGTTGGGATGGTATTGATAATGGCCTTTGATCTTCCCGGTCGCTACGTCGAGGGCGATGGTTGACGAGGTGTAGAGATTGTCGCCGGGCCGCTTGTCGCCCATCCAGGGACCGCCGTTGCCGACGCCCCAGTACGCCGTGTTCGTATCCACATCGTAATTACCAGTGACCCAGACGGAACCGCCGCCGTTCTTCCACTGGTCGCCCTTGGGCCAGGTTTCGCTGCCGGGTTCGCCAGGCGACGGAATGGTGTAGGTGCGCCACTGCTCCTTGCCGGTTTCCGGATCGAATGCCGCGACAAATCCGCGGATTCCAAATTCGCCGCCGGACGCCCCGACCATCACCTTTCCACCTGCGATCAGCGGAGCGAGTGAAATGTAATAGCCCGACTTGTTGTCCGCGACGTCGGTGGTCCAGACTTCGCGCCCGGTTTTCGCGTCCAGAGCCACCAGGACGGCCTCGCCCGCGGCGAAGTAAACACGATCGCCGAACAGCGCGACACCGCGGCTGGTATCGTGCGGAA
>Ga0157369_10003101_pt1 | contig 19852 bp, 13 predicted proteins | sample C25metaG_FD_113461 | JGI IMG/M metagenome (GOLD analysis project Ga0157369, IMG submission 113461) | Corn rhizosphere microbial communities from Kellogg Biological Station, Michigan, USA - C2-5 metaG | ecosystem: Host-associated > Plants > Roots > Rhizosphere > Soil | place: USA: Michigan...
CACTGCATTCGCGCACGCAGGGCAAGAATTTATTAGTTACTTTGCCTGAAGAGCTACGCTCCAAGCTTCCGCCGCGGCACGCTTACGTGTTGAAGATGGCGGGCATAAAAAGCCTCTGAGTTTCGGAGCGGGTCTGGCCGTCGATCGCGTCTCAGTTTACTGTCTTACGTCAGTTCCGGAATGACATACGGTGCGCGATGCTCCGGATGCGCCAGACGGTTCGCTTCTTCGTCGGTGAATCGTTCCTTCGCAGGATCGAAGGTGAGCAGCCGGCCGCCCAGGCGATAACTGATATTCGCCAGATGGCACAGATCGGCCGAGAGACGTCCTATATCGACATCCGCATGGAGGTCCTGATATTTCCTGCTCCGCACCGCGGCCAAAAAATTCTTCATGTGTGGTCCAGTATCGGTCTTCTTCGGCTCTTCGTACTTTGCCTGAGCAGAGAGCTTCGCCGGATCTCCGGTAGAAATCCGATAACCGTTCGCATCGACTGCCATCCAGCCCTTGTCCCCATAAAACAGAACACCGATGCAATTGGGGTTTTCCGCGTCTATATCCGCTTCCATCCCGGTCTGCAAGCCGCGGACCTCAAACACCAATTCCTTGTCGCCATAGTCGAAACGGGCGATCAAAGTGTTGGGCGTCTCCTGGTCGTCGGTGTACACATACTTTCCTCCGCTGGCTACTACCGATTGAGGCAGACCGACTCCCAATCCCCAGCGGGCAATGTCCATCTCATGCACGCCTTGATTCCCGATGTCACCATTGCCGGTGGCCCAAAACCAATGCCAGTTGTAGAGAAACTTATTTTTCGTGAAGGGGACCATCGGCGCCGGTCCGCGAAACTTGTCCCAATCAACACCCAGCGGCACTGGCTCTACCGGCGTGTGGCCTATGGAGCGGCGGCGTTTGAAACAGAGACCACGGGCCATGTAGACCTTGCCGATCGCTCCGTCTTCGAGCATCTGAATCGCGCGCATCTTATGCGCGATGCTGCGGCTCTGCGAGCCCACCTGTACGATGCGCCCATATTTGCGCGCCGCCGCCACCATTTGACGGCCTTCGTAAGGATCGTGGCAGGCGGGCTTTTCGATGTATACGTCTTTACCAGCCTGGCAAGCCCAGATCGTCGCCAGGGCATGCCAATGGTTGGGTAGCGGCATGGATACGGCATTCACCTGCGGATCGGCAAATACCTCTTTCATGTCCTTAAAGGTCTTGGGCGTTTCGCCGGTCAATTTCTTGGCGAGTGCAACTCCGCGTTCGAGGTTCGCCTGATCTACATCGCATAGGGCGTATATCCGCGCATCCACCTGCCTGGCATATTCCTCGATGTGATTTCTTCCGCGGCCGCCGACGCCGACGATCGCCACGTTGATGCGATCATTGGCGCCCCAGGCGCGGGTGGCTGCGAGCGCCGAAACAGTCGAACCCTGCAAGAAAGTCCGCCGCGTAGTGTTGTTCATGAAATCCGCTCCTAAACTGTAGTTACTTTCATCCTAGGGCAGGACGGGTAAGACCAGAGCCGAGGGATGCTCCGTATCGTGCAAAATCGTGTTCGTCGCCGTGACGTAGGCGCTGCTTGAAGCGGCGCTTTGTCCCGTATTCAGATTCCGGTCAAATCGCGGGAAATTGCTGCTGCTCACTTCCACACGCAGTTTGTGCCCTTGCCGGAACACGTTACTGGTCGCCCAAAGATCGATCTTGAACTTATACATTTCGCCAGGATTCATTAACGCGGCCTTGTATCGCGAATCGCGATAGCGCGCGCGAATAATCCCCTCCGTCAGGTTCTGGGCAAATCCGTTTGGCCAGACGTCCACCAACTTCGCGGTGAAGTCCGTATCGACTGCCGAGGATTTTGCATACAGCTCCAGGCTCACCGGCCCGGTGACCTCCAGATCGCGGCTCAATCCGCCGCTGGAATACACCAGCACGTCCTCACGAGCCTCCACTCCGCGCTGGTCTCGCGGTCCGGGCGCCAAATGTGCGGCATCGCAGCAGAGTGGGCCTCCGGTCGTCGGAACAGGATTCGCCGGATCGTAGACATAGTGATCGGCCGAATCCTTACCCGGATTTTCTGTCGAGAGCACGCCATCGCCGCGTAGAGAATTCGCACCACTCGAAGAATGCAGAAAATACTTGGTCTCTTGCGCTCTCTTAGGCGGCCAATCCTCTTCGTCGCGCCATTGGTTCGCCCCCATAACAAAAATCCGGACAGGCTTCCCAGCGAATCGATTCTGTGCGCTCTTGAACAAATAGTTGTACCACTCGATGGCGGTCTCTGTCTCGTTGAACTCGGCGGCCGGAGCGCCGAAGTCGACCTCACCGATTTTTCGTCCGCCTCCCGCATGACCACCTATCACAACCAGAAGGTGCTGTTTTCCTTTGGCCTTCAGTCCCTCATAATTTCGTAGCGAACCGCCTTGGAAAATGTCATACCAGGCCGCAATCGTCAGAGCCGGAACTGTGATGTCCGCGTAGTGTTCGTCGATAGCCAAGCGCTTCCAGTAGTCATCGTAGTCTGGATGCGCCAGCCAGTCGAGAAAGTACGGCGCTAGCTCCTGCATTGTCAAAGGCCCCGCCGGCCAATTGAACAATGAGTATTCCGTCATCGGTAGCTTCCAGACTCCCTGTGTGGCATTAGTCCCTTGCTCGATCCTGCGGTCGGCGGTATCCCGCGCCAGCCCGGATGTCCACGACTCGTTGAACCATTGCTCGAATGCGCCGCCCTGATATGTCCAATTCTCGTGATAGTTGCTGGCCGTGACGAAGGGACAGATGCCGGCAAGATGCGGGGGATGCGCGATCGCCGTGAGCATCTGGGTCGCGCCCACATATGAACCGCCAAACATGCCGACCTTGCCATTGGAATAAGGAAGAGAAGCCGCCCACTCCACTGTGTCGTAGCCATCCTGCGATTCATGCCGGAACGGATACCATTCGCCTTCCGAAGTAAACCGGCCGCGTACGTCCTGGATGATCGCCACGTAACCCGCCCCCGCCATTCGATATCCTGCATCCACACCACCGCTCTTGTTATAAGGAGTGCGTTGGAGTAGGACCGGGTAGCGTCCCTCGGCGCTTGGCCGGTAGATATCCGCGCGGAGAACGGTGCCGTCCCGCATCGTAGCCTTGACGCCGTGCTCGACTACCACTTGGGCATCGATCAGTGGCACAATCAGAATCGCGAATAGTAAAGGTAGCTTGCGACGCACTACAGCATAGGTATCACATGCCCCCATCCCAGAAGCCATCCCGCCGCGACTTGCTGCTCAGTGCATCGGCGTTCGCAGCGCACCTTTGGGGCGCCGTTCCCCGTCTGAAGATCGGCATTATGGACGTGATTTTCGGCTTTCCTTCCGATCCAGAAGCTTTTGCGGCAGCACAACGAGTTGGCTTCGACGCAATTCAAGTGACGATTGGGAAGCCGGACGCCCAAGAACGATTGCTACTTTCCGATGCGGAGGTACAACGACGCATTCTCGAGTCCTCGACCGCTCACAAGGTCGCTATTGCCAGCACATATCTCGACATCCTGCATCGCGACTGTCTGCAATCTTCAGAAGCCGCCAAAACCTGGATTCGCCAAGCGATTCAAATCACGAATAAGCTGAACGCGTCCATCGTCGAACTCGCCTTCTTTTTCAAATGCGGTCTCAACAACTCCGGCGACATCGATGCAATTATCGCTGCGCTGCGCGAACTCGCTCCCGAGGCTCATGCGGCGAATGTGCTCCTCGGCATAGAAAATACACTTTCCGCGGAAGAGAATGCGCGTATCCTCGACCGCATCGGCTCACCCGCCGTCAAAATCTGGTACGACGTCGGGAACTCGACCAACATGGGACACTTTGATGTTCCACGCGAAATCCGTTTTTTGGGGAAAGAGCGGATCGGCCAAATTCACATCAAGGACAAAGTGTATCTGGGACAGGGGGCCGTGGACGTAAGAGGTTGTTTGGAAGCCATTGTCGACATCGGCTATACGGGATTCTGCGTGCTCGAAACCGCGGCGCCCACCGGTGATCGCGTGGCGGATGCCGCACGGAATCTGCAACTCTTACGGACTATCGAGAAACAGATTCGTCCCTGACATATAGGTTGCGAAAGGCGACCGGCCCATGGTCGCCTTGCAGCATGATTGGGTTTTTCGCAGCTTCGGGGATCTTCATGTGGCTCACGGTGGGTGCGGGCACGTCAACGTTCTGCTGCACGACATCACCATTTAAAATCACTCGCAATATCCTGGCGTCGGCAATCTTTTTCCCCGATGGATCGAACCTCGGTGCGGAAAACCAGATGCGAAACGATTGCCATTCGCCCGGCGCGCGGCTGGCGTTTAATGCCGGCGGCGAACCGCCACTCTTGTCACTCTCATAAATTCCACCGCAGTCGCCCACAGTCAAAGCACCTGTATAACCATAGCTATCGAAGATCTGCACTTCATACAAACCATGAAGGTACACACCGGCGTTCGATCCTTTGGCGATCATAAACTCCAGATACAATTCGAAGTTCCCGTACTTTGCATTGGTCACGAGGTTCGCGGTCTTGCCTGGCACCCCGTTCACGATACGATCCCCCGGCTCTGGCTTTGCCACCAGAAGTTTCGGATTCCAGACACGCTTCCAAATGACGCCGCGTGTCGTGAACCATTCGTTTGCCGTGTCATCCAAACCGTGCCATCCGCTCAAGTCTTTTCCATTTAAGAGCGGCTGCCATCCGGGCTCGACAAGATATGGTCCATCGCCACGGATTTCGTCGTGGTATAGGTCCGGAAGCTTTTGATTTGCGAGCGCGGCCAGCGCGAGCCCGCCGAGCGCCGCCGCCAATCTGGTCATTGACTCACGATACGATAATCGGGAAACATGAAATTATTCCTTCTACCCCTTCTTTTCGGCGCTACGCTACTGCATGCGCAGACAGAGGGTCTCTGGGAAGGCTATGACGGCGAGTGGGACATGTCTCGCGTCAACTGGTTGCTCTGGCTGAAGCAATTCCGGCCGATAAATATTCCTGGCGGCCGTCTCCGGGCGTGCGGTCGACCAGTGAAGTGTATATGCACATAGCGCTCGCTAATTTCTATTTGCTCAGTGTCACCGGCCCCAAAATGCCAGCAGAAATCAAATCGAACGATATGGAAAAGACGGTAACCAACAAGGCCGACGTGATCGATTGGCTAAAGCGCTCGCTCGATGCCGTTAAAAAGGCTCGCGCCCGGTTAAAACCGGGCGATCTACAACGCAAAGTCAAGATCAACGGTAAAGATGTGACTGTCGATGGTATGTATCTCCGCATAATAGTACACGCCAACGAGCATATGGGCCAACTCGTCGCGTACGCGCGGATAAATGGCATTGTGCCGCCGTGGTCGGAATCGCACAAATGACCAGTTTGTCCCGTAGAAGTTTCGTCGCGGCATCCGCCAGCGCGGGCGCCGCTGCTCTCGCGCAGAAAATAGAAGAATCAGACCGCGATTACTGGATCGCCGTGTTGAAGCGTATCGCCGATCCGCTGCTAAACGCGGCTGCACAACGAAAACTAAAAGCCGAGATGCCGGTGGAAGCGCCACACGGCAATGTGGCGGACCGGCGCGAGTACACGTATCTCGAGGCATTGGGGCGGCTGCTCACCGGAATAAGCCCTTGGCTCGAATCATCCAATGATGCGGAACGCTACGCCGACCTGGCGCGGCAGGCGATCGCTTCCGCCGTAGATCCAGCTTCTCCCGACTACATGAACTTCACTAAGGGTTCGCAACCTGTCGTGGACGCCGCGTTCCTGGCACTCGCGATTTTGCGCGCGCCCAATGAACTTTGGCAGAAGCTTGACCCCGCGACCAAGCCCAGGCTTGTGGAAGCACTGCGCTCCACTCGTGTGATTCGACCGGGTTTCAACAACTGGCTGCTGTTCAGCGCCACGATCGAGGCCTTACTCTGCCAGCTCGGGGAACAATGGGACGCCATGCGCGTGGATTATGCCGTCCGCCAACACGAGGAGTGGTACAAAGGCGACGGCCTATATGGTGACGGGCCGCACTTTCACTGGGATTACTACAACAGCTTTGTCATTCAACCCATGCTGTTGGAGGTGGTCGAAACGGTGTCGAGACAGTCCAAAACGTGGGACTCGTTCCATCCTGCGATTGTGACTCGCGCGACGCGCTATGCGGCGATCCAAGAGCGGTTGATCGCGCCCGACGCGAGCTTTCCCGCTATAGGGCGCTCGCTCGCGTACCGTTTTGGCGCCTTCCATTTGTTATCCACTATGACGCTGCGTCACGAACTGCCCGACGGGATTGCACCGGCGCAAGTGCGCGCGGCGCTCACGGCAGTTATCCGCCGCATGATCGAAGCGCCCGGAACTTTCGACGAGCGCGGCTGGTTGACCGTCGGCTTTTGCGGCCATCAGCCTTCGGTTGGCGAAGGATACATATCGACGGGCAGCACCTATCTCTGTTCGGCGGCTCTGCTTCCGCTCGGTCTGCCGGCTAGCGATCCATTCTGGAGCAGCCCGGCTCAGTCTTGGACCTCCCAGAAAATGTGGAGCGGCCAAAACGTTCCTATTGACCATCCGATCTCGTAAGAGATTGCCCGGCAAAGCCCGCGCTTGCTAGAAGTGAAGCTTACCAGCAAATTCGAAATCGCGCGGATTTCCAGCGCTGCTGATCGTGCCAAATGCGGCCGCGCCGAAGCTTCCGTTCGGGTCGTTTAGGGGCGGCGTGTTGGTTATGTTGAAGACCTCAGCCCGGAATTCGAAGCTCACTCGCTCCGTGATCCGAAACGTGTTTCCCAGCATCAGATCCGCCTCCTGCAATCCCGGCCCGCGTACCGGATCGCGTGAACTATTTCCAATCGTGAATTGTGGCGCCGCCGTGAAGGCGGCCGTGTTGAACCACCGCGCCGCGCTGCGATTGGTTAAGACGTTCGGATCGCTGATCCGATTCGGGCGCTGGACCGCATAACCCAAGCTCGAGTTCAAGTTGGTCGCTTGGGATACCGCGACGGTATCGCCCGCTTGTATCCGGACTAAGCCGCCAATACGCCAGCCAGAAATTTTCCACCAGCGCGGGATGTCATACACCCAGCCGGCCGAAAAGACGCGCGGGATATCACCAGTCGACAAGTCTTTCTCGAGATGCCGGTTGAATGCATCCGCCGCGCCGGTATTATTCAGCACGGGGCCGGTGAAGATCGTCTGCGAGAAGTAGCTGGAAGCGTCGTCGATCAGCTTCGAAAAGGTGTAAGCGAACGAGAAGGTGAGTCCATGTGAAAGGCGCTTTTCCAGCTTCGCCTGTGCCGCATGATAGCTCGAGTTGCCGACGTTGTCGCGAAACAGAGCGACCGTAGTAAAACGCGGGAACCAACGCAATAATTGTTGTTGTGCAATGGTGGCAGCACCGAGCGAAGAAGACGCTGGGATCTGTCCGAAATACGGATTCGCGACTCTGTTCAGCAGTGCTGCACCCATCGAAAGGTCTTCCGCCGGCAATTGATTCAGGTTCGCTTCCGGCAATCCCAACCGCGTATTCTTCGATCCCACGTATCCGATTTCGAAATTCCAATCGTTTAGAAACGTCTTCTGGATCGTGAAATTCCATTGCTGCGAATAACCCGAGCCGTTATCCCGCTGCGTGCCGAACACACCTTGCCCAAGCCCTGAATTTGGATTGGGCGGCGTAACCTGTACCGACGTCCCGTTTGCTAGCGTGAATGCGGCATTGACGTTGTCCTGCGACTGCAAGCCGATCGTTTGAACGAACGGAAATTGCGGCAGCGTGAACGGCGTTGTGATCCCGGTCTGCTCAAACCAGACCATTCCATAGCCGGCGCGTACTACGGTCGAGTTGCCGATTCGGTATGCCATCCCCACGCGGGGGCCAAAGTCGCAGCATTCGAGGTCGCGCGCAGTGTGAGGGAAGTCCAGAACTTGCGTATTCAAGTTGAAAACCGCTCCCTGGTTGTTTACTTCCGTGGAGGGGAAGTTCAGCGTGTAGCGCGTCCCGAAATTCAGTGACAATCGATCCGACACTTTCCACTCATCGCCCACAAAGAATTCCGCAATATGAGCACGCTCCTGCAATACTTGATTCTGAACGTCTAACGTGAAGGAATTCACCTGGCCGAGCAGGAGTGAGGCGACGGCATTGCCGCTCGCCGTCACGCCGGCCTTGTTTGTGCCAGTCGTGTTGAAGGTATAAGCTCCCGCCGGATTCGCCGGCTGCAGCACATTCAGCGACTCCCGCCGGATGTCGGTCCCGAACTTTATTGTGTGGCGCCCGCGAATGATCGACAATGTATCGAGGTATTCGGTCACCGAGGTCGCAAATTGTGAATTCGCACCGGATGACGGACCAATCTGCTGGAAACCAGTAACGTTGAAGGTGGGCAGCCCCGAAGAAAACGAGCTTGTAGGAATCCCCGGTACCGTAATGTCGCCGTTCTCGAGTGAGTTTCCGTTGGAACTTCTTCGCGTATACCCGAAACGTGCCTGGTTCAGCATCGTCGGCGAAAGCGTCCATTCGTAATCCCCGACTATCTGATGTCCGCGTGTCAAGGTATGGCTGACTAAACCTGAAGTGATGGCCCCGCTTCCGTCCGGCAGCGGTGTCACGGGCGTGTCGTCATCGCGGACAAAGGAATAGCGCCCGAATACTCGATGCTTAGCTCCAAAATAACGATCTACCCTTGTATCGAACTGATCCTGGCTATCCGGCTCGACACCCGTTCGCGTGTAGTTGTTGGCCGCGCCCGGCAAGTTCGGCGCGGGATAATGCGCCATCACCTGCGTGGCAATTGAATCGAAGCGCGAGCCTGGAATCGTATTGTTCGCAAATTGCGTTCGATTAGGGATCGCGGGGTCGTAAATCGGCGTTGTGAATACGCCTTGCCGCTGCACTGACGTCGGGACTGTGCTGAGACGTGTTATGCCGGTGCGCAGCCGCGTGCCCTGCCAGTCGACAAAGAAGAAGGTCTTATCCTTTTGGATCGGACCGCCCAAGGTGAAGCCATACTGATTTCGACGAAATTCGGGCTTAGGCCCCGGCTGCGCAAAATAGTTGCGCCCATTCAAGGCTTCATTCCGAAAGAACTCGAAGACATCTCCGTGAAACTCGTTTCCACCGGATTTCATATTCACGATCACCGTGCCGCCATTTGAGCGTCCGTATTCCGGCGAGTAGGAACTGAGATTCAGCCTAAACTCTTCTATGCCATCGATGATGGGATAGAAAACCACCTGTCCCGGTTCGGGCTGAAGAGCGCTGATTCCGTCAAACAAATATTCATTCGTTCGCGGCCGGCTGCCATTGATGCGGGCGAGTAGCGAGCCTCCGCCCGGTAATGCCACACCAGGCGAAAGAGTTAATAATGGGATGAAATTCCTGCCGTCCAGGGGAAGCGTCGCCACCTTGTCGCGATCTACGCTGAAGCTCAATTCGCCCGTTACTGTCTGTAGCAGCGGTGCCGCGGCCGTCACCTCTACCGTCTGGGTTGACTGTCCCACTTCGAGCCGGATGTCCTGTGTGGTGCGATCCTCAATACGCAGCGTAAAGCCCGATTGCTGGTAAGACTTGAACCCGGGCGCCTTCACCCTGAGCACGTACTCGCCGGGAAGCAGACCGAGTAGCCGGTATTCGCCACGTTCGTCCGAGATGGTTGAAAACAGTGCGTGCGTAGCCTGCTCCTCAGCGTTCACTTGGGCCCGGGCAACCGGCAATCCGGACGGATCGTCAATCTCACCGGACAATGTCGCTTTGCCGGCCTGGCCCAAGCACGGCAAAACCGAGATGAAAAGCATAATAGAGAGGGAGCGAAGAGTCTGCATGTCCCGTAAAAATGACCAGTGTAACGTAAACAGGACTTTCAACCATTTGGCGGCCCTTCGACAAAAGAACAACCTTTCTGCCGTCGAACTGGCTGCACGCGTGGGCGTCAGCCGTCAAACGATCCACGCCATTGAGGCGGAAACATATGTACCCAATACTCTGGTGGCGCTCAAGCTTGCACGGGAGTTAGACGTTTCCGTTGAGGACATCTTCGCTTTCCATGCGGATGAGCCGCTGGCGCCGGCTCCGGTGGAGCGAATCACTCTTCTACCGGGCTCGCGGACCGTATATCCCGGCCAGTACGTGCAGCTTTGTCAAGTCGACAAAAAGAGGATCGCAACCGCTGCGGACGCAATCCCCTGGTGCATTCCCTTGAGCGACGGGGTCTTGCTCGATAAGACGAAAGCTCGGGTGGTTCGCAGCGCGGACGATCTTCGCAATCGCATCCTTATTGCCGGATGCGATCCCGCTATGTCAGTACTAGCCCGCCATTTGCAATCGGCCGGAATAGAAGCCGTTCTCGCACACAGGAACAGTTCGGAGGCGCTCGCCCTTTTGAAAGAAGGCTGCGTTCATGTGGCTGGCACACACCTGCGCGATGCGGCAAGCGGCGAATCGAATACCGCGCAAATCGGGCGGATGTTTCGCAGCAAAACCGTCGCTGTGATTTCATTTGCCGTCTGGGAGCAGGGCATCGTCGTGGCACATGGAAATCGAAAACGTATTCGCGGCATCGAAGACCTTGTCCGCCCCGATGTAACATTCGTGAACCGCGAAAAAGGCGCCGGCAGCCGCGTTCTGCTGGACTCGTCTCTCGCTGCTGCCGGAATTCCCACTCACAAGATTCGCGATTATGACCGCCTGGCCTCCGGTCATCTCGCGGCCGCCGCCCAAGTGAGCTCAGGAATGGCGGATTGCTGTATCGCTCCTCGCGCTGCCGGGCGTGTCTTCGGCTTGGATTTCGTTCCGCTGGTTAGCGAGCGCTACGATCTCGTATTGCATAGGAGGCACTTAAGCTTGCCTGGCATTCAGGTATTATTGGACACCCTGAGCCGCGCGCGTTTTCGTCGCGATCTCGAGAGCCTTGGCGGCTACGATACTAAAGTCGCCGGCCGAACTGTAGTGTAGCGGTCAGTGTAGATTGATCTGTAGGGAGGGTCACGATTTATTGACACGCTCTCAATGGCGTTTGTTGTCTTTGGTTGCACTGACCGCTCCTTCCGGCGCCCAGGAGGCACGCGCCGTTCCGCCCTGCCGCCAGCCACAGGTCGAATTGAGAGTTGCCAATGCCGGCGTCGGAATGTCCCATTGGGCGGAAGGTCTTGAATTTCTCAACAAGTCGGCTGACACTTGTTTCCTGCGAGGCGTTCCCAAGCTTGTTTTCGACGGCGAAAACAACGCACGTCTAGCCGTCGCGATCTGTCCTAACTGCGACGACTATCTTTTCCCGGCCCGCCCGGAAACGACTGTCATTCTGAAATCCCGCGAAACCTCGCACGTTTTGGTAGGCTCTTCCACGGCATACGATTCCAAATTCTGCGGCCGGACAAGAGGGATACAGGTTTTCCTGCCGGGGGAAACCCGTCCGCTGTTTGTGGGGGAACACGAACTCTACTATTGTGTGAAGGTCGATGTCTCGGCTTTTCTTCCTGGGCCAACCAAAAACGACTCACGCTGGGATGGCCGAACGGAACTTCCACCGGCGCCACGGTGGGGGCCTGCAAACAAAGGCGTTCAGGTTTCGCTCACACCGTTTTCACATTGGCAGCGCCTCGGCATTCTTGGATTCCATCTTGCGTTGCGCGGACTCGAAGCGTCCGGGCTTCGGGGCCACCAATGTCAATCAGCCACTCTGCGCATTTGGCAGGAGGGGAAAATGGTGCAGTCCGTCACATCGACTGACCATCTGGTGCGTGGGGGGCGCGCGCCGCTGCGAAATGCGGCCGCTCCCGAGGAGCTGCGGACGGACGTCACTACGCAGGAGTTCGGCATGACAGTCAACAATGCCGGCACGTACGAATTTGATCTGGTTGAGACGCTCGACGGCGGCCAGCCGATTACCGTTACTTCCGATCGGACCTGGGTTATGGTAACTAACAACTGATATGACCTTGGGCTCTAGTTTCCTCGTAGTCGTTTCGCTGCTTGCCTCCGGTGCGACGGGACGCGCCGCCTCCTGCGAAAGTCTCGCCAGCCTGAAGCTGCCTGATACGACGATTACGCTCGCTGCGGCCACGCCCGCCGGAACCTTCACTCCGCCATACGGCGCGGCACTCGAAAACGTTCCGGAGTTCTGCCGCGTTACAGGCCGCATCACGCCTACTGGCGATTCGAATATCTATTTCGAAGTGTGGCTGCCCACTTCCGGCTGGAATGGCAAATTTCTTGGGGTTGGGAACGGCGGTTTCGCAGGCACGATTGGCTATTCGGGGCTCGCCGGCAATCTGAAACGCGGCTACGCCACCGCCGGCACGGATACCGGCCACGAAGCGCAGGGCACCGATGCAACCTGGGCCTTCCGGCATCCCGAAAAAGTGATCGACTTTGGGTACCGCGCACTCCATTTAACAACCGCAGATGCGAAGTCTCTGGTCAAGGTGTTTTATGGCGAGCCTGCGCAGCATTCTTACTTCGATAGCTGCTCGGACGGAGGCCGGGAGGCGCTGATGGAAGCGCAACGCTTTCCGGAAGATTTCGACGGCATTCTGGCCGGTGCGCCAGCCAACTATTGGACACATCTGTTAACTGGCGCAATCGGCGGCGCCCAGGCTTTGTATTCGAACCCGACAGCCTATTTCTCCGACATCAAATTGCCCGCGATTCACGCCGCCGCGCTCGCCGCCTGCGACGCCGCCGATGGCGCGAAGGATGGTGTGATTAATGATCCGCCACGCTGCCAGTTTGACCCAGCCGTCCTGCTTTGCAAAGGCTCTGAAACGCGAGCGTGTCTGACCGCTCCGCAAATTGCCGCGCTGAAGAAGCTCTATCAGGGCGCGCAGGATTCGCATGGCCGGCAAATTTTCCCTGGACTCGTTCCAGGCGCCGAGGAAGGGCAAGGCGGATGGGGGCCCTGGATCGTAGGTCAAGCCCCAGGCCAGAGCGCAATGTCCGCGTTCGGCGAAAATTATTTCCGCTACATAGTATTTGAGGATCCTGCCTGGACGGCCTTACGAGCCACCATCGATACCGCGGTCCAAACCGCCGACGAAAAAACCGCAAACGCGCTCAACTCGGTCGATCCCGATTTGAGCCGTTTCGCGGCGCGCGGCGGCAAACTGATTCTCTATCACGGCTGGAACGATCCCGCGATTTCCCCCTATGGCACGATCGATTACTTTCATAGCGTCTCGAAGACGATGGGCGTGGAAAAAACCACGACCTTTATGCGGCTTTACATGATTCCCGGCATGCAGCACTGTCTCGGTGGGCCTGGCGCCAGTCACTTCGGTCAACTCGACACCACCACGGCCAAAGGTCCGAAATACGGTCTTTACACGGCGCTTGAAGAATGGGTCGAGAAGAACAATCCGCCTTCGGGCATCGTTGCCACGAAGTTCACGGGCGACAACTCCAGCAAGCCTGCGCAAATGACCCGCCCGCTCTGCGCATATCCCGAAATCCCAAAATATAAAGGAACTGGCGACCCAAATGACGACTCGAATTTCATTTGCGCCGCCAATTAAATTCATGAAAGCCACAATCCTCACGCTTCTCGGAATCCTTTTTGCCTTGGGTGTCATTGCAGCGCCTTCGGAAACTCTGCTGGTTCTTTCCAAGGGTGATCACACGCTCGCAATCGTCGATCCGTCCAATCTGAAAGTGATCGCCAAAGCGCCCATAGGTGAGGATCCGCACGAAGTGATCGCCTCATCGGACGGAAAATTTGCATACGTTTCAAACTACGGCGGAGGAAGATATAACACGCTGGCGGTGGTCGACCTCATGGCGCACAAAGCGCTGCCTTCGATCGACCTGGGTCCGTTACGCGGTCCACATGGCCTGGCCTTTGCGGGCGGCAAAGTGTGGTTCGCCGCGGAGGCTGCCAAGGCGGTCGGGCGCTATGATCCGGCGGAGAGGAAGATCGACTGGATCATGGGCACGGGCCAGAGCAGGACGCACATGGTCATGGTCTCCGAAGATCAGACCCACATCTACACAACCAACATTGGATCCGCCACTGTGATGTTCCTTGATAAAGGCGCCGAGCAACGCGAATGGAACGCAACAGTAGTCCCTGTTGGTAAAGGCTCCGAAGGCTTTGATATCGCGCCCGACGGCCGGGAACTCTGGACCGCCAACGCCGGCGATGGCACCGTCTCAATCATTGACATTGCCGGCCGAAGAGTCGTCGAGACTCTGCAAGCGAATGTCCGCAGCGCGAATCGGCTGAAGTTCACGCCGGATGGGAAACTTGTGTTCATCTCGATGTTAAACAACCCGGACGTTGTGGTCCTGGCTGCCGACACGCACAAGGAAGTAAAGCGAATTAAGACCGGAAAAGGCGCGGCCGGAATTCAAATGCAGCCCGACGGCTCACGCGTCTTTGTATCCTGCACACCCGACGACTACGTCGCGGTGATTAACCCGAAAACGTTTGAGATCGTCGGCCGCATCGATGCCGGCCCTCATCCTGACGGCTTGGCATGGGCCATTGGCCGATAAATATCTTTAGAAGACAAGCTTGAGCGCCATCTGAATCTGCCGCGGCGGCAGAGTTTGCGTGAAGACCCCGTAGCCTCCCGAGTTAACACTTGTCCCAAAGCCAGAGTTAACGTTGAAAAGCGTCTTGTTCAAGAGGTTGAATGCTTCGGCGCGAAATTCGATGCGGCTTGATTCCGACCACAAACGGAAATTCTTGTGCAGGGCCAGATCGAGTTGCACCAGGGACGGCCCCCGCACAATATTGCGACCCGCATTGCCAAAAGGTTGGGTGAAATTAGGAACAACGAAAGCGGCCGCATTCAAATATTGTGTTGGATTGCCGCCTGAAGCATAAATCGGCAGACCCGTGAGACTCGGCCGCGGGGTTAGGAGCGGACTCACCTGCGCCGGCGTACTCGCGCTGTAGGTGATGTTAACAGGCAGGCCGGAGGTGGCGGTATTGATGGCATTGATTGCCCAGCCGCCGATCAGTAAGTCAACAAAACGATTTTGCAGATTGAAATGCCGGCCGTTGCCGACGGGAATATCCCACACGACGGAAGTTGTGTTATTGAAGGGCTGGTTATAACCCGAGACGCCGCGTTCGGTTTGCGGTGCCCGTATATTAATGCGCGAGTTATCCCCGTTGTAATTTTCAAGATGGCCAGGGGCATTGTCGATAGCCTTGGACCAAGTGAACGAGTTGATGAAATAAAGGCCGCCCGAATAACGCTTTTCGATCTTGGCTTGCAAGGCGTTGTAACTGCCGAATCCACCCGCGAAGGCTTCTTCGATGGTGGTGAAGTTCGGAATGGGACGGCGCGCGTTGACCGAGAGATTGGGAGCGGCGGCCGTGCTCGGCGCTGCCTGGTTGGCGTCAGCCAGGATCATCAAACCTACAGCGTGATTGCCCAGATAAGCGACATCCAGGAGGAAATTATGCGCGAGTTCGCGTTCTACCGTAAAATGCCACGTCTGCACGTAGCCGGTGCGATTGTTTGCTGGGATGTAGCGAACCTGGGTGGTAGCGGTGTTGAACGCGGCGGGCGTTGCGAAATTGTTCGGAAACCCGAGAGCCGTGGGACGGAAACAAGCACCTGGTGCATCATTTACAGATGTGCAAGTGCCCGTACCCTGGCCAGGAACCTGATCGATGATGGCATCTACTACGTTCGGGCCATTGTAGGCGAGAAGATTTTCGCCACCGAGGCGGTTGAACTGTACGTAGCTGATGCCGTATGCGCTGCGAATGACCATCTTGGGAGCAACGCGATATGCCAAGCCGACCCGCGGCGCCCAATTGTTGTTAACCGGGTGCACCAATGCGCGATCGTAAAGACTTCCTGCGGACGCGAAGATCAACTTACCAGAAGCCGGATCGAAATTCGATAGTTTGTTGTCGCGTTCCCACTGCGGAGTAGCGAATTCATAGCGGACGCCGAGATTGAACGTCAACTTGTCGCTGGCGCGGAAATCATCCTGCAGATAACCGAAGTACATACGCTGCCGTAAGTGTGCAACGGCATAATTATTGATCTCGTAGTGACTACGCGCTCCTAAGAGAAAGTCCGCGATGCTGTATGCCAGCTGCTGCGAGCTACTCAGACCGCTGGGCCCGGTCGGGCTACTAAAGAATCCACTGTAATTATCCACACCGTACTTGGGGTGGAAATCCTGCACTTCGGTATCGATCAACTGATACTCAAAGCCGAACTTGAGGCTGTGACGCCCGAGGATGCGAGTGTAGTTCACTTTGGGATCGGCCACGATCGGGTACTGATACTGCGGATTGCTCGATTGGCGGCCGAGTTGCGATAGGCCTCCGCTGAAATTCAGTGAATAGAGACCACCAGCAAAAGTAGAATTCGTGGGTAGGTTGGGAATGTTGTACTGGCTCGCAGGAAGTCCCAGTCCAATAGGATTTTTCCCGCCTTCCGTGTAATCCAAACCCGCGCGAACTTCCAGGATCGAGGTCGGGCTGATCGTCCAGGTGACCCCCGGCACTAACTGCTTGTTGCGGATATACACGTCTCCATTGGCATTTCCGCCGGAAGGGCCCGGAATCGCGGCCGGACTGAAGATGCGTGTATCGTTCTGGCTATAGCGGACGAACACGCTCAGCTTTTCGCCGATGTACTGGTCGTAGCGAATATCCCCTTTATCGCCGTATATGGTGTCGGCCGGTGCGGATTGAAAGTTGTTGGATGTGCCGGACAGATTCGGTCCAGGTAGCTGGGAGAAGACTGTAGCGGCAAACGGCGTAATGGCGGACGTGGGAATGACACCGTTTGAATAGATCGCGCTCGTGTATGGGTTCTTAATGGGTATGCCCAAACTCCCGCCTCTTGCCGAAAGCGTAGGGAGGGTAGCAAACTGAACCGGATGGAAGACGCGGCGGAACCCTTCGTAGTCTCCGAAGACGAAGATTTTATTTTTGATGATCGGGCCGCCCAGCGCGGCGCCGAATTGGTTTTGATTGAAGGCCGGTTTCGTGCCGTTCACGGGCTTAAAGAATCCGACGGCATTCAGATCGGTATTGCGGAGAAACTCCCATAGCTCCCCATGGAGCTGGTTTGTGCCGCTCTTTATGGTTGCGTTTATCACGGCACCGGTCGCACGGCCGTATTCGGCGCTATAGTTCGTAGTCTCGACTTTGAACTCGGTGAGTGCGTCGGGATTGGGTTGAATCACCTGATTCGAAAATCCCTGGTTGCTGGTGCCATAGGCGTTGTTGTCGATTCCATCCAACAGAAAATTGTTCAACTCGCTGCGCTGGCCATTGACATTGAAAGAGGCATCACGACTGCTATCGGTTTGATTTTCGAGGGGTGATTTCGCCACCCCAGGGACAAGCAGCGTAAGGTCGGCGTACGAACGACCGTTTAAGGGTAAGTCGACAATCTGTCTGGGATTAATCACCTGGCCGCGGCTGCTGCTATCGGTCTGCAGTAGCGCCACCGTGTCGGTTACGGTGACTTGTTCAGAAGTCTGACCGACTTGCAGCGTAAGATCCACGCGCTGCCGCGCATTTACGGTAAGATCAAAATTCTCGGTCGTAGTGGTTTGAAAGCCCGGCGATTCGACGCGCACATGGTAGGAGCCTAGACGAACGTTCACAAATTCGTAGTTCCCGTTGCTATCTGTCTTGGAAGTAAGAACGATAGCGGTTTTAGTGTTTTCAAGAGTTACGCTGGCGTTCGCCACATTGGCGCCACTCGGATCATGAACGGTTCCGAGCACTGTGCCGGATTCAAACTGGCCGTAGAGACAGGCGGCGGCCAGAAGGGCGAATGAACAGACAAAAAAGGAGCGAGAAGTACCCATGGAATTTGCCAGTATACGGGACGGCAGTTTCAATAGCATGACAACACCTCAGAAGACGCTGGAACTAGTATATACGCATGCACACGTGTGCATGCGAGTGTTCCGACGAGCGTTGTTCCGAGGAACTCAATGTTCGTGGCAATCGGGGAAACCGGCGCGGGCGGTATTGCCCTGGTAGCCCAATTCCTCTATAAGACCGGCACGTGAAGTGTAGTATCCATCGGCGGTGAGGTTTTTGATGAGCGCAAAAAATTGCACATTGCGTGCGCGTAGATCGCCCGAATCCGCGGCTTCGCATAACGGCTTGAGGATCGCGAATTGCGCGGATTCGTCGAGTTGCATAAAGTTTTTCCCGGCAAGCCAGTGCAAGCCATCGGCCACAACTGCCTGCTGCTCCGCATTCCGCGAGACCACCATGTCTATGTATTGAGGCACCCCGGCGCGCACCGCGCCAACCGAATCGGTTTCGGGGATTATCAAGTCCGCAAGGCGGGCGATGACGGCGAAATCCGTCTTATTGAAAAAATGGGGCGCGGTTTCCGGCAGCGGCGCGGCGGTCTGGCCGTACAACTCATCGCTAGCGAAAGGATACGCGCAGGTACCTCCGATCGCGCCGAAGATCTTCAGTAGCGAACGGCGATCGCTCGAATAGCTGGACATTTACGCTTCTCCCTTTTTCATTTGGCTGGCAATGTGATCGGCTGTGCGCGTGGCGAGCGCCATGATAGTGAGCGTCGGATTTTTCTCCGAAGAACTCGGGAAAACGCTCGCGTCGACGACATAGAGATTCGGCACGTCGTGCGCGCGGCAGAACTCGTTAACGACGGATGTTTTGGGATCCGTTCCCATACGGCAGCCTCCGATTTCGTGATTCGTCATCGGGACCGGATCGGGGTTTACGATTTCGGCTTTACTCGCCTCAAGAATGGCACGGCACCATTTCTTCATGTCGTTATAGAGCCGCATGTCGCCATCGGACAGCTTCCAATGCCGCCGGGCGCGTGGCAAACCGTATTCGTCAGTTGCAGCCGGGTCGAGGTCTACGTAGCTGTCGCTGTTCGGCAGCATCTCCTGATACCCCGTGAAGGTCAGGTAAGCGGGATAGCGTGCCTTGATCGCATCCTTATAGGACTTGCCCATGCCCTTGACATTCTTCGCCCAGCCAACCGAGCGCCGGTTTTGATAATTGAACTGAACGCCGAAGCTGCGCGCGTAGTCGCGCTGCTTGGTGTGCATGAACGACGGGACATATGCATGGTCGAGAAAACCTTCGTCGTTTGTAGACGGCTTGCCGACAAAGTCCGTGAGAAAAGCTTCGAACCCGGCAGTGATGTGAGGAACGAAATTCTTTCCCAGTTCGCCGCTCGAATTAGCGAGGCCAGCCGGGAAACGACTGGATTTGGACATCTGGAGCAGCGCAATGCTCTGCGCACATGCGCAGGCAACCACGACCACTTTACCCGTTGCAACGTTCTGAGCGCGCGTTTCGCGATCGAAGTAACGCACTTCATTCACGCGAGCTTCGCCGGAGACCGCCAGTTCATAGACGATGCTGTTCGATTGCAGCGTGAGCTTGCCCGTCTTGAGCGCGGGAAGCATGTGCACGTCGAGCGAATTGTATTTGGCGACGACATCGCAGCCCGACATGCAGTTGCCGCAGAAGTGGCAAGCCGGACGCGAAGCCTTTGGGCGGCTGAGGGTCGCTTTGCGCACATGAATCACTGGGACGCCGAGCGTGCGCGCACCATTCTGAATCGCAAGATCGGTACACTTCAGCGGGACAGGCGGCAGGAAGATGCCATCTGGCAAGTCCTCGAGATGATCGTAGTTGCCGCACACGCCGACTTCCCGTTCGATGCGATCGTAGTAAGGGGCCATTTCGGAATAACCGAATGGCCAGTCCTGGCCGGCGCCATCGTGTTGTCGTCCTTTGAAATCGCGCTGGCTCAGCCGCAAAGCCACGGCATTCCACAATTGTGTCTTGCCACCCAGGCCGCGGCTGCGTTCCCCATCGAAACCAGGTTTACCAGGCTTCATGATCGGGATATGGCGGGA
>Ga0157369_10003102_pt1 | contig 19850 bp, 17 predicted proteins | sample C25metaG_FD_113461 | JGI IMG/M metagenome (GOLD analysis project Ga0157369, IMG submission 113461) | Corn rhizosphere microbial communities from Kellogg Biological Station, Michigan, USA - C2-5 metaG | ecosystem: Host-associated > Plants > Roots > Rhizosphere > Soil | place: USA: Michigan...
CCACCTGAGTTATGTCGAGACCGGCAAATCACGGGCGAGCCGGGAGACCATCGGCAGACTCGCCGATGCGCTGGGGATGCCACTGCGTGAGCGCAATACGTTGATTCTTGCGGGCGGGTTCGCGCCGCAATTCTCCGAGACCCCGCTCCTCACGCCGGCACTCGAGCGGATGCGCGAGGCGATCGAGCTGATTCTGCGCCATCAGGAGCCCTATCCCGCATTCGTGGTCAGCCGTCATTGGGCGGTGCTGCGCGCGAACGATGCGGCGATACGGATGAACGGCTTCCTGATGGAGGGCCGGCCGATGCGGCACGGCAACCTGCTCCATCAGGTGTTCGATCCGGAAGACTTCAGGCCCGTAATCGTCAATTGGGATGACGTGGCCGGCCGCTTCATCCGTCACCTTCACGAAGAGGTCGCAACCGTGCCCACCGACGAGGGCTCACGCCGGTTGCTCGAAGAATTACTGGCCTACCCGGACGTGCCTTCCCACTGGCGCGCGCGGGACATGGCCAGTGAGCCGAGCCCGGTTCTCAATCTGGTGTTCCGCAGTCCTGCCGGGGAGCTGCGCTTCTTCGAGACGATGACGACCTTCATTGGCCCCAGGGATGTGACCCTGGACGAGCTGCGGATCGAATGCTCCTTTCCGGCGGATGCGCGGACGGCCGCGGTATGTGAGCAGCTCCGGGCGCGGTAACGGGTCGGGGAGACCCGATACCCGCCGATATGACCTCCGAGGTCATTGCGCCGCCGACCGCGCCGATTATCTTTGCGCGAGGCACCGAACACCGGAGATGACGATGCGGCTCTCACGCTGGAGTTGGATGATGTGTGCGCTGTTGATCGCGGTTCAGGCCCGGGCTGGGCAGGAAGTCGGCGACTATCGGGGGCTCCCTGCGGACCTGGCAGCCGCCGCGACGGCTTATGATCTCGCGCAGATCAGATCGGACCGGTCCGAGCTCGAAAGGCTTCTCGCGGACGATTACACGCTCGCAGGCTCCGACGGGAAGAATGAGACCAAGGCGCAGGACATCGCCGATTCCGTGGCACCGGGACGCAAGACCACGTACGTCGCCATCAGCAAGCAGGTGCGCAAAGTCTGGCCGAACGGTGCCGTGCTCGGAGGAATCGTCGATGCCAAGGGGGTCGATCACGGCCGCCCATTCGTGATGCGCGCTCGGTTCGTCGATGTCTGGGCAGAGCGCAACGGTCGCTGGCAAGTGATCTTCACACAGATCCACGATGTCAGCGCAGGAAGGACTCCATAGCCCGGGCGGCGGCTTCGGGCGCCGTCTCGAAGAGCGAGGCTCCCCGGTCGGGCAGCTCGATGAGCCGCGCCCGCGCCGGCAGCTCGCGAGCCTGTGCCGCATGGGCTACCACGTCATCGCGCAGACGCAGCACGAGAAGCGGCATGGAAAGCGGTGCCAGACGAGTGCGTAACGAGTAGGTCCGCTCCGCCGCCGCCGCTGCTGTGGCCTGACTCGCGTTGCGCAGGCGGTCCGCCAGCGCTCCGCTCACGGTCTCGGGCGATGCGCCTGGCCCGCAATACGCCACGGCCCGGATCCATTCTTCGTGCAGATGGCTGCCATCCGCGGCCGGGGCCGGCAGTGGCGGGTCCGTGGCACCCGCTGCGAGGGGCGGTGAGACCAGTACCATGCGCCTCACCCGTTCCGGACGTGCTGCCGCGAGCTCCGCGGCAACCAGCGCGCCGTAGCGTTGGCCCAGCAGATCAATCTGGCGCAAGCGCATGGTGTCGATAAAGTCGCCAATCGCCGCCGCGTGCTCCGCGACGCCGGCCCGCGCAGGGGGCGCGTCGGAATCTCCGAAGCCCGGCAGATCGGGAGCGAAAACCGAGCGCCCGGCCCCGGCGATGACCAGGAAACGCTGGAAGATGCGTCCGCAGCGGGGGCTCGGATGGAGGCAGAGCAGGGGGGTGCCCTCCTCGAAGCCACCGCCTGAAGGGATGGCATTGTGGACATGCAACTGCCCGTAGCGGCACTCGAAATAGCCCCGGCGGACGCGCGGGCTGCCTGGCGCTTGACCGGGGGTCGGACGGCGGGAGGGGCTTTCTTTTGGCATGGTGGCAACCTGGATTGTGCCGCAGTGGCAGTTCGGGTTTAAGCTATTCGCATGGCGTGGACCTCCGTGAAGTCCCTGGCAGTGCTGGCGATGCTTCTCGCGCTCAGCGGTTGTGGCCTCGCCGAGACCGGGGCCACCGCGGCGGCCGGCGGCGCCTCTGCTGCGCAACAGGCCAAGCAGGCCAAGGACACCGAGCAGAAGCTCCAGCAACAGATCGATGCTGCATATCAGCAGGATGCCGCGCGGCGAAAAGCCGCGGAGGCTCAAGCTCAATAAGGAGGTGGATCGATGCGTAACCTCGAAGTCAGGATCAGACGCACACCGGCGACAGCCGGAGACTTCGAGGTGGCTCCCGGTGAAGTGCCTCGGCTGACCAACGGCGGCATACTCTGCCGCGCACGCTGGCTCGCGGTCGATCCATTCATCTGCGTGCCTTCCAGTACCGGCATACGCGCGACCACGGGTCCGCAGCCGGGTGATGTCGTGCCGGCGCTGGGCGTATGCGAGGTGCTGGAGTCCCGGCACGATGTCTTCGCGGTTGGACAATACGTCGTTCTCGAGTGTGGGATGCGGGAGCTTTTCGTATCCAGCGGGCAACATGTGTGCGCGCTGCATCCCGGGCAGTCGCCTGCCTCCACAGCTCTCGGCCTGCTCGGCCCCGCGGGGATGGCTGCCTACTTCGGGCTGCTGGACCTCGCGAGATTGCGCACGGGTGAGACGGTGCTGGTGTCCGGGGCGGCGAACGTGGCCGGCGCCATGGCTGGCCAGGTGGCGAGAATCAAAGGCGCCCGGGCGGTCGGTATCGGCAGCTCGCGCGAGAAGTGCGATTGGGCGACCCGCCACGCGCGCTTTTCCGCGTGCATCAATGATCACGCGGAAAATATAGGAAGCCGGCTGCGCCAGCTGGCTCCGCATGGGTTCGAGGTTTACTTCGACAACGCCGGCGGCGAGCTCCTCGAGCTGGTCCTGTCAGGCCGCCATGTCGCTCGCGGTGGCCGTGTAGTGCTCAATAGCGTCCGTCAGGATGATGCGGCCGAATTGCTGCAGCGGGCGGGCTACGCCCCGGGGGAGATCAGTGTGCTGCGGTTGAATGCCGCGGACTACGACCACCGGCGTGGCGAATTTCTGAAAGACGCCATTGCCTGGTACGGTGCGGACCGATTGGTGTGTCGCGAGGACATTGCCGAGGGGCTGCAGAACGCGCCGGCGCACCTCATGAAGGCCATGCGCGGCGAGAGCTTCGGACGACCGTTGATCAAGGTTTGAGCGGGACTCGCCGCTGAGGCGACGAGTCCCTGCTCAGGGCTCTTACTTCCGCCGCGCCGGCTTGCGCGTCGAGCGCTTTGCCGCTTTCTTCGTTGCCTTGCGGACGCTGCGCCTGCCGGCCGCCTTCTTCGCGCCGCGCTTTGCGGCGGGGCGCTTTTTCGCCTTCGCCGCTGCCCGCTTGGCCGGACGCTTCTTCGCCTTCCGTGTGGCGGGTCGCTTTGCCGCCGCCTTCTTGCGCGCCGCGGGGCGCCTTTGTGCGGGCGCCGCTTTCGCAGCCGCCGCAGGTTGCGATGCCTTTGCGGTTGCTGCCGGTTTCTCCGCCGGTGCACTCGCCGCCGCGGGCTGTTTGGCCAGCTCGTGTACCGCGAATGCACCGCCCTGCGGATCCAGGATCTGCGCGACGCGACTGCCTCCCGGAACCTCCATCGGACCCTGGGTCACCTTCCCGCCGGCAGTTTTGGCTGCAGCCGCCGCGCGGTCGACGTTGGCGACGGTGATGTAGGTCAGCCAGCCCGGTGGCTTGGAGGCATCCATCAGCTTGTAGACGCCAGCTACCTGGGTACCGCCGTGCTCGACGAGCTGGTAAGTGCCGTCGGGTCCCATGTCATGGGCTGGTCCACGCGTCCACCCGAAGAGCTCCGAGTAGAACGCCAGCGCGCCCTGCTGGTCGCTCGTGGAGAGCTCGTGCCAGGAGAAACTCGTTGGCGGGGCGCCCGCGGGTGGTGGGCCACCCGGCGTGAAGATCGCGAATATGGCGCCCTGCGGGTCCGCCAGCACTGCGAACCGGCCGATGCCCGGAATGTCGGCCGGCGCTTTCAGCACTTTGCCCCCCAGGCGTTGCGCGTCGGCGGCCGTGCCATCGACATCAGGCGTGCCGATGTAGATGAGCCAGCTCGGCGGGGCGCCGGCGCGGCGCGCATCTTCCGGCTGGGCCATGAGGCCACCGGCCTGCGTCTTGCCTGCCATCCACAGGGTGTAGTCGGGCATGCCGGACGGCTGGGTCTTCCACGGAAGGACCTTGGAATAGAAGGCGCCCGCGCCCTGCGGGTCGGTCGTCATCAGCTCGTGCCAGACGAATCGCCCCCGAATCTCAGCGTTGCTCATGTGAGGTTGCCTCTTCTTGACGAGCGGCGTCGTATCTAACTCCCTCCATTGTGCACTGATGCGCGTTGCAGTTCCATGTCTGTGAAGCGTCACACCGTCCCGACGAAGTCCCCCTCGAAGGTGGCCATTCGCTGGACGTCGTAGACCAAGTGGGCGGTAAGCGTCAGGCGGGCGCGGCCGCGACGCACGAGCGTGCTGCGGAATCGCTCCCACGCGACCTCGTCCGAGAAGCGGCAGACGGCATCGAAGTCTCCGGGAATGGGCCGCTCGTATTCCATGGTGCAGCGCTGAATCACCAGCCGCGCGTGCAGTCCCGCGCTCGCGACCCGCAGGTGCAGCAGCGTCCAGCAGGAAAGAGTGGCCAGCGCCGCAGCGCTTCCCCCGAAAACGGTCTCATTGTGATTGAGGTTCGGCGCGAGTGGCGCCGCGAGCTGGACCCGCTCCGGGGTGGCCATCCTCACCCGCACACCCATCGCCGCCGAGAGCGGAATCTGCTCATGCAGATAGCGCTCGAGGTGCACTGCGGCTACCAGCTGCCGGTGTTCGGCATCGATTTCCACGGCTCTGCGGGCGGCAGCGGTGCACCGCGCTGCAGCAGCTCGATCGAGATCTGATCGGGCGAGCGCACGAAGGCCATGTGCCCGTCCCGCGGAGGGCGGTTGATGGTTACGCCATGATCCTTCAGGCGCTGGCAGGTCGCGTAGATATCGTCCACCGCGTAGGCGAGATGGCCGAAGTTGCGGCCGCCGCCATACGCCTCCGGGTCCCAGTTGAAGGTCAGCTCGACTTGCGCTGACTCATCCCCGGGCGCTGCCAGGAAGATCAGCGTGAACCGCCCCTGCGGATACTCGTTGCGCTTGAGCTCCATGAGCCCGAGTGCATCGCAATAGAAGCGCAGCGAAGCCTCGAGGTCGGTCACCCGGACCATGGTGTGCAGGTACTTCACGGCACTGCCTCAAAACATCTCGGATGGGCCGGGTGGTTTGATGCTCACCTTGTAGCGCGAGGCGATGTGCTCGCCGGTGATCATCTCCTCGTAGCTCTGTCCGGGCCCCACCATGGGATAGACACCGGCATCCGGGTCGATCATCACCTCGAGAAAGGCCGGTCCTGCGAAGCCAATGAATTCCGCGACCACGCGCGGCACGTCTTCCTTGCGCTCCAGCCGCACGGCATAGCGGAACCCGTCTGCCTGAGCCGTGCGGACGAAGTCCTTCTTGTGCAGCGACTTGTCGCTCGCCGACAGCCGCCCCTTGAAGAAGAGCTTCTGCCATTGCTTGACCATGCCGTCGCCGAAGTTATTGAGTACGACGACCTTGATGGGCAGGTCATACGTGGTCACGGTCTCGAGCTCGCCGATGTTCATGCGGATGCTCGAATCACCGTCGATGTCCACGACCAATCGCCTCGGGTGCGCGAGCTGCGCACCGATCGCGGCGGGAAGGCCGAAGCCCATGGTCCCCATGCTGCCGGAGGTCAGCCAGAGCCGCGGCTCGCGGAAGTCGCAGTACTGTGCGGCCCACATCTGATGCTGGCCCACCCCGGTCGTGATGATCGCCTCGCCGCGCGTGAGCCTGTTGATTTCCTCGATGACATAGTACGGCTGGATGAGCGGGCTCTGCCGATCGTAGCCCATGGCGTGGACCCGCTTGAGCTCGGCGAGCGCTGCATGCCATTCGGCGTAATCGTGTCTGAATCCCGCGCGCCGGCCATGCTCGGTGAGCGCGCTCAGAGCCTCGGCCAGGAGGCCGACGTGGCTCCAGTGCGCGCGCTTCACCTTGTTGATCTCAGCGCGGTCGATGTCGAGATGCGCGATCCGGCTCGCGCCGCGGGCGAACTGCGCCGGGACGCCGGCGACCCGGTCATCGAACCTCGCGCCGGCAGCAATGAGGAAGTCGCAATCCTCGACCGCATAGTTGGCGAAGGCGGCACCGTGCATGCCGAGCATGCGCATCGAGAGCCGGTGCGTGGTGTCGATCGCGCCGATGCCCATCAGGGTCGTCACCACCGGAATGTCGAAGGCGGTGGCGAACTCGGTGAGGGCCGTGGCCGCATTGGCGTTGATCACGCCGCCGCCTGCATAGATGAGAGGACGGCGCGACTGCGCCAGCATCTCGAAGAACCGCCCGGCGTCGCGAGTCTCGAGGATCCGATCGGCCAGCTCCTTCATGCGGCGGCGATAGCCTGGAAGCGGCAGGGTACCGGCACCCTGGAACACGCCTTCCCAGTTCTGCACGTCCTTCGGAATGTCGACCACCACCGGTCCCGGCCGGCCCGTGCGGGCCAGCTCGAACGCCGAACGCACGGTCGCCTCGAGCCGCGCCGGATCGGTAACGAGGAAAACGTGCTTGGCGACCGACCCCATCAGGGCGGCGACGGGCGCTTCCTGAAAGGCGTCGGTGCCGATCGAGGCGCGCGCGACCTGGCCACAGATCACCACGATCGGGACCGAGTCCGCCATGCAATCCCTGATCGGGGTCACGGTATTGGTCGCACCCGGCCCGGAGGTCACGAGGCAGACGCCCACGCGTCCAGTGGCGCGGGCATAGCCAGCCGCCATGAAGCCCGCGCCCTGCTCATTCGCGGGCACGATCAGTGGAACCTGTGTGCCACCCACGCGTGCCTGCTCCTCGTTGTGGAGGAAGACGGCATCGTAGGTCGGCAGGATGGCGCCGCCGCTATAGCCGAAAATGGCCCCGACACCCTCATCGGCCAGCACCTGTACGATCATCCGGGCACCGGACAGGGTCTGGCCGGCAAGCGGATGCCCGAGCGGGCGGGGCTGAATGACGGTGTCGCTCATAAGGAGCTCTCGAAATGGGCTCGAAACTGCGGGAGGGTCTCCGGAGACTAGCAGGTAGCCGCCGGGCCGTGCCAGTGGCCGCCGGCGCTGCCGGGAACTGCCCCAATGGCGGCAGGGCTGCCCGATCCTTTATCCTGCCCCGGTCCCAGCCTCCTGCAATCCCCTTATCGCGACCCACCCCCGAGCGAGCATGCGTCACATCATCGCCATCCTGCTGCAGAACGAGGCCGGCGCCCTCAGCCGGGTCGCCGGGCTCTTCTCCACGCGGGGCTACAACATCGAGTCGCTCTCCGTTGCGCCCACTGACGATCCGACCGTCTCGCGCCTCACGCTGGTCACCACCGGCTCGGATGCGGTCATCCAACAAATCGTCAATCAGCTCAACAAAATCGTGGACGTCGTGAGCGTGGAGGACATGACGACCGGCGAGCACCTCGAGCGTGAGCTCATCCTGCTGAAGCTCAGGGTTCGGCCGGCAGAGACTGATGCGCTTCGGGGCTACGTCGTGCGCACCGGGGGCCGAGTACTCGATCCGGCGCCGGATGGCTTCATCGTCGAGCTCACCGCGAGCGAGAAGGAAATCGACAGTTTCACGACCGATCTTGCGCGCAGCGCGGAGCTTCTCGAGGTCGTGCGCAGCGGCGCCCTCGGGATCGGGCGCAACGCGCGCCCGCTCCGGGTCGTGCGCTGAACCGAGCGCCGGCACGGGCGTGTCAGATCCCAGCGATAGTCCTGGAGCCGCGCGAGGCGAGCCCGCCTCGCCCCGGGCGAGAATTCTGATCGTCGATGACCTGCCTGAGAAACGCATGGTTTACGGCACGACCCTCGAGGGCCTGGACGCCGAGGTCGTTATGGCGCAGTCCGGCGAAGAGGCGCTGAAGCGCGTGCTCGACGAGGAGTTCGCCCTCATTCTGCTCGACGTTCACATGCCCGGCATGGACGGGTTGGAGACTGCCGAGCTCCTGCGTCAACACCGCAACGCACGGCACACGCCCATCATCCTGGTCACGGCCTACGCAGATGACATGCAGCGCGCCCGCGGATACGCGGTGGGCGTCGTCGATTACATCCAAGTGCCCATCGTCGCGCCCGTAATGCGGGCGAAGGTTGCGGTGTTCCTCGATCTCTTTACGACCCGGGCGGCGCTCGCGCGCGCGAATCAGAAGCTCGAGTCGCGCGTCGCGGAGCGCACGGCCGAACTGGTGCGCACCAATGAGCGGCTGCGCGCTGAGATCGAGGAGAGGCTGCATGCCGAGAACGAGCGCGAAGCGCTGCTGGCGCGGGAGAAGCTGCTGCGCGGTCAGGCTGAAGAGCTGAGCCGGCTGAAGGACGAGTTCCTGGCTACCATGTCGCATGAGCTGCGCACGCCGCTCAATGCGATCTTCGGATGGATCACGCTGCTGCGCACCGGGCGACTCGATGAGGCGACGCAGGCGCGCGCGTACGAGACGATAGAGCGCAATGCCCGGGCGCAGAAGCGCCTCATCGAGGACCTGCTGGACGTCTCGCGCATCGTGACGGGCAAGATTGCGCTCGAGCTGGCTGATGTCGCGCCGCGCCGCGTCGTCGAGGGCGCGATCGCCACGATGCAGCCTGCGGCGCAGGCCAAGGACGTGAAGATCGTACCGCTGCTGGGTGAGGTGACCGGGCTGATCCGGGGCGATTCCGCGCGATTGCAGCAGGTGATCTGCAACCTGCTCTCCAACGCCGTCAAGTTCACGGCTGCCGGCGGGCACATCGATGTCGAGCTCGCGACGCGAGGCGACCAGGTGGAGATCAGCGTCACGGACACCGGCCAGGGCATCAAGCCGGAGTTCCTGCCGCACGTGTTCGATCGCTTCCGGCAGGAAGACGGCTCGATCAGCCGACGGCACGGCGGGCTGGGGCTGGGGCTTGCGATCGTCAGACACCTCGTGGATCTGCACTCCGGAACGGTCGAGGCCGGGAGCGAGGGCGAGGGCTGCGGGGCCCGTTTCGTCGTGCGGTTGCCCGTAAAACCTATGGTACCAACACCGTCGATCCCGTGGTCCGACGGGCCTCGAGGTCCCGATGGGCCTGCGCCGCCTCGGTGAGCGGATAGCGCTGCCCGATCCTGACTCGCACTGCGCGGCTCTTGACCACCGCGAAGAGCTCCCGCGCCGCCGCCTCCAGCGCCGGCCGTGCGGCGATGTAATTGAAGAGGGAGGGGCGAGTCAGGAACAGCGAGCCCCGCTTGCTGAGCTCGAGCGGGCTCACGGGCGGGACCGGTCCCGACGCGTTGCCATAGGTCACCATCATGCCGAGCGGCCGCAGGCAATCGAGCGAGTCCGTGAAGGTATCCCTGCCGATCGAGTCGTAGACGACCGCCACGCCCTCGCCCTTGGTCAGCTTCCTGACTTCCTCCACCAGCGAGTCGCGGCCGAGAATCAACACGTGCCGGCTGCCATGGCGGCGCGCGAGCTCGGCCTTCGCCTCGCTCCCCACGACCCCGATCACCTTTGCACCGAGCGCCTTGGCCCACTGACACAGCAGCAGCCCGACGCCGCCGGCTGCGGCATGCACCAGAACGGCATCGCCGCGACTCACGCGATAGGTGCGGCGCAATAGATAGTGCGCAGTCAGGCCCTTCAGCATCAGCGCTGCGGCCTGCTCGTCGGAGATGCCCCGGGGTATCCTCACCAGCCGATCCGCCGGCACGTTGCGCATCTCGCAATAGGCTCCCGGCCGGGAGAGCACGTAGGCGACGCGATCGCCGACCTTGAGGCCGCTCACCTTGCGCCCGAGCGCCGTGACGACACCCGCCGCCTCGCGACCGAGGCCACTCGGCAACTCTCCCTTATAGAGTCCGGTCCGGTCATAGACATCGACGAAATTGAGTCCGATGGCGGTCTGGCGCAGTTGCACCTCGCCAGCCTGAGGCTTTCCTGGATCGAGGTCCTCGACGCGCAACACCTCGGGGCCGCCATACTCGTGAAGCCGGATTGCTTTTCCCATGCGCGTCAACTACCCGCCCGCCGCCACGGCGTCAAGCCTGGCGCCGTGCGAAAGCACATGAGTGAGGGGCCCACGGCCGTCCGTGGGCCGCGGGATCAAATGCGGTGAAGGGGCTGGCCGCTCAAACGGCCGCAGGCCAGTTTGAGCCAATCAAAGAGCAGCGTCGTCGGTCTCACCCGTACGGATGCGGATGACGCGTTGAATATCTGTGATAAAGATTTTGCCGTCCCCGACTTTGCCGGTCTTGGCCGACTTCAGGATGGCCTCGACGACCTGATCGACCAGGTCGGCGCGCACGGCGACTTCGATCCGCGTCTTGGGCACGAAGTCGACCACGTATTCCGCGCCGCGATACAACTCCGTGTGGCCGCGTTGGCGTCCGAAACCCTTGACCTCCGTGACCGTCATTCCCGAGACGCCGATGTCCGATAGCGCTGCGCGCACGTCATCGAGCTTGAACGGTTTGATGATCGCGGTGACCAGTTTCATGTACGAGCTCTCCGTCGGGTGTCTGTGCCCAGCCCTGTCGGGCGGGCTGCCAAGTTCGCGGCAGGTGCGATTTTGCAGCTTTCATGCCACGCAGGGGAATAGCGCAACCGCGGGAGTCGCTGCGCTCGGCGCAGCCGCGAGCCCCGCCTGCACCATTATGGCGCAATTGTCCGGTCCCCGCGCTCACAGGTGGTGCAGCCCCGGTGCCCGCTACGCTAAGCTCGAGAAGTGTACGAGCGAATCGTCATTGCGGGCGGTGGCCAGGCGGCCGCGCAAGCCGTCGACACTCTGCGGCGCAAGGGCTTTACCGGGACGCTCGTACTGATCGGCGAGGAGCCCTGGCTGCCGTATCAACGGCCGCCGCTCTCGAAGAAGTACCTCGCCGGCTCACTCGAGCGCGAGCGGCTGTTGCTCCGGCCGGCGCACTTCTACGAATCTCATGCCGTCGAGACGCGATTGGGGCGCCGAGTGGAAGAGGTTTCGCGTCGTGAGCAACGTCTGCGGCTCGACGACGGCTCAACGGTAGCTTATGACGCTCTGCTCATCGCAACTGGCAGCCGTCCGAGACAGCTCACAGCGCCGGGGACTGAGCTCGACGGCGTACATTTCCTCCGAACGATTGCAGACGTAGAGCGTATTCGCGCCGGGTGGGCTGCGGGCAGACGCCTGGTCATCGTAGGCGGTGGCTACATCGGCCTGGAAGTGGCGGCGACTGCACGCGAGCTCGGCCTGGAGGTCACGGTGCTCGAGATGGCGGAGCGTGTCATGAACCGCGTCGTCTGCCCGGAGATCTCCTCGTTCTACGAGGCCGAGCACCGGCGGCACGGTGTGCGGATCCTGTGCAACTCCAAGGTGCGGGCCCTGGCCGCGCAGCCCGGGTCCACCAGAGTGCGCGCCGTCGTCACGGCTGATGGGGAAGAGCATACCGCGGACTGCGTCGTGCTGGGCTGCGGAGCCGTTCCGGCCGACGAGCTGGCTGTGGCCGCGGGGCTTGTCTGCGAGAACGGAGTGGTCGTGGATGACCGCTGTCGCACCTCGGACCCGCTGATCTATGCGGCCGGGGACTGCAGCAGCCACCCGAGCCTGCGCTATGGCAGGCGGCTCAGGCTGGAATCGGTCGACAACGCCTTCGAGCAGGGCGCGAGCGCCGCTCTCAACATGCTCGGCCTCGAGATCGCGCACGACAAGGTGCCGTGGTTCTGGTCGGATCAGTACGATCTCAAGCTCATCATCATCGGGATGAGCCACGGGTATGACGCGGTGGTGATGCGGGGTGACCCGGCGACGCATGCCTTCAGCGCATGTTATTTGCGCGGTGGCGAGCTGATCGCAGTCGATGCCGTGAACAGCCCCAAGGACCAGATGGCGGCGCGCAAGCTGATCGCCGCCCGCGCGCGGCCGAGTATCGACAAGCTGGCAGATCCCGGCGTGCCGATGAAGGATACGGCATAGCCCCGGATACCTGATGTCCTGGCACCAAGCGTCTCTTACCGCACCAGCCGCAGGATGAACCGGTGGCGGTACCGTTGCCCCTCGGACGCGCGCACGGCCGCGAGTACGGTGCCGACGATCCAGATGATGGCCACCACGACGCCCAAAAGGATGCCGATGCCCACGAATATCAGCACGCCGCAGGCAAGCCCCGCCAGGATGATCGTGACGTTGAAATTGAGCGCCTCCAATGCCTGGTCGGCGACGAACGCCGATTTCTCGCGGTGCAGCAGCCAGATGATGAGCGGCGCAATGATGTTGCCGAGCGGCACGATGAGACCGGCGAAGCCGCACAGGTGGGCGAGCATCGCCACATTGCGCTCATCTCGCGTGCCGTCTGCCCCATAGCTCGCCTGCTGCCCTGGATCGTTCACGGCTCTCCTCCCCGGCGGGATCGGGCCCGCTCTTATCACCATTATGAACCCAGGCGGCTTTACCCTCAGCCTGGATGGATGTACAGTATAGCGCATGGTCCCGCCGCGCGAAAGGAACGACCCGCTCAAAGGGCGCGGCGCACTCTCGAACCCCACCGGACGCTTCGAGCGCCGGCAGCGCGAAGCCGTCGATGACGGCTGGTATCAGGAGGAGGTTCCTGACTTCATCCCCACCTCCATCGAGCCCGATCGCGCCCGCTCGGTCATAACACGCAACGACTCACCCGACATTCCCTTCGAGCAATCGATCAATCCCTACAGGGGATGCAGCCACGGGTGCGTCTACTGCCTCAGGGGTGACACTCCGATTCTCATGGGGGACGGCAGCCCAAGACCGATCGCAAAGGTGAACTTGGGAAGCGAAATCTACGGGACAGTGCGGGAAGGCTCGTATCGGCGATACGTCAAGACCCGGGTGCTGGCACATTGGAGCGTCATCAAGCCCGCCTACCGGATATCGCTCGAGGACGGCACTGAGATAGTCGCCGGCGCCGACCACAGGTTCTTGACTGAACGAGGTTGGAAATTCGTCACCGGCACGATGGGGGGCGACCTGCAGCGACCGTATCTGACTAATAACAACAAGCTCATCGGGACAGGGGGATTTGCCGAGGGTGTGGACAAGGACTCGGATTACAAGCGAGGTTATCTCTGCGGCATGATTCGCGGCGATGCCCATATCGCGACACATCCCTACCGCCGTAGGAGTGGTGCCTGGAACACGTTGTACCAGTTTAGGCTGGCTCTCTGTGATGATGAGGCGTTGTACCGCGCGCAGAGCTATCTTCTGGACTTTTTTGTGGTCGCACACGAGTTCGCTTTCCGCGCGGCTAGCGGTGCGTACCGGGCAATGACGGCCATCCGCACCGCTGATAGAGATAGTTTCGAGCAAATTTATCTTCTAATCGCGTGGCCGCCGGCGCCTTCGCGCTCGTGGTTTGCAGGCTTCCTCGCCGGGATCTTCGACGCAGAAGGTTCATTCAGCAACGGGATCCTGCGGATCAGCAATACAAACTTGCAGATCATAGAGTGGGTCTCCCGGTGCCTTCGGGAGTTCGGCTTTCGATTCGCCCTCGAGGAGCCCCTCGGTGATCGCGCCAAGCCAATCAAGGTGGTAAGGCTCGTCGGGGGGCTCCGCGAGCAACTGCGTTTCTTTCACTTATTCGATCCGGCGATCAGTCGCAAGCTCGATATCGTGGGCCGGGCGGTCAAGAGCGATGCGCCGCTGAGGGTTGAGTCCATCGAGCCGGTGGGCACCATGCGCCTCTACGACATCACGACCGGAACCAGCGATTTCATAGCGAATGGAATCATCAGTCACAACTGCTACGCGCGGCCGAGCCACGCCTACATGGGGCTGTCGGCAGGCTTGGACTTCGAGACGAGGCTGTTCTATAAAAAAGATGCCGGCAAGGTGTTGGAGCAGGAGTTGAGTCGGCCGGGGTACGTGTGCAAGCCGATCACCCTGGGAGCCAACACCGATCCGTATCAGCCGATCGAGCGGCGGATGCGGGTGACCCGCGACGTATTGGCAGTGCTGAGCCGTGCACGCCACCCGGTGACGATCATCACCAAGAGCGCGCTCGTGCTGCGGGACATCGACCTCCTGAGCGATCTCGCGAGGGACGGGCTCGTGGGAGTGGCTGTCAGCGTCACGACGCTGGATGTGGAGCTCAAGCGCGTCATGGAGCCGCAGGCCGCCTCGCCGCGGGCGCGGCTCGAGGCAGTGAAGCGCCTGAACGCGGCCGGGGTTCCGACGGGCGTAATGGTTGCACCGGTCATTCCGGCGCTCACCGACCACGAGATGGAGTCGATCCTGGAGGCCGCCGCCGCGGTGGACGCGCGTTGGGCCGCGTACGTCCTGCTGCGGCTGCCGTACGAGGTGAAGGATCTCTTTCGCGAGTGGCTAGCCGCGCACTATCCGGATCGGGCCGAGCACGTGATGTCGCTCGTGCGGCAGATGCGAGGCGGTAAGGATTACGACCCGACCTTCGGCACGCGCATGCGAGGCACCGGGCCGGTCGCCGAGCTGCTGCGCAGCCGCTTCCAGATTGCCTGCCGGAGGCTCGGTCTCGGGACGGGAAGGCACCAGCCGCCGGATACCAGCCTCTTCCGACCGCCCCGCGCCCCGCGTCCCGACCACCCGCAGCTCGACCTGGACCTATAGCGCTGCCGGGCAGGGTTCTTGCTCGTAAAGCGAGTGACGCGCGCTCCGAAGGCAGTCCCATTAGAATGCAAATGAGGGAGATTGCGCCTTATGAGAGCCTTTCCCTGCATCGCTGTCTGCGCACGGCGACGGGCGGGGGGAGCGGTGCCGTAAATCGGAAACCCAACGGCACTGCCACATCCTGTGCCGGTCTGAGTACAGTATTCGCAGATGGCACATCGAGCGAAGGCCAGTTAAGGTGGAGGTCATGCCACAGGTCCGTGCAGCGGCTCAATCGACGACTCTAGGCCGATACACGCTCATCGAGCGGATCGGTACCGGAGGACAGGGCGAGGTATGTCGCGCGCACGACGAATCGCGCGGCGTCGACATTGCCCTGAAGGTCCTGGCCCCGGCGGCTGCGCGCAATCCGGCCGCGTGGGAAGCGTTGCAGCATGAGCACAACATCACCAGTCGTCTGCAGCATGCGGGAATTCTGCAGGTCCAGCCGCCGGAGCGAATCGACGATGTGATGGTGTTGCCGATGGAGCTCGCCGGCGGCGGCGATCTGCGTCGTATTCGAGGCGCTGCTTATCTCGAGATCGTACCGGTGCTGCTCGAAGTGGCCGAAGCTCTCGAATACGCTCACGCACGAGGTGTCGTGCACCGGGATCTCAAACCCCAGAACGTGCTCTTTGACAGCCGTGGACGGGTGAAGCTCGCCGACTTCGGCATTGCGGGGCTGTTGCCTGCTGCCAGCGCCGGCGGTGGCGCGACGGAAATGCGCTGGGGGCATTCACCCTTCACCGCGAGCCCGGAGCAGCTTCGCGGTGAGCCGCCGAACGCCGCCGATGACATCTATGGGCTTGGCGCGCTCGCTTACGAGCTGTTGTCGGGACATCCGCCGTACTATCCCAACTTCGATCTCAAGAGGGCGCAGACACAGCCCGTCCCGGAGCTCGTGCCCACGCGGCAGATTCCTCCGGAGCTCGGCCGGATCGTGATGCGCATGCTTGCCAAGCGAGCCGCACAGCGGCCCGACAGCATGCATCAGGTCATCGACGAGCTCGACTCAACGTTGAACGCGACGCTGTGTTTTGCGCCGGAAGGCGCGGTGACAGAGGTCACCGATGCCGACGACGACGTGGAATTGGATGGTGAGCGGCCTGCAACTCCCAGGCCGGCGGAAGGCCCCAAGCCTGCAACAGTTCTCAGGCCGGAAGAGGGCCGAAAGCCCGCCGCGCCTCGCAAGGGGAAGGAAGGGCGACTCGCGGGCTTTCTGCGCCGTGCGCAGGGTCTTGCGTCCCAGGACGGGACTGCTGCGGATCAGCCAATGGAAAAGCCTGCGCCGGCTCCTGCATCCACCCCGACGCCTGCATCACCCCCGACTTCAGCCTCGACGCCAGCCGTTCCGGATTTCATGCTCAAGCGCGCAGAGCCGGATTTCATGCGTCAGCGCAGTGAGGCTGACTTCCTGCGTCAGCGCCGCGAACCGGCCTCTGCGGTGCTGCCGCCGCAACGCCGCGAGCCGGCCCCTGCGATGCCACCGCCGCAGCGCCGCGAGCCGGCCCCTGCGATGCCACCGCCGCAGCGCCACGAGCCGGCTGCCCCCGCGCAGCCGCTGCAGTCACAGCCGAAGCCTCTGGAACACCTTCCGGAAACCGGACCGCTTTCGCGAGCCGCCCATGCGGGCGCCACGGCTGAGGCGCGGGAGTCTCAGCCGGCCGCATACTCACCGCCGCAGCACGGCGCCCAACATCACGATGCACAACATCGTGGTACCGACCATTACGGCGCCCAACATCACGGTGCTACCCAACATACCGCTCATGGTTACGGTGGGCACTTCGAGACCGTCTCGCCCGGCGATCCGTTCGACGGGGGGACGATGCAGCCGCGACACCGCGGTACGCTCGAGCCGCGAACGCAGCGCTTCATCACCGCGCCGTATGGAGGTGGCGGGCGGGCGCGACGCTGGCCATATCTCCTGTCGGGACTCTTGTGCGGAGCGATACTGATCTGCGGTGCCACGGCAGTGGCGCTTTACTGGTTACCGCGCCACGACGCCGCGGGTCTGCAGTCGCTGTTGGCGCGTCTTGCGTCGGTCGCATCGCCTCAGTCAACCAGCCCGGCGCCGACTCCGGAGAAGGCGCCGCCACAGCCGGAGGCTGCGCCGGCTCCCGCCCCGAAGCCCCAGGACGACACCGCCGACCTCGCACAGCTCGCCAGCGAGCGCGCCGATTACGACAAGCAGGTGACTGCGCTGCAGGCGCGCGGGGTGGCCTCGTGGGGCGGAGCGGATTTCGCAGCGGCGCAGATGCAGGCGGCAGAAGCGAACGGCGCCGCCGCCGCGGGCGGCGTCAAGATCGCGCTGCAACGCCTGGATCAGGCGCAGCAACTCCTCAAAGGCGTCGCAGGCAAGGCGCCCCAGGCCTTGGCCGCTCAGCTCAAAGCGGGGGATGCGGCGCTCGCCTCGGGCCATCGGGAGCAGGCGAATGAGGCCTACGCTCTCGCCCTGCGCATCGATCCCAACAATCGGCGCGCCATCGACGGCGCGCGGCGGGCCGGCGTGTTGGGTGGCGTGCTGCCGCTCCTCTCCGATGCGAGGAGGGCCGAGGCGGCGAGGAACTATTCGCGCGCGGCGCAGGACTTCAGTCAGGCTCTATCGCTCGATCCGGGCAATCAGACGGCGAAATCCGGGCTGGCTCGTGCCAACGCCGCCTTCGGTGACGACAGCTACGCGCGCGCGGTCGGGGCGGGCTTCGCGGCACTCGGTGCCGGCAAGCTGCCGGAGGCCCAGGCCGACTTCCAACAGGCCCTCGGCTTCCGGGCCCATGGCAAGGAGGCCACCGAGGGGCTGCAGCGGGTGAGCGCAGCGATGCAGGCGAGCCGACTTGCCGGGATGCGACAAAAGGCGGCGAATCTGGAGGCGCAGGAGCACTGGCAGCAGGCCGTTTCGGTCTATGAGACGGCGCTGCGCGAGGATCCGTCGCTCGCCTTTGCGAGGCGCGGTAAGCAAAGGGATGAGGCCATGGAGCAGCTCACCGACTCGCTGCAGCAGATCATCAATCATCCGTACCGGCTTTCCTTCCCCGCCGTGCGGGACGAAGCCGTGACACTCCTGCAGCAGGCGCGCCAGCAGAATCCTGCCGGCCCGATACTGCAGTCGCAGATCTCGCAGATCTCGCGGCTGCTGCCGCAGCTCGATCGGCCGGTGTTGCTCAACATGATTTCCGACAACGCCACGCAGGTCACCATTCCGAGCATCGGTGTGTTCGGGACCTTTGGACGCCGGGAAATACGGTTGAAGCCGGGTACCTACACCGTCATCGGCACGAGGGACGGCTATCGTGCGGTACACCAGGAATTCAACGTGGAGCCTGGTCAGCAGAACGTCACCATCTCGGTGAGCTGCTCCGATCCTCTTTGAATGGCGCTGGATCCGGGCATCCTGCCCGGACCAGCGCGCGTCGGAGCAAAAAAGCGTGGTTTTTTGCTCGACGCCCGCCACCTGCGGCGGCGGGGCACATCCCTGTGCCTGATTAAGAAACCGCTCCGATTGGCTCCTGCGGCTGAAAAGAGAACGCGGCGCGGGTGCCTGTGTCTGGACAAGAAAACGCTGTGATGGGCGCCTGTGGCTGACTTCACGGTCCTCGGCCAGTGTCTGTGAATGGCGTCACGCTGTCTGAATGAAGCCGTGGCGGAAGCTTGTATGCGCTTGCCGGCGGGGCTAATAAGGTCCCATGGCCGATAGCGACTCTGTGGTGGCGCTTCTTGCCGGCGCGAGCGGCTTCGTGGGCGGCCGCGTCCTCGATGCATTGCTCGATGCGCCGGAGGTCGCGCGCGTGTTTGCCGTGACCCGGCGGCCGCTCGGCCGTGAGCATCCGCGGCTAGCCAACCGGATCGTGCAGTTCGATCATCTGGAGCGACAGCTGACGGGACTCAAGTGTCAGGTCGCATTCTGCTGCCTGGGCGCTCGCCGCGGCGAGCGGGAGCAGGAGGAAGCGATTCGCCGCATCGACCTCGGCTATACGCTGGCTTTCGCGCGCGCCGCAAAGGCGGCGGGGGCCGCGCGATTCGTCGTGGTTTCCGCAGCGGGCGCCGGCCTCGCGGACAAAACCGGCTACCTGAGAGCCAAGGGAGAGCTCGAGGAGATGTTGGGTGGCATCGGGTTTGGCGCGCTCGATATCCTCCAGCCCGCGATCGTCCTCGGCTGGCCACGAGAGATGCGTGCCATGGACCTGGTCAGGCGGGCGGTGATGCCGCTCGTCAACCCGCTCCTCGTTGGCCCACGTGCGGTGCACCGTGGCATACCTGTCAGCACCGCAGCGGCCGCCATGCTTGGGACGCTTCGCTCGGGACGCCGTGGTCCGCAGCGATATACGTACGCGGGAATCTGTGCGCTTGCGCAATTGAAGCCGCGCCGGCCCGCTCCGCTCATCGCCGCGACCCCGGCAGCTCGTTAGCTACATTACATATCCCGCATCGCGCGCTACATAAGCGGGGACGCGGCCGTAAGTAGCGTCGCGGAAGCGCATGTATAAATACCACTTGAGAAACGCGCCACACTTGCGCCCTTGACTCAGCGAGGCGCCGCTTCGACACTTACGCCGGTGATAAGGGCAAACCCGTCGAAAGACGGGGACGCAAAGCCACCGGTCTAAAGGACGGTTCCTAAGACGGCGGGGCTGCCACGTTCGCGTGCTCGCGCGACCGCTCGCATTCCCCTCCGCGCACCAGGGCCGTATCCGATTGCCAGTGGCTGACGGACTGTCCCGGGGAATCTATGACACCGACGGCAAATCTGGCGTCCTCTGAGGCGGACGCGGACCCTCCGGCCGGACCTGCTGCAGAGGCAGGACCGTTCGTCCTCAATTTGTGCTCGTCGACGACGCCGATGGCGCTCGCGCAAACGGACTTGCCGGAGCTCAAGCGCTTCACCTTCTTCGTCAGTCGTCGGTTCGAGGAGGGTCGCGAGCGCTTCCGTCTGCACATGGGATTTTTCGCCAGCCAGGCGGAGGCCGAGGAATGGTTGGGTGTCGTGCGGGACATTTATCCCGGTGCA
>Ga0157369_10003105_pt1 | contig 19844 bp, 13 predicted proteins | sample C25metaG_FD_113461 | JGI IMG/M metagenome (GOLD analysis project Ga0157369, IMG submission 113461) | Corn rhizosphere microbial communities from Kellogg Biological Station, Michigan, USA - C2-5 metaG | ecosystem: Host-associated > Plants > Roots > Rhizosphere > Soil | place: USA: Michigan...
ACCTCCAGCGTGCCGTGGCGCTCGCGACCGAACTGCAAATCGTCCAGCCCTTTTACGAGCATGTCGATCTGAGGGCGCTGTTGCGCCGCGTCGGGCGCGAATTGTGGGAGCCTAGCGGCGATCCCGTCCAGGCTGCTTTCGTCGCTGAAGTCCTCTCCGCAACCGCATCGGTCGAGCCAGGCGCGGTCGGCCGCTTCGCACTCAGCGCGCGCGAGCAGGAGGTGATGCAGGAACTGGCGCTGGGATCGACTAACAAGGAGATCGCCCGGGCGTTGGACATGACCGAGAACACGGTCAAATTCCATCTCAAAAATGTGTTCGGCAAGATGGGCGTGGACCGCCGCGCGCATGCCTTGGCGCTTTTTCGCGGCGAACGCGCCAGTTGAGCTCACCTACCCGTCCGGGGAGGTGATTTAAAAAGCTATCGCGGGCACCCCCCACTCCACGGCAGGATTGTCTGCCGGGCGGATGGCGGACACCCTCGGCACGATAAAATAGGGGGCGACCGTGGCGATTTCGGGAATTCGTCGAGCTTTATGGAACGCTTCGGCGCTGGCGCTGGCATTGGGGGCCGCGCCGCTCTGGGCCCAGACGGCGCCGCTTGCGGCGCCGTCTGCTGCCCCGGCGACCATCGATGACGGCTCGGAGATCATCGTGACCGCGCGCGGCCGCGAGGAGCAGCTCTCCAAGGCACCGATCGCGGTCACCGCTTTTTCCGGCAAGACTATCGAGGACGCGCGCATCAAGGACGTGTCCGATTTCATCGGGATCACGCCCAACGTGTCGGTGGTGGAGGCGCAGTCCGCCGGCATATCGTTCGTCACCATCCGCGGTATCTCACAAGTCCGTAACGGCGAGAGTCCGATCGCGGTCGTTACCGACGGCGTTCAGCAGATCTCACCGCGCCAGTTTACCACCGATCTGTTCGACGTGCAGCAGATCGAAGTGCTGCGCGGTCCGCAAGGCGCGCTTTACGGCCGCAACGCGATCGGGGGCGCGATTGTGATCACCACCAAGCAGCCGACCACCAGTTTCCATGTCGACGCCGAAGCCTCTGCCGGCAACGGCAACGACTATCGCGGCGAAGTCTCGATCTCCGGCCCGATCGTAAACGACGCGCTACTGTTCCGGATCGCCGGGAGCGCGCGCAACTTCGGCGGCCTCCTGCACAATGACTATCTCGATGTGACCATGGACCGGGTGCGAGACCGGAATTTGCGCGGCCAGCTCAAGGCATTTCTATCGCCGACGATCACCGCGGACTTTCGGGCCAGCTACACCCGCACGACCGCTATCCCCAATCCCTATTGGTATCAGCCAACTTTATTCGCGGGGCCGGATTCGTGCTTTGCCGACCCCGCCAACCCGTTCGGCGGCCCCGCGCCGGACGCCGACATGGTTTCGCGGCGCTTTTGCGCCAACAACCGCGGTTACGATCTGCGCACGATCGCCGACGCGTCGCTCAAGCTCGAAATGCGCCAGGATTGGGGGACGGTGACCAACACCTTCGCCGTTGTCCAGACGAAGGAGAATGTGAAGAGCGACCAGTTTCCCTACACAGCGAGCCGTAACGTGTTCGGCGTGGTCGACGGCACCCAGACCCAATATGAAAATGAGAAAGCGTGGCAGGACGATTTTCGGATCGCGTCGCCCGATGGCGCGCACCTACGCTGGATGGCGGGAGCTTATTATCTCAGGACGACCCGTTTCATCTCTACCACGACGGGATCAGATCTCGGCAAGGGCATCATCAGCATCTATCGCCAGCCGGATTATGCGAGCGCGATCAACCCGACCACGTCCTTCCTTGCGGACAATAATCACAATGCGGCCTATGCCTTCTACGCCAATCTCGCTTATGACCTGACAGACCAGCTCGACCTCGAATTCGCCTATCGGTACGATCACGATCACCGGCATCAGATGATCAGTCCGCTCAGCAGCGCGGGCATCCCGGCGGGGTGCACCGCCGCTGGTAGCGCGGCGTGCTCGCGCACCAAGAATTTCCATAAGAGCCAGCCCAAGGTCACGCTCAATTTCAAGGCAATGCCCGAGCTGACGCTGTTTGCGGACTATGGCGTCGGCTTCCGGTCGGGCCAGTTCAACCAGAGCGGAGCCGCGGCGGCAGCGAAGCTGCCGGGCGTGTTCGATCTGGTGAAGCAGGAGTCCGCCACCACCTCGGAGGCCGGGTTCAAGGCGAACCTGCTCGACGGCCACCTGCGCATCAACGGCACCGGCTATTACACCAAGGACAAGAATCCCTTCTACTTCGTGTTCGTGGGCGCGGTCGGGGCGCAAATCCTGGTCAATATCGATAAGGTCGACCTTTACGGCGGCGAACTCGAAGCAACCTATGCGCCATTCAAGGGGCTCGACCTCTTCGCCAATTATGGCATCACGCATTCGAAGATCACGAGCTTTGCCTTCAATCCCGCGGACGTGGGTAAAAGGGCGCCCTACATCCCGACGAACGGCGGCACGGCCGGCGGCCAGTATAGGTTCGCTGTCACGAGCCAGCTCAATCTATTCGGTCGCGCCGAAGTCGAACACCACGGCAAGCAATATTGGGATCCAGAGAATTCCACACCGCGGTCGGCCTTCGATCTCGTCAATCTTCACGCCGGTATTGAGAGTGCCGACGGGCGTTGGAGCGTGACCGGCTACGTCCGGAACCTCAGCGACAAGAAGTATAACGCCGAGTTCGTCGCCGGCGGGTTCGCGCAGACGGCGGAGCCCAGGATGTATGGGGTCGAAGTCCGCACAAGCTTCTAGGCTTCGCCCGGAGAGAATATCAGGTGCGGCGGTCCCTTCGTCGCGCCGGCAGGCGGGTCCGGCCGATTCTTCGGTCGGACCCGCGAGAAAGGCAAGAGGACCCGAGTTTCCATGCGAGCGGCAAGCGATGTCGGGGGCACCTTCACCGACCTGGTCTTTTATGAGGTCGATCCCGCCACCGGCCATCTAGGCGCGATCCAGCTTGCCAAGGCCGACACCACGCCGCCCGAGTTCGAGCGTGGGGTTCTGGACGCGATGTCGAAGGCGAAGCTTTCGCCGGCAGACCTGGACTTTTTCGCCCATGGCTCGACCGTGGTGATCAATGCGCTGACCGAGCGCAAGGGCGTGAAGACCGCGCTGATCACGACCGAAGGGTTCCGCGACGTGCTCGAGATCGCGCGCGGTAACCGGCCGGACCTCTTCAACTTCAACTTCCAGAAGCCCAAGCCGTTCGTCGACCGCCATCTGCGCGCCGAACTCCGAGAGCGGTCGAGCTTCAAGGGGGAGCTGCGCACGCCCGTTGACCTGTCTCCCCTGGACGTGATGCTGGACCGCTTTCGCCGCGAGGGCGTGGAAGCGATCGCGATTTCTTTCCTGCACGCTTATGCCAATCCCGAGAATGAGCGGCGCACGGCCGAGGCAATCCGCGCCGCCTGGCCGGAGGTCGCGGTGCTCGCGTCTCACGAGATCAGCCGCGAATGGCGCGAATATGAGCGTACAAGTACGACAGTCCTGTCGGCTTATGTGTCGCCAATAGCCCGGCGCTACATCGAGTCCCTCGAGCATAAGCTCCGCCAGGAAGACTTCAGCGGCAGTCTCTACATGATGCAGTCCAATTGCGGCATCGCGACGGCGGAGACGGCCAAGGCCAATCCGATCGCGATGGTGGAGTCCGGACCGGCAAGCGGAATCTATGCGGCCGCTTATCTTGGCCGGCGGATCGGGGAGCGCAACCTCATCGTGCTGGACATCGGGGGTACGACCGCGAAGTGCACGCTGATCGCGGGCGGGCACATCAAGGTAACCACGGAATATTATATCGAGCGCGACGGGAAGAGCCCGGGCTACCCGATCCAGACGCCAGTCTCCGAGATCGTCGAGATCGGCAATGGCGGCGGATCGATCGCCTGGATCGACGCCGGAGGCAAGCTGCACGTCGGCCCCCATTCGGCGGGCGCACGCCCGGGACCGGCCGCTTACGGACGCGGCGGCAAGCACGCGACGACGACCGACGCCAACCTCCTGCTCGGGCGCATCGATCCGGGCAGCTTCGTCGGGGGTGAGGTGCAGCCGGACTGGCTGGCTGTGCACGATGCCTTCCGTCCGCTCTGCCAGCGGCTCGATATGAATGAGCGCGAGCTGGCGCGCGGTGTGGTGCGCATCGCCAATGCGAACATGACCACCGCGCTGCGTTTGGTATCGACCAACAAGGGATATGATCCGCGCGAGTTCGCCTTGCTCGCCTTTGGCGGCGGCGGGGCGATGCACGCGGTCGCGCTCGCACAGGAACTCAAGGTCCCGAAAGTCATCATTCCGGTCAACTCGTCGGTTTTTTCCGCGTGGGGCATGCTACTGACCGACCTGCGCCGCGACTATGTCCGGACGCGGCTGACCGCCATGAACCGCGATGCGGTCGGCCAGATCCGCTCGGTCTATGCCGAGATGGAAGCGCAGGCGGTCGCGGACTTTGCGAAGGATGGCGCGGCTGCGCATCCGAAATTCGAGCATCGTGCCGCCCTGCGCTACGCAGGCCAGGAGCACACCGTCGACATTCCGTTCCCGATAACGGACGCGAATCCGACCGCAGCCGCGATCGTGGCATTCCACGACGCGCACGAACGGCGTTTCACCTATCGCATGGATAACCCGGTCGAACTGGTCAACTTCCACCTGGTCGCCGTCCTGGAGGTCGAGAAGCCTGAACTCGCCGAAAGGTCCCGGACGGGCGCCTCGCTCGACGCCGCGCGGATCGGGACGAGGGAGGTCGACTTCGATCAGGCTGGGGTGCACGTTGCGCACATTTTCGATGGGCTGCGGATGGAGCCGGGAATGACGCTGGTCGGACCGGCGGTTATCCAGGAGCCGGCGGTGACGCTGCCGATCCCGCCGGGCGTGTACGCCGAAGTCGACGCCTATGGCAGCTATCACGTCCACCTCGAAGCCTGACGGGAGCTATACAATGGCCCAAGATCCCTTCACGCAGGAGATCATCAAGGACTCGCTCGTTGCGCTGGGCGACGAGATGTTCAACGCGATGATCCGCACTTCGATGAGCCCGATCATTTACGAGACGACCGATTTCGCGGTTGGGGCGACCGATGCGGGCGGTAATCTTCTCGCCCAGGGCGATGGCGTGACCGGGTTCCTTGCCACGCTCGACACTGCGGTCCAGAGCACGCTGCAGCGCTGGCCGCGCGAAAAGATCCTGCCAGGTGACATATTCCTGACGAACTCGCCCTATGAGGGCGGCGGCACGCATCTTTCCGACATGGTCATCCTCTGCCCCGTTTTCGACGGCGAGCGGCTGATCGCCTGGACCGTCAACAAGGCACACTGGACCGAGGTCGGCGGCACCTACCCGGGCAGCGCCACCACCGCCTCGACCGATATCTTCCAGGAGGGGCTCCATTTGCGCTTCGTGAAGATCTACGACCAGGGCCGGATCAATGACGCGCTGGTCGAGGTTATCCGCGCCAATGTGCGGCTTCCCGACAGCACCATCGGCGATATGCATGCCGGCGTTGCGGCCTGTCGGGTCGGCGCCAAGCGTATTGGCGAGTTGGCCGAGAAATACGGCGTCGACGCGCTGCTCGCGGCGATGGAAGCGCTCCTCGACTATGGCGAGCGTATGACGCTTGAGGAGCTGAAAAAATTGCCCAAGGGTGTGTTCGAGGCCGAGGATGTGATCGAGGGCGACGGGCACGGCAACGGCCCGTTCGCGGTCAAGGTGAAGATCACCATCTCCGACGACAAGATGATTGCCGATTTCACCGGGACAAGTCCGCAGGCCGCCGGCCCGATCAACATGAGCTATGCGGGCTTGATCACTGCCGCGCGCTGCACCTTCAAGGCGGTCACCAACACGGAGATCAAGGCGAATGGCGGCTGCTTCCGCGCGCTCGAAGTCGTATGTCCACCAGGAACGATCCTGTCCGCGCGCAGCCCGGCGCCCGTCTCGATTTACTATGAGTCGATGCTGGCCGCTATCGAGACGATGTGGCGTGCGCTCGCCCCGCACATGCCGCACAAGCTCCCCGTCGGTCACCAGCGCACGGTCGGCGCAACATTCATCTCGGGCTTGCTCCCCGGGACGAATGAGTTGTTCGTCATGGGCGAACCGCTGGTCGGCGGGTGGGGCGCCGCGATCGACCATGACGGCGACAGCGGCCAATTCTGCGCCGCCAACGGCCAGACCTTCAATATCCCGATCGAGCTAGCCGAAAGCCGCTACGGCTTCGAGATCGATCGTTACGCGCTTCACGACGAGGATGGCGGTGCCGGGCAGTATCGCGGCGGTAAAGGCGTAGTGCTCGACTATCGCGTCACCGCGGATGAGGCCTTCCTTACCTATTCGGCGACGCGAACCTCTTCCCGCCCCTGGGCGATGGAGGGCGGCCATGAGGGATCGCGCAACCGAGCCGAGATCCTGCGCAACGATGGCTCGGTCGAGACGCATTCGATGGTCACGGGCGCGCGCGCGGTGCGGGGCGAGACCTTTCGCCTCGTCAGCGCGAGCGGCGGTGGATATGGCGATCCGAGATTGCGCGACCGCGCCAAGCTCGAGGCCGACCTGCGCGACGGATACGTCACTCCGGAACAGGCCGCCCGCGATTATGGCTTCGAGATGACGGAGAAAGCCGCTTGATCGGAGGATCCGGCCTCGCGCGCGAACTGGCCGCGATCGAGCCGTGGGCGGACCGGGCTCCGTCCATCTCGCGCACGGAGCGCGAGGCGCGCATCGCCAGGGCGCGGCATCTGATGGACGAGCACGGCATAGACGCGCTCATAATCGGCGCCGGCGCGTCTCTGCTATACTTTACAGGGGTTGGCTGGGGCATGATCGAACGCCTCGTAGCGCTGGTGCTGACGCCCGGGCCTAAACCGGTCTTTGTCGTGCCGACCTTCGAGATTGGGTCGCTGCTGCCGGTTCTCGACCTCGACTGCGAGATCGCAGCCTGGGAGGAACATGAAAGCCCATCGCATCTGGTCGCCGCCATATTGGCCAAGAGTGGCGCCAGATCGCTCGCGATCGATCCTGCATTGCCCTTCGGGATGGCGGCAGCGATTCAGAACGCCTGTTCGCTTGAGCGGGTCATCAGTGCGGCGCGGGTCGTCGACGGCTGCCGCTCGATCAAGTCGCCCGCCGAGCTCGCGCTCATGCAGCAGGCGAAGAATATGACGCTCGAAATCCAGCGTCGCGCGGCGCTCGCGCTCACGCCAGGGGTCAAGGCGAGCGCGGTACGACGCTTCATCGATGAGGCGCACAAGGCGATCGGCAGCGCCGGCAGCACGTTCTGCATCGTCCAGTTCGGCGCATCCTCCGCGTTTCCGCACGGGCTTCCTCAGGACGATATGCTCCGGGAGGGCGACATGGTGCTCATCGACACCGGCTGCACGGTCCAAGGCTATAATTCCGACATTACGCGCAGCTACGTTTTCGGCGTCCCCGACGACGAACAGCGCCGCATCTGGGACATCGAGCGTGAGGCGCAGCAAACGGCGTTCGAGGCGGTCCGGCCAGGCGTCCGCTGCGAGGACATCGATGCTGTGGCGCGACGCGTCCTCGAACGGCATGGCCTCGGTCCCGGCTATGCGCTCCCGGGACTGCCGCACCGGACAGGCCATGGCATCGGTATCTCAATCCACGAAGCCCCCTATCTGGTCCCTGGCGACAGGACACCGCTCGCGCCGGGAATGTGCTTCTCGAACGAGCCGATGATCGTCGTTCCCGGCAGGTTCGGCGTTCGACTCGAGGACCATTTTCACGTGACGGACAATGGCGCGGCCTGGTTCACGCGCCCGTCCCCCGCCATCGACCGGCCGTTCGCCTGATCGGCAACGCCCTTCGCCGCCGGACCGATCTTTTTCAACCGAACCGACATGCATTCCGGCGCGATCGCGCGCGCGCCGGACGTCTTTTTCCTCCGTGCGCCCCTGCCGCCCTCCCCGATTGGGTAGGGAGCAGCCGCCCCTGACTCGCCGGTCCTATCCTTCTGCGCAGCTAGGCGCGCATGGATCTTGCCGTCAGCTTCCTTTCGTCAGGGGAATGCCGGGTCGTTCGACACTCGGCCTCAGGGAGGAAGCAGATGGCTGAGACAGCGCCGGACCTCACGGGTGTCATCTTTCAAATGACAAAGGGGCCGTATCAAAACAATGGCGCGGCGCCGTGGTATACCCAGACCTCGATCGGGACGCCGCCCCAGAACCTCAAATTCGCGATCGACACGGGCACCAACATTTTGTGGTGCACCTCGTCCATGTGCGCGCCGGACGGCTGCCAGCACTATAGCGGCGGACGCTTCTACTGGGGCAACTCCAGCACCTTCACCTGGATCAATAAGAGCTACATCCCCTTCAGTTTCGGGCCGTGGGGTACGATGATGGTGGTAACCGGCAAGGACGTGCTCGGCATACCCAATGCCGGCCCAATGCCGATGGCGTTCTACCTGTCCGCACAATATTCCGGCCCGCAGTTCGCGCAGCTAGACTGGGATGGCGGACTCGGGATTCCGTCGGGCAGCGCCTATGTCCAGCAGGGCAACAGCTTCATCGTCGCCACCCTCATGAACCAGGGCACGATCAGTCCGAACTCGCCTTATGTCTCGTTCAACTGGGACCCCAATACGCGGCGCGGATCGTGCCAGATCGGCGGGTTTGATCCATCCCAATATATTCCAACCGAGGGCATCTTTATGCCCTGGTCGCCCTACACGCAGTTCAAGGGCGTCGAATATATCTGGAGCACCGCTCTGGAGAGCTATGCCGTCGGCGGCACTGTGCTCGCAACCGACATCCAATTCTGCCTCGATTCCGGCTCGTCGCAATTCAAGGGCGACGACACATTGATGAACAGAACCCTGGCGATGGTCGGACCGGGCGGACCGCCGGTGACCCTCGCCCTCAATGGCGGACAGATAACCATCACGTCCGACATGTACATGGTCGAGATCGAGGCCGGCCCCGACCAAGGCAAGGATCTGCCCCAGTTCAACCCGCTCGGCCTCACCAACCTGGCGTTGGTCGGCTCCGTGGTGATGGAGAATTGCTACACGATATTCGGGTACACCCCATCCTATGCCGAGAACGGTGAAGTCGTCCTCTCGCCTTATGGCATGTGGGCCTTCAACAAGCCCGGCGGTCCCAAGATCATCACGCGGCCATCGTCAAACCTCGAGCTTCCCGGTCCCAAGGACGTGATCCGCTACTGAGCGGCCTCCCGGCGCTCTTCACCAGCAATCGAACCAGAGGAGACGGCACATGACCGTGGCCGGCACTTGGCAGAACGAATATAATTCGCAGATGGTGCTTAGCGAGGTGAATCCGAACCTCGTGGTGGGCAAATATTCCTCCACCACCGGCTCGACCGGCGAATATTATGTCGTCGGCTGGCAGACTTCGGCCGAGCCGACCGCGCAAGCGGGCCAACCCGTATGTCTCGCGATCGACTGGCACTCGATCGTGGCAGGTCCAAGCGACAACAGCTGGCACTGGACGTCGGCGCTGAGCGGGCAGATCAATATCGTCAATACGTCCGAACAGCTGGTTCTCGCGCATGCGATGATCGCATCCTGTGATTTCCCCGGCCTCTGCCCCAGCGGGAACTATATCGACAAGCTCATCTACAACCGCGTCTCGCACGAGGCGCCCGCGCCCGAAACGCTGCCGAGCGGCCAGAGCGGAAGCGAGGCCGCGCCATCCCTGGTGGGAACCTGGCAAGGTTCGGACGGCACGGTCTTCATGATCCAGTCGGTCGTGCCCTATACCGGTAACGCCTTCGGCTTCGTTCAGGGCAAGATGACTTGGGGCGGCGGCCCGTCGATGATTTACGGCGTGACCGACATCAATGCCGGCTCGGCGGGGCTGTCCCTGCAGTCGGTGACGATCGTCGGCCTGCCGAGCGACGGCGGCGGCCCCGCGCTCGCCTACGGCGGCACACTTGATCTGAATACCGGCACGATGACGCTCGTTGAGCTTTCCTCGACGGCGACGCCGAACAACGCGACCTACGTGCAGACGACCGTGAATCAGATCACTTTCAAGAAGGTCGGATAGTTCCTTGGGGGGAAGCGGAAGCAGCCGGTCGGGCGCGGCCGGCTGCTGAAGCATTCGCCGGAACGACCAACGCGAAGCGAAGGGCATCTCGTGAGGCATCTCAAGACAGCGACAAGCGATCGGCTTACGATCGGTTTCAAACTTGCAACCCTCCGCTCCGGCGCAAGCGTTAGGACCGCATCATGATTGATAGGTCTCGGCTTTTCGAAGGCGCGCAAAATCTGCTGGTGGCGGCTGCCGTGGCCGTAATTGCTTTGTCCGCAGGCTCTCTTTTCTGGTGATATGAGATCAACCGCTGGCGAACGGCAAAATTTAGCTCGCGAGGGCGAACCGCAGAGCGCCTGCTTACAAGGCATCGGGATTGCTTCGCGACCGAGGCGATGATCGAGCTGGCGAAGCGGCAGGCTTAGTTTACAGGCTCCAATCAATCACGCTGGTTGTATTGAATGCGAGCCTCAGACGCAAAGTTCAGTCAGCCGACGCGTCAGTCCTGATCGACCAACAAGGAATCTCGCAACCTCCTCCTTACCGTTCCCATGCGGCAGAAGCAGATCACCTTTGCGGGCCTGCTTGGCAAGCGCTCTTCGACCGAAGCTCGCAATCAAATCCGATCGCGCCACAAAAAAGGGCCGCAAGCTTTCGCCGGCGGCCCTCAATTCCCCTGTTGCCAATCAACCAAATGCAACCGTGGTCGCAGCCCGACGACGGCGAGCGGCGGCACCGACCGCGCCGAAGCCAAGAACCAGCATCGCCCATGTCGAGGCTTCCGGAACGGCCCCAGCGGCGAAGGTCAGGTTTCCGCTGTAGCCATTGATGCCCTGCACGCTCCCAATGATCTCGAGCGTGTTCTGGATATTTGCCTTGATCGGCAAAGGATCATCAATCGACAAGGAATACCCATGTGAGCCGATGGTCACCTGGCTGAAATAGGATTGGCCGTTGAATAGGATGTCGGTGAGCGTGAACTTGTTCGAGTCGACCGTGAAGCTGGTCGAAAAGTTGCCGCTGCCCAGGCCATCCTGCGGAATCGTGAAAACGAACGAATCGTCAACCGCCTGGGTCCCCGTATGCGTGCCGTAATCGGCGCTATACCGAGCCGTGATGATCGGCGAGAAGGGCGTAGAGCCATTCGTCAAATCGAAAGCGTAGGCAGCATCAGCCGGGGCGCCAGTCGTGGCTCCGCCGACGTGGATAACCGTAGCCCCTGCCGCCGAGCCCATCGTGACTGCTGCAACGAGGCCGACCGGCAAAATCGCTTTAAGCATACCCATTACAATTCCCCTTTATTGATACCCCAAGATAGCCAGGGGGCCTCAAACCAAGCGCTAATACGCGCATCGACGAATATGTTTCCAATCACGAGACGTCGGAATGACGAAAAGCTGATGGCTCCATCTGTTCGCCGATTATGTGGGGATCGCATCCGGCGGGTCGTCAGCTGGAAAGGCGATCTGGCAGAAGGCGAGTTTGGGAGGAGGATTCCCTTGGCAGCTCCCCAACCGCTATCTGGAAAACTCACCGATCTACGCCTTCGATAAAATCACTGATCCGGTCCTGATCGGAGATGATGGGAAGACGGCCGTCTTCTGGACACCGATGGTGGCAGTTCGTCGCGCTTCGCGCGAGGCACACTAGCTTGGTGTCGCTATCGGACCGATGGAGACGGGTAAAGGTGAAAGATTCCCGCGTGAAATGCCGCCGCATCGGGGATGCGGCGGCCAGCACTCACCCAAGTGGGGCTTAGGCGACGCTAAGATGGCTGCGCCTGCGGCGCACCGCGCCGCCAACAAGGCCAAAACCTCCCAGCATCAAAGCCCAGCTTGCTGGCTCTGGAGCAGGTGAGGTAGCATCTTGAGTAGAATAGAGCACTGCCGCGGAGCTGCTCGGTAGGTGAATGGAGAAAGTATCGAGCGCGGCGCCCGCGTCGAACTTGTAGAAGGTAGTCTGACCGCCGCCCCTTCCACCGCCGACGTGGATGCCGACGATAGTCGTGCCATGGAGCAAGGTGCTGAAGTCGATCGTCGTCGCGCCGTTTAGCGGGCTCAGCTTTTCGAAATTATCGAAGTGCGTGCCGTCCCAGGTGAAGCCCAGCGCAGCGAGAGCAGTTTGCTGAGTTGTAACATCAGCTCCACTGCTATCCAGCACGTTTCCGGCATACCCGCCGGCACATGCAATGGCGGTCGGAGTGACGTCCGTTAGGCTGCAAGCCGTGGCGAATGCCGGCGCGCTTGCGGTGCAAGCGACCAACGCTGCACAAGCAAGAAACACTTTGTGTTGCATGACTCATTACCCCAATCCGATTCGGATCCCACAATCCGATCCATCGTGTTATCCGGCTTCTGACCCCAGCGGATTCAATATTCTGAATCCAAGGCGGTGGACCAGAAAGGTTGCGGATAATTAACCTGGATCGGCGCAAAAGGCGCTTGCTCGGAAGCAAGCAGTCCCGATGTGGTCCGACCACCGGATGGCCGACGCTGGGAATGTTTTCACAAAGACCCGACAGAAACATGGACGGACGGCACTTTGGCTAAAACTATATTGAAATTTTGGTGCCGAACCCTGTTGGAATGAAGCCTATGTACCTGTCATGCTACAGTGAGCATAGAAACCAGGAATCGCGGCAGCGGTGTTGTCTTCATATTTGCAACTACGCCATACCACATGATCGTTGCCAAATATTGATGTCAGGCGTGCACAGCTCGCCGGCACGCCCGCGGTTTCCGCGTCAATTAATTCGACACCATAGCCGTGTATCTCTGCTGCGGCATGCACGATACGAGCCCACAGACCCGCGTCGCGCCAACGTATGAAGCGCGTCTGACAGGTTGTCGGTCGACCATAATGCGCCGGAATTTGGGCCCACGATCGCCCCGTACGCAGCCGCCACAGAATGCCGTTGAGCACGCGCCGATCATCCACCCGCTCGATGCCCCGCGACTTGGGGAGCAACGGCTGAATCGCCTGCCATTCGCGATTATTCAGGTCGGCCGAACCCCGGCCAAAGCCTTTACGGTACGGTCTCACCCCGCGCTCCCTTACGCAACATACAGGCCTGCGGCCGCCACCGTGAAGCGGCGTCACAGGCAATCTGCCGATTTGCTGGCTCCCCCCCGCATCCCGACCCCGGATCCCACGTGTAGCCGATGTAGATCGATTCTGGGTGGTCAACTCGCGCTGAAACGGATTGTTAACCACAGAATCAGGCCGTTCGTGGAGGCGGTCAGGCGGGAGGCAGGCCGATCACAAAGCCTGCGCCCTTGTTGCTTTCCTCCAGCCCTACCGTACCCGTCACGGAGATGGTTACGAGGGAAATGAAGTGGTCCGGACCGTCATCGACAATTGATGGGGGCGGCGAGATAGATCTCGTTTGAGCGCCATGAGGCCCGGAGTCGGACGGTCATCTTTGGCCGGAAGCAAATCTGTTGGTCGAGTTGACGGCCACCGGGAGCGAACCCCACGCAGCTTAACCAATGGCCGTCACCCATATAACGACAAGAAAAGCGAAGCTTTAGTTTTGCAGAGCGTGTTCAGCATGCAGCGAGCGCCGGAAGTCGTTGAACGAGGGCTACGTGACCGAAGCAACCTTACGCACGTTTCATCGGCCCCAGCTATGCGCGAGCGCCGGGAGCGGCTTTAACCCTCTGGCCGCGCCGAGCGATTGCGTCGAGTTGCCGTGGGAGGATATGGTCCGGCAGTAAGGTCGGGCATGGAACCCCCAACCTTCCAATGTAGCGCGCGTCCCACCGCAACGTCGCGACAGTTCCAAAACCGTTGTCACGCCGAGCGGCGGGGGGCATTGTTCACGGCCGAAAGCGAACATGCGCACGAGGTACATTGAGGGGAGGGCTGAACCAGGCGCGCCCTACATCGCTTAATCTATTGGATACCCGGTGCCATTCTTCCCCGCGGTAGAGGCGGCGACACTCTCTGCTGTATCCCCCGGCTTATGCTCTGAACGTCGGCGAGGAGAGCGTGGAGGCGGGACACGGATCGGACATAGCTGCCACGGCGCTCGGCGAAATGGCCGGCTCAAATAATCGGCTTCAGGCGTCTCGGGAGAGTCGACGATCGACGGTGGAATAGGGCTTAAGCCGCCGATCGTCCGGCGCATTTTATTCCGCCGGCGTTTCGAAAGTGTGAATGCACGCGCAGTAGGCCCGCAATCACTTCGTTGAGTGCCGTAGCGCGCGCATCGCTCATCTGCCCCGCTCCTCGCTAACTGCTGGTCCGTAAACCGCTCAATCGCAGAGATTGATGGCCGACGCTGCCATCGCGATTCAGCGCCGAAACATTAACCACCCACGATCATGGAGCGGATCGACGATCGTCGGCGGGCATTTCAAGGTCCCTGCGCCGGCGGTCGTCACCACAGTTCCACGCCATGGGTTCAACACCATAGGCAACTGGCATCAAACGTCTGGGACCTTGCGTTCGGGCCGTTGCGCTAAGCCGCGTCTTCCTCGGCGTCCGCGGCTCCGTAGGTCTGAAGCGCGCGGGTGTATTGCACTGCGAACGCGCGATAGATCGCCACGAGTTGGGGGTCTTGCAAAGCGGCAGCGCGTGCTATGGACTCGCGCCTGCGCTGCTCGAAATAATCCATATCATCTTTGGTCACGGACAGGCTCCGGCTTCAGGCGGCAGCTTTCCCGTTGCTGACATTCGGCGCCGCGCTGATCCAAAGCGCCGATCCCTTACTATAACTCACCTTGTCCTGGCAGCGCTTAACCCGGATCAAGCGTACGCTATTGTGCGCGAACACGGCCGAACCCTTGGACACCGCTCCCGTCATCACAAACGGTTCCCTAGGGCGGCTCTGGAAAAGAACGTTCTGATTGCGCAGATGCAGGAGGGGTGGCTCAGTGCCGTCGATTGGCAGTTAGCGTGATGGACGGAAAGGGGCGGCGGGTCTGCGCCAGATGGCGGACGAGATCGAGGCTACCATTGCCCGACTTAAGGCAGAACTCGCAGACGGCTCCGCACGCTTCCTTGGGGGATGGCTTGGGCGTACGACCCGCGCGGCCTCCATGCGGTTGACCCCCGCGGCAGCGGGGTCATACATGCAGCATGAAGGAAAGCAGTCAATTTGATGCTGTTTTGCACGGGGCCATTCTGGTCCGGATTCGCACGGAGCTAGGAGTCACTCAAGGCGCGTTGGCCACAGAAGCCGGCATCGATCAGAGCCGCATTTCGCGTACCGAAAAAGGCGAAATCAGATCCCGGGCGGAAATAAACAAGATACTCGACGCGTTGGCCGCTTTGGGTTCGCCGCATGCGCGCGCCTACCAGGAATTCTGCCGCCGAGAGTGGAAATACGTGCCGCAGCCGCGTTTCTTCAACCCGCAGCGCCCCTGCCTAGAACGTGCCGATGAAGCCCTCGGTGACATTGATGCGTTTCTTGCCGAAGAAAGTCGACCGTGGCCGTTGCGCCGGCAGATCGAGCGGTACCGGGACACGCTGCTTAACGGCGCGGTATATCTTCAGAAGACGAACCACAACATCGCCTTCATCGGTCCGATAGGTGTCGGTAAATCGGCCGTCTTGAGTTCCCTTTTTGACCTGCTTGTACCGCCGGCCCACGCGTCCAAGCCGATCGACCGCCCGGTATTGGAAACGGGCGCCGGCGGTACAACGATTTGCGAGGTTCATATCCGACGCGGGCCCGAGTTCGGCATCAGCCTCCAGCCGATGCCGGAGATGGAATTGCGGGAGTTGGTATCGGATTTCTGTGCTGCCCGCTGGGCAGCCCTGAAAGGGATGCAAGCATTCGCCGACCCGGCCGGAGTGAGCCGGGAGCACGATCGTGCTATTCGTAATATGTCGGGGCTGACCCGGAAGCGATGGACCGAGAAAGGGAAGATCCTCTATTCCGATCCGGTCGCCGACCTTGTCGCTGGCTGTGCCAGCGAAGACGAATTTCGCATCCGGATCTTGGAGCTGATGAAGCTACGCGACAGGACGCAGCGTGAACTGTGGTACGACAGCGCGACGCGGCAGCATCCGATGGAATGGGCGGCGAAAGCGTTCCGTGAGATCAACAACGGCCGCCTCGCTGACGTGTCGCTGCCGACAAACATTGATCTCGTCATCCCCGACTTCGGCCGCGCCTTCGGCGACTTGGAAATCACCGTGATCGATACGAAGGGTGTTGATGATGTGGCTGTGCGCCAAGACCTCGGTCTGCGGCTGAAAGATCCGCGCACCGCCGTCATGTTCTGCACGCGCTTCGATGACGCGCCGCGTGAGACGGCCCACTCGTTATTGCAGCACATGCACCGGACCTACTCCGAGCCGGTTAGCACAGGGAAGGTGTCGATCCTGGTGCTGCCACGCACCGAAGAGGCGCGGGCGATGAAGGATGATGCTGGCGTCGTCGCGATGGATGACGCCGAAGGCTACGCCTTCAAGCAGATGCAAGTCGAAAACGAACTTGCGACCGAGGGCCTGGCGGGCATCCCGATCGCGTTTTACAATGTTCAATCGGACGATCCTGCTCCCATGCGCGAGGTTCTGTTTCACCAGTTTAGCCAAATGCGAGCGACCGTCGAAAACCGCTTATTTGACCTCTTTGCGGCTGCCGACGAAGTGATGAAAAATCGCGACATGCAGGCGCTCACCGCAGCGCTGGAGAAAGTAGCTGAGACGCTCAACGCCTTTCTTGGCACCGACCCGGCGCTTCCCGCACGCGAGCAGCTTGCGCATAAAGAAGCCCTGAGCACGATCGCCGGGGTCCGATACACCGCGACGCTATGGGCCGCCATGCGGCGGAACGGAGAATATTCTGGTCTGAATGTTGCCTATCACATCGGCATCGGCGCGGCCCAGGACGCTCGGCAGCGAAGCGAACGGTGGTTCGTCTCGCTAAGCGACTATCTCACCGTTCTGAAAGACGACGACGGCCTGCGTCTGGCATCGAAAACGATTGACCAGATGGGTAAGAGCGCGGTCGCCACACGCACAGCTTTTTTGGAAGCCGTGCAGAGGGCCGGAATGGAAATCTATCATGAGCCAATGTCGCGGGCCCCAATATGGAGCCAATGCGCGCGTCATTGGAGTACCGGCCCTGGTTTCAAGGCGCGTGTCTTAGCCGACTTGGAGGAATGGCTCGAACAGCGGGCGGACCTGACAGACAAGCTGGAGGAGATCACGACCTCTTTATGGGAGCAAATGGTTATCGCACCGCTACGGCGCCTCGTGGTTGAGAACGCCCCAGAAATTGACTTTGTGTCCATGTAATCCCTTTCATTTTTCCATGAACCATCGACGTGTAGGTTCGAACAAAATGCTTGGCGAACAAAAGCCGGCCATTATGGTTGTGTTTTCTGCCAAGAAGCGCTCAAGCGCCGGTCATCATTCACGGAGAATTTTGCGATGTCGGAAGAAAATAATGCCGCTCCGGTAGAGCTGGCTACGGAACTCACGATTGCGTGGCTCGGTAATCCGAATGTGCGCGCAACAGCCGACGAAGTGCCGGCCTTTTTGCGGAAGATGCACGCTACGATCCAAGAGCTGTCGGGCACAATATCGATTGCCGCAGGCGGTACATCGGGCCCTTCAGAGGGACGGGAATTTACGCCTGCCGTGACTCTCCGTAAGTCGCTGGCATCACGCGATCACATCATCTCGATGATCGACGGCAAGCCCTATAAGACGTTGCGGCGTCACCTTTCGGCGCATGGCCTGACCCCGGAAGATTATCGTGCGCGCTACGGTCTCAAGCCCGATTATCCGATGGTCGCGCCGAGCTATTCCGAACATCGCCGCGCTGTCGCCAAGCAACTTGGTCTCGGCCAAAACGGTCGCCAAAGCCGCGCAAAAGCCGCGCCCGCCAAACCGGAAGCTGCAGCGCCACGAGGGCGTCGCAAGGCCGCGCCGAAGGCCTAGGTTCGTCTTCAAACTAGCGCCGTTCGACCGTGGGTTGGACGGCGCGCGTCACCCTCAGACGTCCTTCTCCAGTTCGGCGATGGGTTCGGCGCGGAGCGTCATGGACGAACCGCTCGGTTGCTTGGCCGCAACCGCCCACAACGCGCTCGCGAGGCGAGACCTCCGCTAGACGGATCGACGATCTGGCTCCGCTACCTCGTCGTCACCGTGCGAGCGGCTCCGAAGCCGTGAACGCCGGGGAAGCGGCCTGATGTGACCTAGAGAAGCGCTTTGGCCGCTGCATTTGCAATCGCATAATCGGCGGTGTTTTCGACGTTGATGGCCATCTCTTCCCAGACTTCGGCGGACCGCTCGTGCATCGCTTTTCGGTTCAGCAAAGTGGTCTTGTCTGCAAGGAGGCGCTCCTTGGGGGCATTCCGGCGGAAGGTATCCGACAGCTCATATGGCTTATTTGGTCCGGACGCACCCTAAGACAAGGGCTCTGCTGGCGCGATGGGGACATGGTCTCGGTCTCCATCAGCCAGCACCTCATCGTCGGAAGGTTTATCGCCCTATCGCTAATGCTCCAGGCTCGTATCGTTCGCGCGAATGCTCCGTCCGGCGCAACCGTCGGGCGCAATCGCCTTGGCGCTTGCGCATTTAACGATCTTTTAACGCGTGCGACGCCGTGGATTGACGTGTGATTGACGCCCTGCGCCGAAAGAGGAAGGCCGCCGCAACCGATGCGGGATCGGGCCGGAAGGTTCGAGTTAAAGTGCTCAGCGAGGAGCGCTGCTCGGACTTTCTGCCGTAGCTCCACGGCGATCGCCCTGCCTTGTCCGGCATGTGACGTTTTGGGGGTCTGGATGCGCCGGTACGTGAACTCAGTCCGACAGTTCATCTATGGTCAAGGGGATCTACCATGCATACTACTACTCAATCAATATTTGCAGCTTTGACGTTGGCTCTTTGCGGAACGGCGGCCTCGGCGGGCCCCGCCCTCGTCGGCACAGTCACCGACAGTTACGTTTTCCCAACGTCGTCTAATGTTTTTGCGTCCTCGACGATCGCGGTCGGAACCCCGACGGTTTGTCCTGGAGCTGACCCAATTTGCTCGCCGTTTGCCGAGCCAGCCACGCTGTCGGCATCTGGACTGACGCTTTCAGTCAGTGAAGATGCGGGGTCGAGCTACACGCCCGCATCTTTCAACGGTATCCAGTTTTCCAATCTGGTTTTCAGTGATGGATCGCACCTTACCGGCTTCACGTTGGATACCGATCTTGCCGGGCTGACCGCGAGCGACATCAGCTTCACCGGCAATTCGATCGAATATAATGCTGCGGGTCTGAATTTTTTTACGGCGCCCTATCACGTTACGATCGGGCTTATTACCTCCTCAGCCAGCGTACCTGAACCAGCGTCCTGGGCGCTGATGCTGGGCGGCTTCAGCGCAATCGGTAGCGCTATGCGTAGTCGTCGTAAGACCATTGTGAGCTTCGGATAAGTTTCTGCCGCTAGCGAAAAATAGCGCCGTCGGTCTGGTGGCCGGCGGCGCGTCTATCTCCACTGTCAAGTCTCTCGGAGATTTGTCACGGTTCAGTTTGCTGAGTGGTCTCGCCTGCCGGGCGTCAGACTGAAATCTTTTAAGGCAGGCGGTCGATATCGACGACACCTAGGTCTCTTCGCCATTCCTTGGGGTCTGGCGTTCTCGCGCATCCCCTTGCTTGAAAGAAACTAGAGCCAAATTGATTGGTATCTAATTATCCAATTGCAGGCGGCACAATTCCTTGAAATGAAGCTTAGTCGGTGTGTCAGGGGATGCGCCAACGGGGGAGAGAATAAATGAAAGGCATGTATGCCGTGGCGCTTTGCGCCGCGATGAGTGTTTATGCGTCGGCCGATGCTCAGGTCGCATCAAGCAGCACCAGCGCGGGCCC
>Ga0157369_10003109_pt1 | contig 19833 bp, 10 predicted proteins | sample C25metaG_FD_113461 | JGI IMG/M metagenome (GOLD analysis project Ga0157369, IMG submission 113461) | Corn rhizosphere microbial communities from Kellogg Biological Station, Michigan, USA - C2-5 metaG | ecosystem: Host-associated > Plants > Roots > Rhizosphere > Soil | place: USA: Michigan...
CTTCTCCTCTTCAGCAAGTCCGTCAAGCACGCCAGGGATGATGGTCTTTGAGAGCCACTCCGGACCGTAATGCGGTCCCATCGCCTCACCAAGCGTCATGAAGATGCCGACGTTCGGATACTCGCGGATGAACTCGGAGGTGCAGTAGCGCGTGTACTCGCTCGACAGCGGAGTTGGCGCGGAGAGATGGTAAGGAACATTGTGCGCACGCGCGAAAGCGTGCGAGAGATGGATGTTGTAAAACCCTTGCAGAATCCAGATGCCGCGCTTGTCGGCTTCTGCGGTAATCCAGCGGAACATTGCGATGTTCTGTTCAAGCTGGGCCGTGGGAAGTTCCTGCGCTTCGGGATACTTCGGGAGCTTCAGCAGGGATGTGAACGGATGACCGTTCCAGAGAAAAAGTGCGTTGGTGCGCTGTTCTGCGAGTTGATCGAGATACTTCGTCCACTCCGCCTTGTCGTAGAACCACGGGAAATCTTTCGGCGTGTACGGATAGTCGTACTCGGCGCCTTCGTAGGTAATCTCTGGTTTCTGCAGACCGATGACCGCGCCGCGGATTCTGAGCTGTGGATGGTCTTCGAAGTCGAGTTGCGTTGGCAATGTGCCGGAAGCATGGATGCGATCGATGAGCTCTTCAGTCCCGTAGAGCACGCCTGAGGGATCAGAGCCTTCAACCACGATTGTGTTGCCGAGGCGCTTGAGCACGAAGGCTTCTTGTGCGCCGGGCCAGAGTTCGGGGACATCTTTGCCGAAAGAAGCGAAGAGTGGGTCGTGCTCGACTGCGAGCAGAATGCGCTCGTTGCCGCCGAGCTTCGTCACGGCTTCGCGCAGATGCGCAGCGGCATAGTGCTCGCGTGGCGTCGCGTGAGAGGAGAGTTCGACTCGCGGCGTGGCAACTGCGGTGAGCGGTACAGCCAGAGCGATGAGCGAAAGAAGGAAGGTACGCATGCGTGAGAGCAATCTCGATTCCTTGGGCTAGTCGGGAATTTCAGGGGTCGGTGCTTTGCCGCTTGGTTTGCCGACTACGTCAGATATCTTGCGAAATACGATCGCCTGGTAGGGTTTGTTCGGCAGATCGACGCGCGACTTCCCGGAGAATGTGCCGGGTAGCTTCTTCTCGGTCATTTCGAAAGGATCGATGAGCGCGGCTTCGAAGTTGACCGTGTTCGGCAGAGGAAACTCGTAACGCGCGGGGCGATGGTAGTCGAAGTACCAAAGGTACAGCTGATTGGGTGTGCCTGCGGAGAGATAGTAGGAGCCATCGTATTCGTTGAGGCCGACGTTGGTGTTGCGTGCCACGAGATCGTGCAGGAACTTGATGCGGGAAGCCGAATCGCCACGGAGACGGCCCGCGTCAGACCAGCTTGATTCGTGCGCGTGCGGACCGGAGTCGGCAGAGATGAAGACTTCGCCGTGGGACGCGTAGCTACCGTAAATCGTCGCGAGCCAGAAGCGCCGCGTCATCTCTTCAGCAGAAAGATTGCCCCAGCGGCGCTCTACGTCGCCTTCGTACTGAATCTCGTCGTAGATGATCGGCTTGTTCCATGCGGCGCGACGGTCGGCAGACCTCTCGAAGTCGTAACCTTGCAGGCTGGCGTGCGTGCACCAGGGCTTCGAGTGATCGTAGATGACGCGCGAGTGGTGAATGGAACGAAGGTGGCTGTACGGATCTTCGGCCTGCACCACGCGGAAGAAGTGATCCCAATCGGACATCGTTTTCGCACGGACAAGATCGTACTCGTTGGCGATAGACCACCAGACATTTCGGAAGGCGGCGAGGCGCGCGATCGTGTAGCGAAGATAAAAGTCGTCGACTTCGTTCGGCATCGCCTTGTAGCCCCAAGCGTCGTAGGGGTGAAAGAGGATGCAGTCTGCCTCAATGCCTGCGGCCTGAAGTTGCAGGAGCCGCTTCTCGAGAAGCTGGAAGTACTCGGGGTTGAGCCGCGTGTAGTCGTTCGCTTTGCCGGTGGCGTCGGACGCGCCGTTGACGGGAAATGGCAAAGCCTGCAAGCCATGCTCGGGGCCCGCGCCGAGCGGCTTGGGCAGAACGCAAGCGCGAGTCTTGTTGAACTTGCCGGTCATGCCGGCGAGTGAGTTTGCTGCGTTCTCATCGCTGGTGAAGAAGAAGGCGTATGTGGTGGTGCCGAAGGGAAAGTATGGCGTGCCGTCGGCGTGCTCAAAGTGAAACTGATGCGCGGTGGTAACCGGGCCGTGATTGCCCGGCTTGGGTGGCGTGCAGTTGAAGCGCCCCGTTTTGCCGTTGAGCCCGGCGGAAGAACTGGTGGTCTTATAGCTCCAGGAGCCTGTCGAGTCGGGCATGAAACGAATGCGATAGGTACCGTCGCCGTCGTAGAAACCCTTGACCTCGACAGTCCGGTGTTCCTGCGTGAACTGCGCGGAGAGCGTGACGTCGCGGAACGGATTCCCGCTGGAAGGACCTTTGAGAGCGACCTCATAGAGTCCCCACTGCTCGATACCCGCAGACTCTGCGGGAGGGGTAACTGGCTCTGCGGTGAGGACTTCCGGGTTCAGGGCAGCGGCCAAGGTGGTGGCCGCGCCGAGCTTCAGGACATCTCTGCGATGCATTGGTTCCTTTCGCCGGCGAATCGGAGTAGAGTCGGTGCCGACTCGTTATTTGAAAATTATGTCGCAAAAGTGAAATATGCGCGATATCTTACAATAGCGCTCGGATTCGAAATGGTTCCGAGTAATGGAATTGGCGGGGACAAATGGGAACGAACACAGCAGCAAAGAAGAGCGTAAGGCGGCGGATACCTAAGTGGGCCCTGCAGAACGGCGATGGAGCGCCAGGCGACGAGGTTTATTACCTGCGATCAATAGGGCGCGCGCTTGATGTTCTGGACTGCTTTGATGGGCAGACCCCGCTGTCTTTGAAAGAGATCAGCGCGAAGATGCGTCTGCCGGAGTCGACCCTGTTTCGCGTGCTCCGGACGCTGGAACGACACGAATACCTGCATCAGGACAGAGACGGAACGTATCAGTTGTCACCGCGACTGATCTTTGGCTGGCTGGTGCGTGCGGCTGACCATGTGCGCGAGGTGGCGCGGCCGCAGATGGAACGGCTGGTGAATACGTTCAACGAAACGGCCAGCCTGGCGTTTCTGTTCGACGACCGAATTCATGTGCTGGACTGCATGGAAACGTTTCATGAGATCCGGATGACGAACAAGATCGGGCGCGTGCTGCCACCGCATTGCTCAGCGCTGGGCAAGGCGATCACGGCGTTTCAGGACAGGCGCCTGGCCGACCGGATGCTGGAGGTTTACGGCCTGACGCCGCGCACCGAACACACGATTACGGACCGGCAGCGGCTGTTCGCAGAGTTCAACGAAATTCGCGAGAGCGGGGTGGCGTGCGATCGCGAGGAATCGATCCGTGGTGGGATCTGCTACGGCGCGGCGATTCAAGCGCAGGGCAGACCGGTGAAGGCCGCGATCAGTGTTTCGACACCGACGACGCGAATGGATGCCGTTCGGGAAAAGGAGACGCGTGCGGCGGTGCTGGAGGCGGCGGCAGAGATCGGCCGACGATTGTAGCCGGAACAGTTCCAAAATGGGAATGGCAATTACTGGAAGTTAATTTTCAAAAGTTATTGACATTCGTTTATGAGCTTCGCTAGTTTTGTGAACACTCGCAGAGTCTCCGCGAAGTGTCACAGGAGTTTCACATAATGAAACGACTAGCCCTCATTACATTTCTCTGCTTTACTGCATTCGCGTTTGGCCAGGAATCACGATCGACGCTGACAGGTCATGTTTCGGATCCGTCCGGAGCCGGAATTCCTGATACGACCATCCAGATAACTAACACGCAGACTGGCGTGGTCACCAATGCGAAGTCCAACTCAGCCGGGGACTATACGGTTCCGTTCCTGCAACCTGGAACATACCGTGTTGACGCGTCGCGCGCTGGGTTCAACAAGTACACGCACTCGGGTCTCGTTCTCCAAGCCGAACAAACGGTGACGGAGAACATCAAGATGAACGTCGGCGCGGTGAGCGAGACGGTAACGGTGGAAGGTGCGACGCCACTTGTCGAAACAGCCAACGCATCGACAGGCCAAACGCTGACGGCCGAAGAGGTTGAAGATCTTCCGAGCAACGGCCGGTCGCCGCTGGGATTTGCGCGCGATGAGTATGGCGTTGTTTCGAAGGGCAAGCACTCGCAGTCGCAAACGCGCCCGTTTGATAACAGCGCGGCAGATGACTTCTCGCTCGGCGGGGGTAACTCTTCGTCGAACGAACTGCTGCTGAATGGCGTGCCGAATATGCAGGACTCGAGCCGTCTCGCCGGATACAGCCCGCAGCTGGATTCGGTGGATGCGGTGCGTGTGGATGAGTTCTCGTCGGATGCTTCCTTTGGCGATACGTCGGGCGGCGTGGTGAATATCACGACAAAGTCCGGCACGAACCAGTTTCATGGCAGCATCTCGGAATATTACTCGGGTTCGCGCCCGCTGACGGCGAAGCCGTACTTCACACCAGCAGGATCAACGGTACAGTCCACGCACTTCAATCAATTCGGCGGCGCAATCGGTGGTCCCATCTACATTCCGAAATTGATCAACGGTCATGACCGCATGTTCTTTGAATATGCCTTCGAGGGCTACATCGGCACGCTGCCGATGACAGTCATCGGCAGCGTACCGACTCAGGCGGAGCGCACGGGCGACTTCTCAGCACTTCTGGCGATCTCGCCGAATTATCAGCTCTATAACCCATATACGTCAGTTGCCACTACGACGATAGTGAACGGCAAGCCCGTCACTACTTATAGCCGCTCTAAGATTCCCGGCAATGTCTTTGCGAACGCAGGCCTCAGTGTGAGCCAGCTTGCGAAGAATTATTTCGACCTGTTCCCACTGCCGAACTACAGCGGATCTTCGACGAAGCCGGATGGCACAAATAACTTCTTCTCGAGCGACCCGACCTCGAATAACTACAAGTCGAACGCCGCACGTGTGGACTTTGTGCTCACGCAGAAAAACAGGCTGTATGGCGAGGTACATCGCAGTACCTCGTTCACGAACCAGTCGAATGTGTTTCATAGCTATGCCACAGGCACAAGTGGCGAAGTCCTGCTGTGGGGCGGCTCGATTGACGACACTCATACCTTCAACAGCACGACGGTCCTGACGGCACGCGTCGGATTCAGCCGCAGTGAGAACTCGTCGAATCCCACCAGCGAGGGAACTAATCCGAGTGCGATCGGATTCCCTTCCTATATCGCGGACAATTCAACATCGCACGCGCTGCCCCGCCTGACGTTCACGGAAAGCGGGAACAGTAATCTGATTCCAAGCATCAGCACTGCTCCGGGCAACAGGGCTTTCTACGACAGCTATCAACTCTTCGCGAGCCTCAACAAGGTCTGGGGACACCATACGCTCAAGATCGGACCAGACATCCGGCTAAACAAAGACGCTGTGCTTTCCCCCGGTAATGCAAATGGCACCTACACCTTCTCGACCGGTGCCAGTGATTTTGTTACAAGTGGTCTCAATGGCACAGTCCAGCCGTTCGGCAGCACCTTTGCGCTGCTGGCCCTGGGGCTTCCATCGAGTGGCTCGTTCGACGTGAATACGAAGTTTCTTTACAACAACTGGTACAACGCCGTCTTTATCCAGGACGACTGGAAGGTGATGCCTAACCTCACCATCAACCTCGGTATGCGTCTGGAGCACGAGACTCCGATCACGGAGAGCCAGAACCGCATGACCATCGGATGGAATCCAACGACCCAGAACGCGGCATCCGCGGCCGCTGCAGCAGCCTACGCAAAGGCGCCATCGAGCCTTCTTCCCGCTTCGCAGTTTACGCCGACCGGTGGTGTTCTCTTCGCCAGTGCATCGAACCGTAACGCGTACCACACGGCGCCAATTTATGTGTCGCCGCGCATCGGCTTCGCCTACTCGCCTGACTTCTCTCATGGCAAGACGGCGATCCGAATGGGCTGGGGCATCTTCGACAACCCGTTCAACAACTACTACCAGAGCCAGACCTACGGATACTCTCAGGCTACAAGCATGGTGGTCTCAAACGATAGCAACCAGACCGTCCAGACAACACTGTCGGATCCGTTCCCGAGCGCTAACCCCATCCAGCAGCCTCTCGGAAATGCTCTCGGCATCAATACGAATCTTGGAAGCAAGATTGTATACTACGGCAACGTCAAGGTTGCGTACTCGCTGCGCAGCAGCATCGATGTACAACAGCAGTTCGGACATAACTGGCTGCTTGATGTCGGGTACATCACCACTCACCAGGTGCACCAGTCGTATTCGAATGCAGTCAACGCAGGCAGTGGTTCCGTTCCGGTTCAATTTCTCAGCAATTCGCGCTACTACGATCCGGTCCTCACTGCCCAATACAACGGCACCATCGCCAACCCATACAAGGGGACTCTGATCGGCCCGGGTGCCACTACGGGTCTCAACACCGGTTCGACCATCGCGCAATCGGCGATACTCTGGCCATACTCCGAGTACACCAGCGTCACGCAGCAGCTAGTTCCTGGCGCCAGCGCCAATTACAACGCACTGCTGGTTCGGCTTGAGAAGCGCATGTCGCATGGGCTGGATTTCAACGTCAACTACACCTATTCGCGTAATCTTGGTGCCCAGTCGCAACTCAATCAAGGTGGCGCGCTTTGGTACGGCGAGACTGCGTCCGACTTCCCGCACAGCCTGCACCTGATGGCGATCTATCAACTCCCCTTCGGGCGTGGCCGGATGTTCGCGAGTGGAGTAAACCGGCTGACGGATGCATTCATCGGCGGCTGGCAGGTCAGCTCGCTCTGGAGCTTCGACTCAGGTACTCCCTACAGTTGGGGCAACGTGATCTACAACGGCAACTGGCACGACATTCACAACAATCCACACAACCCGAATGGACCGGCCTTCAACACCTCAGTGTTCGATACGCGCACCTGTGTGAATGGTAGTACGACGTCGTGCAACAACAACGTGGGCTCGGCAGGCTTCAACCCGAACGTACAACCGAACGCTTATAACAATCGAACCTTCCCACTGTTCGCCTGGCGAGCGGACGTGACAAATGACTGGGACTTCTCCGTGATGAAGAACATTCAGATACACGAACGTCTGATTATTCAGCCGCGCGTGGATGCTTTCAACGCGTTCAATCGTGTGCAATTCAGCGCACCGAACCTGAGCCCGACCTCGGCGGCATTTGCCAATATCTCCGGTCAGCAGAACACGAACCGTCAACTTCAGGGTGGCGTCCACATTATCTTCTGACCGCAACAACAATCATTCAAAAGAAGGGAGCGCTTAGGACGCTCCCTTCTTACTGCCTGAGAGTGTTTAGCTGAATCGGATGAGAAATGAAGCACCCGGTTCGGCCTCTAGAAGTAGCATCCCGTCTGTTGAGAGTTTCGCATCAACGCGCTTGCCGTTTCGCAAGACCGACTCAACGTGTTGGCCTTGCGGGATTGCGAGTTGGTGCGTGCGCCGAACACTAGAGCGCAGTGTGGCTTCTGTTGCTCTGCCCTGCGACCATTCGAGATCGATCTCAACGCCGCCGCGTGCACGCAGACCGCGAAAGCTGCCAGTCGGCCATGCCTTCGGGAGCGCGGGCAACAGCCGGATGATGGGAGTTGGCGCATTCGAGCTCGGCTGTGGAGGCATCAGCGGTGTTTCGGCGTGTGATTGCAGAAGCATCTCGATAAAGCCGTTGGGCGCCCCGAGGTTGCCGTCGATCTGGAAGGGAGAGTTCTCCTTCATGCCGCAGACGTCGAAGAGATTTCCACGCGTACTGTAACGCAGAAGCTCCAGGATGTTCTGGTGGCACGCGTCTCCGTCGCCGAGCCGCGCCATGCAGTTGATGATCCAGGCGCGTGACCAGCCGGTGGATCCTCCGCCAGCAGCGAGGCGCTTGTCGAGAACAAGACGCGCAGCTCGCGCGAGCTCCGGTGTTCCCCGCACGGTTATCTGGTCCTCAGGAAAGAGGCCTAAGAGATGCGAGATGTGGCGGTGGCCAGGCTCGTGGTCTTTATAGTCGACTTGCCATTCCTGCAAGCGGCCGTCGTGGCCGATCTGAAAGGACGGGAGCTGCGACATAGCCTTGCGAACTCGGGTGAGGAGTCCTTCGTCGGCAGCGATTGTAGTTTTGTCGTGGCCTAACGAGAGATTCTTTAGGTGATCAGCGCTTTCGAGAAAGCGCCAGAAGACGGCCCGGACGATGGAAATGTCCATCGTTGGGCCCATGCAGAGGTTGTAGGATTTGCCATCGGGAAGTTGATAGGCGTTTTCGGGAGAGCATGATGGACCGGTGATGAGATGTCCAGTCTTCGGGTCACGCACGAGATAATCGAGCAGGAAGACTGCGTTCTTGCGCAGCGCGGGATAAGCTTGTTCCGCAAGGAAACGCAGGTCACCGGTGTAGGTGTAGTGGTGCCACAGATGCAACGAGAGCCATGATGCTCCCATGGGCCAAACACCACCGCCGAGTCCGTCGATGGGGCCCGAGTCGCCCCAGATGTCCGTGTTGTGATGCACGACCGAACCGTTCTCACCGTAGATTTCCCTCGCACTAACCGATCCGGACTTGACTGTGGCATGGAGCAGATCGAAGAGCGGGAGATGCAGCTCTCCGAGATTCGCGCTTTCGGCGAACCAGTAGTTCATCTCTGCATTGATGTTGACGGTGTACTTTGAGCCCCAGGGCGGATCCACGGACTCGTTCCAGATGCCCTGAAGATTTGCAGCAAGCGTGCCTGGACGCGAACTGGAGATGAGCATGTAACGGCCGAACTGGAAGTAGATCGGCAGAAGATGAAGGTCCTCACCGCCTGCCTTGACCGCTGCCATACGCTGGTCTGTCGGAATAGCAGCCTTTGGGTCATGACCGAAGCTGACGACCGCACGGCGGAAGTAGCGCTGATGATCTTCAACGTGCCGGCGACGAAGATCGGCGTAGGCCCGACGGGAAGCCTGGGCGAGATTGCGATCGACGGCTGCCTGCATCGCTTCAGCGTCTCCGGTGAGAACGTCGGCGTCGACTCCGTCGTTTTTGCCTGCATGCGCGGGATAGCGATAGCTCGTTGCGCAGTCGATAAAGAGTGTGATCGCGTTTGCGCCGGTGATCTCGAGCGCCGCGTCATCGTTCTGCTTCGTCGACAGAAGCGTCCCACCTTCGGGCACCGCCAACAATGCGGCGTGAAACCGCACGCCTGTCTGATGCTCCTTCACCGGAAGACCAGGATTGTCGTTTACAGGAAGCGCTTGCCCCTGCATGACGAGCTTGTCCTTACCAGCACGTTTTGTTTGGAAGCTGCCGGGGCGGTCCAGACTGAGTCGAAGATGCAACATGCTAGGTTTGTCTGCGGTGAGTCGCACAACGATCACCTGATCAGGCGCAGAGGAGAAGATCTCGCGTGTGTAGTTGACGCTATTGTGACGGAATGTCACCTTCCCAATTGCAGTGTCGAGATCGAGTTGCAAACGATAGTTCGCGACCGTGGTCGCGGGGGTGAGACCCATCGATGAGAAGTCGAGGTGCAAGTCTCCCAATGTCTGGTAGCAAGGCATTCGGCGCGGGACAGAGAGGACATCACTCACGGCGAGTGCCTGTGCCTCTGCGATGTTGCCTGCGAACAATAACTCACGAATGCGCGGAATGGCCGCGGCGGCTTTAGGATTGGTACGATCGCGATTCGGCTCGCCGTCCCAGATCGTCTCCTCATTTAATTGGAGACGGTCGAGAGCCGGCGCGCCGAAGATCATTGCGCCGAGCCGCCCATTGCCCACGGGTAACGCATCGGGCCACTTTGATGCAGGCTGAGCGAAATGCAGAGTGTAAAGGCTGGGTTCGGCTTCAGTGTGGATCTGCGACGCGTGCAGTCTCCTGACGACGCTGCCGTCGCTAATCATCGCTGCCGCGGCGGCAGTTCCGGAGAGGAAGGTCCGTCTTGTGATTCTGGGTTTTTGATGTTTCATCAACGTCTACTTGGTTTCCTCTCAGTAGTGATGGCGCCTTTGAAGTCGAAGACAACTGCAGTATATGGAGCGGCAGTCGCCAGGTTGCTGTAATGTCGATGGGGTGCACGCGAGAGCTGTACGCCTTCCTTCGCGTCAATTGCAGGACCATCCAAAACCAAAACCGGAGCGGCAAGCGCACCTGAAGAAAGAGTGCAGTTGAACGCGGTGTCAGTCTTATTGATCAAAGCCAACTCGAGCTTGCCGCCACTCTTGAAGACAAAGGCGTCGACGAGCGGGCTCGCACTATTGAGATTTGCTGCCACGACTTGAGCACCGACGAAGCGTTGCGCGAATCTCATGCCGAAGTACTCGGGGCGCCGCGTAAATCCGGTGGACGGTGCTCCGGCAATCGGCGTGTAATACCCATTCCCTCCGCCGTGGAGATTCACGCCAGCCCATCCGCGCGCGGCGCATTGCAGCATAAAGCTGGCGCACCAGAGGGCAGAGGCAAAGGTGTCGGAAACTCCTGGCTTTCCTCCGTCCCAACATGAGTTGCCTTCTGACATACGGTATGGCAACTGCGCAGTTTGTTGTGCTTCCGCGATAACGTGCAGATCGCGTTGCTTTAGCGTTGCAAGCTTAGGCTCTGGCGAGAGAAGGTTCTGAAGTGTCGCCTCTGGCGAACTTGCAGGTCCCATAGCGTAATAGTGGCTGGTCAACAGAATTACGTCCGGATGTTTTCGAGCCTCCTGTGCAAAGGCGGTCAGATATGGGAGCTTGTTGGAGATGTCGGGGCCTGCGAATTTGGCTTGCGGTACTGCGGTAAGAACAGCGGCATGAAAGCGATTCCACTCTGCGAGAAAATCTTCTGGTCCATAGGTCTCGGGGCGGAACCGCCTGCGGAAGCTATCGGGCTCGTTACCGATCTGAAAGGCAAACAAACGCGGGCCGAGAATCTTGTCCGCGGCCGCGGCCTCCCGCACCGCATTCTCAACAGTGCCTTGTCCGAGATTGAGCCCGTAAAGGCAGGACCAGTTCGTCGCATCAAGGAACTCGCGCAGATTGCGAAGGGCGAGCGAGGAGGTTATGGTTCCCTGCTTAACTGTTTTCGAAGTGTCCGGACCAAAGACTTCAAAGGGAGGAGGGCTTGAGGGTGCCGCGTCAGAGTATGTCGTGTATTCGCTGGAGCCGCCGCCAAGCCTCAGATTGCCGCGCGGTGCAAGTTCGCGAACGATCTGGATGAGTGCGTGGTTCTTCGCAGAAAAGAAATCAGGGTTCGCGAGCTGGGCGCTCTCGTAGGAGAGGCCAACGAATTCCTCAGGAATTGTCAACTGTGGCTGCACTGAGCCGAGGGTCAAAGAGGGCGATGCCTGCGCCATCGATTGCGCAGAACAGGCCAGTGTGGAGGTAGCCGCAGAAGCGGCCATTGCAACCAGAAACTCGCGACGGTTCACGCCATCTCTCCGGCCGGGGCAATGTTTTCAGTTTCGGCTGGCTCACAGGTTGAAGAAAAGCTATCTAGCAATTGCTACACCTTACTTTCTGACGCTGACAGTTCTTTCAAGTAACATCGGCCGCCCATCGGCTTGCTGGATATTCGGTACGCAAGCACGTATGTTCGTATATAACGAAAATTCTAATCTGAAACAGTTTCCTGATGCTCTTTTCGAGCAACTCAAAACAAGGACCGAGAATGAGAGCCGTATCACTACAGCGCCCTGGATATGCGAAGCTGGTTGACCTGCGGGAACCCGCTCAACGGCCCGGAGAACTTCTGCTGCGGGTGGAGATGGTGGGGCTTTGCGGTACGGACCTCAATAGCTTTCGGGGCCGGAATCCGTTGGTTTCGTTCCCCAGGGTCATTGGTCATGAGATCGCGGCCACCGTAGTTGAAGGGTCCGCGAATGTGCCTGCCGGCACGCGCGTGACTGTCTCTCCATATACGAACTGCGGTGTATGCGCCTCCTGCCTGAGCGGCAGGTTCAATGCCTGCAAAGATAACCAGACATTCGGCGTTCAACGCGATGGGGCCATGACAGAATGGCTCTCGGTTCCGGAGGAGAAGGTGTACGTGTCTCCGCTGTCTCTCAAGGAACTCTGCATTGTCGAGCCACTGACAGTCGGCGTACACGCGGTGTCGCGTGGACGCGTCAACGCGGAAGATACTGTGGCGGTGTTCGGTTGTGGCGGCGTGGGCTTAGGCGCCATCGCGGGAGCCGCATTTCGCGGAGCACGCACTGTCGCTATCGACGTCGACGACGCCAAGCTCAACACGGCGCGGGCAGCTGGCGCAACTGATCTCATCCACTCTGCGAAGGACGACGTTCATGCGCGACTGCAGAACATAACAGACGGGCACGGGCCGTCGGTTGTCATCGAGGCGATCGGGTTGCCGGAAACTTTTGTTGCCGCGGTGGAAGAGGTCGCGTTCACCGGACGTGTTGTTTATATCGGGTATGCAAAGCAGCCGGTCGCGTACGAAACGAAGCTGTTTGTGCAGAAGGAACTGGATGTTATGGGATCGCGCAATGCGCTTCCGGAGGACTTTAGGGAGGTGATTGCGATGCTCGAGGCAGGTCGTTTTCCAGTGGACGAAGCCGTTTCAACGCTGATCGGAATGGATGAAGTTCCATCAATCCTGGAACGTTGGTCGGAGGCGCCTGCATCGTTCGGGAAGATCATGGTACAGGTCAGATGAAGCGCTCATCCTAGGCATATTCCGCCTCTCCCGGAACGCACTGCACCGTGCATGGGAGAATAGCCGTTCGTAGTTCTTCCTTTGCCCTTCTCGCTCGCCTAAGAGATCAATAACTTGTCTCCTTCGAGAAGTTGTACTTTGCAGATAGCTGTATCTTGTAGTCGTTCACATTCCATCCACTACTAAAGTCCACCCGGCGCCCGAACTGGAACTCGCCACCCACCATCACATTCCTAACTGGGTAATACAGAAGATTAGTTAGTGCGTAATCGCCTTGATGAAAATCCTGGGGGCTTTGACGGTTCGAATTCCAGATATTAAGCATCGAGGCGCCAATGGTGCTGCTGAATCTGGTGCTCCAATCGTGGTCCAAAAAGGCGGTAGCGCCAAGCATCGGTAGAGCAACACCCTTGATCGGACGGTTCGGCTGAGAGGGATTTGCCTTGACACTCACGTCCACCGGCGCGTCGTTCATATAGTTCTGCACACCGGCGCCATAGACCACTCCCATCTTAAGATTGTCTTTCTTTGTAAATTTCAGATTGGTGGTGGTATTAATTCCCCAGCCCAGGACCGTATCACCAATATTGAAGCCGGGTGTGTTATTGTTGTCCACCCACGTTATCTTGCGAAAAATCCCCGCAACCTGCAGGTATCCCCATTCATGATTTGTTCTCACCTGCCAGGAGAAGTCTGGCATATCAAACTTCGGGGTGACACCGGAAAGTTCAATCCGGTCCGAGTAAATACCACCATCCGCGCTCGCCCCAGGCCGCTCAGCGGCTAGGATTATTTGCAGGTCGTTACGTCTAACTGGCGTCCAGCGGAATTGGACATTGCGAAAGAATACCATTCCGTTCGGTCCCCAATATTCCAGGGAATTTGGGAATACATCGATGTCCATGAAGGGACTCCAGTACTGTCCGGCGCCGAAATGTTTAAGCTCTCCCCATGCATGACGCAAGCGGAATGTGGTTTGACCGGCATCGACTCCGGTACCAAACAATTCAAACTCAAATTGGGTCTTGAGGTCACCATAATTGGTCGGTGTCGACGTTTTTACACCAAAGCGTGTCTGACGAACGCTGAAATACACACTGCCGTCCGGACCGAATTGATTCTTGTAGGCGGCCATCTTGGTTGGGCGGATTACATCAAACCATGCCGGATCGATTTGGCCAAAGCGGTAGCCACTATCCATTTGAACGAAACCGTAGAGTTGGATCGTTCCGAGATTATTCTTCACAGGCTCAATGGTTGGCTCTGCGGCATGCTCATCAGCATTTCCTGTTGGTAGCTCATTCGTCGGCTTTGCGGGATTAGTGTTTTCGAGTGTCTTGATCTGATCCTGAACCTCATTCATCTCACGCTGAATATCCTGGAGTTTGTCCTTTAACTGCTGTAGGGTCGGATTCTGCGAGCTGTCTTGAGCGTGAGTAGATCTTAGACTGCAAAAATATAGAAGAGCCGTTATGCACAAGGCCCGAGCTATAAACCGGCTGCGATACTGGACCATGGACGTCTCCCTCCTCGAAGCAGGTCAGCCAGACGAAAGTGAGCCGATCTCTCCCGCCACTGCTAACTGCAGTTCTCAATCCAACGACGACATAAGTCGTGTCGCCACCCCGTAGATAGACACTCTGCGAGTTCTGGTAGGACGGTAGTAGAGGCACTGAGTGAAAACAACTAGTACTACTTACAGCCGCCGGGGCTGTCTGGCCATATTCGCAGAAAGCCAGCTAAACTGGCTCGTAATATAGCGCAGTGCGAATGTTATCCCTAGGATTCGTGCTTTGAACCTCGTAATAACGAAACGCCAGCCGGGCATCGAAGCCGGCTGGCGTATCGTATTGAAATTAAGTAGAGTAGCAGTCCTATCACATCTGTCTCTTAATCCTGAGCGCCATCCCTGAAAGTAGACTCAGCGCCCCAAGCAGGCCGACTAGCGGAAGTTGACTTGCTGTCTTCGGTAAAGCAGTCGGAGTAGCCTCTGCGGTCTGCGTTGGAGCCGGGGCCACCTGAACGGGCCTGGCAACTACGATGAGGATCGGGACATCAGCTGCGGGCGGAGGTGGAGGTGGGGGCATGGTGCCGGTGAGCTGTCTCTGATGCTCTACGACGGTTACCGGTTCTTCGACAACCTTAGTGGCCGAAACCGTCATACCCTTTTTCAATCCCCAGGCATCTGTCATCTGTCCATTGACGTTGAACTTTTGGCCTTTGGGTATATTGAACTGCTGCTGTGTTCCGTCCTCCAAAGTAAGAATTACCGATGAAGGGGGCTGCACGTGCCATACCTTTCCGGTAACGCTCTGGGTGGTCGTAATGACCTTTGGGGTAGTAGTCGTAGTGATTGTCCGATGGAGGGTCATGCCGGGCTTTAGATCATGAATCCCCAGTTCCTTCCCATCGACGTCCACTTTACTGCTCTCCGGAACATTGGGAAAATGACGAATCGAGCCATCGCTCATCTTCACCACCAGGTCATTGCCAGTGACAGCGACAACCTGCGCGCTCTCGACCGTCGTTGATTTGCTTGCGGCTCCATGTGACGTCTGGGTGTCAGTCTGTACCTGAGCCGTGATTCCGATCGCGAACGCCAGGGAAACAGTCCCCATCCCGAGCGCCAGCCACCGAGTCTTCCACAAATTTCGTAGGTTCATTGTGTACTCTCCTATTTTGGTGTTCCGGAACTAGAGGGCTACCCCGTAGTTCGGTTGCTCAATAACATTTCTTCAGTCCCTGAGTCTTCGTTCAAAACTTTCTACTGTTGTTGCTTACTTCCAACCTCTTTGCGCTCGAGCCTCCTAACGAGGCTCGAACGATGTAACGTTGAGGGGCGCTGCCGATAAAGTAGAACGGGTAACAAGTTACAAGTGTTATGCTCGGGTCTGCTCTCGGAGCAAGAACTGATACATTTGCAGGTTCTACTACCGTTATTTCGTCGATGACATATCTGTTCACGCCGTCGGGAGTCACAATCTCGATCGTGTCTCCCGTGCTAACGTCTTTCAGGCCTCTAAAAAAACCGTCTCTGTGACCCGCGATACCCACATTGCCGTTCTCACCAGGTTTCGCCGTTCCTGTGATATGTCCAACGGCGCGGTTCAAACTGAGGTCATCGGTACCCTCTAAAACCGGCACTTCCAGATTGATCTTCGGAATGCGAAGCAACGCAAGGGCTGGTGCAAAGTGTGCTGCCAAACTCTCTTGATAACCCTTGACGCGTTTCGCTGACCAAAGACTGAAATCCGGTTTTTTTCCGGCGATCTCTGTTCCTGCGCCGAGTTCCTTGGCAACCAGAACTTGATCCTTGAACCTTTCGACTTCAGCGTGTGAAAGAACGGATCGATGAACACGTGCTCCTACGTAGACTCCAATCAACAGCACGCCCACAACTAACAGGAGCCACTCCAAAGTTCTTTTCCATCGCTTCATGACAGCTTCCCTGTTACTCGGCCCAAAGAGTGACAGCTACCACGCTCGTCGCTAGTCTTAGATTGATCGTCAAGGAAGCGGCCGATTTATTAGATCGGCTACTTCTTCGGTGGCGGATAATTCTTCAGCATCTTGGTAGCTGCCTTGTTAAGATTCTTCTGGCGCTTGTCGGGCTTTGCCTTTGTATCTATCGTCTTGCTCGCGACGCCGCGCCACACAAGATCATGGCCATTGCGATCATACATATCGAGAGCCAACTGGCCCGTATAGATAGTTGATGTAGTTCCAGTAGTGGTGCTGCTGTTCATGCCACCGCCGTACCATCCACCGCCCCAACCTGGACCGTAACCCCAGCCTGTATTGAAGGATGTGTACTGCTTCTCCTGGCCAATCGCAGTCTGATAGCCAATATAGAGATCGGCATCATCGGAAGTGGTTTTCTCCAGACCCTTCGTGGCAAGCACGCCATCGATAGCATCCTTGATCTGCTTATCTGTGATGTCGTCGACCTTCTGTGCGTCCTTCAGTTCCACCCACTTGTAGGTCTTGAACTTGGAGAAGTCGGTTTTGCTATCAAAGTTGTAGCGAACATCTTGAGCACTTGCGATCCCGGCAACTATCAGTAGCAGCGCGAAGAGTATAGACGCAGCTCTTTTCATAGATCTCCTCCAGGCGTCTTAGTTCGCTGAGGGCGACGTGACGCAATGGCGTTAGCCCCCAGTTGTGGAACTGGGGTGATGCTACGAGGGGGGAGATGGGGCGTGAACTGTCAGTCTTAACAGACGGTTGCGCTTGTTCGAGCCGCAGTTTCTCTAAACAAAGAGGTTGTGGGCTTCACCTGCGACGACCCAAGGGTCGATTCGCAAGCGGAACAAAGGAGCTCTGGATCTTTTTTGGATCGAACTTCTCGAATGTCATGGTGCAGGCCCCTCCCCGTCAAATCTGCGCAAAATCTTCTAGTAATTAGAGTTAGGGGTGGACCTCATGATCGTAGGTCGACAAATTATCTGGAATCATAGACTTACAGGCAAATTCTTGAATCCAGGGCAGTTAACAATAGGGGGTGCACTTTTCCCCGCTTCATCTACTGCCAAGCCAGCATAAAGAGCGCGAGCCCAACTCAGTGGCGGAGCGATGCATTTACATCGCTCTCACATTGCAAGCCGGGCTCTCTGCGTCTACTTATTTACTGCTGAAAGACGTGGACTCCTGCGAACGATCCGCCGCCTGGCGTGCAGACGAAAGAGGTTGAGGAGATGATCCAGCCTGCGCCTTGAGGCGTCTGCTGTCCACATCCCTGCATGAGGCCGGGCAAGATGATCTGGTTCTGGAGGAACATGCCGCCGGATTCGGTGAGTGTTCCGGTGATGGGGCCGGTAAAGAGAATCGGCTCACCCACCTTATAGACATTCGCGAGAGTTCCGAAGGATGTGTAGTCGGTCCCGGTTGGGATGGTGACCGTGGTGCCGTTATCGAGTAAACCACCGTCCGGTATCTGAAAGATTCCCGTTTCCATCGGGGCGACCTGCGAGGTCCCGTTGTAGACGTAGTAGCTGTAGAAGCCGGGGTTGAGCGTTGTCGCGGTTTGCGGCTGGAATTCAAAGAGGCCGGCAGCCGCATTGTTCGCGGCCGAATATTGCGTGCCGAAACCTCGATTCGTGTCGACAAGATAGAGGTACGGTTCACCGGTCGTCGAGGTAGTAACTCGACCGGTCGCGGGCGAGACGGTATAGCTGAAGGCGCCGACGGCACCGGGCTGCCCGCCATTCGCGGTGTAGGTTCCGGACGCGTTGACCCACTGGAATCCGCTGAGCTTCCCTGCAGTCGAACTGGTCGGAGCGGGCGTCAGGAGCTGCAGCTCTACACGTATCTGCCCATTGGGACCTTTGGTGCTGAAGGATGTCGTTGAGGTGACATTGCCATAAAGAAGCAGGTTCTGCGAGCTGAAAGGATTGCTCGCAATATTTGCGAGGTTCTGCTGCTGAGCTCGACCCGTAATCAGGCTGTTGGTTGTGTACGGATCAATTGACATGAAGTAGAAATTTTGCGGATCGATTGCATAGACGGCGAAGTTGCCTGGCCAATCCGGCATGTGCGAGTTGGCGGCCGCAAGAATATTGGCGGTGGCTCGACCCGATGTGTCCGTATCGCCGTTGTTTGCGACTGCTCCGGACAGCGCGATGGCGCTGCCGTTGTTTTCGGCAACGGTCACGTCCTCGACACCGGAGGTGATGGCGCCCTTGTCGCCGAAGATCATTGAGCCTGCGAGAGAGATGGGACCGCAGGTGTGTACGCCATAGCAGGCGACGGTAGTATCAGCAACCGCGGAGTTGCCAGCCATTCCGAAGGCATAGCTTCCCGTAAATGGGGTTGTAGCGGTAGAGCCCTGGGTCTTATTTGAGTTTGCGCTGTCGAGAACATTGGGCGATTGCAAGGCCAGGGAGCCCTGCGCCCGAATGCCGCTGGAGTTTGCTGTTACGTTCGTTCCGATGCCGGTCGTATCGTCGAACTCGACGAAGTGGCCCTGCGTGGCGAGGTCATCCTGGAGGGTCTTGCCTTTTTGAATGGAAGACAGACTTACTGCGAGCGTGATGGGAAATGGCGGCTTGCCGGGTGGAACGAGTGTGATGATGCCGGTTTGATAGCCGGGCAAGGGATTCTTCGTGTCCTTATCGACGGCATACTGCACGTTATAAGTGCCGCCTAGCGAGCTGTAGCTGGTGATACCCGTGGAGGGATCGTTGACGTCGAGCTCTCCACCCGTAATGTTGCCGTTGCCGTCCGCGGTGAAGGAACCGATGTAAGCGATGCCGTTGTATGTGGTCTGCACCGAGGTTCCATCGGTCCACCCGGTAGCGACGAAGGCATAGGAGCCCTTCAGCAGGTTATTCCCTGTGGCAGGTGCGGCATAGGTTGTGAGAGCAAAAGGCTGCCCACTTATAACCGGGTTTGGTGAGCTTGAATCCGTGACAGTGACCGTCGGATAAACAGTGCCCTGCGACCCCTCAGGAGGCGTGCCCGAGAGTGTAAAGGATTCGGGAGCAGTGTCCACTTTGACCCAGGAGGGCAGATTGGTAAATGTGAAGGTGTAGGGCTTCGTATTGCCGAACACCTGAACAGTTGCGCTATATGGAAACGTAGTGTCTTGAGTGCTGGGAGGAACAGCAGGCTGGGCAGCCGTGGCTGGCGGCAGCACGGAGGGAGTGTAAAAGTAAATGGCCAGTTTCGGAATGCTCAGTGTGATCGAGGCACTTTCGCCGGGAGCATAGACGGAGGTTGCCGTCACAGTGACGTTCTCGAACTGCGGAGCCGGAGGCGCGACAAAGGTCGCCTGCGAGGTGTTCGAGTTGCGAAACGTTCCGCAGCCCTCGGTCGTGCCTACACAGGTTGGACCGGTGATCGTCCAGGTGACGCCCGAGTTGGAGAGATCACCCGGTACCGATGCGTTGAACACAGCCGTGGTCAGAGGAACGACGGTCGTGTTGGATGGTCCAGTAAGCTGCACGCTCACCGGATAAACCGTGAGTGTCTGAGACGCCGAGATGGAGGAGTCCGTTTTGGATGTCGCCGTAATCGTGACACTCATCGCGCCGCTGGACATGGACACCGGTGCGTTGTAAACCACGCTTGTGTCAGTGGCACCGGAGAGCGTGCCGCATGCATTGCCAGCGCATCCCGTGGTCTTAGAGACAGCCCAGGTGACGCCCTTGGGGCTGGCGGATGTGTACATCGTGAA